>OIWT01004859.1_pt1 | contig 10404 bp, 9 predicted proteins | sample 1587701 | NCBI WGS metagenome assembly OIWT01 (sample SAMEA3888904, study PRJEB22519) | human gut metagenome | biome: human gut; feature: human-associated habitat; material: faeces | place: Denmark | collected 2009 | reverse complement strand
AGAAATGATGATTCGTTCAAGAGAACTGTTGGAGACGATTCCTTCAAGCGATCTGTCAACGATGACTCCTTCAAGCGATCTGTTGGTGATGACTCTTTCAAGCGAGGTGATGACTCCTTCAAGAGAAATGATGATTCGTTCAAGAGAACTGTTGGAGACGATTCCTTCAAGCGATCTGTCAACGATGACTCCTTCAAGCGATCTGTTGGTGATGACTCTTTCAAGCGAGGTGATGACTCCTTCAAGAGAAATGATGATTCGTTCAAGAGAACTGTTGGAGACGATTCCTTCAAGCGATCTGACGACTCCTTCAAGCGATCTGACGACTCCTTCAAGCGGCCGGCTGACCCCTTCGAGATCACGGTCGCGGAGGACACCCGCAGACCCGACGACTCCTTCCGACGCCCCGACTCCTTCCGTCGCTCCGACGACGGCTACGCCCGCGGCCCGCGCCCCGACGGCTTCAAGCGCGGCGCGCAGTCCTTCCCCCGCCGCACGGGCGCCAACGAATGGAAGCCCAAGCCGCGCTACGGCGACGCCCCGCGCTCCGGCGCCTCCTTCGGTGGGCGCTCGCTCCCTCCGTCACCCGTAGGCGCGCGGCCCGCCCGCGAGGCGCCGGTGGAGTACCAGACGGTGAGTAGTGCCGATGCGCTGGTAATGTACAAGCAGCTGATGGAGGCGCGCGGCATCGACGTCGAAGACTCCTCGCCCGCGCTCGACACCCCCGCCAACCCGCTGGCGGCAGCCCAGCCCGCCAATCAGCCGTTCGGCCAGCCCGCGGACGCGTTGGCGGCAAACCCCTTCGCGGCAAACTCCATGGCAGAGGAGGCGGCGGAAACGAGCCCGCAGGTGGAGGAGAAGATCGAGGAGATCAAGAACACGAAGGAGTTCGAGGAGGAGGACAGCGAGGACGACCGCGCCCTCACCACGCAGCAGCAGCAGGCCCTCGCCTCGCTCTTCGACACGGCCATGGGCGGACAACCCGCGGGAAATCTCCCTCCCGCGGGCGAAACTCCCGCCATGATGGGCACCTCCTTTGCTTCGTCGCCCATTCAGAATGAAACGTCTATTCAGAATGAAACGCCCATCCAGGATGAAACGCCCGCGGCGCTGGCGAACATCCCGGTGGACGTGGCGGAGGTGCAGCCGCCGACGCTGACGCGCGTGGTGGACGACGACGAGGCGCCCATGACCGCCCAGCAGCAGCAGGACTTCGCCAACCTCTTCGCCGCTGCCGCCACGGCTCCTGTGACTGCACCTGCTCCTGCTCCTGCTTCCATGCCTGTGACTTCTCCTATGCCTGCCTCCATGCCTGCCTCCATGCCTGTCACCGCTCCCATTCCTGCCTCCATGCCTGTCACCACTCCCATTCCTGCCTCCATTCCCGTCACCACGCCTGTCACGCCGACGCCAAACCCCGCGCCAGCCAACCCAGCAACCTTCACGCCGACCAACCCCGAGGCGACGGACTCCTACGCCTTCCCCTCGGGGGGCTGGCAGCGCACGGCGCCGTTCATCCCCACGCGCTCCGTCGGCTCGACGAGCTCCGCGGCGCCGGCGTGGGCCCCGCGCACGATGGCGGAGGTGGCGAGCCAGTGGCTGCCGGAGAAGGCGCTGGCGACGAAGCCGACCACGCCGACCACCCCTGGACTGAGCAGTGTGGGAGGTGACGAGGGCCGCTGGCGGCCGGAGGGCCTGTCCTCGGCGATCAAGACGACGAAGCCGCGGACGGTGACGACGCTGAGCCTGCCGGTGGCGAGCGAGGAGGTGCCGTTCGAGTGCGTGCTGCGCACGAGCGAGGAGTATCAGGACCTGAGCGTCCGCGTGACGGCGATCGTGATCGCGGAGGGCTGTCTGAACGAGGGCACGCTGTGGCGCCTGGACCTGAGCGACTGCAAGCTGGTGAAGACGCTGCGCGTGGGAAGCCGCAGTCTGCAGAACGTGGACGAGGTGCGGCTGTGCGACATGAAGGCGCTGGAGACGGTGACGCTGGGCGACGAGGTGCTGGCGATCACGCAGACGGAGCGCGACGGGCGACGGTTCACGATGTGCGGGCTGGAGAAGCTGAGAGAGGTGGTGGTGGGCGACCACACGGCGGAGGAGTTTTTCGATCTGGAGGTGCGAGGTGAGTGTGGGAGAGAGAGGTGAGAAGCAGACTGTCCCAAGCTGCAGCGCGTGGTGCTGGGAAACGCCAGCTTCAAGCGGCAGCACACAACGCGGTTCGAGAGTGGGTGGAGGTGCGTGAGGTGACGATCAGACCTGCTGTCACTGGCGGAGATCGTGCTGGGCGACGAGGCGCTGCAGGGCGACGACGACGCGGACCGGCGCAGCTCGGCAGTGGCGCCGTACAACTACATCAACTGTCTGGTGATGAAGGGTGAGGGCGTGGGAGGCGAGTGACGGGCAGACCTGCCGGCGCTGGAGAGCCTGCGCAACGAGAACGGCGCGGCGTTCAACTACTACGGGTATGTGACGGTGCGGAGTGGGCGCGGAGGCGTGGGGTGAGAAGTAGACTGCCCGAAGCTGGGTCCGAAGGGCGTGGTGCTGAGTGCGAACCACCCGCACTTCAAGTACGCGTTCTCGATCGACTGCAACAAGGCGAACGGGATGAAGATGTTCTTCCGTCAGAACTGCAACTACCAGGGATGGCGTGTTTGTTAACAAACAGTTCACTGCTCCTCCTCCGTGCCCACCTTGCGCATCGGCACGCCCTCCTTGATCACCTGCTCCCAGTTCGGGTCGTTGTGGAAGCGCACCAGCAGCTCCACCACTACGCTTCACACCCCAGCGCCTCGCCCACCGTTGTTCACCGTAAGCACGCGCGATCCGTGGAAGCGCACCAGTTCCAGCGGCAGTCTAGTAATCACGCCGCCACGCAACACGCACTTCGCGCACCTGTATCCCAGCTGCTTCGCCTTGTTCAGCGTGAGGTTCTTGTACCGGTTCCGGTCCACGATCCCGCCGATGATATACACCTTGTCGTCCTCCAACTCGGTGATGGTTTCGTCGGCGTCTGCGGACAGGTACACCATCTTGTCATTCGGGTAGTGGAAGGATTCCACCATCGTGTTCACCTCGGATACGGAGGCCTCGTACTGCTCGATCTGCTCGTTACGAAAGGAAAGCGAGCCCACCAGCCATGAATGGAATCCCTGAATCTTCTCCAGCTTGGTTTTGATTTCGTCCTTCACACTCGTCAACACGAGGCGGAGCGGACGCTTCGCCCGCCGGATGAAGCCGTAGCTGTACATCACCTGCTGCGTGAGACTGCTGATCTCGTTCGGCCGCATGAGCTCCTGGAAGTCCAGGTCGATCAGCACGCGGGGACTCGTCTTCAGATCCTCCAGCCACTTCGCCCGCTCCTGCAAGCGCATCTCCTTCAGACGCGCCTTTTCCTCCGGAGTCAGGTTGTCTAGTAGGTAATCCACAACAACCATCCGAACCGTCTTTCGCAGGTTCCTTTTTGGCCATCTTCGCCTTCTCCTTCTTTTGTTGCTTCTTCAGCTTCTTCTTCTCCTTCCAGTACTCCTGTAGCTTACGCATCTTCTCTCTCTTCTTTATTGCGCTTTTGCTCAGGGGCTCTTCGTCCCCCATTTCTTCATTCACCAGCTGGTTTTCAGTCTCCTTTGCATCGTTTTCGCCGGGCATCTTCTCTTCCATCACACATGAACCCGTTTTCTCCTTGCCCACATCCCTGCGGTTTATCCTCACTCCCCTAATTCATACATGGCTTCCTTGGGAAAATCCGACATGCACCAACGGGGAACTGAAATCGGCGGAAAAAGCGGAGCGGCAATAGGCACTGCTTTTGGTTCAGGAGAAAAGAAACACCGCGAGGAGGTATGCAGTCACTTCTCAAGCTTGCTTCCATTCCGCGTGCTGCTCTGCGCAGTGGCGCCATCCTTGCCCCGCAATGGCATGCTGCGAGTGTGTATGCTTCCACTCTGTCTCCCTTTACTCGTTCCTTTGCTTCCGACAAGAAAAAGGGCAAGAAGCAGCAAGCTGCGCCCGTGGAGGAGAAGAAGAAGAGCGACAGCAAGATTCCTATCAATATCCTTGCAGGTTCGTTTTCTTTGTGTGGTTCATCCGTAGACGGGAAGGACCCGGAAGTGCTTCCCGATGATCAGTACCCCGACTGGCTGTGGCACATGCTCGTTGCAATTGCTGTGGAAAGTGATGGGTAGGACCCGAAGGTGACGCCAGATGAGTGGGAGACGCGCAATTTCAAGGGAATGACCGAGAAGGACATGACCGAGTCGGAGCTGAGCAGGAGATTGATCCGTAGTGTGATTCGAATTAAAGCAGCCCGCAGAATCAAGAGATACAACCTGTCCAAGGCTAAGTAGTTCATTTCTCGTGTTTGTTGCAAAGAGGGAGGGAATGGCAGTCGCTGAAAAGAAATGGAGAGTGGAAAGAAGAGAAAAAGATGGAGGAGAGGGGTATCGATCCCCTTACCTCTCGCATGCTAAGCGAGCGCTCTACCATCTGAGCTACACCCCCAATCATTTTGGTTCTCAAACTACTCCTTTTCAACGAGAGACTACAGAAAGACATAGCCAAAAGGACTCGTAATAATCATGCAATAATCCCAGGAAACGAATAAAGTAGCATAGGAGTAATGTAGTGATTGTGATCCAGCGACTGTATTCCAATGGCATAATCACGTGTTAGAGCGCGTGACACGACATGCGCGTCGTCAGTAACCGCTTCATATTGAGACTTCTCTATGGGGCAAAACGTTAGTGTAGAGGAGGGAAGCGGAGCGGAGCAGCGAGAGGTTGAAGAGCAGCCCGGAGTCCTTCCCGGGCCTCAAAAGAAACGCAGCAAGCACCAGTTTTTCGTATCAAACGGCGATCTGGAGACGGTCGGTGACCTGGATTCGATTTTACAGGCGATCAATGTTTCCTCCGTCACACCCGATTCAGGGGGTTCTATCTGACTGGGTGGAGTGATTTCTAGAGGTATCTCCGACGTACAACGAAGTGATCGAAGTGAGTAATATCCAGGCGCAACAGGAGGCGATTCGGAGTGTGGTGAAGGCCCGATCGCACAAATTCATTCGCCGGCTTTCCGCATCCTATCCTGAACAAGAGGGTGATTTGCTGTCCCACATTCGGGTGTCCACCATGATGAAGGTGGCGGAGTACTGTGACGTGACGTCGCAAAACCTACTATCTACCGTGAACAAATACTTCAACTCGTTGATTCGGACAACGCGCACCACGGCCGATATCAACTGCCAGCCGGGCTGGGTGGACGCGATCAACCGCAGCCCATTCCTGAAGACGATTGGGCTCTGGAGGGAGAGCACCCCCGAGGATACGAAGCGTTTTTGCCGAATCGTGAAGAACGACGGCTTTCCGGAGCTGACGGACCTGAAGCTGGTGTACATGGACGACAACTCCCTGCAGATGATCCTCAGCGCGCTGAACACGAAGATCAACCGCTCCCTGCGATTGAACATCCTGAGCGCCGACTTCACGGCGGGCATCGTCCTTTCCGTGTACAACGTGTCGCAGCGGCTGTGCTACGCGTTCGCGGAGGCGGCGCAGGAGTCGCTGTGCCACATCCTGGGTCGCTTCCGGCTGCTGACGAGCGACATCGACGGCGTGGAGGCCTTCTTCAAGACGGTGGACTTCTCGGGCTTCGCGCGGCTGGACGAGATCGACCTGTCGACGTGTCCGCTGCAGCGCCGCGGCTTCGAGTGGTTCATCCGGTCGGTGTGGCCGGAGGGCCTGTCGGGCGCGAGCCTGGCGCCGGTGCGCGTGCTGCGGCTGAGCGACTGCCAGATCCACAACTCGGGCATGGTGTCGCTGACGCAGGTGATGCGCCGCGGGCTGTTCGCCAACCTGGAGGAGTTCGACCTGTCCTCCAACAAGGTTTCCGACAAGGGCCTGCAGCTGCTCGCCGAGGCCATCCGCGGCTTCGCGTGCCCCAAGCTGAAGATCCTGAACCTGACGGACAACTACGTCTCCGTGGGCCACCTGTCGCCGCTGTTCGACGCGCTGGCGGAGGGCGCCTGCCCGCTGCTGAGCGAGATCGAGTTCGGACACACGGGCATCGGCGAGGAGGACCTCGCCGCCTTCGCGCGCTTCGCCCGCACGCCCAACGCGGAGAACATCACGCGCGTGAACCTGAGCAACAACCCGCAGGTGACGGGCGCGCTGCCGGAGCTGTTCCGCGCGCTGCGCGAGGGCACGTGCTGCGCGGTGAAGACGCTGCTGATGGAGGGCGTGTCCTTCTCGCTGACGGAGGTGCGCGAGCTCGCCGAGTGGATGCTGAGCGGCCACGCGTCGCACCTGCGCGCGCTGGTGCTGCGGTCGAACCTGCTGGACGAGGAGGCCTTCTGGCTGTTACTGAGCACCATGATCGACCCGCGGTGTCCGCGCATTCATGTGGTGGACTTCTCCTCCAACCTGATCGGCTCCTTCGCCGAGCCGCGCTGGCTGGAGCTGCTGGCGCGCGACGGCGAGGAGGTGTTCTTCGAGCAGATCGACTACGGCTTCAACCCGCTGACCGACAACGACATGCGGCTGCTGCTCATGTTCATGGCGCGCTTCTCGCCGCTGGAGCGCACCTCGCGCGTGGGCTTCGCCTCGAACCTGATCACCGCCGAGACGCTGGGCTACTACTTCAAGGCGCTGCCCGAGGGCCCCTGCTCGCTGAACTACCTGGCGATCGACAGCTGCTCCGTGCAGGGCTGCGGCGCGTACCTCTTCGACTTCCTCGCCAGCGACGCCTCGCGCAACCTCACGTCGCTGTCGCTGCGCGACTGCGGACTGACGCGCGAGGACGTGTTTCGGATGCTGGACGGTTTTGACAAGCAAGTGTGCACGAAGCTGGTGTCCTTGCGACTGGACGGAAATGCCTCCATCGACGACTCCTTCATCACGCGGTTCATCGTCAGTTACAAGGAGCGCGAATCCTTCCCGAATCTGTCGAGATTAGATGCCGGGTACACGGAGGTGGACATGGAGGGAATGATGGAGCTGATCGAATTCCTGAAGGAGGACCAGGGCATTCGGCTCCAGTCGCTCGACTTCACGAGCATCAATGTGAGTTCGGAGGAGAAGGAGCAGCTGAAGGAGGAGATGGAGGACTGTTATTCTGTACATTTATCGCTGTAACCCATTTTGAATAGGGCGTGTTTGTTGGCTTGGACACTCGGAGTTTGACTCGCTAACCAAAATCGCTGAGGATGAACTTCTCGGGAGGACCGTCGCGTTTTGAGGAGAAGGTGGGCGAGTTCGCGCATGCTGAGGCGTAGAACGTCACTACCGAAACCATCAGCGGGGTCAATATCGCGCTGAACAACCAGTATTACTGCACATCCTCGTGGGACGGAGACGTTGGCTGCCGCGATTTCGGGCTTACGCGCAGGTTCGGTGCTACGGAATCCAAAAGAACGGCAACTCCCTTTCGTCATCACCGCTCTCCAGGATCGGAGTCAATTCCCCTGCCACAAGCTGTTGTTGGAATGCAGTGATCCCTTTCCCTTTCGGAGTGATGGATAGGAGAGCACGAATATATTCTGCGGAACGCTGGGAGGAAAAGTGTGTTTGTGGGATGTGGCGTCAAATAGCACGCAACCGCAAGAGATTGCACAGGTTTGTCCGTTGGCTCTGCGTGAATCGGTAGCACAACCGCCCCATCGTTTCCGTTTCATTGAACAAAGCAGCCAATGTGCTGGTCACGGGCAGCCTCGACGGTGACACGCGGCTCTACGACGTGCGCTCTCCCACGAGCTGCGTAGCGCTGGTTTCGTTGTGTGAGGCGTAGATGAACATCCAATCCAACGGCAGCCTCACCTGCCTCTGCAACGGGTACTCGCACGCCCCCTCTCTCACGTAGTGTCGACCAGACGCGTCTGGCGGTGTCCAACGGTCGCGAGACCTTCGAGTACGACGTGAGGAACCCGAGTCAGCCGTACAACGTGAGTGTGATGAGATGGGTTCAGTGCAGTACATCAAGGAGACGGAGGAGGACTTCGTGACGATGATGGCGTACTCGCCGTCCAAGTACCTGGCGGAGGGCACGCTACGCGGCATCGTGAAGGTGACCTTCTTCAAGTGCGTGTGCGTTGGAGGCGTGAGTGCTAGCGAAGCCGACAATTTGAAGAAGGACGGACCCACCTTCCGATTCCGCGTGGGCAAGCGCGACAACGTGCAGTATACGGTGTCGGGGTGGGTGGCGGTGCAGATCAGTAAGGCGTAGTATCAGTGTGCACAACCCGACGGAGGGCTTCCTGACGGGGTCGAGTGACGGGTGTCTGGTTCTGTGGGACGTGTTCAACCGGACGAAGACCAGCACGTTCGAGAAGGGGTGGGGCGTGGGAAGGGAGGTGAGAGATAGATTGAGCTCCAACCCGAATGGCATCAGCGCATGTGCCTACTCCTATGACGGGTCGATCCTGGTGTACGCGATGGGATACAACTGGGACTTGGTGGGAGGAGCGAGATGAAGTGACACGTAGGGCGCCCCCTGCACAATTAACAAAGCCTACAAGATGGACATGGCAACGCATCTATACATTCACAACGGCCAGGACGCGAACGCCAACAAGGGAGTGGGCACGTCCTTTTCTCGGAGATTCCCTGTTTGTTTCACAAATCGTTATCGTTTGAAGAAATGGAAGTCGAGGCGATGGAAATTGACAGTGGCAACACGATGAAGTAGTGGCGTAGCCGTCCGTGAACTGTAGAGAGAGTTTGCTTCAGCCGAATAAGGCGAAGAAAATTCGTGTAGGATGCACTTCCCAGCGATTCACAGAATAGAGTCATGCGTGTTCTTACTGGTTCTGCAACTACAAGTCGTATGAGGAGTTTGTTACCTCGAAGCAGGTGTGCGCCAGTGCGTTCTGCTTATCCACAGTTTGACGAGATCACTCGCTTGGCCGACGAGTCGAAGGCTATTCTCGATAAGGAGGCCGCCGAAACCCAGGAGTCCTTGTTGGCGCTTTACAGGAACGCCTTCCCGAATACCCCTCTTCCCGAATTGATTGGCGAGGAGTGGAAGGACCTGGGATTCCAAGTATCGGTTTTGTACGGGGTGAAACAGTAGAGCGAAAACCCGCTGACCGACCTCCGCAGCAGCGGTAAGCTCTCTCTCAGCAATGTGGTGTACTTCAGCTCCCATTACCCCACCCTCTTTTCTGTCGTCTCCTTTCATGTGGGTAATACATAGAAGATGGTGCAGAGTGCTACGGAGTACCCGTTTATCGCCTCTGCCATTAACATCACGACGCTGTTGCTGATCCACCTGCGGATTTCGCAGCAGTACACCTTCTGCCCCTGCTGCGGCATGGACTTCAAGAAGGAGAAGAAGATTCCGGTGAAGGAGATGGCGACCTTTGCCAATCTGCTGGAGGAGCAGTCGTGGGAGACCGTCTTCAACGAGCTGTTTTCGCTTGGAGTTGCTGCACTGTTGGCGGATCATGAGTAGGTGATGATGATGGACGCCAACTACCGCCGTAACGTGAAGAAGGACCCGAAGTTCACCATTCTGGAGTTTAAGAAGGTGTTCGCCCAGACGAAGACCCAGCTGATGCGCGTCCTCCGCAAGGGCCCCAAGACGATTGAGGAAGTGTTTACCGTCGCTACACCGTATATTGAGTTTTAGTTGCTTTGTGCTTTGGCACATGATTCCTTTTGGTATCCATACTTGCTGTGTTGTTTCTTACAGCTTCAATTCCCTCTATTCGTGTTTCCGCCTTTCTTAGTGCTGGAAGAAAAGGGCAGTCCCCAGAATCCCTCCACTTCCGCGGTGATCGGCTCGTTTCCGTAACGCCTGTATGCCCCAAAGGAGCCTTTCTGGTCGTTTTCAACAGCTACCGCTTGTCTCATTGAAAATGAGAATCCGTCCCGTGCTGGTGTGTGTAATATTAGTGTGTTTGGTGGCGTCTTTTTCCATCTTCTATACAAAGAGTAGCCGCATGTTCAAGGCGGTTAGTCGAGACACCGTGTACGCATCCTACAATGCTCCGAGAACAATGAGCGAAAAGCCGGTAGAAATGGTGACTTCTGTCTCGTAATTACACTCATTCTGCATAACGTGTAGAGAAGAGCCGAAGAGAATCGAAAGCGAAAAGAAAGAAAAGCCATCTGCCTCACCCGCTCCTTTGGAGAGGATGATTGATCCGAGTATGCGTTGGAGGTGGAACGACGGCAACGATTATGATGCAATTGCGAGAGCGGTGCTGAAGCGAATGAATGGAGGCGATGAGGACTCCCAGCCGTACTATATCATATACAACGTCGACAGCACGGTGGGCTTCGCGAACCAATTCCGTTCGCTGTGCAGTCTGTTCCTCCTTGCCGTGGCCAGTGGTCGCAAGTTCCGCAGTAGGAGTCAGTACAATGAGTGAGCTGTAGTCAACTGGGGCGATTACTACGAAGTTACGAACTC
>OIWT01004858.1_pt1 | contig 10405 bp, 8 predicted proteins | sample 1587701 | NCBI WGS metagenome assembly OIWT01 (sample SAMEA3888904, study PRJEB22519) | human gut metagenome | biome: human gut; feature: human-associated habitat; material: faeces | place: Denmark | collected 2009 | reverse complement strand
CACAAAAATTATCACTCTGAAAGAATTGTTCGAGCGTATCAGCCATGGCTTTTTTCCTGATGAATATCTCAAACGACTTGCCGCTACGCTTGCCAGAATCTATAATAAAGCGGATGATTCGCAACGGAAAGAGTTTGCCCGTTTGTCTCATGATGATATGAAGGAACTTTCTGCCAGAATATACGATGCGCTTGAAAAAGGCACTCTGCCACCGTTTGTCAGCACAGAAAAGCCAAATTTAGAACGCAAAGGCTTAGTGTCTCCCCTTGCCAATCATGCTGATGCACGGAGATATTTGCTTATTCTTGCGGCAGGTTTTGTCAATACGCTAATGCCCGGAGAAGATACGCTTATCTCAAAAGGTTTCTCCATTGAGGAGGCTAAAAACACGACGGAGGCATTTGAGGAATTTTGTAGAGAGAATGCAGATGAAATAGAGGCTCTTCGCATTATCTATAACAATGAAGGCGAGCCGATAACCTATTCAATGCTGAAAGATTTGGAGCATAAACTCAAAATGGCAAACAACCATTTTGCTCCAAAACAAATTTGGAATTCGTATGCAGTTCTTTCTCCAGGCAAGGTAAAGCGTTCTACAACAAAAGAAGAAAGTGATGCCTTGACAAACATCATACAACTGGTACGTTTTGCTTTCCGCCAAATTGAGAGATTGGACAGCGTAGTTACTACATCCAAGCAATATTTCAATCTATGGTTAGGACAAAATCAGCGTGAAATAACCGACAAACAGCGTGAAGTAATCAGTCGTATTGTAGATTACATCGCTTCTAACGGAGCTTGTACGGTCAGGGATATTCGTGAAGATGACGCGACCCATGCAGCCCAAATGATACGGGCATTTGGAAATATGCAGAAAGCAGATGAAGCACTTTATTCACTTTACACATTTGTAGTATTAAGAAAAGCAGCATAAGAAAATGGCGACTATACAAATAATAGATAATATACGTTTGAGCCGGAAAGGGTTACAAACAAAAGATTCAAATAACCAATGGGTTAATGTACATAAGCAACAAGGCGATTTAGATGGTGCATGTTCTATCTATTCCCTTGTAATGGCTATGCTATGTCAAAAAATGATTACGGAAGAAGATATTCAGATTTTAAAATCTCCTGATAGACGCACGCCAAAAGGAAAGTTTTTATATCATTTTTTCTATGAACAGGGGCTTGTTCATGACGGCTATAACTATACAGCATTAGCACGTGAAATCAATGGACAACCATTTGAAATTATAGCAACCCACAAAAGGCCAAGAAGCAATGATAATAGAATTAAACTGATTAAACAGTTCATAAGCCAAAATATACCTGTAATTATATCTACTGATTTTAATGGTGGCGCACACGCTTTATTAGCCATAGGTATAGAAACTAATGAAAATGACATTATAACCAAAATCTTCTGTCTTGATCCGGGTGCTCCTGCTCCAAAAGTTTCACAGTGGAATTGTTTTATTGATGTATCAAAAGAAGGAGATGCACATTACCCTTTTTATTATGTAACAGAAATAGATTCATATAAGGTTACATTGAATGATATGCTTATAATTGAACATAAACATTTTGATTAAACTATGGCAACAAATAACACAACAGAGCAATCACTCACCAAGAAGGTTTGGAATCTGGCAACAACTCTTGCCGGACAGGGTATTGGGTTTACTGATTATATTACCCAACTGACCTATCTTCTGTTTTTGAAGATGGATGCCGAGAATGTAGAAATGTTCGGAGAGGAATCGGCAATCCCGACTGGGTATCAATGGAACGATTTGATTACCCTTGATGGATTGGATCTGGTCAAGCAATATGAAGAGACATTGAAATTGCTTAGTGAGCAGAACAATTTGATAGGCACTATTTACACCAAAGCACAAAACAAGATAGACAAACCTGTTTATCTGAAAAAGGTTATCACCATGATTGATGAAGAGCAATGGCTCATTATGGATGGTGATGTAAAAGGTGCTATCTACGAGAGTATTCTTGAAAAGAACGGACAAGACAAGAAAAGCGGTGCCGGACAGTATTTTACACCTCGTCCACTTATTCAAGCAATGGTAGATTGTATTAATCCGCAAATTGGAGAAACCGTTTGCGACCCTGCCTGTGGTACTGGTGGATTTTTGCTTACTGCCTACGACTACATGAAAGGTCAGTCGGCAAGTAAAGAAAAGCGTGATTTCTTGCGTGACAAAGCCTTGCATGGTGTGGATAATACGCCTTTGGTAGTAACACTCGCATCAATGAATCTCTATTTGCATGGTGTCGGTACAGACCGTAGTCCGATTGTGTGTGAAGACTCTTTGGAAAAAGAGCCATCAACCCTCGTTGATGTGATACTCGCCAATCCTCCTTTTGGAACTCGCCCAGCCGGTTCTGTGGACATCAACCGTCCGGATTTCTATGTGGAGACCAAGAACAACCAGTTGAATTTCCTTCAGCACATGATGCTTATGCTCAAAACCGGAGGACGTGCTGCCGTGGTGCTTCCTGACAATGTTCTCTTTGAGGCCGGAGCAGGCGAGACAATCCGTAAACGCCTGTTGCAAGATTTCAATCTGCATACTATCTTGCGTTTGCCCACAGGCATCTTCTATGCCCAAGGTGTGAAAGCCAATGTGCTGTTTTTCAGTAAAGGACAGCCTACCAAAGATATATGGTTTTATGATTATCGTACCGATGTGAAGCACACACTTGCCACAAATAAACTGGAACGCCATCACTTGGACGATTTTGTTTCCTGCTACAATAATCGGGTAGAAACCTACGATGCCGAGAATAATCCGCAAGGTCGTTGGCGTAAATACTCTGTAGATGAGATTATTGCCAGAGATAAAACAAGTCTTGACATCACTTGGATAAAACAAGGTGGTGAGCAGGACGACCGTTCATTGGCAGAACTGATGGCAGACATCAAGGATAAAAGCCTAACAATAAGTTCGGCTGTAGCTGAACTTGAAAAATTGCTCGCAAACATAAATGAAGATTGAGCGTATGGAGAACAATAAGGTAGCCATATCAATGGAACAACAGTTTGGAGAAGTTATAGACATCATTCTCCAACATAAAGGCCGTGCTTCAAGAGCTGTAAATAACGAACTGTTGTACACAGCGTGGCATGTTGGTGGATATGTATCAGCCAAATTGAAAAGCGAGGAATGGGGAAGCAAGGTTGTAACGCAGTTGTCCGAATACATCCGCTCTCAACGACCAGATATTAAGGGTTATAGTCGGAGAAGCATTTACAATATGGTGATGTTTTATGATGAATATTCATCGGAAACATTCAGTGTAACTGTAGAAAAGTATCTGAACTCTGAATTTGTGCAGCCAGGAACTGCACAAATTCAAGCGAACCAGCCAACACAAGAAACGGCTGTAATTGTGCAGACGGCATCTGCACAATTAGTCCAGCCGACATCTGGACAAATGCCCCAGATATTGGAACTGACAACATTGTCTAATCATATTGAGATTCTTTGCCGATGCAAAAGCACAGAAGAACGAATGTTCTATATTCTCTATGCCAATAAAGAGCATCTGTCTTTTAAGGAAATGCAGCGTTGCATTTCCAATCAAACATATACAGCTCTGTTGAGCAGCAAGGACAATATGTCAAAAGGATTACTCAATGCTTATCCCAATGCCTCTATAATGTTCAAAGACACATTGTTTGTCGATTTCCTGAACTTGCCCAAAAAACATAGTGAATCCAAACTAAGAAAAGGCTTGGTAGAACACATGAAGCAATTTATTCTTGAACTTGGTAAGGATTTCATCTTTATGGATCAGGAATACCGCCTCAATATTGGCGCGTCCACTTTTAAGGCTGACTTGCTGTTCTTCCATCGTGGATTGCAGGCATTGGTGGCAGTGGAATTGAAAAAGACCAAATTCCATCCGCGAGACCTCGGTCAGTTGGAATTTTATCTGGAAGCACTCGACAGAGATGTGAAACGCTCTAACGAAAACCCTTCTATCGGCATTATCCTCTGCCCGGATGCAGATCGGGTTGTTGTGGAATATGCAATGAGCCGAAGCATGAGCCCCACAATGATAGCAGAATACAAACGTATCCTCATTCCACAGGAACGTATGCAACAGCAACTGAATGAGTTTTGCAATCTGTTCTTAAACAAAGAATAGCCTATATGGATACAAAGAAATTACGTCAAAAGATACTCGACCTTGCGATACATGGAAAACTTGTACCGCAAGACCCGAACGATGAGCCGGCATCTGTTCTCCTTGAACGAATCAAGGCTGAAAAAGAACGCCTGATAAAAGAGGGAAAAATAAAAAGGAGTAAGAAGTCTGCAAAGACTTCCGATACGCCCCATTATGAGAACGTGCCGTTTGAGGTGCCGAGTGGATGGGTGTGGACGACATTGGGTTCTGTTTGTAATTTTGAAAATGGTTTTGCTTTTAGTAGCGACGATTACAAACAAACAGGTGTGCCACTAATAAGAATTTCTAATATTTCAGACAACACCATTGATTTGAATGGATGCGTTTTTATTCAAAAGGAAATTGATGATAGATTCGTTGTTAAAAAAGGGGATTTACTCATAGCACTTTCAGGGGCAACTACAGGAAAGATGGGTGTATATTCTACAGATAAAGTTGCATATCTTAATCAGCGTGTTGGTAATCTACGGACTATTGACGCTTCTGTATTATGCCATGAGTATAGAAATATTTTTATGAACTCAAGAACAGAGGCAATTTTGAAACTTGCTTACGGTGGTGCCCAGCCCAATATAAGTGGTTCTGTTATATGTTCATTTTCATTTCCACTTCCTCCATTGGCAGAACAACAGAGAATAGCAAGTGAGGTTAATCATTGGTTTGCTTTGATTGACCAAATAGAGCAAGGCAAATCTGACTTACAAACAATCATTAAACAAGCCAAGAGCAAAATTCTCAATCTTGCCATTCACGGAAAACTCGTGCCACAAGATCCGAACGACGAGCCCGCCATCGAACTATTGAAACGCATAAACCCCGATTTTACACCTTGTGATAACGGGCATTATGAGAACTTGCCTTCAGGATGGACATCTATAACCATTAAAGATGTGTGTGAAAATATCAATGGTTTATGGAAAGGTAAAAAAGAACCGTTTGTGAATGTTGGCGTTATACGTAATGCTAACTTCACGAAAGACTTTAAGTTAGACTACTCCAATATAGAATATATCAATGTGGAAGAACGAGCTTTCTCGCAACGTCATTTACTAAAGGGGGATTTAATAGTGGAGAAATCAGGTGGTAGCGACAATAATCCTGTTGGAAGAGCAATACTTTACGAAGGTGAAAATAGATTTTTTTCTTTTAGTAATTTTACTATGGTTCTACGTGTTAAAGACAAAAACGTTGTTTCAAGTAAGTTCCTGTATTATTATATCTTATCTAAATACCAAAAAGGAGTTATGAGGTCTATGCAAACTCAAACTACAGGTTTACATAACCTCATACTAGATAAATATCTTGCAATGCCCCTATATCTTCCACCGTATTCAGAACAAAAACGCATAATAAACAGAATTGAAGGAATTTTCAATACACTAGATACAATAATGGAGAGTTTATAGGCTCTCCATTATTGTATCAAGATGTCTGAAAGCAATATTTATTGCATCCACAATCCTTTGTTGTTCACGATAAGGTGGTATCGGTACTTCTATAGCTCTAAAAATTTTTTTATTCAAGTGAGGAATGGCTGAACCGACCTTATTCTCTCGTAAAGTCTTACGATGTAGGTGAATAACTTGTAAAACATAATCTGTATTCATATTGTCGTTGATAGACAATTGTTTGAATGTACTGCCTTGATAACCTTCTATAGGAGTACGGAACACTTCACCAGAGTTTTCGCCATCTACTAAAATCAATAATGAATTTGCAGCAACATATTTCCCTGATGTCAAAGTTTTGGCTTCACGCTCACCACGCAAATATTTGACATCAAGATTTGTTCGTTCTATACCATTTTGTTTTTCTCCATCAACTAAAGAACATAATGTTTGCATAGGTGCAAGTGACCAACTCTGTGGCAACTGCGCATAATGCCCGATACGTTCTACTATATTGCTGCCATATTCATTATAAATCAATGCAATATGATAACAAAATTCAAAAACTATCTTGCCAAGACAAATTTGGCAAAGAACACCGTTACATCGTATGTGTGGACGGTGCAGTATTTCCTCAATCACTATGGGGATGTGAATAAAAAGAACCTGTTAGCCTACAAGGGGTATTTGGTTGAGAACTTCAAACCACAGACGGTAAATCTTCGATTGCAGGGTATCAACAAGTACCTTGAATTTACGAAACAAGAGAAACTGAAGGTAAAGTTCGTCAAAGTACAGCAGAAAAACTTTTTAGAGAATGTAATCAGCGATGCAGACTATAAGTTTCTCAAAAAGCGCCTGAAAACTGACGGTTATGATGAGTGGTATTTTATCGTATGGTTCATGGCGGCTACCGGTGCTCGTGTCAGCGAATTGCTCCATATCAAAGCTGAACATGTACAAATCGGATATCTTGACCTTTACAGCAAAGGCGGGAAAATACGCCGTTTGTATATTCCGAAAAACTTACGCATAGAAGCCATGAAATGGCTGAAAGATAAAGAGGTTACTTCCGGATATATATTCCTGAACAGATTCGGAGACCGAATTACGACACGTGGCATAGCCCAACAACTGAAACACTTTGCAGAAAAATACGGAATGAATAAGGAGGTGGTATATCCTCATTCATTCCGTCATCGTTTTGCCAAGAATTTCCTTGACCGCTTTAACGACCTTGCTTTACTTGCCGACCTCATGGGGCATGAAAGCATAGAAACTACTCGTATCTATCTTCGTAGAACAGCCAGTGAGCAACAGAAGATTGTGGATAATGTGGTGAACTGGTAAAATCACACCAACCCTTAGAAGTGTATTGGATTACACTTCTAAGGCGTTTTGAATGTTGTCAAGGACATGAAATAATTCTTCTATTTTTTGAACTATGCGTTGTTGCTCTGCAAGAGGCGGTAAAATAATATTCTCGTTTCTTATTATCTCTCCTGATATTGCTTTAAACGTAGTCCCTGTTGATTGATTATCAAAGCTATCTTGCAAGGTTTGAAGTAAATAGAAATAAAAATCTGCATTACCTTCAAAAGGGGTTAAAGCACATAATCCACGTCCAATACATATTTGATTTTTTGTTATGTTTACAACTCCAACTGGGGCTCGAACACATAATAGGATGGAATTAGGTTCTGCTATTTTTGTAGGCTCATTTGTATATATACCAGAGTCTAAAAGAAATTTGTCTGAAAAGCATATTTTTCCTTGATGAAATTCTATTCCTGTTTTATTATTTAATGAATCTCCTTTAGGGGATTGCCCCATTGTTATTTTTAGTACATTACTAAGTTGGCAATACGCCCATCCCTGTGGCAACTTCCTCCTATGCCCGTTATCACAAGGTGTAAAATCGGGGTTTATGCGCTTGAGCAGTTCGATGGCGGGCTCATCATTCGGGTCTTGTGGTACTAGCTTGCCATGAGTGGCAAGGTCAAGAATCTTGCTCTTGGTTTGCTTAATAGTTTCCTGCAGGTCGACTTTGCCTTGATCTATTTGGTCAATCAAAGCAAACCAACGCTCAAGTTCAGTCATAATACGTTTCTGTTCATTCAATGGAGGCAAGAATATCGGAATTTTATTCAGATTATCTTGAGATAATTTCGGTTGAGCTGAACCAGTAATATAATCGTCTAACTTCATTGAGTTAATTACGATTGCAACATAACTCAATATAAATTTATCAATCGTATCTAAAACATGGGCGTGATTGTTTACCCAATATTTCCCATCAGCTAAAAACGCATTATTCTTATTCCGTGAAAGAAGGTTTGCTCCATCTTCCCCTATAAGCAAAAGACACTCATCAAATAGATAGTTATCTACTTTATCAATTACTCCGGCAGCTCCATAGTAATCATAAACCTTGTTTTTTTGTTTACTACGAATAGCCAAAGAAACAGGCTTTCTTTCTCCATCTCGATTAATAAGTAATTCGCCAATATCTGTAATGCACCATCCTTCCGGCACCTCAAACGGCACGTTCTCATAATGGGGCGTATGTATAGTACAAAATTAACGTGCTATAAACTTTATATCCGGCTACAGCACATTATTGGGATATCTATCATTTTCTATAACTTTTCTTCTCATGATGTTTCTTTACCATTCCTATCTCAAATATCAAACAACTTCTCCTGTAAGCTTCTTCCTCTTCGTCAGGTCTGCGGCCATCCCAGCGAAGGTCGGAAGAGGAATTGACACCGCCACCACAGGAAGACACACTGATGGGAGTTCATCATAATCAGTTAGTACGTTTCGTTGTGCAGTTTAGACTTAACGAGCTGCTTCTTTCATATATAAGGACTAAGTATATGACAAAAATTTGAAAATATCGATACGATAACAGTTCGTGTGGTTCAGGAGACACTGCGAGATATACTCCAGTCCGTATTTGAAGAGGCTTTTGGCTCTTCTGCCATGATGATCTGCGACCTTGCCCTCATTGACCTGCTCGCGTCTATCGGAATGCGAGTCGAGGAACTCGTAAGACTGAACCACAACAATCTGAATTTACACGAACGTCAATGCATAGTTTTAAGAAAAGGCTAAAAAGAGCGTGAAGTGAATTTCAATGCAGGAGATCAAGATTCACCCACACATATTCCGTCGTACCCATCCACAATAGATAGATAGTGACAGACGAATCAAGACCAAGGACCATTTTACACACTTCTCACTTATTTGGATTAGATTGTCCGAAAGGTATCTAATTGATATATAGTAAGAAAGCATAAATAGTTCTTTTAAATATGTGATAATTTTCATAACTTTATAATAGTTAAGAAGATACGCAAATGAGACACATTGAGAACGCCAAACGAAACGAAGCATTGCTCTTTCCTGAGTATTTGGACGATAGACACGGCCTATGGTCAACTTTTTGCTTGCAAAACTGACGCTTAATGCTGAAATATACACCGATGAAAACTGGACAGACAGAAAGCCATTGGTATATATGCAAATGGAATTGAAACTGAATATTAGTGACAGTCCATATAAGCAGACAGCAGGTGCGCGTGTCGGCAAATATGAAGTTGACAGGATGTCCATTATTTGTCGGTTCAACATTAGCGAAAAGAATTGGACACTAGCTCGCAAAATCAGGATAATCATGTCGATTAAGGATTAAATCAATGACGCCTTTGTGGTCAGTCAAAATGCAACCACAAAGTCCACTGCGTATAAAACTCCGCAACTTTTCATAAATATTGCGTGAACGTTCCTGCAAATTTCTTATATTTGTGCAGAATAAATGCCGCAATTTATTATGCAGACACTTTACGAACAATTCCATCAACTTCTGGAACTGACTCCCATGAACTTTTTCCGGGAGCAGCACGACACCATAAACTGGGATGTCCGCATCTTGGGTATCCTAGGCCAGAAAGGTGTCGGTAAATCCACTCTCATCCTACAACACATCAAGAGAACCGGGAACAAGAATGAGTCCCTTTACGTGATTGCAGATGATATCTACTTCAGTGCACACACTCTTCTTGATACTGCCAAGAGTTTCTTCGCCCGTGGCGGAAAATATCTGTATATAGACGAAATTCATAAATATCCAGGCTGGAGTCAGGAGGTCAAGAACATCTACGATAGCCTGCCGCTGCTCCATGTCGTATATTCTGGCAGTTCAATATTGGATCTTAAAGACGGTGGTGCAGACCTTAGTCGCCGCGTCATCGAGTACCATCTTCCTGTCTGGTCATTCCGCGAGTACTTGAACTTGCGCAATGGCTGGTCATTAAAACCTGCCAGTTTGGAAGATGTATTGCAAGGGAAAGTTGATTTCCCGTACGGGGCTGAACGACCATTGAAATACTTCGAAGAATATATGAAAAAGGGCTGCTATCCTTTTTTTCAGGAACCGGAATTCGAAACTCGTATGAGACAAGTCATCAACACTACCGTTGAAGTCGATATTCCCAAATACGCCAGGATGACCATCGCCGCCACGCAGAAACTCAAGAAATTCATGTACTACATTTCCAAGAGCGTACCTGTCAAGATTAATTTCTCGGATATGGCAAGAGACTTGGAATTAAGTCGCGACGAACTTCCCAAGTATCTGGAATATCTGGAAAAAGCCGAACTTGTTTCCGTCCTGCGTATGAAGGCCAACGGGGACGCGATTCTCCGCAAAATGGACAAGCTATATCTCCAGAATTCCAATATGTCCTATGTCCTTTCGGGCGAAAATCCGGACACGGGGAATGCCCGAGAGACTATCT
>OIWT01004854.1_pt1 | contig 10431 bp, 9 predicted proteins | sample 1587701 | NCBI WGS metagenome assembly OIWT01 (sample SAMEA3888904, study PRJEB22519) | human gut metagenome | biome: human gut; feature: human-associated habitat; material: faeces | place: Denmark | collected 2009 | reverse complement strand
AGCAGACCTCATCGGGCAATTTGGGGGTCTGCCTTAAGCGGGAACCTGCCTCCCAACAGTACCTTGAAAATTGAATAAAAAATCTCCCCCGTACACTTGGTACGAAGGAGATCCGGAATCTCTGCTATTTGCTGTCACTTATCCGGCTTTTTTGCGCCGGAAGGAGATCACTGCGACACAGGTGCCGATGGCAAAAGCCCCCAGAGCCGCCGCGTAAACCCACCAGCTCACCGGATGGGTTTCATCGGGTGCTGCCTCCACGGTAAAGTGGGTGGTGGCATCTCCGCTTGCCGAGCGAATGGCCAAAGTATGCTCCCCTTCGGCCAACTGCTCCAGGTAGCTTTCCCGCAGCTCTACGATGATGTTGCCTTCCCCATTCCGCTTCTCGTAGCTTTCGGATGGCAGCACCGCGCCATCTACCAGCACCTCGATAAGGTCCTCAAACGCCGCGTTGGAGCGGAAGGTGAGGGTGCTGCTTTCGCCCTTTTTCCATCGGGCGTCGTTGCCCTGGATGATGCTCGGCGGCACCTTTTCGGTTACTGTATTCTCCGCGGTGAGCTCCGTTTTGCCGTTCGCGTCCGCAAAATACTTATCACAGGCGGTGCAGTGCCAGCATTCCACCCGGCCATTGGCCGCCGCTGTGGCGGCTATCGCCTCCAGCTTTTCCAGGGAGGCGTGGCGGGTGGGGTCGGTCTTGCCGTATTTGGCGCCGCACAGGATGCAGCTTGCCCGCTGGGTGCAATTGGGGGTGCCGCCGTAGCACTTCCCATTTTGCTGGTCGAAGCAGCCGCTGGCCGTGCAGCGACGGGTATGGGTCCCATCCCCATTGGAGCGCCAGGGGCCCCACTGATGGATGGTACCGGGGTCCGGCTCATCCTTGCTGTCATCCGGCCGGATGATGACAATGACCCGGTTTTCGGTCCACCGGGCGGTGATGGTCATATCCCCGGCCGGCATGGTGGAGGGAATGGTCTTATCCCAGCCGGCAAAGGTGTAGCCTGTTTTGGTAGGGTTGGCCGGGGCGGTAATGGCCGTGCCGTAGTCCTGCTTAATGACGATATCCTGCCCGCCGTTTTCCGGCTTAAAGGTGATGGTGTATTGGTTGACCTGCCACCGGGCGGTGATGGTCATATCCCCGGCCGGCATGGTAGTGGGGATCTCCCGGTCCCAGCCGGCAAAGGTATAGCCTGTTTTGGCGGGATTGGCCGGGGCGGTGATGGTAGTACCATAATCTTGGGTAATGGGAGCGACCTCGCTGCCGCCGGCGGTATCAAAGGTGATAGTGTACCGGTTGATCTGCCACTTTGCCGTCAGGGTCAAATCGGCGGTCACGGGGGTCTCAAAGTCCCATTCGCTTTCGCCGCTGTACCAGCCGATGAAGGTATGCCCCTCTTTGGTGGGATTATCTGGCTGGGCGGCAGGGGTGTTGGCACGAATCTGGGATGCTACTTCGCTTCCACCCTCCGACTGGAAGGTGACCGTATAGGCCCCGATGACCTCTCCGGTGATTTGGGCGCCGGGTGACTGCGTAAACCGGCCACCCGCCGCGATAAAGACGCCGTTGGCCGTCTTGCCTTCCTCCTGCCCAGCCGTGCAGCCGGTAATGGTCCCGGCGGACATCTCGAACCGGCCGCCAGCTTCCACATGAACACCGCCGCCCTCGCGCGCCGTGCAGCCCACGATATTGCCGCCCCGCATGAGGAGCGTGCCGCCTTTCCTCACATAGATACCGCCGCCGTCTTTGCTGTTGCCGCCGGTGAGGGCGCCGCCCTTTACCTCTATGATATTTTCTTCGGCGGTGGTTCCATCTGCCAGCTTCCACAGGGCGTTGCTCTTATCGAACTTGTGAACGGCATTGGGATTGCTGTCGATCAGCGTCAGCTCTCCATTTTGGGTGACATGGATCAAGTTGCTGACCCCGCTGGTTGTTTTCAGTAAGTGGCCGTTCAGATCGATGGTCACCGGTCTACTCACCGCCATAAAGGCGGTGATCTCAATATCCCCAGTCAAGCGAATGACCGCGGCATCGGAAGCCAGAGCATCAGACAGGTTTTTTGAATCGGCTACCTCCAAAAAGGTAGTCAGTTGCAAGGTGCTTTCCTTCTGGATATTATAATCTGCTAGAGTGCGGCCGTTCTCCAAAAATCTGCTGCCAAAATACAGGCATTTCCCATCTACCGAAACACCCGTGTTCTGGATCTTCTGCTTGACATTATCGATGCTGTCGCCGCTTTCCACCTCCAGGGTCAGCGGTTCTTGCCAGCCCAGGGCGCTGCCATCCACATAAATTGGCATGGCATGGGCGGTGGTGAATAACATGGCCAGGGCCAGCAGTACGGCTGATATCCTCTTTTTCATTGTTCGGCACCTCCTTACTGTGTCGATGCGGGTTGCTTTCCTCCTCTTTTTAATTATACATCACTCCCGACCGAAATGCCATTGGCAGGTTTGCCCGGAAATGACACGGCTTTATGGGCAATATGGCACAAGGGGCAGAAAAGCCGCCCGTGGGCGGCTTTTGTGGGATGCTTAGGACCCCAGCAGGGTGACGGTGATGGTGAAGGTCTGGCCGCGGCCGGTACGGCTGGCCCGGTACAGGCTTATTTCCACGGTATCGCCGGGCTTGTGCTGTGCCAGGATATCGCTGCAATCGGCACGGCTGGTGATGGCCCAGCCATCAATGGAGGTGATGATATCACCGACCTCGGCGCCCTGACGGCCTACATCGCTGTCCTCATTGATGGACATGATGCGCAGACCCGCCGGGATGCCGTAATAATTGGCTTCATTGCTGCCTACTTCCACCACGGTGATGCCCAGCTGTGCCCGACCGGTCACCCGGCCGTGCTGCATTAAATCGTCCAGAATGGGCAGGGCGGTATTGATGGGGATGGAGAAGCCGATGCCCTCGTAGCCTTCCTCCACCAGCTTGCTGGAGGTGATGCCCACCACCTGGCCGTAGGTATTGATGAGGGGGCCGCCGCTGTTGCCGGGATTGATGGCGGCATCCGCCTGGATGCAGACCATGGTGTAGCCCAGCTCGGTGGTGATGGTGCGCTGCACCGCCGAAATGTAGCCGACGGTTTGGGTGGAGGCCAGCGCCAGACCGCCGGGATTGCCGATGGCGACCACCATTTCGCCGACCTCCAGCTCATCGCTGTTGCCAAAGGTAGCCGCGACCAGCCCCTCGGGCGGGTTCTGCATTTTAAGCAGAGCCAGGTCGCTCTGGTTATCCGCCCCAATGACGGTGGCATCATAGCTATCGCCATTTTGCAGCACGACCTCGAACTTTTCGCCGCCGCTGACCACATGGGCATTGGTGATGATGTAGCCGTTTTCCGAAAGGATGATGCCGCTGCCCTGCGCGGTGGCGCTGCTGCCGTAGGTGATGATGCCCACCACCGAGGGGGCGCACTTTTTATAGATGCCGGCAGGAGTCAAAAGGCCGTCTTCGGTGGTATCCGGCACATTATCCTCCGGCTTGTTCTGCTGGTCGATCTCCGGCAGGTGCTCCAGCTCATTGCCGATGGACGAATCCTGATCCGGCTGCGGGGCAGGCTTGCTGCCCCAGACGGAGGCCCCGACGCACAGCGCCCCCACCAGCAGGATGACCACCCCCATGGCGATGAGGAAGTACTTCAGGCCGCTGCTTTTCCGGGCGCGGGCGGGACTTTGGCCGTAGTTGCCCCGGTAATCCTGGTAATCCCAGTGGTAGTTGCTGTCATTGCTGCGGTTTCTCATGCTGTTTCTCCTCCCGGCCGGCAGCGGGGGCCGCCGGCAATGTGGTAAAGCTGGCATCTACCATAGGGGCTTTGCGGTTGACGCCTTTTTTGTAGTGGGCGGGGTCGGCCTTGAGGCCGAATACAAACTCGGTGTATTCCCCGGGCTGGCTGCGGACGAAAATCTCGCCCTCGTGGACATTCATAATGGTGCGGCAGATGGAAAGCCCCAGGCCTACGCCGTTTTTATCCAGGCTACGGCTGCGGTCGGTCTTATAGAACCGGTCGAAGAGCCGCGGGATCTCCTCCGGCAGCACGCCGCTGCCAGTATTGCGCACCGCTACCATGATATTCTCGCCCTCGGTATAAAAGTCGAAGGAAAGGGTGCCGCCCTCATTGACAAATTTGACGGCGTTATCGATGAGATTATACACCACCTGCTGGATGAGGTCGGCATCGGCCAGCACCCAGTAGCGGTCGGTATCCAGCCCCTCCACCTCGATGTGCTTTTCCTCCAGCCGCTGCTCGAAGCCCAGCAGGGTATTGGTGACAAGGGAGGTGATCTCCACCTCGGTGGGCTGGATGGTGCGTTCGCCGGCCTCGATCTGGCTGAGGGTGAGCATATTGCGCACCAGGCGGGAAAGGCGCTGGACCTCACTGGAGACAATGCGCAGATAGTGGTTCTGCCGCTCCGGCGGGATGGTGCCATCCAGGATACCATCGACAAAGCCGCCGATGGTGGTCATGGGGGTTTTTAATTCATGGCTGACATTGGCGGTAAAGCTGCGGCGCACCGATTCGGTGAGGGCCAGCTCGGTGGCCATGTTATTGAAGGCGGAGGCCAGCCGCCCGATCTCATCATCGCCCTCCACTGGCACCCGGACCGAGAAGTCGCCCTTAGCGAAGGCACGGGTAGCGGCGGCCATCTGCCGCAGGGGGTTTACCAGGCTGGTGGTGACAAAATAAATGACGATAAAGCTGACCACCAGCACCACGATGGCCGCGATGAGGAACATCTGGAGCATATCGCCGGCCAGAGCACGGTTGGCAGCCCGGGTGGTGGCCATAACGGCACCCACCAGAAGGCCGTTTTCATCCACCACGGGGGTGGCCACGGCGTACTGGGGGTCTTCCCCGGTGCCGGCCATGACCACGGAGCCCTGATAGCTGCCGGTTTTGGAGAGGCTATCCAGGACAGCCTGCGGCACCGACTGGGGGATGGCGCTCTCGGTAGTATGGGCCATAATGAGGATATCGCCCTTGTTATCGGAAAGGTAGATGTCGGCCTCGATGGCGGAGCCCAGCACGGCATACACCGGCTGCAGGGTATCGCTGCTGACATAGCGGTACTCGTGGGCGGCGTAATTTTCCATGGTGAGGCGGGCGGCCTGGGTCACATTTTTCTCCAGCAGGCTGATTTTTTCTTCCCGCAGATAGTCATTGGCCAGCACCATGAAGATAGAGCCGACCAGCACCATGCTGAGCAGAATGATGGCGCAGCATACCGAGTAGTATTTGCCCATCAGGGTTTTCTGCGATTTGTTCATTCTTATTCCTTGACCTCGAACTTATAGCCGACGCCCCAAACGGTCTTGAGGCTCCACTGATCGCTGACGCCTTCCAGCTTTTCACGCAGGCGCTTGATGTGGACATCGACGGTGCGGCTGTCGCCGTAGTACTCGAAGCCCCAGACCTCATCCAGCAGTTGATCGCGGGTGAATACGCGGTTGGGGTGGCTGGCCAGGTGGAACAGGAGCTCCAGCTCCTTGGGCGGGGCATCCACGACCTTGCCATCCACCTTGAGCTCGTAGCGGGTCATATTGACGGTGAGCTTATCGTAGCTGACCTCCTTGACCTCACCTTCGGCGGTGCCGACGGGGCTGCTGCGGCGCAGCACGGCCTTGATGCGGGCCACGATCTCCTTGGTATCGAAGGGCTTGACAACATAGTCATCGGCGCCCAGCTCCAGGCCCAACACCTTATCGAAGGTTTCGCCCTTGGCGGTGAGCATGATGATGGGGCAATCGCTCTTTTGGCGGATCTGCCGGCAAACCTGCCAGCCATCCAGCTTGGGCATCATGATATCCAGGAGGATAAGAGAGGGCTTTTCGCTCTCGAACTTGGCCACGGCTTCTTCGCCATCGTGGGCCATTACCACCTCGAAGCCCTCCTTTTCCAGGTACAGGCGCAGCAGCTCGCAGATATTCAGGTCGTCATCGGCTACCAGGATCTTGTCCATCATTGCTATTTCCTCCTTACAGGTCATAGTATTCTAATTTACATTATAGCACCGGCGGGGCCTTTTGCATAGCGCCGAATGTGGCGATTTTGTTAAAAAATTGTGAGGAGGGCGGACGCTGGCAAGGAACAGGCGTCACCGCCCTAAAATTTTCCGTTGCCCACCTGCGGCGCCCATGGTAAAATGATAGAAAACCTGCCGCAGCGGCAAAAACATACAGGAGAAAACGCCATGAAAAAGATGCTATCACTCGCAATCGCTTTGGCACTTTGCTTTAGCCTTTGCGCCTGCGTCGGCAACGCCCCACAGGGAAAGTCCGCATTGGACTGGGACGCAATGCAGGAGGAACTGCAGGCCTCCTCGGAGGTTCTGACCGCGCAGCTGACCAACTTTGCCTTTTACTCTGGAGATATCCTGGGGAGCTCCGCCTATCCGTTGGAGGACCGGCAGATCCATCTTTTTATTTTGAGTACAGTAATGTTCATGGAGGAGGAGAAATACCTGTACCATGATTTTGTCGCCATGGATGATGAGGGGTGTTATCACTTTCCAAAAGAAAAGATACAGCAGATGGCCGAGGAGGTGTTTGATATTCCGGATTATGAGTTTGGTGAAGATACCTATGTTCCCGAAACCGGGGAGTATGTGTTTTGGTCCGGCTTTGGATGGGGGAATACTCCGGTGTGCAGGAACACGGAGGTTCAAATTGATCGGGAAAAATCCGAGGTAAGCGTCAGTTACGAACTGCACGGCAATGTATATTATGAAAATCCCTATAAAATTGGGGACTTCCGGACCCGTTTCTCCGTAATGACACGGCCGGACGGCAGTTTCTTCCTGCATTATCTGGATACCGTTTCCCTCTGATGAGGCAGGTCACACCCCCAGCAGCAAGCGGACCGCAAGGGCACTGACCAGCGCCGCGGTCAGATCCCCGGTGAGGGCAGCGGCCATGGTGTGGCGGGTACGGCGGATCCCCACCGCGCCGTAGTAGACCGCGATAGCGTAGAAGGTGGTCTCTGAGGCGGCGGCCAGCACACTGCCTACCCGCCCGATGAAGCTATCCGGGCCGTATTCCCCCAGCAGCTGGTGCAGCAGGGCGGTACCGCCGCTGCCGGAGACCGGCCGCAGCAGGGCCAATGGCAGTACCTCCGCCGGGAAGCCGATAAGCTGAGTCACGGGGCGAAGGAAGCCGGTGAGGACATCCAGGGCGCCGCTGTGGCAGAACATGGTGACCACCGTAAGCAGGCAGACCAAGGCCGGGGTGATGGAGGCGGCGGTTTTGAGCCCCTCTTTGGCTCCCTGCAAAAAGCAATCGAACACATCCACGCCGGAGCAGAGGCCCCAGCTGAACAGGCCGGTGATGAGCAGCGGGATGAACCAGGCGCTGAATGACATGGAATGCCCTCCCTTTTGATGAAATTCGCGGATGGGGTGAAGGGCGCCCGCAGAGCGCTCCGGCTGGGCCGGAGCCGGCGGCCGAAGGCCACCGAAACCGCCCGGAAGGGCGGTTTGCCCTGCGGGCGCCCACCCCCTGCACGGGCCTGCCTTTATTCCGGCCGGCGGGACTTCCCGCGCAGCAGACGGTCCAGCAGCAGGACCACAGCCAGGGACGAAAGCCCGGTGAGCCATACCGCCGGCAGGATCTCCATGGGGGCGGCGGAGCCGGCCTGCTGCCGCAGCGCGGCGCAGGTAGTGGGGATAAGCTGGAGGGAGGCGGTATTCATCGCTACAAAGGTGACCATGGCATTGCTGGCGCTGTCCTTATGGGGATTCAACTTTTGCAGCTCCCGCATGGCGGCAAGACCCAGGGGAGTAGCGGCATTGCCCAGGCCCAGCAAATTGGCGGAAAGATTCATGCAGATGGCCTGCATGGCGGGGCTGCCCTGCGGCACCGTGGGGAACAGCCACCGGGTGAGGGGACGCAGCAGCCGGGCCAATGCTTCCGTAAGGCGGCAGCAGCGGGCAATTTCCATCAGGCCGCTCCACAGACACAGCATACCGGTGAGGGCAATGACCAGGCTTACAGCTTCCCCGCAGCCGGAAAGCGCCGCGGCGGAAAGGGCCTCCATCCGGCCGGTGAAGGCCGCGGTGACGACCGAAAAAATGAGCAGGGCGGTAAGGATACCGTTCATCATGGGCGGAGCTCCTTTCTTCATTTTTTAGGGAGTAGAGATGATTTATCAACATCTTTTTCTCCTTACGGGAGCGTATTGCGCTAATGTTTTCCTTTTTTGATGTGTTTTATCGAATTATGTAAAATAACGGAATCTGTGCGCATTTTATCAATTTTAGCAACAATAACCAAAAAAGCGGCAAATTAGGGGCAAAAATTATCCACAAGATTTGCGAAATTGTGCTAATTACCTCTTGAATTTCATGGAAAATAATAGTACACTTAGTAGCAAGGTAGAGAAAAAGCGAGAATATTAGAAGATATTGTAAACCGCCAGCAAACCACCTAACTTTATTAAGGAGGAACCTGTACCATGAAATCCACCGGCATCGTAAGAAAAGTTGACAACCTCGGCCGTATCGTTCTCCCTGTAGAGCTTCGCCGCACCCTCGGCATCGACATCCACAGTGATGTTGAAATTTATGTAGACGGTGATCAGGTCATTCTTAAGAAGTACCTGCCCTGCTGCATTTTCTGCGGCTCCAAGGAAGAGCTGGCTACCTATGACGACAAGTATGTCTGCCGCAGCTGCCGCACCAAGCTGGGCAAGCTGTAATTCCCAAACCACAAAAGACAAGCAAGGCCCCTGCCATATGGCGGGGGCTTTCTTTTTTGCGGCGGCCCGGCGGCTGGGCGGGGCCTTTTTTGCAAAGGTATAAACTGAGCGCCTACCCGACGGAGGCTAATTTGTGGGCGCCTGGCGGCGGCGCACTGATTTTGCAGAGTGCAAGACCCGTACAGTTCGCCGCCGGGGCGTTTGATGACATAGTTTGCGCCAACAACCCCTCCGTCAGCCGATCGGCTGACACCTCCCCTTACACAGGGGAGGCTTTTGGATGGTGCAGTGTCACACTCCTTACACTGGGGAGGCTTTAGGGGAACGCGAAAGGCCCCTCTCCCGGTGGGAAAGAGGGCCTTATTGGATGGGGCATTATTCGCCGGCGGGTTTTACCGGGGCGTTCTTGGTGACGGTGAGGGAAACGGTATCCTCCAGCACGGCATCGGCGGGCAGCAGCTTGGCCATGACAACATAGCGGTAGTCATTGGGATAGTGCAGCTTGGTATCATCCGCCAGACGGTAGGTGCAGGTGGAGAGGGTGAGGATCTTATCGTTGCTGGTCACTTCCACATCATAATCGTAGAAGGAAAGATCCTGGGCCTTTTTGATGAGGCTATTGAAGGTGGCATCGGCGGGGTTGGGGTTGATGTAGTCGAACTTGATATCGGTGTAGAATACCGCAAATACCTGCCAGACCATGTCCTCTTCGATGGTGGAGTAGTAGATATAAGGATGGGTCTTGGCAAAATCCTCGTCCTGATACTTCAGCAGCTGAGCGAACTTGGGGCCATTTGCGTGGTTCTGATAATCGGTCAGCAGGGCATTTTCGGCCCGGCCCAGATTGTGGCCGTAGATGACGGTATTCTTCGAGATGGTGGAGCGATTGCCGCTGGTGCAGCGGAAATCGGCATAGTAGCAGCCGTCGTTATCGTTCTCACCATTGGCATTGCGGCGCAGGTAGTACTTGTTATCATCGTTATAATTGACCTTGACCACCACATCATTGACGGTGGTGCCATCAATATACAGCCAACCGATGGTATCCTTGTTCTTCTGCTGCATGGCCAGCGTATTTTCCAGCATGGTCTTTTGCAGCTCCTTGAGGATCTCCTCCTTGGAGGGCTCATCGGGATTGGGGTTATCAGGATCGGTGGGGGTAGTGGGATTGCTGGGATCGATCGGATCGGTGGGGTCGCTGGGGTCTTTGCCGCAGGCGGCAAAGGCAAATACCATGCAGAGTGCCAGCAGCAGGGCCAGCAGGCGTGTTGTCGTTTTCATAATGTTCCTCGTGCCTTTTCTTGTAAATTGGCCCCGGCGGGGGCTTTGTTCCGCATCATTTTACACCATGGCGGCGGCGCTTGTCAATGAACGGGCGGGCAGAACGGGGGACTTTGCAAAAAAGTTCGGATTCTGTTTACAAATAGGGGAAAAATAACTATACTAAGGGAGGGGAGTTTACCTCCCCCAATTTAACTGCAAGGAGATAATAAATTATGCTGATTACAAAAGATATGGGCATCATGGAGATCGTACAGAAATATCCTGCTACTGTAGAGGTACTGCAGCGCTTCGGCATGGGGTGCATCGGCTGCGCCGCCGCCCACTTTGAGAACATTGAGCAGGGTGCCCTGGCCCATGGCATTGATGTGCCCCGGCTGATGGAGGCCCTGAACGAGGCTGCCGCCAAGGCGTAAGATCTGACTGGAGCTGATGCAGGGGGCGGGTGGGGCCGCAGGCC
>OIWT01004846.1_pt1 | contig 10445 bp, 10 predicted proteins | sample 1587701 | NCBI WGS metagenome assembly OIWT01 (sample SAMEA3888904, study PRJEB22519) | human gut metagenome | biome: human gut; feature: human-associated habitat; material: faeces | place: Denmark | collected 2009 | reverse complement strand
CGATTATCATAGCGAGGAAGAAATTATTTCGGCATCGTTGGTTTTAGGAAGTGAAAAAGGTTATGGACTCATTCTGCACCAGCAGGACAATGTGGTCACACTCTGGTTTGATAATTTGCATGTGCATGAGGCATGCTTTAAATACCATGAAATAGGACATTTCTGGGTAAAGGGACAGGAGCAGTGGCGCATGCTTGTATATATGGTAGGAACAATCGCTGATAAGTATATGTACATGGGAAAGGAATACTGCAACGAGACAGAATGCTTTATCCAGAGCCTTATTTACTTTGCGCCGTTTCGCAGATGGACACCGGTACCTGACGATTTGATGGAGTATCATTTTCCGGCCCGTGTAGAGGGAATAGACATTATGGAGAAGCTTTGCAGGGAGGTTTCGGACACTGATTATCTTAAGCTCATTGCACGCTACAGGGCAAATCCATGTGAGAAAACGGAAAAACTTTTGAGCAGACATTTAGCCGATGCAAAAAGAGTACCGCTTTATCAGTATATTTATAAGCTTGTGATAAAGGCATCAAAGGATTATCCGGAGAGAAATTACGGAAAACAGATAAATGAACGCATAAAAGAAAAGCGTAAAGCGCTTGAACAGGAGCTGCTTCAAAAGGGGTACTGCGGAAAATACCCTGTGTTTTCAAAGAAAAAAACGACTGTGCGTGTAATGGAGGAACAGCCCTACGTCACAGCAATTCTAGAGTGGGATGATTACAAATATAAGCAGCAGCTCATGATTTCTGAGTGCAGTTTAAAAAAGTATGATGGAATAAATGCGGGATTTTTTAAAGGAATAGGCAGACACGGACGCATTGTGCAGGTGTAGATACACATAAAACAAAAGCCACGGAGCAATCCGTGGCTTTCATAATACGCTTATTACAAGGATGGGCTTGAGAAGACTCGAACTTCCGACCTCACGCTTATCAGGCGTGCGCTCTAACCGGCTGAGCTACAAGCCCTTGTGTTTTTTCACAAAACGTATACTACAATATTTTTGGTGAGAAGTCAAGAGTTTTTTAGAGGTTTTCTCCATCTGTTTTATTTTTCGGATATTCGTTTGAGTGTGCACTAATGACCTCATTAATCCAGTCTACACACTGTTTTTTTCCGTCATCTGTAAATGGAAAGGTATTGTCAGTCTTTTTGCTGTCGTCAGTCAGGTCAAAAATATACGGCCCCGGCCATATCCATGCATGAAAGATTGGCTCACCCTTTTCCTCGGGTGTATCCTCGGTGGCTTCCTTTATGACTGGCTCCTCACGCTTTATGAGAAAGCGCATGCCGTTCATCCAGCCGGTAAAGGTTGTTTTTTTATAGTAGTTGAGATTGAGTGCATCGTCGTATGTAAGCATAGGTGGCTCCTTGATATATAATGATATGTAATTATACACCAAATATCCGTTTAATGCCAGAATAACGCCGGTACTTAACAATTCAAAGTAATCATGCACTGAAAATTAATATTTTAATGCAAAAATAAAAATGAATAAAAATGTATAAATAATGCTTATAGACTGCATAAATTACCCTTATTAATGAGTATTATAAAAAATGACTAATTTTTATGCAGAAATGAAAATTATATAGGAAAATATATCCAATTGACAAAGTATGATTTCTGTGTATAATAAAAAGGAATTGTTCGCGTCAGAACGACAGTTGTATCAGACAGCAAGATTAGGGAGTGTGTAATGACAATGAGGTCATTCGCACTTTTTTGCGTATTAGACAAAATACTTTGACGTGGTGCAGTGATAATGCTTTAAAAAATAAAAATAATGCATTATCGATACAAATCCAAGAGGGAGAGAAAAATATGGGTAAGTACATTGTAAAGAGAGTTATTCTCGCGATTTTTACAATCTTCATTATCAGTCTTATTACATTCTTTGCCATGAATGCAATTCCGGGTGGTCCATTCAATTCGGAGAAGGCAAAGAGTCCGGCGGTAATGAAAGAGCTTGAGGCACGCTACGGACTGGATCAGCCACTTATAGTCCAGTACAAGAATTACATGGCAGGCGTGCTGCACGGAGATTTCGGTGTTAGTCTTAAGACAGACCGTCCGATCTCAGATATCATTGGGGAGAGCTTCCCGATTTCAGCGAAGCTTGGACTTTTAGCGGCGCTCACTGCGATAGTATTCGGAGTGGTGCTCGGTTCGATAGCAGCGCTGATGCGAAACAGGTGGCCGGATCGAGTTATAGTATTCTTCGTCACACTGATTACGTCGATGCCGTCATTTGTCATCGCTACGTTATTACTTTATTTCTTCTGTATAAAGCTTGGCGTGGTGCAGGCCTTCAGCTCAGGAAGCAACATGATATTACTTCCGGTGCTGTCACTGTCACTTTCACCGATGGCATATATTACAAGACTTACAAAGACTTCAATGCTTGATGCACTCGGACAGGATTACATCCGTACGGCAAAGGCCAAGGGTGTACATCAGTACAAGATTATATTTGTACATGCGCTTCGTAATGCGCTCATTCCGGTCATCACATATGTTGGACCTATGATTGGTGGTATCCTCACAGGTTCAATGGTTATTGAGAGTATTTTCAATATCGGAGGACTCGGTTCCAAGTTCGTAAGCTGTATCACAAACCGTGATTACACAATGATTATGGCTACAACGCTTTTCCTTGCTGTCATCATGGTAGGCGCGAACCTCATTACAGATATTGTATACAAAGTGATTGATCCACGTATTAAGCTTGATTAAGGAGAGATAAAGATGAAAGATAATATGAAGAGAGCTCCTTTCTCCACACAGATTGACCTTAGCAAGTTCGATATGAAGGATTTTGCCAAGGCATCAGATGAAGAGAAACGCCAGCAGGAGGTTATGGGTGAGTCAACTACCTTCTTTAAGGATGGTCTTAAGAGACTCCGCAAAAATCCACTGGCTATGGGTTCTATTATAGTTTTGGTTTTACTTATTTTGGTTATTCTTCTGGCACCAAAGATTGTGCCTTACGGCTATGCAGATATCGTTAAGGGTGCACAGAACTTAGGACCTTTCCAGTACAGCGATGCTGAGCAGGCACAGATTGATGCAGGTGAGAAGCTGTTCCCACACATTTTTGGCACAGATGAGCTCGGAAGAGACTATTTTATCCGTGTTGTTTACGGAGCTCGTGTATCGCTGGGAGTTGGTGTGTTTGCATCACTGCTTGTGCTTATAATCGGTATCATTTACGGTTCCGTATCAGGCTTCTGCGGTGGCAAGGTAGATATGGTTATGATGAGAATAGTAGATATCATTTATTCATTGCCGGATATGCTGCTCATCATTTTACTCGCAGTTGTATTAAATGAGGTGCTGACACCTGTAATAAAGGGTACAGTGCTTTCAAAGCTCGGTGTCAACATGATTGCACTTTTCATAGTGTTTGGATTGCTTTACTGGGTAGGAATGGCAAGACTTATAAGAGGTCAGATTCTTACCATCAAGCAGAATGAGTACATTCTCGCAGCAAAGTGTATCGGAACATCATCAGCCCGCACTATCAGAAAACACATTTTACCGAACTGTCTGTCAGTAATCATCATTACTACAGCGCTTCAGATACCATCAGCCATCTTTACTGAGAGTTATCTGTCATTTATCGGACTTGGTGTTTCGGCTCCTATGCCTTCACTTGGTTCGTTGGCAAATACAGCGCGTGGCGGACTCCAGAGCTACCCATTGCGTCTTATTTTCCCGGCGCTTACGATTTGTATCATTGTTCTTACATTGAATCTTATCGGTGACGGCTTAAGAGATGCATTTGACCCTAAATTATCGAAATAGTAAGGAGTGAGTAAGATGGAAGATAATAAGTTTGTTCTTGAAGTATCTGATCTGCACACTACCTTCAAGACCGATAACGGAGACGTATCAGCTGTAAACGGTGTCAGCTTTAAGCTTGAGCCGGGAAAGACTCTTGGAATCGTAGGAGAGTCAGGCTCAGGAAAGTCAGTTACAGCATATTCAATCATGCAGATTCTTGCTGAGAATGGTGCCATCACAGGCGGCTCAGTAAAATATAAGGGTGAGGATATCACCAAATGGAACAAAAAGAAAATGGCAGATTTCAGAGGAAAATGCTGTTCAATCATTTTCCAGGATCCTATGACATCGCTTAATCCGGTATTTACGGTAGGCTACCAGCTTGAGGAGGCAGTGCTTCTTCACACAGACCGTACAAAGAAGGAAGCAAAAGAGCGTGCTATAGAGATGCTCACACTTGTAGGCGTTAATGAGCCTGAGAAGCGTGTAAATCAGTACCCTCATGAGCTTTCCGGTGGTATGAGACAGCGTGTCATGATAGCTATGGCATTAGCCTGTGAGCCGGATATCCTTATCGCAGATGAGCCGACAACAGCTCTTGATGTGACTATCCAGGCACAGATTCTTGAGCTTATGCAGTCACTGCAGGAAAAGCTCGGCATGGCCATCATCATGGTTACACATGATCTGGGTGTCATTGCTTCAATGTGTGATGAGATCATAGTTATGTACGGCGGCCGTGTGTGTGAGAGAGGAACAGCAGATGCCATATTCTACAGCCCGGCGCATGAGTACACAAAGGGACTGCTTCGTTCAATCCCTACAAAGACCAATTCAAAAACCAGGCTTGTTCCTATCGGAGGCACACCAATCAATATGCTCAACATGCCAGATGGCTGTGCATTCTGCCCTCGCTGTGATGCCGCTATGAAGATATGTCTCACCGAAAAGCCGGAGGAAATCTGGGTTGGAGAGGATCATCTCGCATCATGCTGGATGAATATTAAGAATATGATGGAGGAGGGAAAATCAAATGAGTAATGAGACAAATAACAACGAGTACCTGCTCAAGGTAGACCATTTGAAGCAGTATTTCCCTGTTCATGACGGATTTAAAAAGATGGAATTAAAGGCAGTCGATGATGTGTCATTTGCCATAAAGCCGGGGGAAACGCTTGGACTTGTTGGCGAGTCAGGCTGTGGAAAGACAACCGTAGGACGTACTCTTTTACGTCTGTATCAGCCTACAGCAGGACGCATTGAGTTCGACGGCAATGTATTGTTTGACAGTGAGAAGAAGATAGATGTGGATATGCATCCTTACCGTAAGCAGATGCAGATGGTATTCCAGGATCCGTATTCATCACTCAACCCTCGTATGACGGTTGAGGATATCATCGGAGAGCCTCTCGATGTACACAAGCTCTACAATAGCAAGAAAGAGCGCCATGAGATGATTATGGATCTCATGGAGACAGTTGGACTAAACGCAGACCATGCCACACGCTATGCACATGAGTTTTCGGGTGGACAGAGACAGCGTATCGGAATAGCAAGAGCGCTTGCAGTAGATCCGAAGTTTATCGTATGTGATGAGCCGGTATCGGCACTTGATGTTTCAATTCAGGCCCAGGTAGTCAACATGTTTGAGGATCTGCAGAAGGAGAGAGGGTTATCATACCTGTTTATAGCGCATGATTTGCTTGTAGTGCAGCATATCTCTGATAGAATAGCTGTTATGTACTTAGGTCATATGATGGAGCTTGCAGATGCTGATGAGCTGATGGACAATCCAATCCATCCGTACACACAGTCGTTGCTTTCAGCGGTTCCGATCCCAGATCCTGAGACTGCCAGACACAGCAAGCGAATCGTGCTTGAGGGAGATGTTCCTTCACCTCTTCGCATGCCTAGCGGCTGTCCATTCCGTTCGCGTTGTAAATATGCGACAGAACAGTGTGCAGCAGCACGTCCGGAGCTTACAGACAGAGGAAACGGACATATGGTTGCATGCTTCAACCGCTAATATAAGGTTTTTACCGGCATATAGCTTAAGCCACATGTGCCGGTTCTAACATAAATTTATTTTTCATATTAATTAATTAGGAGGAAGAAAGATGAAAAAGAGATTAGTAGCACTTACTCTTGTTGCAGCTATGGCACTTGGCATGACTGCTTGTGGAAGCAAGAGCAACAACAAAACAACTACTAACGACACTTCTAATACTGCTGTATCAACAGCGGTAGACTGGACAAGCTATGACGAGTTAGTAGATTCTATCCGTACAGAAGCAGATCTTGCAAAGCGTGCAGAGATGATGCACCAGGCAGAGGATATGCTTATGGATACATGGTGTGTTATTCCACTTTACTACTACAATGACCAGTATATGCTCAAGGATTATGTCACAGGCGTATACTCAACAGTAGAGGGTATGAAATACTTCTACAATGCAAAGAACACAAAGAATGCTGGAAAGTTAAACATCTTCATGGCATCAGAGCCTGATCATATCGATCCTGCATTAAACAGTACTGTTGACGGCGGATGTCTTGCAGTAAACAGCTTTGAGGGTCTTATGCGTTACAACGCTGATGGCAAGCTTGAGCCTGCATGTGCAGAGAGCTATGAGGTTTCTGAGGATGGCCTCACATACACATTCACAATGCGTGACGGTCTTAAGTGGTCAAATGGTGATGAGCTTACTGCAAAGGATTTCGAGTGGTCTTGGAGGAGAGCAGCAGATCCTAAGACAGCTGCAGATTACAGCTACCTTTGCGCAGTATTCGCAGGATATGATGATACAAAGGGTCTTGCTGCTGATGATGTAGTAGCTTCTGAGGATGGAAAGACTCTTACAGTCAAGCTTAAGGCAGTTACACCATACTTCCTTGACTTATGTGCATTCCCATTCTTCTTCCCTGTAAACCAGAAGTCAGTAGAGGGAAATGATGACTGGGCAAACGATGCAAGCGACAAGTTCGTTACAAACGGTGCATTCACACTCAAGGAGTGGAAGCATGATTCAAGCATGACATATGTTAAGAATCCTAACTATTGGGATGCTGACAATGTAACAGTTGATGAGATGAACGTAATGCTTACATCTGATGATGTTTCAGCTTACACAGCTTACCAGAACGGTGACCTTGATTTCATCGATACAGTTCCTACAGCCGAGATTGAGGCAGCTAAGAAGACAAGCGAGTTCTACACAGTTGACAACCTTGGAACATACTACGTAGGCTTCAACATTAACTCTAAGCTCTACTCAGAACTTGGATTAGATGCTGACCAGGCTAAGGTATTCAGAAAAGCAATCTGTCTTCTTATCGATCGTCAGTACATTATCGATACAATCGCCCAGGGCGGACAGAAGATTGCCACAACATTTATCCCAGAGGGCGTTACAGATGGTAACGGTGGCGAGTTCAAGAACAAAGATTACTACGGCACAGATTACGATAAGAACTTTGAGGAGGCTAAAGAGCTTCTTGCTTCTATCGGATTATTAGATGAGAGCACAGGTCAGGTAAACCAGACTGTCGAGTTCTCATACCTTGTAAACAACTCAGAGTCAAATGTAAAGATTGGTGAGGCTATTCAGGCAGATCTTTCAAAGGTAGGTATCAACTTAAAGGTTGAGCAGCAGGAGTGGAACGTATTCCTTAACAGCCGTAAGGACGGACAGTTTGATTTCGCCCGTGAGGGATGGCTTATGGATTACAACGATCCAATCAACATGCTTGAGATGTTCACAACAAAATCAGGTAACAACGATATGCAGTTCGGTCGTTAATCTGATTTTGCTATCATAACAAAGCCATTCGTGCCATTCGCACGACGATGCGAATAACATGCAGAGTATACAGGAAGTCATACAGCTATTGTATGGCTTCCTTTTTTTGCGTTTAAAGTGGGCTTTTCAGAGCGAAAAAAGGCTCTTTAAAAAAATATGATAATGGTGTAGAATTGTTATTATATAGTTTTAGAATGATGTTTGAGGGTGTGTGATGATTTTAGGACTAAGTGATACGGAAAAGAAATTTAAGACAGCGATGGATACGGCGGGTGCCGACATGACAGTGGTCAACAGCTGGCTTAAGCTGTATGTCAAAACAAAAAAGAATTCCTCCGGTGTTGCAAAGCGCTATTATGGCGTGAAGACAGGCTTAAGCAGCCTGCTTTCAGATTTAAAGGAGCTGGAGCAACAAGTTATCGGGTATTGTGAGCTCACAGGAACCGACCGGAAGCATTTTGGAGAGCTGATAAAGGCTTGCAAAGCGAAAAGCGGCATGTTTGACGATGAATTTTTAATCAGCAAGGTGGACACGGATTTTCACACGACTCTGGACTCTGTTGTAAAGCAGGGGGAGAGATATCTGTCATCCTTTGACAACGGTATCATTTTACAGAGTGAGATAGAGAATCTGATACACCTGACAAATGAGGGGCTTGAAAGGAAAAAGCCTGATTTGTTTGCTCTGTCATATTTCTATCTGGGGCACAGCAACAAAGAGCTTGCAGAGCTAAATTTCACACAAAAGACTAAGAGAGTGCATGAGATATATTACGAGGAGTTCTGGAAGGATATATTAAAGCAGCTTGAGGCATGTGTGAAGCAGGCTGAGGCCATAAACGATAAGTATGAGGGCACGACAGACCGGCGCACGGCAAGGATACTGTCGGAGCTTAATCCGCTGCTTGTGGGTGTTACAAAGCAATGGGAGCCGGAACAGACAGCAGAGTACATACTGCGCGATATGTGCAGGATATTCAGGGATTGACATAGAAAATGCAGATTGATAAAGGAGCAGAATATGGATGTTATAATTTGGGCAATTATCTTAGGCGCTGTTTTTTACATTAACAAAAAATCAAAGAGCGCAGGCAACAAAAATACGCAGCCAAACAAACCGAGACCGCAGCAGAAGCAGATGCAGCAGATATGGAACAGCATGCAGAATACAGTTCAGTCGGGTATGAATGCATTGAACCAGACATATCAGCAGAAACAACAGCCACAGATGCAGCAGAGAGCACAGCAGGCTCAGAGACCACAGATGCAGCAGAGAGTACAGCCACAGCAGAGCAATCCGGATATAGTGCAGAGAGCCGTGAAAAATAACGCACGCTTTGCGGATGATACGACACAAAAAGAGCTTGAGACTATGCACGGACATAGCGAGGCACAGCAGAGGCTGGCTCAGGAGCACTCAAGAAATTGCCAGACACTGCATAATAAAGCAGCTGATGGTGCAAAGATTATAGAGGCTGAGACACAGAGCATGTTTGGCAGTGTTGAGGATCTGATTGCCATGGGATACAGTGGCAATCTGGAGTTTGAGAGAGATTTCCTTGGGGAAGGCTTAGACATGATTAACAACTTTTAAATAATATGAAAAGAGGCAGAAATGATGGACAGAACACCAAAGCCCGGAGAGCTTTACAGGCACTTTAAGAATAAGCTGTATCAGATAGTTACAGTGGCAACACATTCAGAGACAGGGGAAAAGCTTGTGATTTATCAGGCTTTATATGATGATTTTGGGATATACGCCAGACCACTCGACATGTTTGTAAGCGAGGTGGACCATGAGAAATATCCTGATGTGAAGCAGAAATACAGATTTGAGAAGATCACACTTAAGGATAAGCCGGAGGATATGTCGGGAAAGAGTATCTCTTTGAGCACTAATGCGATTGCAGCTAATGCACCTGAAGCTGTGAGTGTTCAGACACAGGCATGTTATGAGCCGGCACCGGATGCAGATGAAGGCCAGGCACCGGATCCGCGTTTGCTGGAGTTCCTTGATGCGGATACCTTTGAAGAGAAGTACAATATACTTATTTCAATGAGGGATATCATAACCGACCGCCTTATAGATGACATAGCGGTGGTTATGGATGTTGTAGTTCCTGAGGGCCCATTGCAAAAGCGGTATGATGATTTAAAGAATACAATAAAGACCAGGCAGTACTATGAATTTTCCAATCGGCTCAGATAGCTGTTGTGATATTTGCCGGATTCAGTGACATCCTCGCCAAACCAGTCAGGCGCTGTGAATTCATTTGCTGCGTCGACAGAGTCGAATTCAACCTCCACAAGTGTAAGAGGAGCCAGATCACCCTCAAATACATCAAGCTCTGCGGTCAGACCACCGTCAAGAGGTATGAGATAGCGTGTCTTTTCGATGAGACGACCGTCAATCTTTTGGACAAGATGGTCGTAGGCTTCTTTTGTGAGAGGAAGATTGTACTCCTCGCGCACCATAAGACCGGCTCCCTTGTAGGTCATATAATAGCTGTCATTTGAGCGTCTGACTCTGACAACAGGCGAGGTGCACAGATAGCCCTGGGCGATTTTTTTGCTCGCGTAGCTGTCTAAATTGGAAGGAAGCTGTTTAAGTAAGTATTTTCTTTCGATTTCCATGGTATATCCTTTCAGGTTACTGGTAGATTTATAGTTACGGTTTATATTTTTGTTTTACCCTCATATCATTTATATATGATTATAATGACCGGTATTTAAAAATTCAAGGACGAACCGCAGATTTTTATAGTATGATTAAAGGGTCAAAAGGTATCATAGTATTATCAAAGAAAAATAAAGGAGAAAAATATGATTAAAGTAGGAATTTTTAT
>OIWT01004839.1_pt1 | contig 10454 bp, 18 predicted proteins | sample 1587701 | NCBI WGS metagenome assembly OIWT01 (sample SAMEA3888904, study PRJEB22519) | human gut metagenome | biome: human gut; feature: human-associated habitat; material: faeces | place: Denmark | collected 2009 | reverse complement strand
AGTATCTGGTTATCTACCTTCTTCCAATCAAGGATATCCTCGAGATTCTGCTTTCTATAAAAGAAAGGCATCGTCTTGGGGTGTAGAAGATAGAATTTACAAGTATCCGGCTGGAATAATGATTACTGTCAAGAATGAATACAGCCGAATCGCCGTTTTCACCCGTTCTCCCTGCTCTTTTCACGGAATTGATTTCAAAGGGGTTCTGTCCTCATTTGCAGCATTGTTGAGCGGTTTGGAGTGAATGACTTCATTGGGAGCGCAGCTAAATGTGGTGCCCAATGGCATTCTATCGATGGTAGGAGAACGGGTTTCTTGTTTGAAAGGAGAATGCGAAGGGAATCAGCGAGAATGGCAATTCCTTCCTAATCATGAACCACTGAACGGTCCATCCTCGTTTTCATAAAAGAGGACTTCCAGGAGTGTTCTGAATTGGTCTATTTGCTGAACAGGTGGGAGTAATGGCGTTGGCGGTCAGTGGTAGAAATGAGTCTCACCTTTGACGAGTTTGGTAATCCCTACATTATTATCCGCGAGCAGGAGAAGAAGCAAAGAATAAAGGGTCTGGATGCTATTCGTGTATTTTCCCGTTCCTTTCGTTCTCTAATCTCCGTAGGCCAATATTCTCGCCGCCAGAACGCTTAGCAACACTCTCCGCACATCGCTGGGACCGAAGGGTTTGCCCATTTCCCGGCCTTCACCGTAGGTATGGATAAGATGCTTGTGAGCCAGGACGGAGATGTCACTGTTACAAATGATGGCGCGACCATTATGAAGAATATGGACGTGGAGCACCAAGTGGCAAAGCTGCTTGTGGAGCTTTCTCAATCACAGGACGACGAGGTGGGCGACGGAACCACCGGCGTTGTCGTGCTTGCTGGAGCGATGCTGGAGAAGGTACCGTTCCTTCCCAACTGTGAGGCATAGGCGCAGGAGCTGCTGGACAAGGGTATTCACCCCGTGAAGGTTGCGGATGGCTTCGAGCAGGCTTGCAAGGTGGCCGTGGACCACCTGACGGACATCTCCACCACCATCGACTTCTCTGAGGAAAACATCGAGCCGCTGGTGGAGGTCGCGCTCACCACGCTGTCCTCGAAGATTGTGAATAAGTGCGTTTGTGCGCCTTCTCTTTGATCATAGATTCAAACGTCAAATGGCCGAGATCGCCGTGAAATCTGTCCTCTCCGTGGCGGACATTCCTCGTCGCGACGTGCGCTTCGATCTGATCAAGCTGACGGTAATCATCATCATCTCCGCTCATTCGCAGACGAAGACCGGAGGTCGTCTGGAGGACACGAAGCTGATCCAGGGCCTCGTTCTCGACAAGGGCTTCAGCCACCCGCAGATGCCGAAGATTCTGAAGGACGCTCGCATCTGCCTGCTGACCTGCGCGTTCGAGCCCCCGAAGCCGAAGACGAAGCACGAGGTGGAGATCAAGTCGGGCAAGGTGGGTGCGTGGGAATGGGATGATTGATAGGACCTGATGGACCTGTACGAGCAGGAGCAGGCGTACTTCCGCAACATGGTGAAGCTGATCAAGGACACGGGCGCCAACCTGGCCTTCTGCCAGTGGGGTACTCAAATTGTGGGGGTGTGAGGGGTAGGCTTCGACGACGAGGCGAACTCGCTGCTGTACCAGAACGGCATCCATGCTGTGAGATGGGTGGGCGGTCTGGAGATGGAGGCGCTGGCCATCGCCACGGGCGCGCGCATCGTGCCGCGGTTCGAGGAGCTGTCCGCGGACAAGCTGGGCTACGCGTCGTGTGGTATGCGAAAACGGGGGGTGTGAGGGGTAGTGCGCGAGGAGCAGGTGGGCACGACGAACGACTCGCTGCTGATGGTGGAGGGCTGCAAGAACAGCAACATCGTGACGGTGCTGATCCGCGCGGGCAACGAGATGATGGTGCAGGAGGCGAAGCGCTCGCTGTGGGACGCCATCTGCGTGACGCGCAACCTGATTAAAGACAACAAGATCGTGTATGGCGGCGGCTCCGCGGAGCTGTCCTGCTCCATCGCCGTGGAGCAGTTCGCGGGCTTGCTGGGCGGCATGGAGCAGCACGCGTTCCGCGCGTTCAGTGATGCGTTGGATGACATCCCCGTGGCTCTGGCGGAGAACAGTGGTCTGCCGTCCATGGAACTGGTGTCGTACCTGAAGAAGAGACAGGTGGAGGAGAAGAACCCGGCGCTGGGCGTGGACTGCATGGGCAATGGAAGCAACGATATGAAGGAGGCGCACGTGATCGAGACGCTAGTGTCGAAGCAGCAGCAGCTCCAGCTGGCCACGCAGCTGTGCCGAATGGTGCTGAAGATCGACGATGTGATTGCTCCTAGTGATCTTTAAGTTATGGGTTGTTTGCGTTGTTTGTTCCGAATTCGGGAGTATTTCGGGAAGAAATGAACTCGATAGAATCGGGGTTCCGGATCATCAGAGAATGAGTGCTTCAGCCAGGACAGGCGGGAAGAGAAGGAAAACTGGACTATCCTTCTCGCTCTCTGTATCCCAACTAATGGAGGATAAACCGATGGAGGAGCAGCCTCCTGTCATCAATGTCCCCCGAAGGAGTGAGCGGTTTCATGGGTTGGGGTGATTTGCGTAGTTTGCCGTTTCAGTGCCTCCAGCGCGATGAATTATACAGAACCGGAGAAGCCCGCTCCTATAGTAGCGCCACCACCACACATCAAAAGGGAAGAGCCAAAACCAAAGCGATACACATATACGAAGGAGATTACTGCGGGAAAGGAAGATCCGGAATACCGCAAAGTGCATGACCGTGCTACCTTTGTGGTTCCCTCCATGGAGTCGCTGTTGTACACAAGGCCCTTTTCTGACAGCGTGTTGCTGTCTATTCAAAGGCAGCATGTGGAGAGAGTGGCGAGCGTATCGGGCACTGTCCATCGCGTCTCTCCCCAGGAACCCTTTGCTGAGCCACCGAAGCCAACGCAGTGGATGGGTTGTTGAGTTATCCGTAGAAAACTCTCCTTCAAAAACAACCGGCAGCTGGAATGCCTGTCTACCCTCTCTCAACTGTGCGACCGAGTTTTATTTTCGTTCAGAGAGTGAACTATAGGTTTCCCGCTATGAGAAGATGCGGAACGCCGAAATCGCCGGTGTGTGGAAGTCAAGTCATAGCGAGCTGGCAGTGGAAGAGCGAATAAAGGCCAACCGCACGAAGGAGGAGGCATCGACTTCTGCGAAAGACACGCAATTGCAGGCGTCGTTGATGGAGTCGCGCAAGAAGGAGCAGAAACGGAAGGAAGAGGTGATCACTGATGTGAAGACCAAGGCAAACCCTCCTGCGCCCGCTGCTGCTAAGAAGGAAGAGCCATTGCCGGTGATCGCTGAAGAACCTCCTGCCATGCCTACCAAAGTGACATCTCCGCCTGCTGCTGAATTATTACCTACTCCAGTGGAGAAGAAGCCCATCACGAGCCCTTCGCCGCAGCAATTGATCACGGCGGTGATGACGCTGGATTCTCTCCTCCAGGATAAGGAGAAACTCACGGAGAAGGTGTATCATGCATTGAAGGAGGAAACGTGGAAGCTGCAACACGTGATTAACACAGTGTCGCTGGAACGAAGCAAGATTGTTGCGTCTGCCAAGGACATTCTCTCCCTGTTCAGTGCGTATCAGAACGATGGCGTTACGATGCTGCTGCGGAACTTTGTGGTTGAAAGGTTGTTTGACAAAGGCGAAGAATCGCGGGAAACTCCCGTTGCGCTTTCGTTTGCCTATTTGCTTTGCGAGCTGGCATCTCGGGATGCGGCCTTTGTTTCGGTGATATTGGGCCAGTTGTTTTCAAAATGCCCCCTTCTCATCCCGAGTTTGGACAAGGAAGCCGATCTCCCTCCCGTTCTCTTCGAGAAGCACATGAGACGCTACTCGATGTTGGTTTGCATGTTTGCTGGACTGTTCATCTACACGCCACTGGAGAATGCGAATCCCTTCGACATCGCGCTAATGTGGAAGTGGCTTGACGCCTTCATCTCGTTGTATTTGGACAAACCGTTCCTGCAGTTCTCGGGAGTGATGGAGCCCTTCTTGGCGATTGCCAACTCCTTGCTGGCCAAGAGCGATCTGCACAGGCTGCAAGACGTGCTGTCGCGCCTGAAGAAGGAAATCGTTCCGCAGCTTGAAAGCATCCCATCGCTGACGAGCGGGTCCATCATGCGATTGTCTTACCACCTGGAAGACTACGAGCAGGGGGTTTTCAAGCTGCCCGATTACTGTACTCTTAAGAACTGATCGTGTTGCTTCAACAAACAAGCCATCGGAGCAGCTCATCCAATTCTCGTCCTGTCAGCGTCTCGCCCTCGATCTTTCCATACGTCCGGCTTTGACTCGCACTGACTTTCCTTTCCTCGAAGAGAGAGTAGCTAACGTCGCAGAGAATACGAAAACCCACATCTTGCTCTCAATGGTGTCGTCTGCGATCACGTAGTGCACAAACGTTTCCTGCGTCTGGCCAATACGCTGCACGCGAGCCACGGCCTGCGCCTCCATCGCTAATCGTGAATTCCCCACTCCTCCCTCACTCGCCGACAAGATGGGTTCCATGATGATGATGTGCGAAGCGATAGACATGTCCAGCCCGTTGTTTCCCTGTTGGAGCAGCATCAGCAACACGGGAATGTTCGCCGACTCCTTGAACACGGTCGTGGACCTGTAGTTGTGGTCGCGCGTCATCAGAATGCAGTTGATATCCACTTCTCTACCCATCAGCAATTGCCGCCAAGCGCACTCCAGAATCACTCTCAGCATGGACAGTGAGTCCTGCCACTGGCTGTACACGAGGATCTTGGGGCACACTTCGCTGCTGCGGATAATCGACTGGATGAGATTGATCATCGTTCCCATCTTGCGGCCCCACTTGTCCTCCGACACGGACTGAATGATGTCCGATCCCGTCTTCACCTACGCCTCACCGTTTCCCATTTCATTCACATTCTCGATCTGGAAGTGTCTGTGGCACATTGGACAGAACGGAGAGACTCCGTTCCTGCTTGCCACTTTGCAGTACTCATCGATGCACACCACGCAGTACGAATGCCCGCAAGGCAACACGCGGAACGGAGGGTGTATGTCGTCCATGCAGATGGGGCACGAGATATTGCCATCGTTGACCAGCTGTGCGGTGGAAGAGCGGATAAACGCGAGTTGCGACAAGGCTTCTCTACGCCTCACCCCTTACAATCATTCTCACTCCAGTTTGGATTGATAGACGCGACGGTACTCCTGTTCCGTTTGCATCAACGCGGGAATGCTGTTCGCGTCCACGCGCCTCACCAACTCATTCTCCAAAACCAGGTCGCTGTCCAGACTCAATCTCGACTTGCACTGATTCAATTCGGCATTGAACAGAATCAGCGCGTGCTGCGCCTTCCATTCGTCGTGGAAGCACACAGACTCCTTCTTCAGCCACTCCACCACATGCTTCACTCGCACTACTCTTCATCCATTCCATCATCCCCACTCTTCTTCTCCACCTCCTCCGGGTTCTGGCAAATCCTTCTGTACGCCAGCGTCAGTCGCAGCGCCACGCCCTCCACCAGAGATCGCGATGTCTGCGGCTTCACCACCACTCCCTCTTTGCGCTCCTCCATCTTCACGTCGTACAGCAGCGAGTCATACAAACGAATCAGCTCGTCCATCTGGCAGTGCATGCACAATCGCTCATCTCGCTGCGTCCCACTGCCCAGCTGTTCCAGACAGCGCGAGCAGGTCTCCGCGTCCTTCGACTACGCCTCACGCCCCCGCCCCACACGCACCCACTGGTCGAGGGACACAGCACGGAAGCCCTGCAACTTCGCCAACACCACTTCGCGCAGTCCCACGAGCTGCGTCCTCCAGCGGAACAGAAAGCGCAGACCGTCCACCACCGACGCGATCTTCAGCGTCTCGCGGTGCACCGATTCCGCCACGATCTTCTACGGCTTGTATCACCACCACACTCTCACCTCCACGCCGTTCACAAACTGGAGAATGTGACTGTCCGTCGTCCGAACGCGGTCCCTCGCGTACTTCGCTCTGAACAGCTCCGCACAGCCCTCCTCGCTGTACGAGCACCCATCGTCGCCCACAACCACCTCCTTCCCGAAGTTCAGCTGACTCGCCCACTCGCGCAAACACTCCAACGCCATGCCCAGCTCGCGCGGATCGAACGCCTGCACCTCCAGGTTCTGCTCCGCCTGCGCCAGCCGCGCCTGCGTCTTCTCCAGGAAGGAAGCCTCCAGCGCCGCCAGCTCCGTCCGACTCGCCTCCTGCTGCTCCGCCGTCTGCAGCGCGGGCCGCTGCGCGCAGCACGCCAGCGCGTTCCACAGACAATGAATCACCTGAAAGGCGTCCGTCTTCACGCCCTGCTTCGCCTCCACGCCCCGGCAGAATTCCAACGTGGTCTGGTACTCGGCAAAAGCCTCTTCCCACCCACCCTGCAGAATCAGCAGACCGGCGATCGCATTCCTTGTGGCCACAACGTCGCGCAGCGCGGCGGTGCAGGCGGCGGTGTAATCCTCCACCAAACACGCCTGGATTTCCTGCAGAGAGAAGATGTGCGACGAGGAGGCGAAGGAGCCGATCTGTGCGTAACAGCCCACACGCGTGCGAACCTGGTAGTGCGTGGATGCTTGGCGCAGCGCCTTCAGCTGAGTCAGCAGCCGGTGAAGTGTGTCGCGCGGCAGCACCTCCGTCAGATAGTGGGGCCCCAACTTTTTCCGGATCACGTCGATGGGGCGTCGGAGCTTCTCCAGGCACTTGTCGCGCGTGTGGTTGTAATGGGTTCGCTATGCTTCATTCCGCCCACAATCACATGCTTCGATGGTGGTGAGTTGGACGCGGTGCACGACGCGCTTCTGCGGCGGAATCAGCGCTGGGGAGAGGCGAAGCACGTCGTCGAGCGTAGTGCACCAGTAGTACTCTCGAATGAGGGACTGGAGATTGGACAGCGCGCTCGGGTCGTGGTTGGCGTACGGTTTCTACGCTTCACGACCCGCCAGCACCTAAACGGAAATGCACTGTCTCCAGACGGAGGCGTTACAGTAGTGATAGACGCCGAGAAGGCTCATCACCCCGCTCATCTCGTCGAGCGAGGTGTTGAACGGCGTGCCGGACACACACCACACCTTTTCCTTGCTCAGCTCCAGACAGCATTTCAGGAGGCGTGATGAGCTCTCCACGAGGTGCATCTCGTCCAGCACGAGTCGCCACCAGTCGAGGCAGAAGAGAGGCGACATGATCGACGGGAACGTCGACTGCCGGCGGAGCTCGCGCTTCTGCGAGACGAAGGCGTTGTAGTCCTGCGTGAACGCGTCGTAGTGGGCGACGACGATGTCAAACTGGGCGAGGAACTCGGGGAAGAGAAGAAGAGGCAGCTTGGTGTGGACTGTGAATGACACAAGAGGAAAAGGAGAACCCTTGCCATTATTGATGGCTTTCAGAAGGCTGTTGATGCCCGGGTAGAAGAGGTATTTCAGCCCGTGGACCTGGCCGAAAATCGCCTCTTCTTCCGTCACCTCGAAGTCGTCCTCCCCGCGCTGATAGTGCTTCTTCAGCTCTGCCAGCCACTGCGTGCAGATGTGCGCCGGCGTCAGCACCAGCGTGCTTTTGGCGCGAATGCGTTGGGACGCGTCGAAGGCCGTCTTGCGGCAATCGTGGCACGTGTACGTGAAGGGGTTGACGAGGCGGTTTTGGCTGCCGCTACGGTGGAAGAAGAGGAGTGTGGGTACAAGGTGCAGCTGTAGTGCTGGTAGCGACGGCAGTGGGAACAGCGAATCAGCCGGCCGTGACTGTAATCGATGGTTCTGGTGAAGCAGGAGCAGAAGACTAGAAGTGACGAGGAGACGAGAAAGTGACCATCTCGTGCACACACCGTGGAGGAGGAGACAGGCAGGAAGCACGGCTTCACGTTGAGAGCAGCGGAGTCATAGCCTGGGACGGACTCCTTCGCTGCCTCCTGCATCTCCCACGCGTCGTCGGCGTCGACAAGTGCGCTCAGCTCCTCGTCGAGGGCTCTGGGTTGGGTGGCCTTCTCCACGGCAAGTGCCCAGTCGCAGACGGCGAGGTGGAGGTGGTCCCAGATGAACTGAACGAAGACCGTTTCTTGAGGGGTCAGCAATGGAAGTGTTGGAGGTGTGTTTTGCTCTTGCGTTGTGGATTCCTCGATCTGTTGGTCGGTCTCTGGGTTCATTTCATCGTCGTCCTGTTCTCTCGCCTGTACAGTTTCATTCTGTTTATTCTCCATCCCCTCCTCCTTCACACCTTCCTTCATTTCCTCCTTCACACCTTCATTCATTTCCTCCTTCACACCTTCATTCATTTCCTCCTTCACACCTCCATTCATTTCCTCCTTCACACCTCCATTCATTTCCTCCTTCACACCTTCACTCATTCTTTCTTTGTTCTCATTCGGCACCAACTCCAATTGTTCCTGACCCATCCATTTCACATCACCACCATTCGTTTCCTCTTTCACACCTCCATTCACACCACCCACACCACCCACACCACCCACACCACTCACACCATTCACACCATTCACACCATTCACACTACCACTCTTAGCATCCCTAGCACCCACCTTCACAGCAGCCTTCCTTCCCCTCTTCCCCTTCTTCCTCCTCTTCGCACTCTTTCGCTTCACAGGCACATACCGCTTCAAACTCTTCACCCTCTCCATCTCCATCTTCTCCCTCTCCTTCTCCTCCTTCTCCCTCTCCACCTTCACCTTCTCCATCATCTCCTTCAACACCTCAAACGAACCCTCTTCCTCCTGAGGCGTCATACCGCGGGGATGCAGCGCAATCAGCGTCAGCATCTCGTATGTCTTCCCCAAGCCCATCATGTCGCAAAGCACGCCTCCGTTGCGCTGAATGGCATTGAGCATCGGTGTGGTGGTCATATAGAACGTGTACGGCGCGAAGAAGAAGTTCGGGTTGTTGTTGGGGTGAACGAAAAGAGGATGCATGGTTTCATTGCAGCTGGCAATTCGCTGTTCTTCTGCTTGAGAGACCGCTTCGCCTTCACGCGACAGCATCCACCGAAGGGCGAGGAGCTGGTGCGGATAAGGCTGCGTCTTCATGCAAGGCGGGATGGCGATTACGCCCTCCAGGGGGTGCATCTGCAGACAGGAATAGAGGAAGGAAATGTCAGAGCCGAACGCATCATCGCTGTCCGCTATGCCTTATGACAAGCAAGTGTGAATACGGGTTGTCTCTTCGTTGTCATTCGACTCCTCCGTTTTGTAAAGGGAAGGAAACAAGAGGGGCATGATTCGTCGCAGCAAGTACTGTGCACTTGCTGTTTTCACGCACTTGATATACTTGTCTCCATCCAGGTACAAATTCAGCGTCATATCGGTCTCGTCAAAGCGAATCACGAGGATTCCCCTAGAAGTGATGGCATCACATACAATTGCAACTGCTTCAACCAGCCAAACTCATCTGCATTCAATGCAGTGTGCTCCTTGCGATCTGAGGAAGGAAAGAGAAACAGCTTCTCTTTTGTAGATATATAACCTGCATGCAGCCTGTCCGGAAGCATCGCGATGTAGGCGCTCTAAACTATCACCATGAACCACAAAGAGCACGCTATCAGGCCTTTCACGCAGGGAACACAATGTGCACACCTTTATAAGACGATCGTCCTTGTTAGAAACGGGTAGGACGATCTAGGAGCTCAATCACGCAACAGAGGCCCAACACGCCATGTTTCCTCTTTCTGCTGATGGCGCTTAACCATCCCATTCACAGCGCCGATCGGCAGAAAACCCACCAAAGACAGAAAAAGAAATGGAAGTGGGGTTTCTTGAGTCTGTGTTGATGGTTAGGAAGAACGAAAGTCGGTGTATTATGCCGTAACCCAGATTTGCGACGAAGAGGGTTGATGTGAGCATGGGGTGTAACAAACAGCTTCTCGTTCCCAATTTCGGATAACCGACGATGTAGAAACGCAAAGAGCATAGTGACTGTGTAGGCGGTGGCCTTTATGTGTGAAATCGTTCTGCGCTACTCCAGTTCCTTGCGCTGGTATTGGCTGAACGTATAGATGGGCTCGCAAGAGATTTGGAAGCGTTTTCAGCCCATGCGATGAGGAAGACCATTACTCCGGCAGACGTCAGTTTGGCGGCGCGAAAGCAGCCTCTCATCGTTTCCAAGATTGCAGAGCTGTGTAACGCGATGGATGAAGGAAAGAGGAAGAGAAGGAAGAAGGGTGAAAACGATTTATAAATGTGTGTAGGATGATGCTGTGATGAGTATAGGGAAGCCATCTCCATGCAATTCACTGTTTCGTTGATTCGTTTGTACTTTTGTTGTTTCGTATGCTGGGCCATCACCCTTCCTCTATTTGTTGCAAATCGAGAATAACACTCGCCTTCGTGAAATTGGGTCCATTACGATCGGAACCCTATTGTTTTGGGGATATGGAATGGTGTCTTCATTCTTTAGGATATGAGTTCTCCCG
>OIWT01004838.1_pt1 | contig 10457 bp, 3 predicted proteins | sample 1587701 | NCBI WGS metagenome assembly OIWT01 (sample SAMEA3888904, study PRJEB22519) | human gut metagenome | biome: human gut; feature: human-associated habitat; material: faeces | place: Denmark | collected 2009 | reverse complement strand
AGGTTCTCCACCGTCCACGCCAGGTACGAGCCCGCCGTGTTGGAGATGTACCCGAAGGTCGTGGGGTTCAAATCCAACAAGTCCTCCTTGCGGCAGCCCGACACGGGACTGGCGTCGATGGCCGCGAAGCTGTCCACGGTCACCGAGCAGTCGTTCACGCCGAACACACCCGTCGCGTCGAACACCACGGCGCTGTCGCTCGTCGCGCGGTGGATCTCGAAGGCGATCACGTTCTTGCCGGCCACAGCACCCGCCGTGGGCAGCACGATGTGGAACTTGGCGAAGGCGGAGGCGTCGTGCGGGGCGTTGGCCTCCGTGCTGGCGTCGAAGGTCTCCGCCAGGTTGAAGCGCGCCACCTTGCGGCCATTGAAGTACACGGCCAGGCCGCCGGTATACTTCACGCGCACGTTCAGCACGTGGTAGTCCTCCAGCGCCGGGATGTTCACCTCGCGACGCACGTAGGCGGTCACGCCGTTGTGGTTGCCCATGGCGGCGGCCTTCACCGTCTGCCAGGCGGAGTCGTCGAAGTCCACCGCCATCCAGTTCTCCGCGGGCTCGTCGCCGTTGTTGTAGAACTTCCAGTCGTCGTACTCGATCTGGAAGGGCAGGTAGGAGGAGAACAGGGTGGTCACGGAAGCCACGTCGCGCGGCATCTGGCCCATCTCCACGATCATCTGGCCCACGTCCACCGTCAGGTAGTAGCCCGCGGGGTTCGCCCAGCCGTCGCTGTTGGCGTCCTTCAGCTCCAGTGTGTACAGGCCGTGCGCCACGCAGAAGTCGCCGTAGTTCAGGCCGTTGGCCACCTTGAAGCCGGGGACGGACTGCACCACCTGACCGCTCGTGCCCTTGCCCGAGTACAGCTTGTAGGAGCCCTCCTCAGGCCAGCCGTCCATGCGCGCCACCAGCGTGATCAGCGACTTGCCGCCCGTGCAGATGTCCACGGAGATGGTGATGGAGGCGGTGGAGGTGCCGCCGCCCACTCTCTTGGCGGTGATCTGGTAGGTGGAGGCGGGGATGATGGAGTGGACCGTGCCGGAGATCTTGCCGCTGAACGGGTCCAGCGCCAGGCCCGTCGGCAGCGCGGGGGTCACGGAGAATTCATAATACAGCTCGCTGGCGGGGTACACCTCGCCCATCTCGACGTCCTTGCTCAGCACGATGGGCGTCGGGTAGGACAGCTCGGGCACCGTCGCGGGAATCGCGTCCATCGACAGGTCCAGTGTGCCCAGTCTCCAGCTGCACAAGTTGCCCGCGTTGAAGTTCTCGAAGCGGTACTGGTTGTAGGGCTTGCTGTTCTCCAGCCAGAGCTTCTTGTGCTCGCCGGCCAGCGACCAGGTCAGGCCCTCCACCGTCTTGATGGTCGTCCACTCCTCCAGGCCCGTATTGCGCGCCTTCAGCGTGAAGCCCTGCACGTAGCGGTCGGTCTGCGTGTAGTACAGGTACAGCGTCACCGAGGACAGCCACTCGCGGCGGTCGTTGTCGAAGGTCACGTCCAGGTTGTTCGTGCAGGAGGCGCCGTTAATCTCGTAGAACTTGTAGTGGTGCAGCGCGTAGGCGCCGTTACCGTTGACGGCGTTGCGGGCGAGCGTGTAGTCGAACACGCGGGAGCCAGCGAGGACCAGGCGCACCGCGCAGTCGAACACGGAGTTCGTCTGCGAGGCGGTCTGCGCCACAATGGCGATGGCGATGGTGTTGGAGCCCTGCTGCAGGTAGTTCACGGAGGGCTGATCGCCAACGGCCATGGTCTTCACGGGCAGCGAGATCTGGCGGTACATCAGGTTCGTGTACGCGTTCAGACCAATGGAGGCGGCGGTCAGGTCGCCGTCCACGCCGTTGCGGAACACTTCCTGGCCGTTCATGTACACCACGCAGCCGTAGATGTAGCGCAGCGAGAGGGTGAAGCCCGCCACGTTGTCCAGCGAGGTCACGGTGAAGGTGTTCTTGTACAGCTGGATCTGGTTGGTCGACGCGGGGAAGGAGCCGATCGAAGCGGTCGTCCAGCCAGCCTCCGTCTGCCAGTTGGCGGGCACCTCGCCCATCTTGTACTGCCAGGCCTGCTGCGGCGCCACGGCCCACTGCGCGTTGAAGATGCGGTCGGTGGGGACGCCGACGCCCACGTCGTAGCGCAGACGCGCGATGGTCTCGTACTCGCTTCCGTAGAGCATGGCGTGCACGAACATGAAGGAGTTGGAGTGCCAGTACTCCTGGGAGCAGTCCACGTCGATCTCGTACTTGGTGCCCGTCAGGCACAGCGTCCACACCTTGTCCTGGTTGTTCACCTGGTCGGAGTTCAGCTCGACGCTCAGCACCACCTGCTGCGTCGCCTGGTCCTTGATGGAGAAGGCCTCTCTCTGCGCGCCGGACTTGTAGGTGCGGAGAATGTGCACCATCGTGCCCGAGCAGGCGGTCGCCTGCAGCGTGAAGGTGCCCTGGTAGTTCTGGCCGGCCATGTTCGAGGTGACGGTGAAGGTAGTGCTGGCGATGGTTCCCGAGGGCACGCCGGAGAGCGTGCAGCTGGTGGGGTTGAAGGTCAGACCGGCGGGCACCTCCGGCTGGATGCTGCAGCTGGTGAACTCAGTGATCGTGGGGCGGATGCTCACCTCCTCGTACTGCGCGTTCACGGAGTAGGAGTTCGGCGAGAACTCGAGGCTGGAGGGCAGGCCGTCGTGGCAGACGACGGGCTGCACCTCCACGCCGTTGAACTGGTTGCCGGCGCTTTCTTCGACCACAAAGCGGTAGGACGGGTAGGCCTTCGCGCCGAACATGCCGTAGAAGGTCTGGTAGGTGTTGGACTGGAACGTGGCGCCCGTGACGGCGATCACGTCCGAGTAGCTGGAGGCGGAGGAAGTGGCGCCCTGCCACTTGAAGGAGGTAGGCGCGACGCCGACGTAGGTGTACGGCCAGATGCGCAGACCGTTGATGTGGGCGCGCGAGCCGCTCAGCTCGTAGTTCACGTAGGTGGGAAGAGTGGAGCTGTAGTAGTCGCCCTTGCCGAAGTTGAAGATCTTGTCGGAGTTGCTGCCGGAGGAGGTCGTGATGGCCACGGGGTAGGGATAAATGAAGCACTGCGTGTTCTCCGAGGCCTGCATCGAGGGCGCGACCGAGGCCACGAAGGCGTCGAACTCCACGGCGTTCTCCTCGGCGGCGGGGAAGTGCAGCTCCACGGCCAGCACCGTGTTGCTTTCCTCGATCTCCGCGGCGGGGCGGATCACGCCGTGGTACTCGTAGGTGTTGTAGGCGCCAGAAGAGGCGGTGGCGGGCGTCACGGTGCCGGCAGCCATGTGATCGCGGTAAATCTCCATACCGTTCACGTAGGCAATGATACCATAGCGGTAGTTAAAGCGAGCCTCGTAAGCAGCCATGCTGGGAATGCCGGAAAACTGCTTGCGGAAGTACTGCGTGCCCGTGACGGCAGGAGCGGAGCCCAGCGTGACCTGCTGCCAGTTGCCATCCGAGAAGTTCACGGCGAACCAGTCCGAGGCGATGGAGGAGGTGGAAGAGAACGTCTTCCACTGCTGGGTCTTCATGATGGGGTAGTAAAGAGACAGGGGGATGTCTTCCGTCGTCATCTCCGTCATGTAGTTCTTAAGGACGACGTTTCCGTAGACACCCGCTACGCTCACCCACGAGCCATTAATCCAGGAATCACCACTTGTCGCATAGACATCCTTCATTCTGAAGGTATACTGGTTGTTGGTGCTCGCGGTGAGACAGTACTCGTCGGTACGGAGTTCGTTGATGGCAAAGGGCTGGCTGGTCACCAATTCGGTCGTTCCAGAGAGAATCATGTAGGACTCTTCTTCGGCATAAGTACCGCTCTGCTTGGTAACGGCCACGTAGACTTTGTCGTCAGGGCAGATGAGTACGCCCATTACAACAGAAACTACTGTTAATAGCGGTGGAGTGTGTCATACGTAATGCAATGAAGGTGGTGAGGCCTTTCATTTTTCTAAATGATGTTTTTTTCTGGAGACCACACACACGAGGCAGGGGCGTTTCGTTCTTCGGAGAATAGTGTCACTTCGTGTGTGCCGAAATAGGTCGTATTTGTGGCAACCAGTGGGAGATTGCGGTGGAACACCTCTGTTTTCGCTGGCTTTCCAGAACGGGACCTGGATTTTCTCCCCCTGTGTGTTTGCGCATATGAGAATGGCATGTGTGTGTGGATAGAATCGTGTGTGTGTGCAATTTCCTCAATGCTCTTGAGAAGCCACTTTGCATGTCACGGATTGATTGTTACTGATTTGTGGCATCCCTGGAATGAAGGAACGCGATTTGGAGTATCGTGGAATCAATGATGCAATCGAATCGTATATGATGTTTGTGGTTAGTGGTGATGGTTCTATTTGTACTGTATGGAACAGAACAGGGAATGATCGTTCCATTCTCATTTCCACTTCGTTGCTCTTTGAACGGTTAGATATGTGATAGAGGCGTACAACTGTGTTCGAATTAGGGTGAACTGCTTTCTGGATGAGTAAATAGAGTGTGTCTCACACTGCCGGAAACACTGGCATTTCATTGGATGCCCGAGTTTTCTTTCCCTTTCATTCTTTCTCTATTCTCAACGAGTGCGCCGTATAGAATACGCGGATGAATCCATTGCTACGAGAGCAGTTCAGTCCTCTTGCTCTTTGCAGCAAGTGCGGAATGCACAAACCCTGGAGGGACTTTCTAAACCCATGGACCAACTCAATTGAATTGGACTGTAGTTTCTGTCGAGATCGTAGTCTCTCTGTGTGTAGAGGATGATCATTCTCTTCATTGAAAGATCCTTCTCATGCAGCCCCTAGTTCCTATCCGCACTTGCCTCCAGTATTCGCTCCAAAACCCAAATCTGTCAAAGCGCAGGGAACAAAGTGTGTTCCCCAGGCAAGGTGTCGTACTATCATCTCGTCCTCGTCCCGTCTTTCTGTTTACAAGGCGACAGTTGTGTATCACAGAACTGTCAAGCTTGTGTGATCCCTTTCTCTTCTTAGTCTTCCTTCTGTTTGTTGGGACAAACGAATCACAGCGTCAGTAGGATCGCTCCTCATTCCGTATGGATGCACTGAGCGTTACTTCTGTCCAGCAGCTCCTTCATCTTGGGAGAATCTACGATTCATTCCTCGCTCACATTCTGTACTTGTTACGTACACAGAGGATTGCACCATGTTAGCAGTCATTATGGATTGACTCATGTCAACACTCACATCTGTGTTTCATCCTATCGCCGTGACTTACTCTCAATGATGACGGGGTAGAAGGAAACGAAGCAGTTCTTCATTCGCACAATCTCCAATAGCGGAAGGTCTATTCATTACCATGGGACAACAACGCAACTCCTCATTACAAGCACTCTGTGTGGTGGCCGTGCAATGAAGTGGCGTTTCATTTGCAGTTGATTCAGTTCTCCGAAGAAAGCAAACCATCCGAACGCCAGGGACACGAGGCGAGGAAGATCTATTCGTGAGAGAAGAGAAGAAAGGAGACTGGAGAAGGAAACGTCATTACAGTCAAAGAAGCACTCTATTCCCACTTCCACTCTCTCCAGAGAAGGCAAGTCTACTCATCATTCTATTCATCTCATTCCCACTTTCCACTCTCAATTCATTACACTTATAGAAGCACTGGCTGAATTCCTCCTCCCTTCCGAACAGAAGAGTCTTCAGCCGAGCACATTCTAACCATTACTCTTTTCACACACACACACTCTCCAGTCGGAAGGATGTGAACATCACACAGCTCTTGCTCCCAATCACCACCTCGTTCAATGCAGGACAGTTCGCGACGGTGAACTTGCCCTCCTTCCCACACAAGGAGCTCTGACCAATCTGAATGGACTGGATAGAGGAATGGTTCTCACACTTGAAGAAAGACACGTTAGGGAAGGAGAAGGAGGGACAGGTGAAGGATTGGAGGCTGGGAAACTGGGAGAGATCGATGGATGTGATGGAGTTGGCGTCAGTGAGTTGAACATCACAGGCAATCTCCACAAGAGATGAAGAGAGGGAATCAGAGTAAGAGAAGTGAATGAAGTGGTAGGAAGTGGATCGAATGAACTGCTCCAGAGTGGAGGCGTCTATTCTTCATGCTGATTCATGACTCTCACTCTCAGCAACCAATGATTGAACATGTCCAAAGGAGGCAGGGAGATCAATTGCGATGTCTTCACAAACGTCTATTCTTTCATCTCACTAAACGACACACACTCTTCAATCGAACCACTAAACAATTGAAAAACTGCAAGCCGCCCTCTCCATGCAGGTGGTGAAGGGAAGGCAGGTCAATCATCTTCAGAGAGCAGTACGAGGACAGGTCGCTCTCTCCATAGAGCGTGACTGACCAATGGCACAGACCGAACAAACCATTGAAGTGAACGAAGAGATCTGTGAGGGATGGAAGGTCTGCTTGTGAGAAGAGGAGGAGAATGCCGACTGATGAACGAGATGGAAGTGACCGCATTGAAGCATTGCGTGCCAATCACCACGCTCTGAAGAGACGGCAAGTCTATGGAGTGAGCAGCGTCGCTTGTCACCACGTCGCAACTCAAACACTTCCGCATTGTCAAAACACTGCAGTTTTTCCCCACTCCCGATGGAAAGAGAGACGAGTCGGCGCAACTCTACTCCTCATTGTCTATCCACGGGACCACTCTTCACAGAGAACACGGAGTAGTGGAGGAAGGAACCACTTCCGATGGTTATGACTCGAAGATGCGGGCAGTGCTCGATGACGCAAGCGTTCGTAGGAATCACTGTCTTGGCATGCATGAAGCAATGATCTGCCACGTGAAACTCCCTTAGCTGCTTCAATCGCTGAACCGTCACACATAACACGTGAGGGAAGGAGAAGGACGCAATGCGAATGGATTGGAGGCGGGGGTACTCCGTGAAGGACAGCTCGGTCACCTCCTTGTCCTTCCCGCAGTGTGGAGGGCATGAAAGGGTTTGGATAGTTGTCGCGATTGTATCAAGCTGGAAGGACTGAAGACAGCTGAAGAAGCGAACGGCATTGCTCATGGGAATGTGCTCGGCCCAGCCGGGAGCATCTATTCGTGAAAACCTCGTTGAGGGAATCACTCTCAATGGTTATGTCCCATGCGTTTTTCAGCAGATACTCTGGGCAATAATCCCACTCCAACGCAGGGATGTCTGGTGCTTATTCCCTCTCCACTTGCTCACTCTTCAGTACCACAACACCGTAATACTCGAAGGTAGTGTTCCCTCCAAACTCGATTCTCTTCAACGAAGGCAAGTCTATTCAATCAAAACCACCAACCACGTTCACTCTCCATTGTTAAGAAAGAAGGAAACAGGGGATAGCAGTCTCTGTATTCCGGTTCTGGGTTTCCAACGAAGCAGTTTTTGGAGATGTGCAGCAGCCTCAGCTTGGGCAGATCTATTTAGTCACCATGACCTTCCTTGAACACTTCGTATTACGACAGAGGCATATGTGAAGCAGTATTCTCCCAGGTGCACCATCTCCAGAGACGGCAGGTCTATTCATCACACTGGGTGGAGGCTACAACCATCCAACTTAAACAGAGAAGGGTAGACGAGGGAGGGCATGCCTTTGGTGTCTCCAGCAATGCGCAGGGAGAACAAAGAGGGAAGATCTGAGGATCAGAGAAAAGCAATGAACGCACTCATCACTTCAAAGGAAGAATAGGCCATGAAGGAGCCGAAACCAATATCAATGGTGCGAAGAAGAGGACAATCCGTTAAGGAGAGCGAAGCATCCGGGTCTGGGCCATAGTCCACAACGAAGCAGTAGAGGCCGATCTCTACTGTGGACAGAAGAGGGAGGTTATGGAGACGGAACTGCTTCACGAAGAGAAAGCAGCGGTCTCCGATGCGGATAGTCTTGAGACGAGTCAAGGCAGATAAACTCAATACAGAGAAATTGACTCGATTGCCAGTACCTTCCGCAATAAACAGGGATTCTACCGTAGAGGGTTGGGGTAGAAGAGGGAGAGATAAGCGGTAGCCACACCAGGGCGATTTGGAGCGGATGATCGCTTCAAGACCCTCTGCATTCTCTGCGTTGAGGGTGGTGAGATAGAGCAAAGGAGGGAAGAAGCGAAGAACGGAAGGAGTGGTAACGTCTATTCTTCACCAGAAGGAAAGACAGCCACTCTTCAACTCGATTGTACTGCAATAGTGGAGAGAACTCATGGCGATCTCGAGAGTGTTCAGGTGAAGCAGATCTGCGTGTGAGATGACCACAAGAAGCGAACTCTTCATGACCAGAGACATGTCGAAGTCGTATGGGCAGTAGTTGACAGCCGGATTCGTGTTGGGTTGTATCGATGACACTTTCTCTGCAATTTGGATTGTTCGTAACGATGGCAAGTCTGTATCTGACAATTCCTTTCTTCCTTCTACTCTCAAATACAATCCTTGTCGCTTTCATGAAACATCTCCGTTGGAGGGACACACGCTGAAGAGACGGCAGATCTCAATATGAAACGCATACCAATTGCCTCACCTTGTAAGCACATCTCCTGAGCATAACGGAATGCACCGATCCCTCCCGAACCCACTTCAAGCAGTTCCAGAGCGTCACAGTCTATTTCACACTCAGTCGACACAGCCTACGTGAGAGAGCGAAGGCAGTGTAGTTGCAGAAGGAGTCGCCAATCACGGCCGCTTTCAGTGAAGGGCAATGTGTCACACTGAAGAGATGATCATTCGTTGTGGTGTCCCTTCCCTCGTAGAACGAGCAGTCCCCTACACAGAGACGCTGGAGCGACGGCAGATCGGTCAGACAGAACGAGTCACAAACGGGGTAATTCCAGTCTGCAATGACAATCTCCCGCAGATGGTTGTAGTTGTGAAGGGAAAAGGAAGTGTCACCCGACGAAAAGGACAACTCCCTCAAGCCCACCTCAATCCTCTCTACACTGTCCTCAAAAGCGACATCGACGTTGCCTTTGAACCCAGAGCGGTACTTCATGATCGCTGCCAGCTTGTCCGAATCTGCGCATGAACCAACCACGGATCCCGTACTGATTGCATCCACCTCCACGTTCTGCAGAGCGCCCTCATCGAAGGAAGTGACAACCAATTGAGGAATGTCTAGCCGTCAACTGCACAGGCAGAGCGTACTGAACAGGTGGAAGTACTTCAGGCAGGGAAGACTCTTCACGCCCACGGAGAAGAAGATTAGTTTAGGAAGATCGCTGAAGAAGACCTCGCCACTTCTCTCAAATACTCCTGTGCGACGATTGCCGTTGTTGAAGGAATTGCTCCGAATCACAATCTTGGCGAGAGCAGGATTGCCTTCGGATGAGTCTGCAGAGAAACGCGTTACGTTCAACACTCAGTTTGTTTAGCCAGCAAAAGCAGTATTTCCCCACGGTGATTTCGCTGAGAGATGGATTGTCTAGACGTTATTCCTGTCTCCATTTCCCGCCTTGAATGATCATTTCTGTGAAGCCCTTCATCACCCTATCGCCGAGAACGATCTTCCTCAACTGCTGGCAGTTGATACATGAAAACACCATGTTTTCCCCATCGCTTCGGGCAAATGAATTGCTCCGCACAATCACTTCCTGCAGCAGGGGAAAGTCCTCCAGACGGAAAGACGTGTTGTCATTGCAGCAGCCCTCACCAATGCACAAGTAATCGATTCGGGAATGGATGGAAGGGAGTAACGAAGAAGTCTTCATTGCCACAATACCCATAATCTCTTGGCTGTCCTCTATCCACTCTCCATTGTAGACTTCAACGCCATTTCGGTCATAGAGCACTCCAACTCCACAACGGACTCCATCACACCAACAGCCTTGGTAGCGTATCGTGTGGATATCCGGGTAGTACTCCGTTCCAAATAGACAATACTTGCCGAAGATGGAGAATCCCTCGTATACGAGACAGCCATTCTCATCGTAGAACAACCCCCAACCGAACGGCTCTCCATCCAAAATGGGCCCTTCCCACCGTTCGCCAGCATCGTTCAAATCCAGTATTACCGGCGAATCCTGATCGACTGAAATGTAGGTTTCCTTTCCAGTTTCATCGATGTGTTTGACATAGAGTATTCGCTTTTCAGCAGTGTTCGCTTCAACAAGGTAGCCACTCTTGTGAATGCGGTCAGTAGATCCATATAGGATTGTTTCCTTGTCCGCGATTGCAATTCCTGGCATTTGACGCTCATTTGAATAGATAAAGTAGCGGTCCGTTATGTGGATAAGGGATTCGGGAGGATAGAATGTTGCAAATACTCCAGCGTCCTTCACATACACTATATCACCTGAATGTCGTTTCATTTTCAGGGAATACTGCCTCTATACCTTCAATCAGTAACTGTTCAGTGATACGCGATTATCAAGACCTCACTTTGGACGCGGAAAGCAGCGCCATCTTTGATCCTGCACATCTATACTTGTATTTCCTAACTCCTTTCTCCGAATGGCATCCCATCTGCACTGTATTGGGTTTGAAAACCCTCCCCATTCATATCCCACCCACCCC
>OIWT01004835.1_pt1 | contig 10460 bp, 10 predicted proteins | sample 1587701 | NCBI WGS metagenome assembly OIWT01 (sample SAMEA3888904, study PRJEB22519) | human gut metagenome | biome: human gut; feature: human-associated habitat; material: faeces | place: Denmark | collected 2009 | reverse complement strand
TAATTTCTGCGCAACTTAGCTTGAACGAGCATTTTTTGAAAATTCATATGTTTTTATTATATTAGTTTGCATTATGTAAAGAACAAAAGTGACCCGTCCCCAAATGTCCTTTATCTTTTTTCTACATTTTATGACTAAATTATTGACAAAATATTATAATTTGATTTAATATATAAGAGTAAAGTTTAGGAGGAAAATTATGGAACTAAATAAATGTAAAAGATGTGGTGCCTTTTTTGTATCAAGCAATTGTGTTTGTCCAAATTGCGAACCAAAAGATAATGCTGAAATATTTAAATTGAAAAATTTTTTAGAAGAGAATGATTGTCCAAACTCTATAGAATCATTATCATGTGATACTGGTATTTCTGTTAAAAATTTAAATAGATTTTTAAATTCAGAGGAAATCTCTCCTTTAATTACAAATTTCGACAAAAATAATAATTTTAAGATAAATTTATAATTTAATACAAAAAAAGAATTTCTATTACTACTTTGTATAGAAATTCTTTTTTATTTATATTATATCTAATATCATTTTTTCTTTTTCTGTTTTTTCGTTTTGTATTTCAATTGCTTCATTAAACATTCTTTTTGCTTCATCAACTTTACTTATATCATTTGTATATAAAGTAGCTATAAGTTCCCCTTTTCCTACATAATCTCCTACTTTTTTATTTAATAAAATTCCCGCTTCTTTATCTATTTCATCTTCCTTTTTTACTCTTCCTGCACCTAAATAGCAAGCACATTTTCCTACTTCTTCTGCTTTTATTTGTTTTATATATCCATTTCTTGTACTTATAATATTTTCTTCATATTTTGCTTTTCTAAATTTACTTATATCTTCGCAATAAGTTATATCTCCACCCTGTTTTTCTACTAACTCTAAAAATTTTTCATATGCCTTATTCGAATTAATACATTTTAATATTTTCTCTTTATTTTCCTCAATATTGTCTCCCTTTTGTGCAAGTTTTAGCATATAACTACCTAATTCTAATACTACTTCTTTTACATCTTGTTGCATATTTCCTTTTAAGGCATTTATACTTTCTATTATTTCTATAGTATTTCCAACAGCTAAGCCTAAAGGCTCTTCCATTGATGTAATAATACAAATAGTCTCTTTTCCTACAAGATTTCCTATTTTTTTCATTTCTCTTGCAAGCTCAATTGCATCTTCCTTTTTCTTCATAAAAGCTCCATTGCCACAAGTTACATCTAATAGTACTTTATTTGCACCAGCTGCTATTTTTTTACTCATAATACTTGAAGCAATTAAAGGAATACTATCCGTACAAGAAATACTATCTCTTAAAGCATATATTTTTTTGTCTGCTGGAGCTAAATTTCCAGTTTGAGTTATTAAGCTGATTCCTATTTCTTTCACATTTCTCTTAAACTCTTCTTCTGTTAAACTTGTTTTATAACCAGGTATAGATTCTAGTTTATCTGCTGTTCCTCCAGTAAACCCTAATCCTCTTCCTGACATTTTTGCTACTGGAACACCTAATGCTGACATAATTGGCATAAGTATTAATGTTATTTTATCTCCTACGCCTCCTGTTGAGTGCTTATCTACTACAATTCCAAATTCAGATAAGTCTAATATATCTCCTGAATTTGCCATTGCTATTGTAAGATTTGTTGTTTCTTCTATTGTCATTTTATTTATATAAATAGCCATTACTAATGCAGCTGCTTGATAGTCTGTTATATTTCCTTTAGTGTATTCTTTTATAAAATATTCTATTTCTTCTTTAGATAATTCTTTTCCATCCCTTTTTTTCGCAATAATTTCTAAAACATTCATAACTTTATCCTCTACTTTTAATCTTATCAAATAGTTACATCTATTTAATAATATTTTTTGTAAAACTCCTTCTATGTAATGGACATAATCCATATTCTCTTATTGCTTGCATATGCATAGCCGTTCCATAACCTTTATGTTTTTCAAATCCATATTGTGGATATATTTCATCCCACTGGCGCATTATTCTATCTCTCGTAACCTTCGCAATTATAGAAGCAGCTGCTATTGAATAACATTTTGCATCACCTTTTATTATAGAAGTATAGGGTATTCCTAATGTATCAATTCCTTTTAATGCATCAACTATTATTCTATCTGGTTTAACTTCTAAATTTTTTATTGCAGTTGTTAGCCCCTCCTTTGTCGCATTTAATATATTTATTCTATCTATTTCCTTTTGGTCTATTATTCCAACTCCCCATGCAATAGCTTCTTTAGTTATTAAATCATATAAAAGTTCTCTTTTCTTTTCAGATACCTTTTTAGAATCATTTACACCTTCTATAAAAGAATCTCTAGGCATAATGACTGCAGCAACTACTACCGGTCCTGCTAAAGGTCCACGACCAGCTTCGTCAATTCCACAAATTGTTTCTACTCCTGTATTATATATTTCTTCTTCTATTTGTTTTAATTGTTTCAATCTCTCTTCTTCTTTTTCTTTCATATATAATTTGCCTCTTACTTTCTGTTAATTATTTGCTATTTCTGATAATTTATAACATGTTTTATCATCTATTTGTATTCCCTCTGAGTAAATAACTTCATCTGTTTCATAATTTACAATATAAAATCCATCTGTTAATTTAATATTTTCTAAACCTACTTCTTTTAAAGTCTCTTTATTCCATACATAATATTTATTAAAATTTTCTTCATCTTGATTTATTATTTGATTTTCCAATAGTCTTTTTACAAATTCTTCATCTAGCTTATTTTCTATCTTTTCACCTTTTAATATCTCATCATTTTTTTGCATTGTTGATTCTTGTGATAAGACTTTTACTTTGCCTTGTATTAATAACATATCAGTTTGATATGTTTTTATTTTTTCGCCTTCAACTTTATTATTTATAAAATATCCTGCTGTTATAATTAATACTGCAATTATAAGAACACAAATTATAAGCATTTTATAGCTCATTGCTTTTTCTGATTTCATTTTTCTTTCCTCCATATCATTAGTGAATAATATTATATATTTATAAATCAATAAAATCAATATTCTATAACATTATTTTCACATAATTTTCACATTTATGAAGTATTATACTATAAAATTTAGTAAAAAATAATATATATATTTAAGGAGGAAAATTTATAATGGAAAATAAAGATAATATTAATTCTAATTACATTCCTGTAAATGGAACAAAAAATAATTCTAATTCTAAAAATCAATTTCTTATACCTTTTATTTCTGGTATTGCAGGTTCAGCCCTTGTTCTAGGTATTTGTTTTGGCGTACCAAGTATAAAAGATAAAATTATTAATCAAAATGTAAGCAATACTTCTAATGAAACAGTTAAATCTTCTACACCATCTTCTACTTCTCAGATTTCACTTGTTAACTATTCAGAGACTGGTATTGGTGTAGCTCAAAAAGTATTGCCATCTGTAGTTGGTATAAAAGTTGAATATTCTGTTTCTTCAATATTTTATAAAGGTGCATCAAATACTGCAACAGCAGAAGGCTCTGGAGTTATTATAAGTGAAGATGGTTACATCTTAACCAACAACCACATTATAAACTCTTCTTCAAGCTCTTCATATTATGAAGTTGGAAAGGCTAACAAAATAACAGTTTATTTATATAACGATGAAACAGAATATGCAGGAACTATTATTGGTACAGATGAGCAAACAGATTTAGCTGTAATAAAAATTGATAAAACAGGTCTAACAGCTGCTGAACTTGGCGATTCAGACAGCGTTCAAGTAGGAGAATTTGCAATGGCAATAGGAAATCCTTTAGGAATGCAAAGTAGTGTTTCTTCTGGTACAATTAGTGCAGTAAATAGAAGTGTAACAAGTGATAATGTCACTTACAAACTTATTCAAACAGACGCTGCTATAAATTCTGGAAATAGTGGTGGTGCATTAGTAAACAGCCAAGGTCAAGTAATAGGTATTAATACATTAAAAATGTCAGGTTCTGGAATAGAAGGTATGGGATTTGCAATTCCTATTAATTCAACCAAAGATATTTACAGTCAACTTATTCAGTATAATAAAGTAAAAAGACCTTATATTGGAATTTCTGGTAGAGATTTAGATGCGGAAACTGCTAAAGCAAACAATTTAGTAGAAGGTGTATATGTTCTTTCTGTTGAAGAATTTTCAGCAGCAGAAAAAGCTGGAATAAAAAATGGTGATGTTATTACTCAAATAGATGGAAAAAACATTAAAACTATGGATGAATTAAATGAAATAAAAAACTCTCATTCTATAGGTGATGAAATTACTTTAAAAATTAGTAGAAGTGGAAAAGAGAAAGAAATTAAATTGACACTTCAAGAACAATAAAATATTAATATTTTCTTTTCAAAATGTTTCCTTTTTGTTCACAAAAAGGACAAAAAAAATTGATATATTATATTCATAGTTAATAAATAGTTTTTTACCCTTACTATTTATAACTAATTTAGAAAAACATCCCCTTTTATTTTCTAAAAGTGACTAAGAAATTAATCTTAGTCACTTTTCATTTTATTTATATAAATATTTTTGTGGATTTATTTGCACTCCATTTTTTCTAATTTCAAAATGCAAATGGTTTCCTGTTGAATTACCTGTTGAACCAACTGCTGCAATTGTATCTCCTGCTGAAACTTTTGTACCTTTTGATACATATAATTTGCTACAATGTCCATAATAAGTTTGAATACCATTTCCATGAGAAATTATAATTAAATTTCCATATCCAGACATCCAACCAGAATATGTTACTTCGCCATCTGCAGCTGCTTTAATTTTAGTTCCATTTGGTGCTGCTATATCCATTCCTTTATGTGTATGATCACGAATACTTTCATTTGCTCCAAAACGTGATGTAATTGTTCCTGATACTGGTTTTGTTGAAAAATATACACCATCTAATGTAGAATTTTTTATTTTCTCTTGTTCTTTTGATATAGTTGTAATTTGCTCTTCAGTTTTAGTAATTGCAGAAGCTACTTCTACAGTACTAGTCGTTTCTTCTATATTTTCTGTATAAATTTCTTGCATTCCTATTTGTATTTCGTCTATTTGATTTACTTTTTCTTCTTTTATTTTTTCTATAGCTTCACTAGCTTCTTCTAATGTATTTACATATGTTGTATTTTCATTGTTTAAAGTAATTGCATATATTTTATATGTTACTTTAGCCATTTGTTGTACTTTAGAAAAAATATCTTCCTCTGCTGTTTCTTCAGTATTTTTTATAAATAGAAATTCATATTTAGGCATTTCTGAAATACTAACAAATGCAATATTTTCCTCTTTTGGATTTAATATTTCCTCATCTATTAATTTTTCAAATTCGTCTTTATTTGTAATATAACCTACTTCTTCTCCAGAAATAGTTACTTTATAACTTGGTTTATATTTTAATAAAATAATAGCAAATATTATAATAAAAGCTATTAATATAATTTTTACAACTTTTAAAACATCTTTGGTACAATTTCGTAACTTAATGTTTAAAATATATATTCACACTCCTTTTCTTAAACGCGACAAGATATATTATACCATATATTTTAAACAATTGCAAATTTTTTATTCATGTACCCCAAAAGGTCCAGGTTATAATGGGGTAATAGTTAATTTATTAAATAATTGTTACCCCATTATAACCTGGACCTTTTGGGGTAAAATTTATGTGGCATATTCATTTCCATTACTCCTAATCTAACTATTATATTCCTTTATATTTGGCATTTTTATATTTTGATCACTTACACTATTAAATTCATATTTATATATTATAAGTCTTGAGTTTCCTATTAAATCTTTTGAATATATAGAATTAATTAATCCTGTATTTTCATCATAAATATATGTATCAAAATTATCATAATTTATTAAAATATAATTTTTATCATTTTCTTTTTTCTTTTCTATTTTATTTTCGAATATATTAAAAGATATTTTTAATAATGTAATGGTATCCATGTCATAATATTTTTTAAATATAGAATAGATAAAGTTATTATTTTTATAAATTTTACTTATTTCATCTTCATTTCTACTATATACCTTCTTAGTGTTTTCATCAAATGTATATTCTACACCATTATTATTATCTATAAAATAAACCCATTTAGTATTATTCTTTATAGAACTAGATTCACATTTTATGATTCCATCTTTACAATAATACTTTGTATTTTTATCTTCTTCAAATACAAAATTTTTAAATGTTGTACTATTTATTTCAAATTTTACGTTATTAAAATTACTGTTCTCTATAAATTTACTTTTTAAATCTATCAATATATAAAATCTATAAATAGCTATAAAAACATAAATTAATATTAATAATAGTAACCCTATAATAACTCCTATAAAAATAGAATTTTTATATTTTCTATTTATTTTTTTTAAAAAGTCTATTTCTTCATCGTTAGCTCTTTCACTAGTTATATTTGTTTTTAAATTTGATAGTTTTTCTTTACAATTATTACATTCTTCTATATGTTCTTCTATAAATTTATTTGTATTATCATTTGTCAAATTTTCAATGTAATTTGGTAATAAATCTTCTATGATACCACATTTTCTTTCATTTTTCATAATTTTCCTCCTTATTTAAATATTTATCCATTAATTTTTTTAGTTGCTCTTTTCCTCTATAAAAATTAACTCTTGTATAATTTTCACTTTTACCTATAACTTCTCCTATTTGTCTAAAACTTAAATCTGTCTTAATTCTAAGTAATATTATTTCTCTTGTTGTTGGGCTTAGATATTCTATACTCTTATATAAAAATTTCTTTTCTTCTTTATCAAATATTTCTTCTTCTATATTTTCATCCATTAGATTTTCTAGATTGTTTATAGTTACTACTTTTTTTATTTTGCTTTTTTCATCATAATATAAATGTTTTGCTATTTGGCACAACCAAACATCTATTTTACATTCTCCTCTAAATTCATTTATATTTTTCATTGCCTTATAGAATGTCTCTTGAGTAAGTTCTTCTGCTAAATCTCGATTATTGGATAAATATAACAAATAGCTATATATCTGTTTTGAATATTTCATATATATTTCTTCCATAATATGCTCCTTTTATTAATAAGACTTTTATATTTTTTATTTGTTACACTTTTTTTTAAATTATCATTTTTTTACTTTTTTGTATTTTTCTTGCATTATACCACACATTTTTACATTTTTTTACATTTATATTGTTATTTTATATGTAAATTATTATAATAGTTTCCCAAAAGGTCCAGGTTATAATGGGGTAATAGTTAATTTATTAAATAATTGTTACCCCATTATAACCTGGACCTTTTGGGGTAAAATTTAAATTTGTTCACTCTTATATACAATTTTTCCAAATTTAATTTCATTCCATTTTTTTTGTATTTCAACTATAACAATAGGTACAAGAGATATTAAAATTGTATAAATCCATTGTATATTGTTTAAAGGAACTAATTTAAATATACTAGCTATTGGACTAAAAATAACTACGCCTACTTGCATTATCGTTCCTAGTAAAAATGCCCCTACTAAATATTTATTTTCAAAAATTCCAACTTTAAATATAGATTCTTCACTTTTTATATTAAAACTGTGTACAAGTTCTAATATTCCTAGACATACAAAAGCCATTGTTCTTCCTACTTCTAGACTATACATTTTATTACCAATGCTAAAAGCAAACAAAGTAAGCATTCCTAGCATAGTACCTTCTACAAAAATTTTGCTCCATAATCCATCTGCAAATAACCCCTTTTTTGAATCTATTGGTTTTCTATTCATTATATTAGCATCTGATTTTTCTAATCCCAATGCTATTGCTGGAAATGAATCTGTTACTAAATTAATCCATAATAATTGAATAGCAAGTAATGGTGATTTTAATCCTAAAATTAATCCCATAAATATTGTTACAATCTCTCCAATATTTGTTGCAATAAGAAAATGTATAGCTTTTCTTATATTATCAAAAATATTTCTTCCTTGTTTTACTGCTTCTACTATTGTAACAAAATTATCATCTGCTAAAACCATATCTGCAGCATTTTTTGCTACATCTGTTCCATTCTTTCCCATAGCAATTCCTATATCTGCATTTTTTAGTGCTGGTGCATCATTTACCCCATCACCAGTCATTGCAACAACTGCTCCTTCAGATTGAAATGCCTTTACTATTCTTACTTTATGCTCTGGTGAAACTCTTGCAAAAACTGAATAACTCATAATATTTTTTTCTAATTCTTTTTGTGAAATTTGATCTAGTTCTTTTCCTGTTATTGCTCCATCTCTCATTTTTAAAATTCCTAATTCTTTTGCTATAGCTTTTGCTGTTAAAATATGATCACCTGTTATCATAACTGTTTTTATTCCTGCTCTTCTACATGCTGCAACAGCTTCTTTTACTCCTTTTCTTGGAGGATCTATCATTCCTATAAGGCCAACAAAAGTTAGTCCATCTTCAATTTGATTTGATTCAATTTTACTTGGAATTGTATCTATTATTTTATATGCTACAGCTATAACTCTTAATGCCTTATTAGCCATTATCTCATTATTTTCATTAATCTTTCTATTAATATTTAAGTCTATAACTTTTAAATTTTCATTTTCATTATAGTATTTACATTTACCTAAAATTATATCAGGAGCGCCTTTAGTTATAATCATATATTTATTTTCAAACTTATGTATTGTTGTCATCATTTTTCTAGTAGAATCAAAAGGTATATCTGCTACTCTCCTCATTTTTGTATAAAGTTCATTTTTATCTATATTTTGATTTAGCGCTTCATTTACAATAGCTGCTTCTGTTGGCTCACCTTTTGCCACTTTCTTTTGACCTTCTATTTGTACTTCTGAATTTGTACACATACAAGCAAGTTTAATTAAATTATTTTTTGAAAGTCCTAAAGTAAATTCTTCTACAACTTGCATTTTATTTTGAGTTAATGTACCTGTTTTATCTGAACAAATTACACTGCTACTTCCCAATGTTTCTACTGCTGGCAATTTTCTTATTATACTATTCTTCTTAGCCATTTTTGTAACACCTATTGAAAGTACTATTGTTACTATTGCAGGCAATCCCTCTGGAATTGCTGCAACAGCAAGTCCTACAGAAGTCATAAACATTTCTATTGGTTCAATTTTCTTAAACAATCCTATAATAAAAATGACTAAACAAATTATCAAACAACCTATTCCTAAACTTTTCCCTACTTTTGCTAATTTCTTTTGAATTGGTGTTTGTGGTGCTTCATCTGTAATTATCATATTAGCAATTTTGCCAACTTTTGTATTCATACCTGTCTCAGTAACAATTGCTATTCCATGTCCATTAACAATTACTGTTGAAGAAAACACCATATTTACCATATCTCCAATCCCTTGACAATTGTTTAATATTATATTTGCATCTTTTAACACTGGTAAATTTTCTCCTGTTAGACTAGACTCTTCTACTTTCAAATTTGACGCCATTATTAGTCTAGCATCTGCAGGTACATAGTTTCCTGCCTCCAAAAATAAAATATCTCCAGGTACGACCTCTTCTCCTGGTATTGTTACTATTTTTCCCTCTCTTTTTACTTTTGCTACAGGAGCTGTCATTGTTTTTAATGCTTCTAAAGATTTTTCAGCTTTTGCTTCTTGTAAAAGTCCCATTATCGCATTAAAAACTACTATTGCTATAATGATTATTGAATCTATATAATCTCCACTTCCATCAAATTTTGATACTACTGCAGAAATAATAGATGCAACAATTAAAATAATAATCATAAAATCATTAAACTGTTTTATAAATCTAATAAAAATATTTTCTTTTTTCTTATCTGCTAACTTGTTTTTTCCATAGTGTTCTATCCTCTTTTTGGCTTCTTCTTGTGTAATTCCATACTCTTGGTTTGTCCCAAACTCTTCCTCCACTCTCTTTACTTCTTTTGCTTCCCACATAAAAAATCCTCCTTTGTTCATAAACTAATTTTTTATATTAATTTATATTCCGATATTTTTTATATATTCTTATTTTATAAAATATATTTATTGATTTTTATGTAAATTCATGTTATACTATCTTTTGTTACTATTAACATTTTTTCAAAAAAGGAGAGTAGTATATGAATTCTCATCTTAAAAGTAATATTAAGTTTAGAATTTATTCTAGGGGATTTAGTGGAAATTTTATTTTATCTTTTGAACCAGAGGTTATCTACGAAATAGAAAACGAAATTGATTGTTTTGTTTCTCTTCGGAAAAAGAAAATAGCTAAAGATAATCTTTCTATTCAAAAGATTCAAGATGGGTATATGATCACTCCTAAAAGTTTTGTTGCTGTTTGTAACATTATTTTTAGAGTTATAAAAAAATACTCATAGCATTACTATCCTATAAAAAAGCGGAATAAATTCCGCCCTCAAAGAGCCTGATTAAGTTTAGGCTCTT
>OIWT01004831.1_pt1 | contig 10469 bp, 8 predicted proteins | sample 1587701 | NCBI WGS metagenome assembly OIWT01 (sample SAMEA3888904, study PRJEB22519) | human gut metagenome | biome: human gut; feature: human-associated habitat; material: faeces | place: Denmark | collected 2009 | reverse complement strand
AAAAATCCGCAGGCAGTGGCAGCCAGCTTCATTTCCATTTCTCCAAACCGCGCTCTTGGCTCCCGGCTCATAATGGCTACAGCGCCGATTGCATCGCCTTCGCAGATAATAGGGGCTACCACCTGGGCGGTAATACCTTCTAATTCTTCATCTACCAGCTGGACAAAGCTTTTTTCATCTTTTCCGGATTGCACGACCTGGCGTTCACCGATCACCCGCTCCAGGGAAGGGCTGATGGCTTTTTGCAGCAGTTCTTTTCTGGCACCGCCGGATACTGCGATCACCTGATCCCGGTCCGTGATGCACACGATCAGGCCCGTTGCCTGGGACATGGCCTCTGCATACTGTCCGGCAAAAGCAGCCAGCTCCACCATAGGGGAATATTTCTTTAAAATGATCTCCCCCTCACGGTCTGTAAATATCTCTAAAGGTGTTCCTTCCCGCAAACGCAAGGTCCTTCGTATCTCTTTTGGGATCACCACACGTCCAAGGTCATCGATCCTTCTTACGATTCCTGTAGCTTTCATAACGTTTATTCCTCCTGCATACCACAAAACATCTCTGTTTCCATATTGTGTGTCTTATGGGTAGTATGTGGAAATGCGGGTAAAATATACACTGCTGCTTTCTATATTTACTTCCGTCCAGAAATTAAATTTTTATTATTTCACTTCTACCAGCTCGATCTTAAAGTTCAGCTCTTTTCCTGCCATTTCATGATTTGCGTCAAAAGTAATGGTCTTCTCTGTCTTTGCAGTAACTTTTACAGGGAATGGCTGGCCCATCTGATTGGTCAGATATACCTGCTGGCCTACAGTCAGATCCTCAGAACCTGGAAGCTGCTCGATCTCCAGTTCAAAGATCGCGTCCGGATTTGGCTGGCCGTATGCTTCTTCCGGCATCAGATGGATATCCTTTACCTCTCCTACTTCCATATCAGCCACTGCTGCGTCAAAGCCTTTGATCATCTGGCCTGCGCCGCATACGAACTCTAATGGTTCGCCTCTGTCATAAGAAGAGTCAAACTGGGTTCCATCATTAAAAGTACCTTTATAATGGGTGCGGCATGTCTTTCCTACATTGCGTCCTGTGATTTCCATGATTTAATCCTCCGTTGGGGTGGTTATTATAGACTTATGAACCCTGCGCTGGCACGTTTTTTATGTCTGCTGACGCAGATGGTCCACTCTTTCCTAGCATACCATACTTCTACATCCCTGTCAGTTTTTTTCTTGCCTCCTTTCTATTGAATTTCCCGCCAAACCAGGTATACTGGTATCATAAGGAGAAGCAACAAAGAAAGGGGACACACTTATGGTTATCTACAAAGCAAAAAACTATCAGGACTTAAGCCGCAAGGCTGCAAACATCATTTCCGCCCAGATCATTATGAAGCCGGACTGCGTATTGGGGTTAGCAACCGGTTCTTCACCGATTGGCACTTACAAACAGCTGATCGAATGGTACAACAAGGGGGATCTGGACTTTGCCAAAGTCACCACCATTAACCTGGACGAGTACAAAGGACTTGACCCGGACAATGACCAGAGCTACCGCTATTTTATGAACACCAACCTGTTTGACCATGTAAATATCGACAAGGCCCGCACCTTCGTTCCAGACGGCTTAGAGCCGGATCCACAGAAAGCCTGCGCTGCCTATAATGAGATCATCCGCTCCCACGGCGGTATCGATCTGCAGCTTTTAGGTCTTGGAAGAAATGGACATATCGGCTTTAACGAACCTGGCGCTGCTTTTGAAAAAGAGACCCACTGTGTAGACTTAACAGAAAGCACCATTGAAGCAAATAAACGTTTCTTCGCCTCTGAAGATGACGTTCCAAAACAGGCCTATACCATGGGCATCAAAAACATCATGCAGGCAAAGAAGATCCTGCTGATCGCAGGCGGCGAGGAAAAGGCAGAAGCCTTAAAGAACTCTCTCTATGGCCCTATTACACCATCTGTTCCGGCATCTATCTTACAGCTGCACAATGATGTAACCGTGATCGCAGATGAAGCCGCTTTAAGTTTGATCATGTAACTCATATAACTTACACCCTCATTTACAGAACCTGCCACCGGCAGCTTCTTGCAAATGCATGGAAACTAAAAAGGATATTGCCAGACTGTTTTTATACCGCCTGACAATATCCTTTTCTGTTGGGCTGACATTTATCTCACTAACACTTATTTTACTAACGCTCCAATGGATCTGACCATCCTCCCCACATCAATCGGTTTCGCAATATGTCCGTTCATACCTGCAGCAAACGCCTTATTCCGGTCCTCATCAAAAGCATTGGCAGTCAGGGCAATAATCGGGATCGCCTTTGCGTCTTCCCGTTCCATGCCACGGATCTTTCTTGAAGCTGTATAGCCATCCATATTTGGCATCTGGATATCCATTAAAATGGTGCTGTAATAACCTGCCGGCTTTTCTGAAAACAGTTCCACACATTTACATCCGTCCTCTGCCCGCTCAACTTTAAATCCATTTTCTTCCAGTATGGTTATGGCAATTTCCGCATTCAGCTCATTATCTTCTGCAAGAAGAATGCGCTTCTCCTTAGATCTGTTATACAGCTTTTCTTCTTTCTTTACATAACTGTCTTTGACCTCTTCCTCAGAAGCGATCTCAAAAGGCAAAATAACTTCAAACTTGCTGCCTTTGCCCCTTTCGCTTTCTACCTGGATCGTTCCACCCATAAGATCTATCAGGGCTTTTACGATCGGAAGACCCAGACCGGCACCTACTACCTTACTTTCCGTACTGGTCCGCTCTCTGGTAAATTCTTCAAAAATATGAGGCAGATATTCTGCACCCATGCCAATTCCCGTATCTTCTACCAGAATACGGTATGCAGTCCATCCCTCTTTCTCCCATGGGATCTCTTTGATCTGTACTGTAACGCTGCCGCCTTCCGGGGTGTACTTAACAGAATTGCTGATAATGTTTAATACGATCTCCCGCACTTTTGTCACATCACAGATGATAAACCTGTGTTCTACATCCAACGTACAGTTGTATTTCAGCCGCTTCTTCTCCACTGCCGGTTCAAAAACTGCATTTAATGCCCCTAACAGTTCCTGGGCATCCCCAACTTCTGTCCGTAATGTCGCCTTTCCGCTTTCGATCCGCGCCATTTCCAGAACATAGTTGATCAGGGATAATAAAAACGAACCGGATAACTGGATCTTCTTAATATAATCATGGACTTTTTCTTTATCATCCAGATGTTTCTCTAAAAGATCAGAAAAACCGATGATCGCATTCATCGGAGTCCGGATATCATGACTCATGTTAAAGAGAAATCTTGTTTTGGCTTCACTTGCTTCTTCCGCCCGTTTTGCTGCCCGTTCGATCTTTTCCGCATACAGTGCCTCTTTATAACGCTGCATCTCATACTGCCAGTAACCAACCGTCAACACTCCTGAAACAAGGGCTGCGATCAGTATCCCAAAAGCAATCTGTGACTGCGGTACCCATCCGGCTTTTGGCTCGATCTCAAAATACCAGGTATCATTAGGCACATCACAGGCTACTTCCAGTGTGTCCTTAAAGGAAAATTTTTCACTCTGGGCAATCGTCAGCTTTTCTCCCAGTTCTGTGCCATTTTTCCATATGAGATACTGATAGGACGCATCTTCCAGTTTATATGTTTCCACTTCTTCCATAAAATGATCCCAGTTTAATACCAGAATGGAAAAGCCCCAAAACGTATCTTCCCCTGCTTCATCTTTTACATAAACAGGATCAAAAAGCAGTGCGCCGTTTCCGCCCTGGACCAGTGGAAACGGTCCTGCAATGGTATACTGACCGCTTGTTTTTGCCAGATTTGCCTCTTTCTTTCTGTCCGGATGCTCCAGCATATTTAACCCCATGGCCTCTTCATTCCCTTTCATGGGATAGATATGGGAAACAATACCGTCCTTTGCCAGTTCATGGGCCTCGATCACATTTTGCTTATCCTGCATCATCTGGGATAAAATGGAAAATTTTTCTCCATCAATATCATATCCTGACTCTATGATATTTTTCACCAGTTCTGACTCCGCCAGATACCGGTTCAACTGGGATTTTACCCTGCTTACTGTGGACTCCGCTGCATAAACAGCCTTTAATTTTTCTTCCTTTTCCTGTTCCCGGTTTAAAAAACAGGCACTGCCTGTAACGACCAGAAAAGAAAGAACGCAGACCATAAACGCCCGAAATTTCATTCTCCCCCGGTCTGTTTTTCGTTTCATATGTAAACCTCATAAAATTAAATATTCTTCGTTTGTAACTATGTGATACCATTATACCAGACTAACGTTTGTTTTCAATGAAGAATAGATGAACAAATATCAAAAGAACATCATTTCCCCAGTTGAATTTCCTTAGAAAATATGGTATTCTAAGCCTTAACAATTGTATCTGTACTATATATAGTTATTTTTTTTTGCGTTGATACTTTGTCGCTTTAAACTGACAAACGTATTGCTAACATCCAGCATAGTAGTCGGATAATATGTTCGTTTATTAATAAAATCCTGTAGAAACGAGAGAAAACCATGAACCAGTCAGAAACATTACTTGAAATAAAAGATCTGTGTGTGGAATTCAAGACCATGGCCGGAACGGTACACGCAGTAGACCACTTAAGCTATACGCTCCACCGCGGTGAGAAGTTAGGCATCGTAGGGGAAAGCGGAAGCGGAAAAAGTGTGTCCTCCCTGGCTATGATGCAGCTGATCCCAAATCCTCCGGGCAAAGTCACCGGCGGACAGATCTTATATAATGGAAAGGATCTGGTAAAACTTTCTGAACGGGAAATGCAGAAGATCCGTGGAAATGAGATCTCCATGATCTTCCAGGATCCTATGACTTCTTTAAACCCTATCATCCGCTGCGGAAAGCAGATCGCAGAGTCCTTACGTCTTCACAGGGGAATGAAGAAAAAAGAGGCTATGGAAGAAGCCATTAAGATGATGCAGGCTGTTGGTATTGCCAATCCACAGGCCCGTGCTTATGAATATCCCCACCAGATGTCCGGCGGTATGCGCCAGCGTGTAATGATCGCCATGGCTTTGGCCTGTCAGCCACAGATCCTGATCGCAGATGAGCCTACAACGGCTCTGGATGTGACCATTCAGGCACAGATCTTAGACCTGATCCGTGATCTGAACCAGGAAATGAACACCTCTGTTGTGTTCATTACCCATGACCTTGGTGTTGTAAGTGAGCTTTGCGATACAGTTATTGTTATGTATAACGGCCACATCGTAGAAAAAGCGCCTACAGCGGATATTTTCCGCGAACCGCTTCATCCTTACACACAGGGACTTTTAAGCGCTATCCCAAGGATCACCAAAGAGCGCAAACCATTATCCACTATTGAAGGTATGGTTCCAAACCCGGTAGAGCGCATCAAGGGCTGCCGTTTCTGGCCAAGATGTCCAAAAGCCTGCGACCGCTGCCGTAAGGAAGAACCACCGGTATTTTCTGTTGGAGAAGACCGTCAGGTACGCTGCTGGCTCTACGCACAGGCAGATAATGGAAGTCAGGAGGCAGTAACCAATGGCTGATGAAAACAAAAGCAAAGACGTACTGGTCCACGCAGACCATGTAAAAGTATATTTTAAAGGAAAAGACAAGAAATCCGGCACAGTACGTGCCGTAGACGATATTTCATTTGATATTTTCGCAGGTGAGACCTTTGGTGTAGTTGGTGAGTCCGGCTGCGGAAAGAGTACCTTAGGACGCACCCTGATCCGCCTGATCCCGGCTACAGACGGCCATGTTTATTTAGACGGGGAAGATATTTCCGGATTAAAAGGCAAAGCCTTAAAACAGATGCGTAAGAAAGCCCAGATCATTTTTCAGGATCCGTCCGCATGTCTTAATCCAAGACGTACAGTGCGCCAGATCCTTATGGAACCGTTCCAGATCCACCATATGACCGGTTCCATGGATGTAGATGCAAGGATCGAGGAGCTGCTTCATTTAGTAGGTCTTGACACCTATCATTTAAGCCGTTATCCTCATGAGCTTTCCGGCGGACAGAAACAGCGTATCGGTATTGCAAGAGCGCTGGCTTTAGAGCCAAAGCTTATTATCTGTGACGAGGCAGTTTCCGCCCTTGACGTATCCGTCCAGGCACAGGTCTTAAACCTGCTCCAGGAATTAAAGGAACGCCTGGGACTGACTTATTTCTTCATCTCCCACAACTTAAACGTTGTTTACCAGGTCAGCGATCGCGTAGGAGTTATGTATCTGGGAAAAATGGTGGAGATCGCCGCTTATGACCAGCTGTATGAAAAGCGTTACCATCCTTATACAGAGGCTCTTTTATCTGCTATCCCCCAGGTTGACGCAGATGACAGGACAGAACGCATCCACTTAACAGGTGAAGTTCCAAGTCCTTCTGATCCGCCTTCCGGCTGCCCGTTCCACACCCGCTGTCCAAAGGCCTGCGATATCTGCTCCAAAGAGATCCCGCAGTTAAAAGAGATCGAAAAAGGCCATTTTGTGGCATGTCATTTATACCAGTAAATGAATTTAACCAGCACATAAAATATTGCTGTATCACAGCTTTCAAAAGCTGTATCAATATTTACTATTTTAAGAGGAGGATTTAATTATGAAAAGCAAAAAACTCTTAGCCTTCGCCCTCTCCATGGCAGTTGCAGCAGGCTGCACAGCATGCGGCGGCGGACAGGCATCCACAGACACCTCTGCAGCAGGTTCTTCTGACAGCACCCAGGCAGAAAGCAGTGCCACCGGCGACAATACCGTTATCGTTGCCATGGGTTCCGGTTTCTCCACTCTGGATCCAGGTTATGTTTACGAAAAGTACCCACAGCTGATCGTAAATGCCTGCTATGAAAACCTGTTTAAATTCTATGAAAATAATGGCACACCACAGCCTTGTCTGGCAGATACCTACGAGTTTTCTGAGGACGGCTTAACACTGACTGTTAAGTTAAAAGACGGCCTGACTTTTGCAAGCGGCAATAAGATCACTTCTGCTGACGTTGCATTCAGCATCAACCGTACCAAGAACTTAAAGGGAAATCCTTCTTTCATCTGCGATACCATTGAAAGCATTGAAACCCCGGATGATGCTACTGTAATCTTCCACTTAAATCAGCCTGACAGTGCCATTCTTTCCAAGCTGACTTACAGTTCTCTGGCTGTCCTTGACAGCGCTGTTGTAAAGGAAAATGGCGGTACTGACGCAGAAGATGCTTCTTCCACTGATACTGCACAGAGTTTCCTTGACAATGCAAGTGCAGGAAGCGGTATGTACATCCTGACCAGCTACACTCCTGATGAGGAAGTTGTTCTGGAAAAGAACCCGAACTACTGGGGCACTTCTACTAACGTAGACAAATACATTTTAAAGATCCAGCCAGACGCTAACACCCAGATGATGACTCTGTCTACTGGAGATATTGATGTTGCATTAAATCTGACAGATGATACCTTAGAGGAACTGGGATCTGCTGAAAATGTAGAGATCGTAAACGGAACCACAAAGATGATCGGTTTCGTTATGATGAACATGAACGAAGAATACGGCGGACCTGTTTCCAATCCAGATGTACAGAAAGCCATCCGCAAAGCTTTAGATTACTCCGGAATCCGCATGATCTGCGGTGACGGCACTTTAACTCCATATTCTATCATTCAGGACGGATTTATGGGAAGCAAGGGAACACGCCCAGATGACTACACTAACATCGAAGAAGCAAAGCAGCTGTTAGCTGACGCCGGTTATCCGGACGGCTTTGACGTAGATATGACTGTTTCTGACCTGGATATGGAAGGCATCCTTTTAACTGACCTGGCTCAGAAGGTAAAGGATGACTTATCCCAGATCGGTATTAATGTAAATATCACAACAGAAGCATGGGCAGCAGGCTACGGCGACGCTTACAGAAACGGAACTCTTGGCTTTACTGTTATGTACTGGGGCGTAGATTACAGCGATCCTAACGTACAGCTGGAATTCCTTCCAGGCGGTACTGTAGGACAGAGAGCCGGATGGACTGCTGAAATGAACCCAGAGCTGGCTGCAATGTACCAGGAAGCAATGGAAGCAACTGACAATGATGCCCGCACCCAGGTTCTGGAAAATATCCAGGACGCAATGTATGAAGACGGCCCATTCATCGTAATTGCTCAGGCTCCTGCTCATATTGCTCACAGCAGCAGATTAGATGGGGTAGATATTTTTGACTCCTACACTATTGATCTGACTGAGATCAACGTAAAGTAATAAAACAAAAATCCAGGTGCCCCTTTGCGGGGGCATCTGAAACATGAAAATCTGCATTTGTCCCATTGGGGGCATAAAGCATGATCTTGCCCCAACAAGGGCACTCAAAATATCAAAATCTGCTGTTTTCCCGCGGCACCGCCGCCGGGGGCAACTTACATCAGATAGTTTAGAAAGGTACCAGATCCAAATGGGAGAGTTGAAATTTATTGGAAAACGTGTGGTTTATTTGGCAGTTATGCTGTTCGGCGTTGCCACCCTGGTATTCATCCTTACAAAGATGATACCTGGCGACCCGGTGGTTGCAAACTTAAGCCAGAGAGCCTTAAATGATCCGGAGATCGTAGCGGCCTACCGTGCAAAACACGGTCTGGACCGCCCGCTCATCGTGCAGTATATCTATTACATCCGTGATCTTCTGCACTTTGACCTGGGGACCTCTATCCGTACCAGCCGTCCGGTACTGGACGATCTGGCAAGATGTTATCCCGCCACTCTGGAACTGGCCCTGTTTTCCATCGTGATCGCTTCTGTTTTCGGCATCCTGTTTGGTATCATTTCCGCCATCCGCCGCAACAGTATCTTAGATCAGATCGTCCGGGCCATTTCCGTAACAGGTGTCAGCATTCCGGCCTTCTGGTTTGCACTGCTGATGCTGTACTTCTTCTACTATAAGTTAAAAATATTCCCGGGACCGGGCCGTTTAAGCAATTCTTTCTCTGCTCCGGCTTCCGTTACCGGAATGTATGTGATCGACAGCCTGATCGAAGGAAATCCGGCAAAAGCCATGGATGCCGTCCGTCACCTGATCCTTCCAAGTATCGTTTTAGCAGCCTTTACCATGGGCCTGATCACCAGAACCACCCGTTCTAACCTGTTAGACGCCCTGTCTACAGACTATGTCCGCACAGCAAAGGCAAAAGGCTTAAACAGTATCTGCCTGATCTTAAAACATGCCCTTGGAAATGCCCTGATCCCGGTTATGACCGTTATCGGTCTGGGACTTGGAAACCTCCTTGGCGGTATGGTATTAGTAGAAACCATTTTCAAATGGCCAGGTGTGGGACAGTTTGCCTATGAGTCTGTTATGGCAGCTGACTATCCGGCGATCATCGGCGTGGCACTGCTGATCGCATTAAATTATATGATCATCAATACAGTGGTCGATATCCTCTACGGCATCATCGACCCAAGAGTGAGGTGCAATTAACCATGATCCATTCCCTGAAAAAATTATTAAAATCTAATTACCTGTTTACACTGGGTATTTTGATCTGTCTTGGATGGATCTTAGCAGCTGTTTTAGCACCTGTTGTTGCTCCTTATGACCCTATCGCACAGGATCTGTCCTTGCGTTTAAAGGCACCTTCTGCCATCCACTGGTTTGGCACAGACAACTTCGGACGTGACATTTTCAGCCGTGTGATCTACGGCGGACGTTACTCCCTTCTTGCAGGGTGTCTGTCTGTTATCATTGCAGGTATTATCGGAACCTTTTACGGTGCGCTGGCCGGTTATGTAGGCGGATGGCTGGATAACGTGATGATGCGTTTTTCCGAAATGATCCTGTCTTTCCCATCCCTGATCCTGGCAATGATCATCAACGCAGTTATGGGTTCTAACCTGTTCAACACCATGTTTGCCCTGGTAATCGTTTCCTGGCCTACCTACGCACGTCTGATGCGAAGCGTTGTATTAAGCGTAAAGGAAAACGAATATGTCAATGCAGCAGAAGCCCTTGGCGCTTCCCGGATGCGTATCCTGATGAAAGAGATCATTCCAAACAGCGTCAGCTCCGTCCTGATCATGGCTACCACAGACATCGGAAACAAGATCCTGATGTTCTCCACCTTAAGCTTCTTAGGACTTGGCTCCGCTCCGCCAACACCGGAATGGGGTATGATGGTTTCTGATGGTGTAGATTACTTCAATAAATTCTGGGTTGCCGGTTTCCCGGGACTTGCCATTTTTACTATGGCAGTTGGCGCCAATTTCATCGGCGATGGTTTAAGAGACCTGTTAGATCCAAAATTAAGAACTCAGTTTTAATGGCAATCTTTCTCATCTTTCCTGCGTGCAGGCATGCAGAAAGTAAGGTTGCTTGACAACATTATTATAGTAAAGTATTATGACGTCGGAAGGCTATTTGCAAGCCCCGGCGTCATATGTTTATAACCTAAATAAAGGAGAAATATTATCATGAACG
>OIWT01004830.1_pt1 | contig 10469 bp, 9 predicted proteins | sample 1587701 | NCBI WGS metagenome assembly OIWT01 (sample SAMEA3888904, study PRJEB22519) | human gut metagenome | biome: human gut; feature: human-associated habitat; material: faeces | place: Denmark | collected 2009 | reverse complement strand
AATGGAATTTTGTAAGTTTCTTCATATACTTCTTTCCACATTTGATAGTTTTGAAGGCTTAACTTTTCAGAGGAGTCCTTTAAATTCAAAGAAGTATCAGGAAAAATTGGTTTAAGAAAATTAACAGTATATTCTTGTATTTTGAAACCATCTTTATCATAATTTGTACTATCAGACATTGTAATGAAACAAGGAACAATGGGGACATTAGTTTTTGAAGCATACCTAAATGCACCGGTTTTTAAAGGCCTTGGTTTACGATAATTCCACCACATTGCTTGTTCAGGATAAATCAATACAATATCGCCTCGTTTTAATATTGTATCTATAGCATGATTAAAATTCTTCATTGTGTTGTAATTAGAACTTAAAGGAAGGGTATCACAGTGTCTAAAGAAATAGCCATAAAGCCCTTTAAAAGAATAATTGCCTTCTTTTATTACTTTATAAAATCTTTTTTTAGTTTTCTTTAGATAGGTCTTTAAAACTTCGTGCAGGGCAAAATTATCATATGGGTTAAAATGATTACACGTAATAATAAAGCCATTATCTAAGTTGGATAAATTATCTAAGCCTAATACTTCTTTTATGATCATATCTTCATTCTTTATTAATTTATCAATAAATTTTCTAGCAATATAATTGGCAATTTTCGTATTAATTTTACTTGCTAATTTCTTATTCAAATAATCAACTTCGTTTGCCTCTAAAGGTTTAGCAGGCAAATCATTTTCTACATCAATATCAAACTTTTTTTCTTTTTCAAATTCGTTAATACGATTTAATACTTCAAGGCGCTCTTTACTTTTTTCCATAATTAAGCTTCCTTTATTACTAAATTAACATAACGATTTTCTTTTGTTGTTTCTAAAGTGGCAAGTTTCTTTAAAGATTTCTCAATTTCCAAATCTTTTCGTTTATGTTCCTCCGTATAGTTTTCTAGCATATTTTTAATAATTTCATAGAAAGTTGTTCTTCTTGCATATTTCCAAAATTCATCCGCATATTTAATATTAGAATAATGCCATGGTTTGGCAGTAAGTTTAAAATGAACAATTTTAGGATTTTCAGGTGAATTAGCATCTATAAATAATGGTGAACGATTCCAACTTTTATCTAAATACTTTACCTTATCCTTACAAATAACATTTAAATAGTCTTGATCGGGGGCCACAATAAACTTAACAATTGCAAGCATTTTAACAAATCTTTCATAAATTTTATCTTTTCTAAGTTTGTTTAGATTCATTACTAAAATGCCAGAATTGAAATATTGGTCAGCTTTTACGCCAAGGGCTAATAAAGTATAGTTTTTGAACTCATCACACGAATTTACAACATCATCACAAATAACACCTAGATAGTGGTTCTTAATATTATTGTTATACAATTTAGAAATATCATCTAAAATTATTATATCAGCATCCAAATATAATGCTTTATCATATTCAGGAAATAAATCCGCAATGAATAGTCGGTAATATATTGCATTGGTGTAATAATCTCTTGTATGTAATTCTGTTATTGCGTTAATTCGTTCATTCACATTGACAAAGTCGATTTTACAATAATCACTATTTTGATATTTCATTAACATTTCTTTATATTCATCATTAATACCATTATTTAAAACATGGATGTTATAAAAATAATTTTTTGATGCTTTTTCGAACATTGATTCTAAGGTAACACCCAAAAAAGGAGCATAACCATCGTCAACCGCAAAAAAAATTGGAATGATTGATTTTTTGTTTATTTGATTCATATAATACCTCCGTTTTACATGTTTCAAGTATAACATATGGTATCCAGTATAATCAATCTATGTTTTTTAATTTACCTATAAACAAATAAAAATGTGAGTAGAAAAATTCTACTACCAATTCTCTTAATAGTAGAATTATAAAATTAAAGCCTTTTTACTTGAAAAAAATGTTATTTAATGCTAAAATTGCCTTATGAATGAAATTAATAACTATAATAACGAAATTAACAACGAACAAAATGTCCGTTCTATAATTGCAAGCAATTTAACTAAATATCGAAAGAACTTAGGTCTAACCCAATTAGAGTTAGCCGAGAAACTTAACTACTCTGACAAAACTTTGTCTAAATGGGAACGAGGTGAATCAATTCCTGACATTGTAACGTTAAAGCAACTTGCAAGTATCTTCGGTGTTTCAGTTGATGTACTAATCAGTGAAGAAGGTACTTCTACTGCATTTGTTCGAAAAAAAGACAAGAAACCGCCAACTAGACGCAAAATCATTTGTGTTAACCTATTATCGGTAGCATTAGTTTGGCTTGTTGCGGTATTCATATTTGTATTGTTGTCGCTGATTTTAAAAGACCAAAGTAAACTATGGTTATCCTTTATATATGCAATTCCTGTATCAGGAATAGTGCTATTAGTATTCTCATGTATTTGGGGTAACAATATTTACCGTTTCTTGTTTACTTCTTTGATTGTATGGACTTCATCATTATCTGTCCATCTAACAATGAACTTATTTAATGTTCAAAATGGTTATATTTCATATCAATTGTGTTAGAAATAATGGCTTTCGTATTCTTCATTATATTAAAGAAAAATAAGAAAAATTAATCAAACAAAAATTAAGCCCACAGTATTTCTGTGGGCTTGTTTGTTTTTTTAGTAATGGTATACCTTTTGTTTTGTAATCATAAAGAATAATGAAATTGCTGTCGCAAAAACTTCTGCTACACAAATTGCAAGCCATATTCCATCAACGCTAATAATTAAAGGTAGCATTAACACTGACCCAAGTTGAAAAACTAATGTTCTTAAGAAAGCAATTAATGCAGAAATAGCTCCATTGTTAAGTGCTGTGAAGAAACTTGAGCTAAATATATTAAATCCTGTTAAGATAAATGCAAAAGAGAAAATTCTAAATGCATGTACAGTTAAAACATACAAGTTTTGATCATAGCCAACAAATATCTTAGCAAGTGTTCCTGCTAATAATTGTGCTATTATTGATAATGTTATACCAGTAGTAAACATAATGGCTATACTTTTCTTACGAACATTTTTTAATTCATCATAATTTGTAGCCCCGTAATTGTAACCAACGATTGGAGCAGTACCGATTGAATAACCAATAAATATAGCAACAAAAACAAATTGCACATACATTAAAACACCGTATGTGGCAACACCATCTTCGCCTATATACTTCATTAATTGAAGGTTATAAACCATTCCTACAATTGATGAAGAAACATTAGACATCAATTCCGATGAACCATTTGCGCAAGCAGCCATTAATTCTTTAATCGATAACTTAGTTTTAACCAATTTTAGTAAACTATCATTTGGTAAAATGAAATATATTAGTGGAATCAATCCACCTACAACTTGACCAATGCCTGTTGCTACAGCTGCACCCGCAAGACCAAAGTTAAATACCGCAACAAATAAATAGTCTAATACAGCATTAGTGGTACCTGCCGCAATCGTTACAATTAGTCCAATTTTAGGTTTTTCGGCAGTGGCTAAAAAGCTTTGAAAAACGTTTTGTAACATAAATAAAGCCGTAAAGCTTGTAACAATTCTACCATATAACACACAGTTATCAATCATTTCATCAGATGCTCCAAGCAAATATGAAACAGGTCTAATAAAGATAATACCTATAATACTTAATATTAATCCCAATATTGTCGTAAATACTATCATCATAGAAAATATTTTATTTGCTTTTTCATTTTCTTTTTGACCTAGGGTTTTTGATACTAAAGCACTGCCACCAGTACCAATCATAAATCCCATACCACCCAATATCATTATAAAAGGCATAACTAAATTTAGTGATGAAAAAGCCGATTTTCCTACATAATTAGAAACAAAGAATCCATCTATTACCCCATATATTGATATTATTATCATCATAATTATTGATGGAAATACAAATTTTAACAGTCTCTTTAATGTAAAGTGATCTGACAATTTTATTCGCATATTCTTCCTCCTATAACTCTTGTTGTAATATTTTTATAATTCTTTAAACTTTCCTGTTTTACATTGTATACTACGAAAGTTAGAATGTTTGACTTTCAGCAACTCATCCATTTCTTCTGCTAAACGTCTATACTTTGCACCTGTGTGATGGACCAATATATAGTTCACTTTTTTAAACTTCCCACTATAGAGTTTACAAAAACTTCTTATCGGTGCTGAAATTGAAAATACCCAAATAGGTGAACAAATTGTTACTTCATCAAACGGGCTGAAGTCAATATCAATTTGTTCTAACGGCATTCCCCAACGATGCATTCCAAATCTACCACACCACCAAAAGCCTAAAGTACCATCTACTTTTTCAGTAGTTTTTAATTCATATAATACTGCACCAGTTTTATTAGCTTCTTCTAAAGCAATGTTTTTAGTATATCCCATTCTTGAAAAGTAAACAACTATTTTTTTAGGGTTAGTGCCAATATTATTATATTTTGAATAATCAATAACAAAGTGCTCTTGTTTCCAAAATATGATTGCAGCATAACCATTAATAGCTTGGCAGAAGCCAAAAATGAAAAGATAGATGCAAAGATATTAGTAATTTCATTTACAATTAGAAGGGCAATACCAGAAAAAGTTAAATCTTGAAATAAGATTTCTGAAAATATGAAAGAATTTGGTCCATCCCAAGAGCCGTTCCAGTAGGATCAATAAGCATACAAAGTGACCCAAACAATGCTCCAATCCCAATAAAGAGGGTCCAAAAAATTAAAATTTTGCGTGTTTTGTTGTATCTTGAGGAGATTTTCATATTTTTTCTCCATTTATATCTCATTTAAAAGCCCGGTTATTAATAACGAGTCCTTTTTTTACAATATAATACTATATTAAGTATAGCACAACATAAATAAAATAGCAAGTAAAAGCCCCTCGAAGTTCATGAGGCAATTTTCCTATTCTTTTATTACTTTTAATAAAATTTATAAAATATTTTTACCTTTATCTCAACAATTTATTATTCTACCCACTTGTTAATTGTATTTCTAACTCGTAAGCCAATATCAACACGAGTTGCAAGACATTCTTTTGGAAATTTATTTGCGTCAGCAAAAGCTAATTTAACAAACAAATTATGACCAATTGGCAACATCATTTTCATTAGGCTTTGAGGAAAGACAAAATATGTACCATGTTCATAAGTATATACTTCTATAGTACAGTCATGTTTATTTTCATTTAATTTTTTTTCCACACGATGAATATATTTAGAAGTATCCCATAGTACATCATCATCGGCTCCAATAAGTAATAATTTACCTTTAATATTTTCTACTTTAATAAATTCATCTTCTGTTATTGGATGAGCATTTCTTTTATTTTATTATAGCACCAAATAAATAAAGTTTCAATTAGTTAGCAGCCACTAACCTTTATATATTAAAGAAAGCGAATGATTAAATCACTCGCTTTGTTTGATAATTAATTTTTTCTTGGATTACGAATATTTGCTTGTGCAGCTGCAAGTCTAGCAACAGGAACACGGAATGGAGAGCAAGAAACATAATCTAATCCTACTTTATGATAGAATTCAATTGATTTAGGATCTCCACCAGTTTCACCACAAACACCTACATGTAAATCACTTCTTGTAGAACGACCAAGTTTAACAGCCATTTCAACAAGTTTACCAACACCATTTTGGTCTAAAGTCTTGAATGGATCTTCTTCGAAAATCTTGTTTTCATAATAAGCTGGTAAGAACTTACCTGCGTCATCACGAGAGAAACCGAATGTCATTTGTGTTAAGTCATTTGTACCAAATGAGAAGAATTCAGCATCTTTTGCGATTTCGTCTGCTAATAATGCGGCACGTGGAATTTCAATCATTGTACCAACATGATATTGCATATCTAATCCAGATTCAGCAATTAATTTATCTGCTGTAGTAGAAATGATATTCTTAACAAATTTTAATTCTCTTTCTTCAAGAACAAGTGGTACCATAATTTCTGGAGAAACTAACTTACCAGTTTTCTTAGAAACGTTAATAGCAGCTTTGATAATAGCAGTAGTTTGCATTTCACAAATTTCTGGATATGTAACTGCTAGACGGCATCCACGGTGACCCATCATAGGGTTAGCTTCATGAAGTTCAGCAATACGATCTTTAACTTCTGCTACGCTCTTATTAATAGCTTTAGCTAATTCTTCGATTAGTGAATCATCTTGAGGTAAGAATTCATGTAGAGGAGGGTCTAATAAACGAACATTAACGTTCATACCATCCATGATTTCATATAAATCTTCGAAATCTTTTTGTTGCATTGGTTCAAGTTCAGCTAATGCTTCACGACGACCTTCAACTGTATCTGCTAAAATCATCTTTCTCATAGAGAAAATACGATCTTTATCAAAGAACATATGTTCAGTACGGCATAGACCAATACCTTGTGCACCAAAGATAACTGCTTGTTTAGCATCACGAGGTGTATCAGCATTAGTACGAACCTTTAAAGCACGCATTTCATCAACCCAACCCATTAATCTACCGAAGTAACCAGCAGTTAAATCTGGGCTAACAGTTTTGATTGCGCCAAGGTAAACATTACCTGTAGAACCATCGATTGAGAAAGTATCTTCAGCAGTATAAACTTTACCATTGATAGTAACAGTTTTTGCTTCTTCATCAATAACTGCAGAACCGCATCCACATACGCAGCATTTACCCATACCACGTGCTACTACGGCAGCGTGTGAAGTCATTCCACCACGCATAGTTAAGATTGCTTCAGATGCAACCATACCAACGATATCTTCAGGAGAAGTTTCAGCACGTACTAAAACAACTTTTTCACCATTAGCATGTCTTGCTTCAGCTTCTTCAGCTGTAAACGCAAGTTTACCAGTACCAGCACCAGGACCTGCTGCTAAACCAGTTGCGATTGGAGTTGCATTCTTTAATTCTTTCTTATCAAATTCAGGTAATAATAATTTATCGAAAGATTGAGCATCAATTCTTAATACCGCTTCTTCTTTAGTGATTAATCCTTCATCTACTAAATCACAAGCAATCTTTAATGCTGCAGCTGGAGTTCTCTTACCATTACGAGTTTGTAAAAAGTATAATTTACCATCTTCAACAGTAAATTCCATATCTTGCATATCACGATAGTGATTTTCCATTAATTTAATAGTTTCCATGAATTGATCATATACTTTAGGCATACGACGTTTTAATTCATCGATATGTAAAGGTGTACGAATACCCGCAACAACGTCTTCACCTTGTGCATTAGGTAAATATTCAGCTGAAACAACTTTTTCACCAGTACCAGGGTCACGTGAGAATGCAACACCTGTACCAGAAGTTTCACCCTTATTACCGAAAGCCATTGATTGAACGTTAACTGCTGTACCCCAAGAGTAAGGGATGTTGTTCATCATACGGTATACGTTAGCTCTAGGGTTATCCCATGATCTAAATACAGCTGTAATAGCTTCTAATAATTGAGTATATGGATCATTAGGGAAATCTTCACCAAAAGTTTTATGATAATATTTTTTATATCTATTAACTAATTCCTTAAGTTCTTCTGCAGTAACTTCAGTATCTAGTTTATAGCCTCTTGAACTCTTTAATTCTTCTAACATCTTATCCATATCAGTTCTAGGATGACCTTTTGCGATGTTTGTGAACATTAAGATAAATCTACGATAGCTATCATAAGCAAATCTTTCATTACCAGTTTCTTTTGCTAAAACATCAACAGTTTCATCATTTAAACCTAAATTTAGGATTGTATCCATCATACCAGGCATTGAAACTCTAGCACCAGAACGAACAGAAACTAATAGTGGGTTATGATCTCCACCAAATTTTTTGCCAGTTTCTTTTTCAATTGATTTTACAGCTTCGTAAACTTCCTTGATAAGATAGTCAGGTAAAGTTTTACCAGAATCATAATATAATGTACATGCTTCAGTAGTAATTGTAAAACCTTGAGGAATTGGAACGCCAATATTAGTCATTTCTGCAAGGCCTGCCCCTTTACCGCCTAGAAGATTACGCATTGATGCATTACCTTCTTTAAATAAATAAACATATTTATGCATATATTTTTCTCCTTTTCTAATATAATAATAGTTTTTTACTATTAAAATTACTTATTTATTATAACATATTTTACCATTCTTGGCAACAAAAACATATATAAAACAAAAAAAATAAGCTATTTTTTTAATATTTAATAGCTTATTTTAGCTTTTTTTTATTCATTTTCTATGATTATTGAAGTTTTTACTGCGTTAGTATATTCTCCACTTGGATAGTACTTGGCATACTCACCTGCTAATTTGTCTGCAACATTTCGATAATTCTTTATAATGATGGTAGCAAGGTCCTCAACATTATCCTCGGTAGTTCTAATACTAATCTCTTCTACTCCTGTAAATAAATCTTTTTCAAAGATTTCAACTGATTTAGGAATGAACATGTTAATCTTCTTACAATTTCTAAAAGCCCCATATGAGATTTTCTTTAAATTTTTTGGCAAATTCACTAAACTTAAAGCTTTACAATTACTAAATGCATTACTTTCAATTGTTTCAAGTTTATCATTAAATGTTATATCATCTAATTTTTCGCAATAACTAAAAGCATATCTCCCAATTGATGTAATATTTTCTGATAATTCTATTTCCTTCAGATGCTTTGAATTATAGAAAGCATAATCAGCAATCTTTTCGACTGTTGTAGGAACTTTATAAGTTAAAGGAATATCATTTGTAGGACCTTTTGCGACAGGGAATTTAACTAAAATAGTTTTTTCTTTATTAAATAAAACTCCTGAAATACTAGAAAATTTAGTATTTTCATCTGAAACATTTATTTCAGTTAAACTTCTAGCATTTACAAAAATACTATTGCCAAATTCATTTGTAACTAATTCTTCATCACTAGGTATACTATTTCCAATCCATTTAATGTTTTTACCCAATTTGATTGTTATGACATTAGAAAAACTGGCAAAATCATTAGAATCGATTAACATTGTAACTGGGATGTTATCAATTGTATCAGGTATTTCAATTTTAGCTTTATAAGTGTTAGAATTATTTTGTAATCTTTTCAAAATGTATTCATTTTTCTTTTCATCAAGTATTACTTCAGAAAACATTTTTTCTGCCGCAAGTAATTCTTCACTTTTTCCTTTTGTTTTTTCGCTTTTCTTATTTTTAGCAACTATAACAATTAGTGTAGTTAAAACTACTAATAATACTGATATGATAATAATTAAATTACGTTTTTTCATATTACACCTCGCTTTTATTATATACCAATTTAAGGTTTTTTAAAATCCATTTGCGATAATTTCATCATTTTTTAGATTATTTAAATGGTATATGACAACAAGATGCTTAATTTTTTCTTCTTTTTGAACTTTAATATAGTTCACAACGTTCAAATAGTCTAAAACTAAAAAAATAATAATTACTCCATAAAGTTTAAATATTAATGAAAAGATTATAAAAATCATACAAACTATCAAACTAGATAAAAATATAATTTGTCGAATAAGATACCTATATTTAAAATTTACAAAAAGATTATTGATAATGCGATATCCATCTAAAGGATATATTGGTAATAAGTTAAAGTAAATCATAAATAAATTGTAATTTAATAAATATGTGCAATTTATTTTAGTAATCTTAATTATTAAGACAAGGGCGATATTTGTAGTAATTCCTACCCATATCTATTAGTAAATTTTTTAATTTATTATTAGTTGTTAATTTGACTTTTATCAACCCACCAATAGGCGTTAATACAATTTCTTCAACACTACCCTTGAATATAATAATCCAAAATATATGACCTAGTTCATGCAAAAAAATTGTTAAGAAAATCATAAAGTAAACACTAAGAAATCCACTAAAGGCATAAAGTACTAGTAGTAGTATACTTAAATAATGTACTTTTATTTTAGGTAATATCTCTAATGTCATATTTTACTCCTTCTTTTTCGATAATTAATTTAAATTGATAATTTCCATTTTGATCTTGTAAGCCATTTCCTATTATAGTTTTTTTAGATACATAACTATATAAATTGAAACTACAAGTAGTTAAGCCAATATAGGTGTAACAAATATTATCTTGTGATAAGACTGTTATTGTATATAAACCATCTTTATCTTTGGTCTTTTTGATAATTATTCCTGCCTCAAAATTATAAACGCCTTCAAAGCTGTTATTATCAATGTAATTTATACCTTCTACATAATTTATACTACCATACAAAGTAGTTGCATCTACTAAAACATCGTTTCCACCATCAATGGGAATAAAATTTCCAAATATACTATTAAAAATGTTGGCAATCTTAATGAAATTAGTATTTTTTTCAATTGTTTTCTTACCAAAACTAATTTTATCATTTTTTACCGCATAATTATTTCCTAGTATTAGTAACAATAATAATAA
>OIWT01004828.1_pt1 | contig 10470 bp, 14 predicted proteins | sample 1587701 | NCBI WGS metagenome assembly OIWT01 (sample SAMEA3888904, study PRJEB22519) | human gut metagenome | biome: human gut; feature: human-associated habitat; material: faeces | place: Denmark | collected 2009 | reverse complement strand
TCCACCGAAAGAAGAGCAACAGCGTATCATTGAAAAAATAGAAAGCATATTTTCTGCACTGGATACCATCGACACCCTGCAAGGCCAATACCAGGATAACCTTGCTACCCTGAAAAGCAAGATCATTGATGCCGGCATTCAGGGCAAGCTGACGGAACAGCTCCCGGAGGATGGCACTGCGGAGGAACTGTATCAGCGGATTCAGCAGGAAAAGCTCGCCCTGGAGAAAGCCGGAAAAGTCAAAAAGAGCAAGCCTCTGCCGCCCATCTCTGAGGAAGAAAAGCCGTTTGATATTCCTGATAATTGGAAGTGGGTTAGATTAATTGAAGTTCTGAACTTTATTGATTATAGGGGAGCCACCCCAAATAAAATCGGCAGTGGAGTTCCCTTTGTGACTGCTAAAAATGTTAGACAAGGATATATAGACTATACCATAAAAGAATATATTTCAGAAGAAGATTATGATAACGCCTTAAATTTGGATTATATTTTTTCTCAAATTTTTATTAATGGAACTTTAAAATTATATTATAGTTCTTTTTATGATGAACTTATTTAGAAGTTTCTTTATTGACTTTTCTCCAATCTTATGCTATAATTATTATAGAAAATGAGGAAAGGAAATGAGACTATGAGCGAAAAGAATTATGAGACTAAATGGCATACTGTTCGTGAATCTTATCTTCGAATGCTTATTGGTAAAGCCATGAAATACGACATTCTCATGGATGAAGATTCTAAAATTGATATTAATAGTGATGATTTTGATGGTGAAATTTATCGCGGTTTGACTGGTAAGGAACTTATCATTCCCAACGATCAAGACCACTTTATCAGGCGTGCAATTTTCGTCAATAGTGAAATTGAACATCAGATTGATGAGATTCTTGTAAAACTTGATCTTGCCGCGGAGAAACACGGATTTGAATAATTGACTTTTCTTCAAATCTATGCTATAATATTTATAGAAAGTTAAGGAAAGATTACTTCGCCACTCTTAATTGAGTGGTAAGGTTCACTATAATTGATACCTCCACGTGGTGTGAACTGGACAATCTGATGAACTTGGAAGTCAGATTGACGAAAATCAATAGACATGAAAGACGAAATGAATACAAGCTCTCTTTCGTCAGTTAAATTGCACCAGCTTCGATGGTAGAATGGATTAACGTTCTGATAATTGTCGGCGCAATGCGCATCTACGGCAAGGGTAAAGACGTCCCTTGCAAAAGCAATTAGACCATGTCGTTTTATTATGACCCCTTCGTCTAAAGGTGAGGATAGGAGACTTTCAATCTCCCGATGACGGGTTCAAGTCCCGCAGGGGCCACCATATACTCCGATAGTTTAATTGGTGAAAATTTTCGACTGATAATCGAAAGAGTGCCTGTTCGATTCAGGCTCGGAGTACCAGTTGCGTGACAGTCGTAGAACTCCTATCGGCTGTTTAAAAAACTAGGGTAAGACTTATGAGTGGAGTTCGCTTGTAAGACGCGCGAGAAAACGTTGCCCAGAGTTTTGCTTCAAAGTCACTCGCGCATTACAGCGGCCAGTAAAGGAAATGGTTAAACTTACTTCCCTCTCAAGGAAGAATTTGGCGGTTCAAATCCGCCCTGGTCGACCATAGGTGTTGATACCTGTAAGCCTCAAGAAACGATTTAATAAAATACTAGTTGCCTATTGAATTAAAGTATTGAGGAACTGCGAATCAAAAGATACGTTGTAGAACGGGAATGATACTAACCGGAAAGCGTAAATCGTATTAGAGAAAAATGGTCTGGAACTCTTTAAATTATCGGACTACCGTGCCGGAGTCGTATAGTGGTCGATTACAACGGTTTTGTAAGCCGTCAGCATATGCTCGCGGGAGTCCGAATCTCCCCTCCGGCTCCATTATGCGTTTGTAGTTCAATGGAAGAATCGCAGACTCTTAATCTGTCAGATGCAGGTTCAAGTCCTGTCAAACGCACCATTTAAAGACCATCACAGCATCTGAAATTGGCTTGTAACCCGCTTGTCGTCGAGTTCGATTCTCGACAGTATCTTCTCTTAAATGGGAATACTTAGCTCAGTGGTAGAGCAGCGTATTGTTGGTCTTGATTATTTTGAATCCAATGTAATTCTCTGGTCAGTGTGGTGTAGTTAAAGAACCGTTCGATTCGGTTATCAAACATTGGGAATAGCGTTAAACTACACAGACAACGCTATAAATTTGCGCTCATAGCTCAATTGGAAAGAGTACTCGGCTACGAACCGAGAGGTTAAGAGTTCAAGTCTCTTTGAGCGTACCACTTGTAATTCCTATGAATCTTATACAAATCTCCTTGTCGTTCGCGGCTCGACGTTAATAAAGCCGCACTCCTATGCGGCTGTAATTCAGTTGGATAGAATATCGGACTTCTAATCCGAAAGCCAAGAGTTCGAGTCTCTTCAGCCGTACCACGATTAACTAATAAGTATTTCCTTTCTTTTCTCATCTTGGAGCCTAGTCTGTAATGGACTAGGCTCTTTTCTATTGACTCCCGCGCAAAGATATGATATAATATTTATAGAAAAGCTAAGAAGGAGTTTTAAAATGGAACAAAATTTTAAACTTGGAGATTATGTTTATTTTATAGATAATTATGATAATAATCATGAAGGCGAAATTTTTGATGTATCAAGCCCTCTAGAGTCCATGATGGTTTTTTATTCTATCAAAACCCGTTATGGAACTTTTGTTGTTCCTATTTATAATATCTTTAAAACAAAAGAAGATAGAGAACAAGCTCGCATAAAAAGATATAATAAAAAAGTTCAAGAATACTGTGAAAAGATTAATGATATTGCAGATTTAGTCTTTTTCATGTTTGATCATAACGTCGCACCAGCGGAAGAGTATACTGATTGGGAAGCGAGAGCAGCTGCTCGAATTAAAGCAAACCAATTTGGAATTAATTTAGTTTAAAGAAAGAATTTAAAAATAAAAGAAGCAGTGGAATAGCTGATGGTTAATAAGATTAGTGATTTTTTGTATATTCAAAAAAGGATATAATAAATGATGCAAATTATACTATAATATTTATAGTGAACGAAAAGGAGAAATAAAATGACTATTCGAGAATTTGTTGAAAAATGCTCAGTTGTTACCGAGATTGGCATTACCAAATGCGGTGATGAAGATGCCATTTACCCTTATGAAATCGAAGATTTCGATGCTATTGGTTTTAATAGACAAATTCTTGAGGGGAAGCGCGGAAAGTATGTTCGTGATAATGGTATCTTGGATAAAGAAGTTTGTACCTTTCGAGATACAATGGATTTAAACGATCCATTTCGCGGTATCATTGTTTTTTATAAATAAGAAAGGTTGGATTTTATGCTGACTTTAAATGGCAAATATGGTTCCGCGCGAGTCTATACTGACTTGATTGAGCAAGAAGCTATCGCGCAGATTATCGAGATGCTGAATCAGCCTTTTGCACAGAATGCTAATGTAGCTATTATGCCCGATGTTCACGCGGGAGCTGGTTGTACTATTGGTACCACTATGCAAATTTCTGATTGTGTGGTTCCGAATCTGGTTGGCGTGGACATTGGTTGTGGTATGATTTGTGCAAAGCTTACTCATTTGCATAAAGAAGAAGTTGATTTTGAAAAATTGGATAAGGTTATTCGAGAGTATATCCCTTCTGGTATGTCTATCCGCGATAAAATGGTTAATATTAAGGCACCTGATCGTGTAGGTGTTAATGCAGAGGATTGGGTGAATCAGCTTCATCAGCTAAAATGTTGGGACGCAATCAAGACTAAAGAAGATTACTTTTTGAAGTCTATTGGTACTCTTGGTGGTGGTAATCACTTTATCGAAATGAATGTTGATGAAGATAATCAGTGTTATCTCGTTGTTCACTCTGGCTCTCGTAATCTTGGTATTCAAGTTTGTAAATATCACCAGAAATTAGCTGAAACTGATTACCAAAAGGCTTGTAGCAAAGTCGATAAAAAAGTAATCGAAACGATGCTTGCAAATGGGCGTAAAATGGAAATCCCAGCTTATGTTTCTTCTTGCAAAGTTAAATATGATAAAGGTTTGGTTCCGCTGGTTGGAGAGTCTTTTGAGAATTATCTCCATGACATGAATATCGTTCAACGGTATGCTGAAGCAAATCGTAAAGCTATGCTATTCATCATCTGCAAAGAAATGGGCTGGGATAACTTTGCTTTCTTTGAAACTAAGCATAATTATATTGACTTTTCTCCGTGTAAGAATGGCGAGCGTCCTATTTTGCGCAAAGGAGCAGTTGCGGCAAACGCGGGCGAAGAACTTATTATTCCGATGAATATGCGCGATGGTTCTTTAATTTGCATTGGCAAAGGTAATCCTGCTTGGAACTACTCTGCGCCGCATGGTGCTGGACGCTTAATGTCTCGCGCCAAAGCAAAAGAAACTCTTTCTCTTGAAGAGTATCAATCCGAAATGGATGGTATTTGGACTTCTTGCGTGTCTAATGCTACTATTGATGAATCTCCGATGGCTTATAAACCGATGAAGTCTATCATTGAAAATATCAAAGATACTGTTGAGATTGCTAAGATAATTAAGCCTGTTTATAACTTTAAAGCCAATTGACTTTTGAGCGAAATTGTGCTATAATTATTATAGAAAATGAGAAAGGGGATTAAGTATGAGTTTTGATTTGAGAAAAGCTACTCAGCGCAAGTTTAATGCTGATATGCGTTTTGTCAATCGAGTTGTTGAAAATGATGACTTGTGGCAAGGACGATTTGTAGTTCGTCAAAAGAAATCTAGCTGGAATCTTTTTAATGATGGCAGCGGTGGTATACTTTTTACTATTGTGGATTTTTATGACAAGAAAACTAAGAAGCATACTACTCATATGTATGAGAAACTTTCACGCGGATATTTTAATTTCTGTGTAAGTAAGTTGCTCCGAGATATGAATGCTTTTATTGTTGAAGATTTGGATGTTTGGAAAAACGAAAAACCTTACGATGAAAAGCAAGATTGGCGAAATGTCCCTTATGAGAAAGATGGAGAGGTGATTTATCCTTGGCGCGCCTAAGTGAAGAAAAGATTAAGCAGATTCAAGAGGAATATGCTAAAGATCCTGTATATAGTCATGTCGCAAAGAAGTGTGGGACAACCGCAGCGACCGTAAAGAAATATGTATCTAGTGAAGTACCAGCTCCCGCGAAGAAAAAGAAGGATGCCGATCTCATTTATTTTGAAGACATTTCTAAACGGCTTCTTGAAGATGGACCTATTGAGCCGCTTCCCGTCGACCAGATTAAACTCCCCGATAATTTCAAGTCGTGGACTATCCTCACCGACGCGGAACGTGCAGCGATGAATCTTAACTATATTTCAAAATACTAAGAAAGTGAGTAAACAATGAAATATTTTCAGTGTATTGAGCATTCTTGTGACCTCTCTAAATACACTTATACTGTAACTGAGGACTTATGCAAAGAGCTTGGTCCTCTTTGCGGAACTTATCGGATTCTTCCCGCGCGATTGCTTGGTTTGAGTTATGAGAACTATGTCGCTTATTTGTTTAAGCGATTTGGTAAAGAAATTTGCCTTCCTCATTATCTCGGTGGCCCGATGTTTAATAAGCGTGAGGATGCGATGAAGATGGCAGAAATGCTTGAAAATAGATTTGTTTATCTCTTGGAGAATAAAAATGATTGACCCAAAGTATTATGGTGATGAACCTTTCTATGTGTGTAAAGACGAATTTGCGCCTGGCAAGTTTCGTATTAAAGAAAGTGTTATCGCTGAGAAAAAACTAGATCCAAATGGAGACCTCGGTTTTATGGACGTTGCTCAAGCGCGAGTCCTTGGTTTGGATTATCCGGTATATATGAAGTTTTGTGAGAAAAATTATGGTGGGCGTGCAAATGAATCAAAGCATGGATGGACTTCACCTGTTATCCGTTTTGAAAATGAAACGCTTGCTAATTCACTATGTTTGCTCTTGAACAAGAGGTGGGGTGAATTATTTGGTTAATGAATTTTTTATTACAGTCCAGTTTAGGAGAAACAACTGTACTTTTGGCGGAAAGGATTATGTTTATAAACTAATTTCGCCAATGTATCTTGGTAAGCATGATGAACTGTTAATTCTTAAAGACCCAGTAAATGAAAAAGGTCATAGTTACAATACTGAGATGCTTGTTACTGGCGTCTTTGACGATTATGAAGCATATCAGAAGTATTGTAAGTTAAAGAATGTTTTTACTTGCGCTTATGAAGATATTCTTTTCTTGAGATCTTTTAAAATTGCTTTTGAAGATCGTATTGAACTACTATATGAAGATCAAGACCAGTTTGAAGCTACCTATTGTCCCACAATCAGCGTAATTCGGAATAATAAAAAAATGACTATTATGATTGGGCGCCCAGAAGACCAAGATATTCTGATTGATTATAAAAAAATTAAGGACTTAATTGACGAAAAAGAGATTAAAACTACTACAGCTTCTGTTGCCAGTCCGCGCGATATAGTACATTTTAAAAATGATTCTAGTTTAACGACTTTAACTGGCAATGACTTACTTAATGCTCAGCTCCGATCCTACGATGCTGATAAGTATAATATGTCAAATATTCTTAAAAAGCCGCTCACTTCAACTCCGGTTACGGATTCAGAAACCTTTAATGGTTTATTCAACAAAGTGACGAATATGGCAGAAAAAGAAGTCGCTAATATGTTTAATTCAAAAGAAAAAGAAAAGGAGTCCAAAATGGATTTTTCTAAGATGCTAAATATTGATTTTGGTAAGGTTCCTCATACTGCTGAACTGAAACCGTCTATTTATGGCGTTGCAGTTCTTGGTTTTGATAACCGCTACCGTGCATATGATAAGATTAATGATAAAGTCATGGATGTTACTGGTATGACTTTTGATACCGATATGCTGTTTAAGATTCCCGTGGCGGTATCTCAGGTGCGTGTTGGTGATGTTATTATTAATGCCAGTAACTATGTAACTGTTACCAATGTTCATCCCGATGGTACTTTTACTGTTGTTGACCCCAAAGCAAGCGAGCAGAAGATTGCCATCCCCGCAAAGAATATGTTTGGTTTTGATTTCGTAACCAAAATCATGTATCCTTTTGAGAATATGGTTCAGCCGAGTAACGATAATCCGTTTGGTCTGAATCCGATGACTATGATGATGCTTTCTGATGGCGCAGATATGGATATGTCTACTATTCTGGCTCTGTCTATGATGAATGATAACAACGGCATAATGGATCAGAATATGCTTATTCCGCTTATGCTGATGGGCAATGGCAAGAGCGGTAATAAAGATGGCTTGATTCTTGCTATGGCAATGATGAATCAGCCTCATCCAACTAAGAAAATCAAGCGAGAAATTCAGTCTAATGCTTTTGCAGCTCTTGATTCTTGCCCCATCCCTCTTGTAACTGACGAAAAAGAAGCACCTACAGGAGTAAATGCTTGCGAAGATGACGACTAATTAAAATCTAGCCAGTAGATAGAAAATCTACTGGCTTTTCTATTGACTTTTTAGCATAAGTATGCTATAATTATTATAGAAAATGAAAGAGGAGATAAGGAATGGAGAGCTTTGATAGTGTAATTGAGGTTATTCACGAAGCGATTAGTGGTTATCTTGAAGTTTTTACTACAAAAGAAGATGTCGAGCGCGCAATCAAAGAAGATATGAGTGTTATGGAAATTCCTTACACTCTCTTTTGGAAACAGGATTATATTTCCAATTATGATGATTTAGCTGACCATGAAACTGATGTTGTCCATATTCCGAAGTTGATTGTGCGCGGGAAGTATCTTGGTACTCATTTCTTTATGGAATTTTATTTTAAAAATGCAAAGGAGTTTAACTTTTAAATGATTCTTGGTACTGCTGTTTCTCTCCAGGGTGCTCACTGGGTTCTTATCACTTTGACGACAAAGAAAGCAAAAGGCGTAGTTACGTCTAAGGTTTTTCGTCGTTTGAATCCTCGCCCAAACATGAATATTGAGGAGAAGCCTTATACTCATGCACGCGAGGCACTATGCGAAGTGATTAATCTGAGTGAACTGAATAAACAGGAGACTGCTGATTATCAGCAGTTGAAGAATTGGCATTTTAATGTAAGGGAGAACTAAATGAGTAAAGTAAAATTGTTACCGCCTGAATGTTCTGTTGCTGAATGGTGCGAAGAAGTTGGGGTAAATCAATCTCTCTTTTATGCGGTTCTTGAATTATTTAAAGACAAAACGGACAAAGGTGGGAAGCCCTATTTTGGACATTTAATTCGTGTCGCTGAAAATGTTAAGCCGCAGTTTGCACGAATTGCTTTCTGTCACGACGTGATTGAAGATTGCGGCGTGGACGAAAAATGGCTTATGAATCCCGATTTCGATTTGACGGAATACGAGATTAAAGCCATCCGCACACTTACTCGTCCAAAAGGCATGACTTATTCCGATTATATCTTGAGTATTATGAATACTGAAGATCTTGGTATCATATATGTTAAGATGGCTGATCTTTTGGATAACATGAATCTCAATCGTTTGCGCGTTATGTCAAAAAAAGATATTGACCGTGTAACTGACCTTTATATTCCCGCTTATGAACATCTGTCTACTAAGATTTGGTAGATTATCCAAACTGCCAAAATTAACGAAGAAATGGCAGATATTTATATGGATTTGCTTTCTGACGAATGGTTTGATGAAGAGAAAGGAAAAGAGTATGGATTTTAATAAGTATCCGAAAATTGAGACTTGTTTTCAGCGTTCGCTTGAGACTAAGAAGCTGCTTGATGGTGTCTGGCGCTCGGACGAGCTTCAGTACCTCAAGGATTGTGAGTGGATTTGGACCGAGAAGGTCGATGGCACCAATATCCAGATTCGTTGGGATGGGCACCGAGTTGAGTTTGGTGGACGTACCGAGCGCGCGAACATTCCTCAGCCGCTGATGGATTACCTTGAGACTACTTTTGGTGGAGAGGTTAATGAGGAGATTTTTGAGCAGCTCTTTGGTGAGACTGAGGTTATCCTCTTTGGTGAGGGTTACGGTCCGAAGATTCAGAGTGGTGGCGGCTATCGCAAGGATGTTAGTTTTATTCTGTTCGATGTGAAGATTGGCAACTTCTGGCTTTTGCGCAACAAGGTCGAGGAGATTGCTAAGCAGCTTAACATTGATGTTGTTCCGCTGATTGGCTACGGTCCTATCCAGTTTGCGATTGATTTTGTCAAGGAGCATCCAATGTCGCGGGTTGCGCAGAATAATGGTGGCAGCGGTTGCTACATGGAGGGATTGGTTGGTACTCCGACTGTCGGACTCCTTCGCCGCAATGGTGAGCGCATCCAAGTGAAAATTAAGTGGAATGACTTTAAAGAGTTTGTAGAGGAGTAAAAATTGATTAATTTTATTTTTATTATTGGACTGGCAGTGCTGATTATTGGCGCGATTATCGCATTCAATAAGGAGTCAGTGATTGGAGCTATTACTTCGATTATTCTTGGAGCGGCAATTGCCTTGTTTGGTATGTCGTTTGTTATCATTCCTTCTGGCTATACTGGTGTAAAAACCACTTTTGGTCAGATTGCAGAAGAGACTTTGCCGAATGGTTTCAATTGGAAAACTCCTTTCATTGAATCTATCGAGATTGTAAATAACAAGCAGCAGGATGCTGGCTTCGCGCAGAAGGATTCTAAGATTTGGGGCGAGACCTCTGAAAAGGTTCCTGTTTATATGGCAGATGTAACTGTTACTTATCAGATTGATAACGAAAAGTCTGCATGGATTTATGCTAATGTCAGCGACTACAAGAGTCAGCTGATTAGTGACGCAATGGTTGCGAGTGCTCTAAAGAATGCTGCTGTTCAGTTTACTGCTGAACAGGTAACTGTTCGCTCTAATATTGAGCCTACCGCGCAGAAAGAGCTCCAGGAATCTCTTAATAATAAATATGGCGAGAATGTTGTTCATATCCTTAAAGTTGTGATTAACAATATGGATTTTGAGGATAGTTACAACGAAGCTATCAATCAGAAGAATCTTGCCTCGAAGCAGGCAGAAGCTCAGGCTATTCAGAATCAGATTGAGATTGATAAAGCAACTAAAGATGCTGAAACTCAGCGTATTGCTGCTGAAGCTCAGGCAACTGCTGAAACTGCAAAAGCACAAGGTGAAGCTGACGCAATTCGTATTAAGGCAGAAGCCGAAGCTGAAGCAAACCGTAAGCTGTCTGAAAGTCTAACTGATAATGTTTTGCGTAATAAGCTGTATGATAAGTGGAACGGTGAACTCCCCAAGGTTAGCAATGATTCCGCGCCGCTTGTAAGCATTCCTCTTGAATAAAATGAAAGGGTTGGAGTAAAATCCAACCCTTTTTTTTATTGACTTTTTAAGATATATATGGTATAATTATTATAGAAAATGAAGGAGGACGTTGAGAATGATAAATTGGATTGAAGCGCT
>OIWT01004818.1_pt1 | contig 10481 bp, 8 predicted proteins | sample 1587701 | NCBI WGS metagenome assembly OIWT01 (sample SAMEA3888904, study PRJEB22519) | human gut metagenome | biome: human gut; feature: human-associated habitat; material: faeces | place: Denmark | collected 2009 | reverse complement strand
GGTTCTAATAAAATTTTATTTAGAACTAAAGGAAATAATAATCAAACATTATTATTTAGAAGTAAAGGTGTAGAAAGTCAGTCCATGGTTTTCTTTGGATTTAATGATTTTAAAGAATCTGAATTATCTATAAATGTAGATAAGGTTAAGGTAAGAATAAATAAAAGGGATAGTGAAACGAAAGATTTAATAAAGGAAAAAGGTACTATATTTAAAGTAAAAGATGTTAATACTGGTGAGTATATAAATGAATATTTAGAAGTAAATGATGGATATGCTATTATTTCTTTACCAAAAGGGAAATATGAATTAGAAGAGATAAATGCATCTAATGGATATGTTATTAATAGTGAAAATCAAATGTTTGAGATAAATGATAATATAACACTAAATAATGAATATTATGACATAGATGTATTTAATTCTCATCCTAAAGGAGAAATAAATGTATTAAAAGTAAATGAAGATAATATACCATTAGAAGGTGTAGAAATTGGTTTATATGATAGTAATTTTAAAATGATTAAAACATATAAAACAGATGTTAATGGCAAAATAAATATCAGTGATTTAGATTTAGAAACATATTATTTAAAAGAAATAAGTACGCTAGAAGGATATATTTTAGATAATGAATACAAAAAAGTAGAGTTAAAATATAAAGATGATAAATCTAATATAGTTACTGAAAATATAAAAATTACTAATGAAAAAGTAAAATGTGATGTAGTTTATATTACATCATCTAATGATGGTACTTTCCTTCCAAATGTTGAAATAAATGTATATGATGAAAACAATAATATTGTTTATAATGGTAAAACAAATAGTGAAGGCAAAATAACTATAGAAAAATTACCTTATGGCAAATATTACATAAAACAAATAAAAGTACCAAGTGGATACATTTTAAATGAGGAAATAGTTTATTTCTCTGTAAATGATATGAGTTGTCTTTCAGATATAAAAGTAACTAATGAAAAATCAATAATGCCAGTTACATCTTCATCTAGTAATATATTATTAAATATATTTCCATTTGCAATAATAGGTATTTTATTTGTTATTAAAAAGATTATGTAAAATTAGCTTTCTTATTGCTATATTAATATTATTTAATAGTGATAGTACTATATATAATAAAGAATATGAAAAAATAGATAATATTTTAGAAAATAAAGAAGTTTATCAAAAAGAAAATAAATATTTTGGTTATATAAATATACCAAAGTATGATTATGTAAAGTTAATAAAAAATGAAGAAAGTTTAGATTCTAAAAATATCTCACTAGTAAATAATAAAGGTAATATAGAAAGCTCGTCATACAACATTGTTTTAGCAGGACATAATACTAAAAATGTTTTCTCAGTACTTTATAGATTAGATATTAATGATGAAATAATTATTAATACATTTAACTTCAAATATAAATTTAAAGTATACAATATAGAAATGGTAAATATAAAAGATACTTATGTTTTAGATAATGAATATGATAAAAAAATATTAACTCTTATAACTTGTACACAGGATAATCAAAAAAGACTTATTATAAAGGCAAAAAATATATCACATAATTTCACATAATTTTAAAGTTTTTTCTCTACATTGATTTTATATCATTAAGTTGTAAGGAGGAAGAGAATGTTTAGAAGAGCATACTTAAGTGTAAAGGGAAGAAAAACAAAAAACATAATTATGTTATTATTTCTTTTTATAGTATCAACTCTTGTTTTATGTTCAATTTCTATAAAAAATGCGGCTAATAAATCAATGGAACTTGCAAAAGAGTCATTAGGTGGAACAGTAACACTTTCTATGGATATGTCAAAGCTAAGGGATGAATTTAAAAAAGAAGATCAAGATTCTATAGAAGACAAAAAAAGTCAAATGCAAGATATGCATGAAAAAATGAATAACAGTAATATTAAATTGTCAGATGTTCAAAAAATATCTTCAATTAAATATGTTAATGATATTAAATATACCTTTAATGTAAATGCAACTGAAAGATCATTTTCTCTTTATGAGTCAACTAGTAATAGCAACGATAATAGAGGACCAGAAAGAAATAATAGTTTAGAAGTAGAAGCTATAAATACATTTGAGTTAGATGATGATTATGTTAATAAGAAAATAGAATTAGTAAATGGTACATCATTTGATGAAGAAAGTAAGAATGTTGCAATAATTTCATATGAACTTGCAGAAGCAAATAACTTATCTGTTTCAGATAATATTACTTTAACAGATTCAGATGGGGAAGAACATACACTTAAAATAATCGGAATCTATCAATATAAAAAAAATAAAGGTTTTACAAATTATAATAAGATTTATATAGATATTAATTCAGCAGAAAGCTTTTTAAGTAGTGAAGAATATAATGATGGTGATTATACTATTACTTCCGCAGTATTTTATTTAAATAACCCAGATAAAGTAGATGAATTTAAGACTGAAGCAAATAAGCTAGTAACTGATTTAAACGATAGAAACTTAACTCTTGATATTGACACTAATTCATATGATAGAATGGTATCTTCTATAAAAGGAGTACAATCATTTTCAAATATTGTTTTAGTTGTAGTAACTGTAGCTGCAATAGTAATTATAAGTTTAATTATTATAAATTCTTTAAAAGAAAGAAATTATGAGATTGGAGTATTGTTATCACTTGGTGAAAAGAAAATAAAAATAATAGGTCAATTTATATTGGAATTATTAATGATTACATTTATATCTTTCATACTTTCAATAGGAACTTCTAAATTTGTAAGTCAAAAATTTGCAAATGTAATACTTGATAACCAAGTAAGTCAAACAGAAGATTTTAATCAAAATAAGAGAGGTAATGGATTTAGAGGAGATGCTAAATTTATGGAATCTAATAGTAATGTAAGTGTTATTGATAAATTAAATGTAGACGTTTCTTCAAAAGACATAATAATATTGGTTTTAGTAGAATCATTAATAATAGTTATATCAATGGTGATTCCATCAATAAAAATATTAAATAGTGATCCTAAAGATATATTATCTAGAAAGGAGTAGTTTATGAGTAAAATAAAAGTTATGAATTTATCACATACATATCAAGATGGTATAAAAAGAAAAAAAGTACTAAATAACATTTCTTGTGAATTTGAAACTGGTAAGTTTTATGCCATACTTGGAGAAAGTGGAAGTGGTAAAACAACATTTCTATCATTAATATCAGGTCTTGATACATTAGAAGAAGGAAATATATTTTATAATGAAGAAAGTATTAAGAAAATTGGATATAGTAAATATAGATTAAACAATGTAAATATTATATTCCAATCATATAACTTAATACCATATATGACTGCTCTTGAAAATGTGATAGTTCCAATGGATATAATGCATTTAAAAATAAAAGATAAGAAAAAAGAAGCATTAAAATTATTAAATATGCTTGGTATAGATAATAATACAGCAGATAGAACAGTTTTAAAGTTATCTGGCGGAGAACAACAAAGAGTTGCAATAGCAAGAAGTTTAGTCGGTGATATTGAATTTTTAATGGCAGATGAACCAACTGGTAATTTAGATGAAGAAAACGAAGAAAGAATTATTAAAATATTTAAAGATTTAGTTGATAAAGGAAAATGTGTTATTGTAGTAACACATTCTAAGAAAGTAGCACAAAATGCTGATGTAATATATCGCATTAAAGGGGGTGATATATACATAGAAAGTAAATAGTTAAAATTTGTGATATAATATAAGTGGTGATGCGTATGTATAAAATTTGTTTAGTGGAAGATGAATTATCTTTAAATAACTTATTATCAAGTTATTTAAAGAAGGAAGGATTTGATGTAGTAACATTCACTAAAGGAAATGACGCTCTAAACTTTATAAATGAAGAAAATAGTGTCCATTTGTGGATACTTGACATAATGCTAGAAGATGATGTTACTGGTTATGATATTATTAAAAAGATAAGACAAAAAGATGAAGAAGTTCCTGTTATATTTAGTTCAGCGAGAGATGAGTCCATTGATAAAATAATGGGATTAGAACTTGGATCTGATGATTATATAGCAAAACCATATACACCAAAAGAACTAGTGTTAAGAGTCAAAAATATATTAAAAAGAACTTATAGTAAAGATTTTCATAAAATAAAATATAATGATTATGAAATTAATACCGAAAAAAGAACTGTTTCATATAAAGATAAAGATATTGAGCTTACTACCCTAGAGTTTGATATATTATTATTCTTTATAAATAACAAAGGAAAGTCATTAGATAGAGAAACTATATTAGATAACATATGGGGAAAAGATTATTTTGGAAATGATAGAGTTGTAGATGATTCAATAAGAAGACTTAGAAAAAAATTAAAATATTTAGACATAAATACTATTTATGGATATGGATATAGACTAGTATGAAAAATCTTAAGATAAATTTATCAAAACAACTCGTTATTATAACAATATTATCTTTTATGATAATGATTATTTCTTTAATCATAGTATTACCTAAATCACTAGAACCATTTTTTGAAGAAACAGTTTATAATTATTTAGAGCAACCTCTTCAAGTATTTGAAGGGACAAGCAATAAAACAAAAAAATTTAGAGATATAGTATATATACAGTTTGATGGTAGTGCTGCATATATAACAAGCAATTACAAAAATATATTAGATATTGAAGATTATACTAAAATATTAAAATATATTGATAAAGGTCAAGGTAAGTTCATATATAAAGGTAAAAAATATTACTATTATCTAAAAGTAAGAGGAACTGAAACAAAAACTATTGCAATAACTTCTGATTCCTACATTAAAGTTTTGCGTGCAAATACTCTTATGATAGTATTACCTATTGTAATTACAACATTTTTAATAATATTAATCTTATTACTTTTATGGTCTAGAATAGTTGTAAAAAAACTAGAAAGACTAAAATTAAAAGTAGATAATATTACAGATGAAAACTTTTCTGTCGCAGAAAATAAATATGAACTAGATGATGAATTAAAATTATTAGATGATACAATTGATAAAATGAAGGATATTATATTATCAGAGGAAAAATATAAAAGTGAAATGTACCAAAATATATCACATGATTTTAAGACTCCAATTATGGTTGTAAAATCATATATTGAAGCTTATAAAGATGGTATAGAAGATATAGATACAGTGCTAACTGTAAGTGAAACTCAAATAGAAAAATTAGAAAAAAAAGTAAAAACCTTATTAGAATTAAATAAAATTACATATTTACAAAACTCCTATAAAAACGATAAAAAAATAAAAATTCAAACTATTATCAATACTACTGTTGATAAATATAAAATAATAAATAAAAATTTAATATACGAAATAAAATGTGATGATGAGAATATAGAATATAATGGTACAGAAGATATTTGGGAATCTATAATAAATAATATTTTAAGTAATTTTATAAGATATGCTAAAACAAAAATTGTTATTACAATAAAAGAAAATAAAATTGTATTTTATAATGATGGTGAAAAAATAGAAAAAGATATATTAAAAGATATGTTTAAACCATATAATAAAGGTTCAAAAGGTGAAAATGGACTTGGATTATCAATTGTAAAAGCAAATGTTGACTTAATTGGTTATAAAGTAGTTGCAAAAAATACAAAAGAAGGTGTTGAATTTATAATAAATAAGAATTCTAAATAATAATTATCTAGAATTCTTTTTATTTATATTTTATTGTGATATTATATTACCTAGAGTGGTGATTTTATGTTTAAAATTAGAGATTTAGTGATAGAAAATAATGTATGTTTAGCTCCAATGGCAGGTGTATGTAATAGTGCATTTAGAAGAATTGTAAAAGAAATGGGTGCAGGATTAGTATTTGCTGAAATGGTAAGCGATAAGGCAATAATGTATGATAGTGAGAAAACTAAAAATATGCTTTATATGACTGAATATGAAAGACCAATAGCACAGCAAATATTTGGTAGTGATAAAGAAAGTTTTGTAATTGCTGCTAAAAAAGTATATGAATTAATGAAACCTGATATTATTGATATTAATATGGGATGCCCTGTGCCTAAAGTGGCATTAAGAGCACAAGCAGGTTCTGCTCTTTTAAAAGATCCAGAAAAAATAAAAGAAATAGTAAGTGCTGTTGTAAATGCTGTTCCATGTCCTGTAACTGTAAAAATAAGAAGTGGATGGGATAGTAAAAGTATTAATGCTGTATCAGTCGCAAAAATAATAGAAGAAGCAGGAGCAAGTGCAATTACAGTTCATCCTAGAACTAGAGCACAAGGTTATGAAGGAAAAGCAGACTGGAGTATTATAAAAGAAGTAAAAAATAATGTTAATATACCTGTAATAGGAAATGGTGACATAAAATCAGTAGATGATGCAATTAGAATGTTTAAAGAAACTAATTGTGATGCCGTAATGATAGGTAGAGCATCTTTAGGTAATCCATACATATTTAAACAAATAGTACATTATTTACAAACAGGTGAAAAATTAGATGATTTATCACCAAAAGAAAAAATAGAATTATGCTTAAAACATTTTAATTATTTACTTGAAATAAAAAGTGAGAAAACATCTGTTTTAGAAATGAGGACACATGCCGCATGGTATGTTAGGGGATTAAAAGATTCCGCAGAATTAAAAAATAAAATATTTAAGTGTCAAAATAAAGAAGAACTTATAAGTATATTAAACGAATATAAGAAAAAATGCGATTAAATGGCAAAAAATAGCAATAAAACTATTCGTTTTAATATTCTTTTATGATATAATTAAAATGGATTCGAGGTGAAGAAATGAGAGAATTAACAGAACAAGAAATAGTAAGAAGAGAAAAATTAAAAGAAATTTCAAAAGTATGTAATCCATATCCAGAAAGATATGAAATAACTCATTCACTTAAAGAAGCATCACTTTTACCTGATGAAACTAATAATGTTAGTGTTGCAGGTAGAATTGTGTTTATGAGAAAAATGGGTAAAATGAGTTTCTTAAAAATAAGAGATATCGAAGCAGATCTTCAAATATCAATAAAAGTTGATTTAGTAGGAGAAGAAAATTATGCTTTCTTTAAATCAAATATTGATGTAGGTGATTTTATAGGAGCGACTGGTGAGATATTTACAACTCATACTGGAGAAAAAACATTAAGAGCATCAAGTTTTGAATTCTTAGGTAAAGCATTAAAACCATTACCAGAAAAATTTCATGGACTTACTGACGTAGAACTTTGTTATAGAAATAGATATGTTGATATGATAATGAACGAAGATACTAGAAAAAGATTCTTAATAAGAATGAACTTTATTAGAGAACTTAGAAGATTCTTAGATAGTAAAGGATATTATGAAGTAGAAACACCTATTTTAAATAATAAAGCAAGTGGTGCAGTTGCAAAGCCATTTAAATCACATCATAATGCCTTAGATATGGATGTATATTTAAGAATTGCACCTGAAACATACATGAAAAGATCAGTAATTGCAGGCATACCAAAAGTATATGAAATTGCAAGATGCTTTAGAAATGAAGGAATAGATGCAACTCACTTACAAGATTTCACTATGATTGAAGCTTATCAAGCATATTTTAATTATAAAGATAATATGAAATTTATAAGAGAGATGCTTCAAACTATAATTATGAATGTATTTGGTACTCTTAATATTCAAGTAGGAGATAAAGTAGTAGATTTATCTGGAGAATGGGATGTTGTTTCATTTAGAGATATAATTATGAAATATGCAAATATTGATATTAAAGAATACAATACAAAAGAAAAATTATTAGCAAAGATAAAAGAAGATAAGATTGAACTTGATAGTGAAACACCAATTGAAAATTTAGGTTATGGTAATTTAGTAGATTATCTATACAAAAAAGTAGCAAGACCACATATGCTTGGACCAGTTTATTTAACTGAACATCCAATGAGTTTATCTCCACTTGCAAGAGCAAATGATGATAATAAAGAAATAACAGATAGATTCCAACTTGTAATAAATGGTGCTGAAATAATAAATGGTTATTCAGAACTTGTAGATCCAGTTGAACAAGAGCATAGACTTGAGGAACAAGCTAAAATAAAAGCTGGCGGAGACGAAGAAGCTATGGAAATGGATTATGATTATATATCTGCTATGGAATATGGCATGCCACCTATATCTGGTTGGGGAATGGGAATTGATAGATTAATTCAACTCCTTACAAATAGCGATAATATAAGAGATGTTGTTATGTACCCACTTATGAGACCACAAAGTGGTGAAGAAAATTAGGAGGAAAAATGAAAAAGTATAATGTTTTTAAAATATTAACTATATCAATATTAGTAACAGTAGTATTAAGTTTCTTAATACCACAAACTTCATTTGATAATTATGGAAATTTATCAAAAGGAAGTATAAATCCAATAAGCATAATAGATTCATTTGCAAATGGACTTACATCACTAGGTGTATTTCTTAATGCGTTTGTTTATATATTATGTATTGGAATATTCTATTTTGTATTAAAAAAGACAAAAAAATATGATGAAACAATAACAAATACAGCATATATGTTTAGAAATAAAAAAGTTGTATTTAATATAATAAGTATATGTACATTTGCAATAGTTACAGCAATTACAGGTGATGTAATGCCTATGCTTATATTTGTACCAGCATTTATAGATATTTCAAAAAAATTAGGTTATGATAGTAAAATATCAATTCTAACAACTATTGGTTCTATAATTCTAGGCAGTTCAGCATCATTATATACAAACTATGCAAATCAAATTTTAGGATCTGTAGTTGGTGATAATATATTATTTAAAATAATAATATTATTAATAGCAATTGTATCTTTAATAGTATTTACTGTAGTGTTTGGAAAAACACCAGAAGATACTAAATTAGAAAAAGTAGGTAAAAAAAGTGTAAGCTTTATATCAATTTCATTTGATATTATATTAGTCCTTATTCTTTTAGGAATGACTTCTTGGAGTTCTTATTTTGGATTTAATGGATTTACTGAGTTACATTCAAATATAGCAAACTTTAAAATATTTAATGTATCACCATTTATTTCATTAATTGGTGCATCAGTTGCTGCATTAGGTTCATGGACGGTATTTGATTTATCAGTATTATTATTAATATTAAGTTTAATATCTGCAATTGTTTATAGAGTTAAATTTGATGAATTATTACAATCAGTAGCAGAAGGAATTAAAAAAAGTTTACCTTATGCATTAATAATAGTTATAGCAAATATAGTACTTGTAAATGTATATAACTCAGGATTCTTTTATACAATATTAACAGGCTTAGCAAAAATGAGTGATAAATTATTCTCAAGTACAATAATTTCAATGTTAGCATCATTTGTTTATCCAGATTATACATATGCTAGTCAATTTACATTATCTACAATAACTGCAGTTGCAAGTAGTACTGAATTTAATGTAGTATTAGCATTAATATTCCAAGCAATATATTCATTATTCTTATTAATAATGCCAACAAGCGTATTAATATTAATAGGATTAAGATATACAAATGTAAGATATAAAGATTGGTTTAAATTCATATTTAAATATGTAATAGTATTATTAACATTCATATTTACAATATTATTTGTTGCGTCTATTAACTTTATTGGTATACCATCAATTATATTCCTTATAATAATATCAATTATAGGATATGCATTACTAATAGTAAGTTTAGTATTAAAATTCTCTTCTAAGACTGTAGTAGAACCTAAAAAAGAAGAAATAAAGGTAGAAACAAAAACAGAAGAAGTAAAAAAAGAAGAACCAAAAAAACAAGCAACACAAGTAAAGAAACCAACAACAAAAAAGAAAACAACTAATAAGAAAAGCAAAAAGTAGAATTTGAAAAAATTCTATTTTTTTTTATTTACATACATTTACATATTATAATTGATTCTTATTGACAAAAATATACAAAATTTAACACAATATGGTACAATATTTTTGAAGATGATAAAAGCGTTTAATTTAAAATGTGAAATAAATTAAATTTGTTTAAAAAATGAATGGGTGATTATATGAATATAATAGAAAAAATAAAACTTAATTTTTATCCTGAATTAAAAAGTTTAGATATGGATGAGAAATTAGTAAAACAAATAATATCCAATAAGAATTTTAAACAACAATATAAGAATGTTATAAAACCATTTATAAAATCTATTAGCCTATCACCATTTCCATCTTTTATAATTTCAAGTATATTTTCTTTACATATATTATCATTAATAATCGAATATATTTTTTCAAAATTTGGATCATTAAAAATATGACTATTTAATAATATATAGTTATGTTTTTTTAAAAAATCGATATATTTAGCTGCATTATTATTTATTGAGGATTCAAATACATTTTTTAAATAATCATCTATATATGAATATCCATTTAATTCTTTTATAAATGGTTTTATA
>OIWT01004817.1_pt1 | contig 10483 bp, 7 predicted proteins | sample 1587701 | NCBI WGS metagenome assembly OIWT01 (sample SAMEA3888904, study PRJEB22519) | human gut metagenome | biome: human gut; feature: human-associated habitat; material: faeces | place: Denmark | collected 2009 | reverse complement strand
TAGTTGTACCGTTTAAAAGATAAAAGCTTAACTATCAGCAACATCCACATGTTGCGTGGGAATTAATGAAGTATTTTTGCACACAGAGAAGCGTGTGTGCATTTTATGGAATGATGCAGCACTGCAACAGAAGCAGACGCCGGGGACTGATGCCTCGCCGGTTTTGTGGCTCTCCATCGTAAGGGGGGCTTGTTGCTTCGTTTGCCAATAGCAATCGCAGATGTGTGAAACTTAAATTAAGGATAATATGTCAATATCAAAAACACGACAGAAACTTGTGGATGTGGCACGCCAGCTGTTCGCCAAGAACGGCATCGCCAACACGACAATGAACGACATAGCTGTGGCGTCGGGCAAGGGACGCCGCACACTCTACACCTACTTCAACCGCAAGGAGGAGGTGTATTCGGCTGTTATAGAGTCGGAACTTGAGCGGCTCAGCGACCGTCTCGACGAGGTGGCGGCAAAGAAGACACGGCCGCAGGACAAGATTATAGAACTGATTTACACGCACCTGAGCATGATTCGCGAGACGGTGGTGCGCAACGGAAACCTCAGAGCCGAGTTCTTCCGCAATATATGGATGGTGGAAAAGGTGCGCAAGAACTTCGACGAGGACGAAATAGAGCTTTTCCGCAAGGTGTATGCAGAGGGAAAGGCCGACGGGGAATTCGATATTGAGGATGTCGATCTTGTTGCCGACATCACGCATTACTGCATAAAAGGACTTGAAGTGCCGTTTATCTACGGACGCCTCGGACACGGCATGACCGAGGAAGCGAGCAAGCCGCTCGTGGCAAAGGTGGTGTACGGCGCGCTCGGCAAGTCGAATGTGAAATAAGTATTTCCTCAGAAAACAAAAGAAGTCAGCGGAAGTCGGCGGAAAATAATCCGCTTGACTTCCGCTGACTTTCATTTTAATCGAAATCGGTCATTATATTTTCACTCAGCTTCGTATTTGTTTCGAGCAGCTTACAAGTTCTTGTTGAAGCCATAGCTGGCTATGGCGAAACGCGGACGGCGGTAAGATGACGAAACAAAGGTGTCTTTATTTGTCAAGTTCCATGTATTTGCTGTGCATGCTTTTGTATTCCGGCACAACTTCTTTCATCTTCTTCACTATGGCCATGTCGTCGTAGTGAAGTGAGATTTCATACAGTTCTTTTTCGTTTTTGAGAGCGAGTTCGTACGGATATTCGCGCACTGCCGCCACCTTTATCTTCGGGTGTACGGTGGGTTTCGTCTCTTCCGCGTCGTTGAGCACCTCTTCGTAGAGTTTCTCTCCGTCGCGCAGTCCGGTGTATTCTATCTTTACGTCCTTTGCGCCGGAGAGGTCGATCATGCGCTGCGCAAGGTCGGCTATGCGTACGGGATCGCCCATGTCGAACACGAATATCTCTCCTCCCTTGCCCATTGTGCCGGCTTCGAGCACAAGGCGGCATGCCTCCGGGATAAGCATGAAGTAGCGTATGATGTCCTTATGGGTGACGGTGACGGGTCCGCCCTTCCTTATCTGCTGCTTGAAGAGCGGTATCACGCTGCCGTTGGAGCCGAGCACGTTGCCGAAACGTGTGGTGACGAACTGTGTCTCGCCCTTCACTTCGCCGCTGACGATGGCGTTGTTGAGCGACTGGCAGTAAATCTCGCAGATACGTTTCGAGCATCCCATCACGTTGGTGGGGTTCACGGCCTTGTCGGTGGAAATCATCACGAACTTCTTGGTGCCGTACTTTACGGCGAGGTCGGCAATGACACGGGTGCCGTAAACGTTGTTCTGTATGGCCATGGCAGGGTTGTCCTCCATCATGGGCACATGCTTGTAGGCGGCGGCATGCTGAGCACCGGAGGACCCGTCGTGGCGCAGGACTGTCCGCTGCTTTCCGCAGTCACGTTCGATGGAATGGGTGTGCAGTGCGGCTTTTCCGAATCGCCGGGATGCCCCATGCTGAAGAAATGCAGCGGCAACGGACTCTTCATGTTCTCGTGGGAAAAATGCTATTGGAAGTATTTATATAAAAAGGTGGAGACTCTCAGCGGACAGCAGAAGAAGGAGATGGCAGACAAAATGGAGGCCATGCTTGCGCAGCCGTGGCTCGACAGAGTGCCTTTAGTGGACGGCGACCTCTACAATGCGGCGTGCTTCTTCTCGTACTACGACGACCGTATGCTGGCGACTAAGGTCCTTTCAAGGGCTATCGACTGCGGATATGCCAACTACCGCGGCACTCTTGCCGACACCGATTTCGACAACATACGCGATACCGAGGAGTTCGCAGCCTGCATGAAACGCCTGCGTGAGATGGGCGACTACATATATCTGTTGCAGAAGTCAGCCCCCTACGCCACGGGCAGCGACTCCACAGGGCGGCATTTCACCTATGCACTGCCCACCGACAGCAATCTGGTGCGTGTGCGCCAGTACTTCCGTCTGGACAGCATCGCGGGCAATGGCGACGAAATATCGAAGATGAAGCGCATAATGCTGTGGCTCCACGACAACATAAGGCACGACGGTGGCGGCGGCATTCCGCAGGTGCCGCGCAACGCGATAGCACTGTATGAGGCGTGCAAGAAGCAGGACCGCGGACTCAACTGCCGCGGACTCGCCATCATGCTCAGCGAGATGTACATGGCAATGGGGTGGCCGTCGCGCTTCCTCACATGCGAATCGAAGATGTACGGCACCGACCACGACTGCCATGTTATAAATATGGTGTGGAGCAGCGAACTTGGCAAATGGGTGTGGATGGACCCCACATTCAATGCTTTCGTGACCGATGAGAACGGCCGTCTGCTGCATCCCGGCGAGGTGAGGCAACGCATTGCCGGCGGACTGCCGCTCATTCTGAACGACGACGCCAACTGGAACAACCGTCAGAAGCAGACGAAGGAGGAGTATCTCGACTCGTACATGGCGAAGAACCTCTACATAATAAGTGCCTACATCGACAGCGGATTCGGTACGGAGGGCACCACCAGGGGCGAATATGTCACGCTTGTCCCCTCCGGATTCAACGCTCCCGACCGCAATTGCGTCAGCGATGACGCATGGTTCTGGCAGTCGCCCAAGGAGTGACAGAGGTGTCGTCATGCGCTCATTGCTTATGGCATCACTAAGTCCTGCCGCTTTTTCGAGGAGTGACAGAGGTTTCGTCATGCGCTTGTAAACGGTCTCTGACTCTTTTCTCTGACTTTCCCATGGAGTGACCACGGTGTCGTCATGCAGCGATAAAAGTCGCCCGACAGCAAAATCACGGCAAAAACGCTATTTTACCAACGTTTTTGTCGTGATTTTAACTTGTTTTTACATTTTGATAAAAATTTATCCCACAACATTTGCATATTCGCCCGAAAGTCCGTAACTTTGCACTCGCAATTCAGAAAAGTGCTTCTGAAACATGGTTAATATCGCGGAGTGGAGCAGTTGGTAGCTCGCCAGGCTCATAACCTGGAGGTCGCATGTTCGAGTCCTGCCTCCGCAACTAATAACGACATAGCAAGTTGTAACGCAACTGGTTATGTCGTTTTTTTCGTTTTATGCAGCGATAAATCTGCGCCAATAGGGGGTCAGCGGACTTGCGCAGTTGGTCTTTGTGGACCCCTTGCATCATTGCCACCCACAGCTGCGCCGCTCCGCGGCTTGCAGTGGGTTTCGCATAGAGGTCCCGCTTTGCGGAACCCGTAGGTAAAAGTTTTTACCGGACATCAGTATTAACAAATCTAACTCAGCAATATTAACAAGCCTAACTCTGCAATATTAACGAATCAACTCCAAGTTTTTCCCCGACGGTACATAATGCTTTGAGGGTTTTGGAAAACGAGCCTTCTTATAGTATTGTGTGCACACAGGATGAGTGGAAGCCTTAATAAGAATACCTATTTCAAAGTATTGTATGAAATTTAAAGTTGTCTTAATTTTGCACCTGAAAAAGCTTTGAAATAGTTACAATCATTTTTTTACCAATTATATGAAGAAAATCTATACACTTATTTTTGCTGCGTTATTGGCAAGTAGTGCTATGGCGCAGATGCATGGTGCCTTGAAATTCGCAGGCACTTCGTCAACACAAGTATTGACACAGACTACAAATAATGCCAGCGACACGATTAAGTTTGAGATGGCAAGTATGAGTACTGGCAGCATCACCCTGCCTACAATGAAGGGCATGGCAGCAATTCCTTCGTTCACCATCGAGAACGTGGCTTTTACCATGGGTGAGAATCATGTGATAACGTTTGCCGAACAAACATTTACATTGGATGTTGATGTCGATGGAGAAAAAAAGACTGTTAAGGGTTCGTCAATTTCGGGTTCTTACAACATGGCCGACAACTCATTCAGTTTGAAGGCTGTATTCAAGTATGGCTCTATGCCGTTTGACCTGACATACAACATTGATGCTTATTATGTAAAGCCAGTAAGCAGTGCTATCAATGTCAGCGTTGGGGGTATGTACACCTATTCGAATGATGGCGTAACATACAATGTTCGAAAGTATATGGATGGTGATGTGCAGAAGGTGGATGTTGAGATACCTACCTATGGTCTCGACAATACGGTAATGGGCAATCTTACGCTGGGCACCTACACCGTGAAGGGATTGACATACGACGAGGAGAAGGGAGGTTTCTACCGCGACTACAAGGACGATGGCTTGAGTTTCTATTTCATGGCCGAGAACAAAGGCAATAAGACCATGGATGGTGAATACACATTCAATTCAGAGAAGGATAACAACATACTGGTGAAATATGACGGCAACCGTATGACGGACATCGTGAACACGTTCCAGATGGGCTCGATGCCGTTCAGCATTGTGTCATCATTCGCCACTTCCAGTACGGGTATTTCTTCTATCAATGACAATATAAGTAAAAGCGGCGGCAGGAAGTATAATCTCAATGGGCAGGCCGTAAGCGACAGTTACAAAGGTATAGTTATTGTAAATGGCAGGAAATGTCTTAGGAAGTAATTACTGATTTATGCTTTTATAGATGATGAATTGCACGATGATGAATCATCTCAAAATAGCCGTTGCAGGTATTGGCATGATGACGCTTACTGCCTGCAACGGTATTTTTGACGATATATACGACCAGCCGCAACAGATTGTGCCAGCGAAAGGACAGCTTGTGATAGATGCCACCAGTTGGACCAACTGGTATTATGTGGACTTAAACCTGTTGCGCCAGCTCACTGTGGAGGGTGATGAGGAAGCCTTGCTGAAGGCGCAGACTGAGTTTGCGCCTTATCCCATACCGATGACCGCCACCGGCGACAAGGATGAGTCGGAGGCCGGGCATGCTGCTGCCACACAGAACAGGAAACCCGGACAATACATGTACTGGTTTGATGTGTTTGGGGCAGGTATCAAGAACAGCACCTTTTCGTCTTTCACGCCTACATCCGAACAGTCAGAACCCGAAGACTGGACCTTCGCCGTGCATCGCAACAATGTGAGGACCAATGGCGGTGCAGTGCTTGAGACCTCATACACTTCGATGGACGAACTGCCGGAGAGTAGCGATGCCTTCAGGAATATGGTGTTCACCGAAGACGAATGGACTGAAAACGAGGTGTGGGACAATCAGGACCAGATGCTTCTGGGATATGTCCCGTCGCAGGGGATAGAACTCAACCGTGTGCTGTCGTCGTGGCTCAGCATGGATATTCCGCCTATGCCACCGGCATTCAGCATGAACAACCATGTATTTATACTGCGCCTCAAGGATGGCAGTTATGCGGCATTGCAATTGGAGAACTATCTGTCGCCAAAGGGCACCAAGTGTTATCTCACTATCAATTATAAGTATCCTTATTAAAAAAATGAAACATATATTGTTCTTCATATTGATGGCTGCCACCTTCGGACAGACTGCAACTGCGCAAGAGGCTAATCCCGATACCATCTATCGTCAGTTTGCTCTTGACGAAGTGGTGGTGACAGGCACGCGCACGCCCAAGTTCTTGAAAGAGACTCCGATACAGACTCGTGTCATCAATGCCAAGGATATAGCCAGGCAGGATGCTACGAATGTGCAGGACCTGTTGCAGCAGGAGCTGCCGGGAGTGGAATTCTCGTATGCCATGAACCAACAGACCCATCTTAATTTTTCCGGGTTTGGCGGGCAGGGAGTGCTCTTCCTTGTGGATGGCGAACGGCTGGCAGGCGAGACGATGGACGATGTGGACTTCACACGACTCAACATGGACAACGTGGAACGCATAGAGATAGTAAAGGGTGCGGCGTCGGCACTGTATGGCAGCAACGCTACTGGTGGCGTTATCAACATCATCACGAAGCGCAACAGGCGACCATGGACACTTAACGTGAACGCCCGTTATGCCAAGCACAACGAACAGCGATACGGCATAAGCTATGGTTTTAACCGCAGACATTGGGGCAATCTGCTCACTGCCAACTTCAACAGCACCGACAATTACGATGTGCATAGTGCTGCCAATCCCTTGACACGCATCATCTCTACCGTTTACGGCGACAGGACAATGAATCTTAAAGAGCAATTGGTGTGGAGTCCTGCCGACAACTTCCGTCTTACGGGGCGTGCCGGCTACTTCTTCCGCGAGACGGTGAGGTCGGCCGACCAGCCTGAACGCTACCGTGACTTCAGCGGAGGTCTGCGTATGGACTGGAATATCTCTGAAAGAGACGAATTGCAGGCAAGCTATGCTTTCGACCAATACGACAAGTCGGATTATCAGCGCATCACCCGATTGGATGTGCGTGATTACAGCAATGTGCAAAATTCGATAAGAATGCTCTACAACCATTCGCTGAACAATGGCGACATGCTCACCATTGGCGCCGACTATATGCACGACTATCTGTACAACACCAATCTTGACGGTGAAACACGCAAGCAGGACACATGGGATGTGTTTGCGCAATACGACTGGCGCATGGCCGACAAGTGGGAAGTGGTGGGAGCTTTGCGCTACGACTATCTCTCTGACCGCAGGGAGTCGCATCTCACTCCCAAGTTCAACATCTGCTACAGACCATTGCGCAATCTGGCGTTGCGTGCCGGCTATGGAATGGGATTTCGTGCGCCAACCCTCAAGGAGAAATACTACAACTTCGACATGTCGGGAATATGGATTGTGGAAGGAAATGCTGATCTGAAGTCGGAAGTGAGCCACAACTTTAATCTTTCTGCCGAATACACCAAGGGACATTACAACTTCACGACATCAATATATTACAACAAGGTGAAGAACAAGCTTGCCACATCGGCGCCTTACTTCAAGTCGGCTACCGACAGGTTGCCCTACCTGCCATACTCCAACCTCGACGACTATAGCGTGTGTGGCGGCGAGATAGGTGCTCAGGCAAAGTGGAGCAACGGCTTTGGTGCGCGGCTGACCTATGCTTACACTAAGGAGCAGCTGCCTAAAGACAAGAATGGCAATACCATCAACAACCAGTATATTCCGGCTCGCGAGCATGCCTTGAATGCCCGCATCGACTACGACCGTCAGATAAGCAAGCTGTATGGACTGAACATAGGTTTGCAGGGACGTGTGCTTTCGGGCGTGGAGAATGTGGAATACAAGGACTATTATGATGTAAGTAAGGGGACCATTAGAATAAAATATCCCGCATACAGCATTTGGAAACTCTCGCTGACCCAGCGCATCGGAAAGGCAGTGAAGGTGAATGCTGCCTTGGACAATATCTTGGGATATAAGCCCAAGTACTATTATCTCAACAGTCCGATTACTGACGGAGTGACATTTCAGATAGGAATGTCGGTGGATATAGATAAATTGTTTTAAGAAAAAAGAACATGATACAAAAGAAAAAGAATTGGTGGAAATCCATAGCATCGTTTCTTCTGGTGCTATGTACAATGCCATTGGGGCATGCAATGATGATAATTATGGAGAATACCATGACTCCTGCGGCTGTACACTGTTCAGCCTTTTGCATGGGGTTGGCAGGCCTGCTGTTGGTAATAGGCGGAGTCTTCGTGAAAGGAGACACCAGGCAGACTGTTTGCGGACTCATCGGAGGACTGTTGTTTTGGACGGGTTGGGTAGAATTCCTGTTCCAGTATTACGCCACACGGTGGGGTACGCAGCCCGAAATGGAGAACGGTGAAGTCGTTACGCGACCCGAATACCTCATCCTTCCTGCCAGCTTCGGTATGTGGATGATGGTGATGACGCTCTACATCTTCTCCACCAAGAACGGATGCAACTTCATCAACTGGTGGCAGCGCATGATATTGCGTTCGCACAAGAACGAGATTGCAGCACGCTCGATGACACACCATACAAGCATCGTGACCTTTATGGAACTCAACATGATTCTTTGGGCCAGCTATCTGCTGCTGATGTTCTGCTACGACAAGAACTTCCTTGGCGACCGCCACCCCATTACCAGCATCGTTGCGGCAGGATGTCTGCTCGGCAGCATCTTCATCTTCAAGAAGCAGCTGAAGCTGTCGTCGTGGGGTGCGAACATCCGTATGGCGATAGCTACGGTAATAGTGTTCTGGGTTCCGGTAGAAGTGCTTGGCCGTCTCAACTTCTTTCATGAGTTCTGGGTTGAGCCGGAGAAGTACGCTACGCAGATTGTCAGCATCCTCGTGGCTTTTCTTGTGCTGATGGTATATATCATGATGGCTGCGAGAAAGAGGAAAGCAGGAGAGTAGGGCATAAAAAATGAACAGATGAAGAAGGCAACTTGGAGAAAACAACATAAATGGTTGGGACTTGCCATAAGCTTTTTCCTGCTTATGTTTTGCGTGTCGGGCGTTCTGCTCAACCATCGTTCGCTTATCAATGATGTGAATGTGAGCAGAGCTTATCTTCCAAGCCGTTATGAATATCGCAATTGGAATGGCGGATTACTTAAGGGTACGCTCGATCTGAACCAACCGTCTATGTCTGAAACGCAGGATGATGTAGAGCCAAACCGGAGCTTGTTGCTATATGGCAAAGGTGGTATTTGGCTCACCGACACCAAAGCTGCCTTCTTCAAGGATTTCAATGAAGGTCTGCCCTTAGGGGCGGATTTTCGTCAGATAAAGAATGTTGTAAAGATTGAGAGCAACAATACTGAAAGCATTCTGTTTGCTGTCAGTCCATTCCGACTTTATCGCTCTGGCATACATGGACCTTGGCATGAGGTGAAAATGCCTCTAAGTGAAGGCGAAAGACTTGCTGATGTGACTTGCCGTGGCGACACGCTTGTGGTGCTCAGTAGGTCGTTTGCCTACACCTCACTCCCTCCTTACACCTCCTTCCGCCGCATTCAACTCCATGCTCCAAAGGGTTATGACGGCAGAGTGACAGCCTTTCGTACTATATGGATGCTGCATAGCGGTGAACTGTTTGGAATGTTCGGAAAACTCGTAGTGGACGGTATTGCTGTGATTTTGGTGGTGTTGTGCGTCACGGGATTTGTCTTCTGGCTGCGACCGAAACGTAAGTATTTGTTGAAAGCATCATTCAATCTGCACAACAAGATAGGGCGTGCAACCATTGTACTCACCCTTCTGGTAGCAATCACGGGGTGGTGTCTGCGTCCGCCGGTAATGATAGCGTTGGCACTGACCGACATTCCTGCTCTGCCCGGCACCACTTTGAAAAGCGAAAATCCATGGAACGACAAGTTGCGTATGATTGGCTACGATGAAACAACCCACGACTGGCTTCTGTCCACATCCGAAGGATTCTATTCCTTGACTCTGAGAAATGGGGAAGTGGAGAAGATTGACGATGCTCCACCGGTGAGTGTCATGGGACTTAATGTCATGCAGCAAAACGAAAACGGCAAATGGTATTGCGGGTCATTCAGCGGACTGTATGTGTGGGACAGACAGCACGGTACAGTCATCGACTATTTTACAGGCCAGTCAGCACCCAAGCAATCGGGTGTTCCTTTCGCCAAGAATGCGGTGGCAGGTATGAGTCGGGATTTTTCTATCCCCGTGGTGGCAGAATATGACAAAGGTACATCCTTTGCTCCCCAACCTGCTGCAATGAATCAACTCCCAATGTCACTATGGAACGTAGCCTTGGAAGTTCATAGCGGAAGAATATTCATCGGAAGTGCAGCTACATACCTCTTTGTATTTGTCATGGGACTGCTTATCATTTGGTGCTTATGGTCGGGCTATCGTTAAACCCAAATCGGTCATGATGAATAGTCCGAGTTTTACAAAGGAGTCTTGTTTGTGTTGCAAAAGAGGCTTCTTTGCGTTGTAAACAAGGCTTCTTTTGAAAGCAAACAAGGCTTCTTTTGAAAGCAAATCAAACTTTCTTGATTTTTTATTCGTAATTCATTTATTTTCATGATATTGCAAAGTGTGCGACAGAACTGATGGATAATTGACTTTGCAACAAATTCTTGAACCGGACGAATATGCGGCTTGGCTCCTGATTGTCCGCAGAAAAATGGTGCAAAATTCCTGATTTTTAACCCAAATCTCCGTTTTACCCCCCATTCAAAAA
>OIWT01004809.1_pt1 | contig 10492 bp, 7 predicted proteins | sample 1587701 | NCBI WGS metagenome assembly OIWT01 (sample SAMEA3888904, study PRJEB22519) | human gut metagenome | biome: human gut; feature: human-associated habitat; material: faeces | place: Denmark | collected 2009 | reverse complement strand
GCGGCCCGCATCCGCGCGGACGCCGCAGCCGTCCCGGACGGCGCGAGCTTCCCAGACGGCGCCCTCCGCCCGGGCGCCGTCGTCCGGGACGCCTGGTTCCGCGCGGATGTCGGAGCCGTTCCGGTTGCCGCAATCCGCCCGACCGCCCCTATCGTCCGCACCGCCGTTTCCGATTTCACCGCCATGGTCTTTCCCTCCTTGCCGCCGCACAGTCTAGCAGAAGGGGCGGCGGGACGCAATGAGATTTCACCGCGTAATAATCTTGAAGACGCCGAGGTCGCGGTGAAGATGCCGAGACTGCGGGTCCGGCTGGGCAAGGCGGGATGCAATGGTCGGGACGCAATAAGATTTCACCGCGTAATAATCTTATTTGAAACCGTATCTTGCCTGAAACCCGTCGCGCGGCGCGGCGGGTTCGGCAATCGCGGCCCTCCTCGCGGCGTGATGCGTTCGGACGCGATGAATTGCGGCCCTCCCCGGGTCTATCTCGGCAGCCGCAGGCGCGGCGAGAAGCAGAAGAGGACATGCTTTCGGCTCTTGCCCATCACCTGCCTTTCAAGATCTGCATTCCCGTAACTTCCCTGCCCGCCTCTCAAGATCTGCATTCCCGTAACTTCCCTGCCCGCCTCTCAAGATCTGCATTCCCGTAACTTCCATGCCCGCCTTTCAAGATCTACACTTCCGTAACTTCCCTGTCCGCCCGTAACTTCCCTGTCCACCTCTCTAAGATGCGGCAATAAATGAGGTTGATTCTCCTCCGTGCGAAACGCGGGCGGCGGGCGACACGCCCCCCTCACACTCCCATCAAAAAGCATTGGGGGCACCATTGTCACGATTTTTGTTGTTTTCAAAGATTTTTGTGGTTTTTCTTCCGCTTCCACGGGATTTTTGGCATACTGTCCGGCGAACGGCGGAATGGAAACCCTTCGGCCATGCACGACAGGAGCCCTTGACATGAACCTTGCGAACATCACAACGCTCGCGGCGACGCTCGCGGCGCTGGCCGCGACGGCCGACGTCACCATCGAAACCACCACCTTCACCCTCACGGTGGGCGACGACGCCGTCGCCCGGTCGCTCGTCGTGAAGGCCACCGGCGAGGAGACGCTCGACCAGAGGGAACGCATCGCGCTTTTCAGCTCCACGCAGACGCGCCCCTTCAACAACGAGATCAAGCTCGCGCATCCCAACAAGCGCACCACCTACCAGGCGAACCGCCTCCGGCGCGAGGGCGACAGACTGGTCGTGGGCTTCCACCTCGCGCCCTACGAGGCGGTGGTCAAGGTGGTGGAGGCGGACGGCTACGCCGTCTTCGAGCTTGTGGACTTCATCAGCGACACCGTCAACGAGAAGCAGTACGGCGGGCTGGTGATGGACGTGCCGCCGGTCGCGGACTTCCGCGTGGTACAGCTGCCGGTGAAGAACCGCGCCAACTTCGGCGACTGGCTCAACGTCTCCTGGGACGACAAGGCGGCAGTGGCCGTGATCGCCGCCGAGCCTTTCGCGGACATCGACCACGAGGTCCGCCACGGCTTCAGGATCCTCCGCGCCGACCTCGCCCGGGGGCGGCGCCTGCGCGGCGGCAAGGCGGCGATCGTGGCCGACGCCGGCGAGCAGGGCTTCCTCGCGGCGATGGAGCGCTGCGAGCGGGGCCTGGGGCTCCCCAACGGCGTGGCGAGCCGCCGCAGCCCGCTGCTGAACGCCTCGATCTACTGGTCGGGCGCAGTCTACCCCGAGAACGTGGACGACCACATCGCGCTCGCCCGGCGCGGCGGCTTCCGGCTGATGCTCATCTTCTTCCCCGCCTTCCTCGAACCGGGCGGCTACGCGATCCTCGGCGACTACACCTGGAACAAGCACTACCCCAACGGCGAGAAGGACGTGAAGGCGGTGCTCGACAAGATCCGCGCCGCCGGCATCACACCCGGCTTCCACACGCTCCAGACGCACATCGGCATGAGAAGCTCGTACGTGACGCCGGTCGCCGATCCGCGCCTCAACCTCACGCGGCACTTCACGCTGATGAGGGACGTCCCCGAGACGGGCGCCGTGGACGCGCTCTTCGTCTCCGAGAACCCCGTGGACAGCGTGATCGCCGGGGACGCGCAGGGCCGCTGTGCGCGCGTGCTCAAGTTCGGCGGCGAGCTCTTCACCTACGAGGGCTACGCCACCACGCCGCCCTACCGCTTCACCGGCGTGCGGCGCGGCGCCTTCAAGACCCGCACCGCGCCCCACCGGCGCGGCGACATCGGCGGCATCCTCGACATGAGCGAATTCGGCGCCACAAGCTGCTACATCGACCAACGTACCGACCTCCAGGACGAAGTGGCCGAGAAGATCGCGCGCATCTACGACCAGGGCATGGCGTTCTGCTACTTCGACGGCTCCGAGGGCGTGAATCCCCCCTGCGGCGTCTACGTGCCCTATTCGCAGTACCGCGTGTGCGCGAAGTTCAAGAAGCCGCCCATCTTCACCGAAGGCGCCGCGAAGGCGCACTTCGGCTGGCACCTGCAGGCCGGAGCCAACGCCTTCGACGTGTTCTCGCCCGAACTCTTCAAGCGCAAGATCGCCGAATATCCGCTCGCGGAGGCGCCGGTCATGCGCCAGGACTTCACGCGACTCGACTTCGGCTGGTGGAGCTGCGTGCTGCCCGGCAAAGACACCTGGCGCGGGAAGCCCTCGGTCGGCACCCAGGCCGACCAGTGGGAGTACGGCACCTCCAAGGCGGCGGCATGGGACTGCCCGGCGACGATCCAGATCCGCCGCGACTTCTTCCAGAAGCATCCGCGCGCCGACGACCTCCTTGAAGTGATGCGCCGCTGGGAGGACGTCCGCGCCCAGAAGTGGCTCACCCCCGCGTGCCGCGAAAGGCTGCGCGACCCCGCGCGCGAGTTCCACCTGCTGCTCAACGGCCGCGGCGCCTACGAGCTTGTGGAACTCACCCCCGCGCCGGTGGCGGGCGCCGCCGCGCCGGTGAGCGCCTTCGTCTTCGAGCGCGGCGGCGAGACCTACGCCACCTGGTGGCACACCTCGGGCTCCGCCACGCTGAAGCTGCCCGCCGCCGTCACGCTGCTCGCGCGCATCGACGGCGAGGCGGTGCCGACGACCTCCGAGAATGGGCGCGTCGCGCTGCCCGCCGACAACCGCCGCTACCTCAAGACGCGCCTCTCGAAGACCGACCTCGTCGCCGCCTTCGCGGCCGCCGAGGTCGTGCAGGGAATGTGAGGGCGGCGCGGGACGGCAATCCCCGCAACCGCCATCGACGTGCCGAAGGCCCGGCCCCTAGCGCAGGATGACCACGGTCGCCTTGCCCACCACCACATGGCCGGCGCCGTCGAAGAAGGCGGGCAGGTTCGCCTTTGAATAGACGCCGACCGGCATCTTCTGTCCATTGAGGACCAATGCGTTGACGCGGATGCCCACGCCTTCCGCGATTTCGACCTTGCCGCCCTCTTCGACCGTCAACGTCGCGGCGGACGAAAGGTTGTCCCGTCCGTCCAGAGCCAGAAGTCCGCCGTTCTGGACGACGGCCGGTCCCTCCCAGGCGGCCTCCGCCGTGAGGCGCAGACGTCCACCCGCAGCCGTCAGGACGTTCGTCGCACCCGAAGAACGGCCGCGCAGTTCAAGGGACGCCGTGCCCTTCTTCACAAGCGCGGCATCGACCGCGCCGGCGAAGTAGGAGGAGTCCGACAGCCCTTTGTCGTCTTCCTCGAACGTAATTGTCTTTCCGGGCGCACGGAAGTCCCCGTCCGCATGCAGCCATCCCCATCCCGAGGAGATGAGGAAGTCGGAATCCGATTCGACATCGCCTTTGAGGTTCACGGGATTGGTGATCCGAATGCGCGCGGCTTTCATCTCGCCCACAAGCCGGATCTTGTTGGCGATCGGTGCATTATAGGCGCCGAAGCTGAAGAAGGGACCCGTCCCGTCGACGTTCCGCGTCAGCTCGACCATGCCTTCCGCCGCGCCGAAGGCCTGCGGCGCGAATTTCGTATTTCCCAAATACGCGCTCCCGTCTGTGAACAGCGTCCCGCCCGTATAGGAACTGTCCGCCCGGTACTCGATCTGCCCGGAACCGAACTTGCGGTACCGTCCCGCACCGGCGAACGCCGTACCCTGGATCAGGTTGGCGCTGTTCCAGATGCAGACACCGTCCGCCCCGAAGTCGAACGCTTCCGCTGCAAGTTCGACTTCGTTAGTGAACCGGGCGACCACCATGCCCTTGGGCGCGACGCCCGTGGACCAGTTCGTACCTTCCGACCACGCCCCCGCTTCACCGCCAATCCACGTCGTGACCTCGCCGCCGACAAGGAGGATTACCGCACCGGTCACGTTGTCCGGGAGGTCACCCGCCTGGTACGTGCCCCTTTCAAGCGCCTGATCCCCCAGCGTCAGGGCCGGGAGAATGGTCAGCGACGCCACGTCTAGCTTCGCGCCGTCCGCGACGCGCACCGTCGCGGCGGCCGCCGTCAGGTTGTTCCCGTCGAAACGCAGGACGGTCCCTTCTCCCGTCGCGGTCACGGACGGACCCGCCCACCGGGCCGATCCGGTGAACGACACCGTCCCCTTCTCGACGGCCAGCACCGTCTCCGCCGCTTCCGACGTGCCCGTGAAACGGACCTCGCATGCCCCGCTCTTCTTGACGAGACGCGCCTCGACCGTCCCCGTGAAGTCGAGCGTGCGGTTCGCGCCGCCCGCATTCCCCGTAATCGTCACCGTCGACGCGCCCGCCCGGAGGTCGGCGATTTCCACGCGCTGGTTCTCATCCACCCAGGCGACGTCGAGAACGAGGTCCGCATTCGCAGACAGCACGCCCATCAGACGCGCGGCGCGCGCGAAGGCGATGGACGCGCCGCTGCCGACCACGCAGACGTCGTTCGTCAGCGTCACGGCGCCGACCTGGAGCCTTGAGGAGGCCTCGACATACACCTTCCCCGACCCCATCCCGCCCGGACACGGCTCGAAGACGCCGCCGCGCAGACGCCAGTTGCCCGCCAGCGACGGACAGGCGCCATCCTGGAAGAACGCCTTTCCGTTGCCCATGATCACCAGGTCGCCGCTCCCCGTGAAGGAGACGCCACACCGTACACGTCCCTGCGTACTCTGGATCGTGAGGCCCGCCGTCCCCACGTCGAACGTCGCGCCCGTGAAGGTGACATCCTCCTGGATGACGAGCGTATCGCCCGGCTGGGGCTTCTGCGCCGGCGTCCAGCTCGCGGCCGCCGTGAAGTCGTTCGTGGCGCCGCCGTTCCACGTCAGCGTATCGGCTTGCGCCCCCACCAGCCCACCCAGCGTGGCCATCCCCAGCACGATCAACCATTCCAGTCGTCCCATTCTTTTCATATCCATGCGTTTCTCCTGATAAGCATTTTGTGTAAGTTTAACATCACCATCCCCCTTGCTGTCAAATGCAAATTATAGAAAATGCGCCTGGCGCCGCCCCGGGAAGGGGGACGGCGCCAGGCGCATCGATTCAGGAAACGGGAGGGGATACCGCACGAGGTGCAGCTCGATGTCGAGGTTGCGGCAGAGGTCCTTCAGCTCGTCGACGTGGTCGCCGTACATGAGCGCGTAGTGGTGTTCCCAGCCGTTCGTGATGACCTCCTCGCGCAGGGCGTCGCAGCCGGCGTCGAACTTGATCTTGAGCGGCGTGCCGCGCACGAACATGTCCGTATCCAGGCCCTCGCCCGTCGCCACGAGCATGCGGAAGCCGTCGCCGTCGCGCTTCTCACCGAGACGCGCGAGCGTCACGCGGCCGGGCTTGAGCGGGAACTCGCCCGTGCAGCCTTTCACGCCGCCGCCCTCGACCGTCGCCGAGCAGTGGAGCTCGGGCTGGTAGCCGGGCTTGCAGAGTCCGCAGGGGGCCGCGCCGCAGTGCCACGCGACGCCGTAGTCGCCCTCCATCACGATCATGTCGCAGAAGAACGGCAGGTCGTTCGAGAGGATCTGGCCGATGCGCATCATCACGGCGCCGTACACGTCGCCCTCGCAGGCGGTGAGGTAGCCGTGGTTCGTGAGGTGGCCGAGCGTGGAGCAGACGGCGATGCCGTAGAACTCGTTGAGGATGACCTCGGGCCAGCAGCGCATCGCGAAGGTGTCGACGAAGAACTTGTCCTTCATCTTCATCACGGCGGCGATGAGGCGGGCGCTCTTCTCCTTCTGGTCGCCGCGCGGGCCGTCCGTCGGATGCGTCTTCGTGTCCGCGTCGATGATCGCCATCGCCTTGGCGACCTCCTCGGGCGTGAGGTGCTGCGCACACGTGAAGAGTTCGTGCTCGGTGATGATCTTCACTTCGGGGCCGAGGCAGCGGCGCAGCAGCATCTCGCTCACGCAGCTCGTGTAGAAGCCCGGCACGCGGCCGCCGATGAGGCCGACGCGCATCTCGCGGAGGGCCTTCATCGCCTTCGCCGTGTTGACCACCTTCGTGATCTTCTCCGCCGCGTCCGACGTGCCCGGTTCGGCGTGGACGTGGAAGTAGGGGATGTGGAGGCGGTACATGTGGTGCGCGTTCATGTTCGCCGCGCAGAAGCTGTTGTTCTGGAGGCGACCGCCTTTCGGATCGGGTTCCTTCATGCTCCACAGGACGACCGGCACGTTCAGGCGCTGGGCGAACATCGGGGGCACGACGCCGAGCGAGAAGGTCATGAAGTGCGTGATGAGCAGGTCCGGGCGGTCCTTCTCGAACTGCTCCAGCAGCTCGATCGCCTCGCCTTCGAGCGTGAGCATGTGGTCAGGTCCGATCACCTCGACGTCCGGCAGGGACTTGAGAAACTTGAGCGCGTTCTCCCGCGCCGCCTCAAGCGTGTCGTTCGTCCAGTTGACCTTGGAAAGCGGCATATAGCCGATCTTGAACGTCTTCGCCATGTCTGGGTTTCCTTCTTGTTTGTTTTTCCTTTTCCGAAACTACCGGGCGCGCGGACGCGCCGCCTACCCCTCGGTCGGCAGCCCCCAGGCGTCGAGCTTCGCCTGGATCCAGTCGAAGCTCGAACGCACCGTCTCGCGGGAGGGCCCCTTCAGGACGGGGCCGCAGGCCAGGCGGATCTCCTTCGTCGGATCGACCGTGCCGAAGTCCTTGAGCCACCCCTTTCCGTTCGGCCGCGTGGGCATCACGTCCGTCTTCACCGCGATCGGCACGACGGGCACGCCCGCCTTCTCCGCGAGCTTCGTGCCGATCGAACTCCAACCCTTGCGCGCGAAGACCGGCTGGCGCCGCCCCTGCGCGAAGATGAGCACCGACGAGCCCTGCGCAATCCGCTCCCCGCCCACGTTGAAGATCGTCATCAGATCCTCGCGCGGGTTCGTGCGCCCGATCGGGATGAGCCCCATGTGCGCCGCCGCCTTCTCCAGGAAGGGCAGATGCGCGAGCGACGCCTTGACGACGGTGCTGAACGGACCGTACCCGAGCAGCACGAACGGCAGCAGGATCGTCTCCAGCGTGCTCATGTGGTTCGCAAGATAGACGACCGGGCCCTTGTAGTCCCGGCGGTTGTTCCATCCCTCCGCGATGAGCGGCACGCCGTAGCGCTCGGCCTTCCGCGCCGAGCGGAAGCAGAAGTGCGCCCACTTGTCCGTCGTGAGCCGCCCCAGCGCCTCGTAGACCGCGCACAGGGGGAACACGCTGAACGTGCTCCAGCAGAGGCCGAACGTGGTGAGCGCGCCCGGCGCGCGCGGCTTCGGCGCCATCCGCCCGGGCGGCGTCGCGTACGCCCCCGTGCGCAGCAGCTCCCCGCGAAACATCTCCAGCGTCGTCTGTTCCATTCCCGTTCCCCCGCGCGTCTACTGCTGGGCCTCCTGCTGTTCCGCCTCCGCCTCGGCGGCCTGTGCCGCCTCCCGCTGCTGACGTTCTTCGCGGTTTCGGCGCAGTTCCTCCTGGATCTGCTGGAGCTGCTGAAGCTGCTGCTCGCGTTCGGCGGCCGCCTTCTCGCGCTCGGCCGCCGCCTTTTCGCGCTCGGCCTGGGCCTGTTCGGCGGCGGCCGTCCGCCGCGCCTCCGCCTCGGCCTCCTTCTGGGCCCGGCGGGCACGCAGGCTCGCAATCGACCCGCCCGGCGCGGCGGACGCCCCCGGCGGCGCAGATGCGGAGAGCGCGACCGGGCGCAGCAGCCCCGCGCGTGCGAGCCTTCCAACGGGCGGACGCACCGCCGCCCCCGCCACGGTCTTCACCTTGCCGCCGTCCTTTCCGCCGTCCGCCGACCCTTCGCCAAGTCCCAGCGTCGCCTCCACGCCGTCCTTCTCCAGCGTCACCTTCATCGCGCGGGCGTCGGCCGCCTTCACCGTCCACCCGTCGCGCGTCTCGCCCACCTTCAGGTAGTACGTCCCCGACGGCTGCTTCGACGCATCCGTGAACCCGACGGCGATCTTCCCGGACGGCGTCACGTTCAGCGCCGAAACGCGCACCGAGGCGATGATCTTCTGTTCCTCCTGCGCCTTCATCGCCTCCTGGGCCGCCGGATCGACCGCCCCGCCGCCCCCGGCGGCTCCGCCCCGCGAACCGGGCGCGTCGGGGTCGAAATTCGCCGGTTCCGGGCCGAACGGCTTGCGGTCGATGATCGTCCGGTAACGCTCAAACCCGGCGTCCGTGGACGGGCGGTCCTTTTCAGCGGCGTCTGCGTCCTCCGTCACGGCGGACGCGCCCTCCACCGCGTTCGTCGCCGCCCCAAGCAGCCCCGGCAGCAGCACAAGCGCAAGTGCGCAGAATGTCCGATAAAATGCCATGTCGGTAGTTTACCACATTTTCCCGTTGCAGGGGATTGTTCCGGCTGCGTCCCGGTTTCAGGTTCCAGCGTCGCACGGGAGGGTCGCGCTCCTGCGCGACCGGACGGGCGGCCGAGGACGTCCGCCTATGTGTTCAGCGGCCGTGTGACCTCCCGGGTGTTACGCCCCACAGCGCCACGCGCGAGGGCGGCGCGGGTACAGTGCGTGCCGAGCCGTCGTGGACAGAGCCGGTGCGGACAGCCCCCACAGGGCCCGGCTACCGCTTCCGCCAGGCGGCGATGAAGGAACGGAGAAGGGAAATCGACTTGACGCCCCGTGCCGATTCGAGCGAGCCCGAGACGTCGAGGATGTCGGGACCTCTCGCGCACGCCTCCGCGAGGTTCGCGGTGGAGACGCCCCCGGCGAGGATGGCCGTGTACGCGCCCCGGCAGAACGCCGTCTCGCCGTCGCCGTGGCTCGAATCGAAGAGGACGCCGTCCCCCGGCGCACCGCCCGCGAGCGTCCAGACCTCACGCCCCGCCGTCCGCAGCGCGGCGACGTCCTCCGCCGTCGCGCGGCGGTGGAGCTGCGCGATGTCCAGCCCGACCGTCCGCAGGACGGACAGGATCTCCGCCACCGTCTGGTCGACGAAGACGCCGACCAGGCGGGGCGGGGTGGGAACCGCCTCCCGCACCGCCCGCACGATCCGCCGCGCCGCCTCCGGCGTGACGGCGCGCGGCGAGGACGGCGCGAAGATGAAGCCGAGGTAGTCCGCCCCGAGGCGCACGGCCTCGACGGCGAACGCCGCGTCGTTCACGCCGCAGACCTTCAGCTTCACGGCAGCAGGGGCCCCTTCAGCGAACCCTCCGCGCCGAGGCGCTTCACGAGCGCGGAGCCGACGACGAAGCCGTCCGCATGGCGCGAAACGACCTCCGCCTGCGCCCGCGTGGAAATGCCGAACCCGGCGGCGATCGGGATCTTCACCGCCGCGCGGATTGCGTCGAGGCGCGCCGTGAGGTCCGCCGGCAGTTCCGTGCGCACCCCCGTCGTCCCCTTCACCGTGATGACGTAGAGGAACGTGTCGTCCAGCCCCGCCGCGCTCGCCACCACCCGTTCGAGCGGCGTGTTGGGCGCGATGAGCGGCACGACCGTGAGGCCGTGGGGACGCAGCACGTCCAGCAGCTCGTCGCGTTCTTCGAGGGGAAGGTCCACGGAGAGGACGGCGTCGATACCCGCGTCGGCGGCCGCCTGCGCGAATGCCTCCAGCCCCTTCGAGAAGATGAGGTTGTAGTAGGTGAAGACGACAAGCCCCGTTTCAGGATGCCGCGCGCGGATGCGCTTCGCGGCCGCGAGCACACCGTCGAGCGTCACCCCCTGCTTCAGCGCCTCGTAGGCCGCCGAACGGATCACCGCCCCGTCCGCGAACGGATCGGAGAACGGCACGCCGAGTTCGACGATGTCCACGCCGCCCGCGACGAGATCGTCCACCGCCGCCTCGCTTTGCGCGAGGGTCGGATACCCCATTGTCAGGTACGCCACGAAGGCACCACGCCCCTCGGCCTTCGCCCGCGCGAAACACCGCTTGATTCTGTCACTCATTTCAACACTTCCTTTACAAAATTGAATCATTCATCAACTGGATTAAGTCGCCGCTTCAATTGGATTAAGTTGCCGCTTCAATTGGATTAAGTTGCCGCTTCGCGGCTTTAAGTAGTTAAGTAGTTAAGTTTTAAAGTCCTTTGGACAACTTAAAGCCGCGCAGCGGCGACTTAACCACTTAAAGCCGCGCAGCGGCGACTTA
>OIWT01004807.1_pt1 | contig 10509 bp, 3 predicted proteins | sample 1587701 | NCBI WGS metagenome assembly OIWT01 (sample SAMEA3888904, study PRJEB22519) | human gut metagenome | biome: human gut; feature: human-associated habitat; material: faeces | place: Denmark | collected 2009 | reverse complement strand
GTCAAAGAGGGCGAAAAGGCGACAAGACCTGCCAACCCGACCAAAACCGACTTCGAGTTTGACAACTGGTACACGGCAAAGACGGGCGGCGAGGTTTTTGACTTTGACAAAGAAGTGACGGGCGACGTTACCGTTTACGCGCGTTGGACGGCGGTTTCTGCCAAAACCGTTACTTTCAAGGTAAACTACGTTGCGGCGGACGGTCTGGACGACTCTCACGACAAGAGCGAGACTGTTACTTTGCAGGTTGGCGCGGCTCTGCCTTCCGTCAGCTACGATTACATCGAATCGCGCGGTTACTTTACCGACCAAGCCATGACGACGGCTTTTTCCGGCGACAAAGTCACGGAGGATATGCCCGAGCTGTGGATTAAGCTGGACAGAAAGCTTACGATAACCGAAGGTCAATACGTCTTTACGCTGCGCGAGGACAACACTACTTACGCAATTGCGGAAAACGCCGCAAACAAGCCGAGCGCCGCCGAGGTTACTCTTCCCTTAAAGGTAGGTCCTTACGACGTGACGGCTGTGGCAAGACGCGGCTTTACCTCCTCGTCATTCACCAAGCTTACCATACCCGAGGGTTACACCGATATAGTCGAAAACGCCTTTTACGGCAACACTTCTTTGGTGGTGGTCAATTTCCCCTCGACGCTCAAAGCAATTGACGCCAATGCGTTTCTCGACGCAAGCTCTCTCACCGTCGTATGGTTTTCCGAGGGACTCGAAACGATAGGAATAAACGCTTTTTCAGGCGCCAATCTTCCTTTCGTCATTCTCCCCGCTTCGCTTAAACTTATAGAAAGCGGCGCGTTTGACGTCCGTCAACCCGCCGAGGACACCACTGTGCTCGAAGAGGTGCTGTTTATGGGAAGCGTCGCCCCTAATATAGAAAAAGGCGCTTTCGGCGACGAAAGAAGAGACTATCTGTGCGCAGGAGACGCGTTGGACGCTTACAAAACGGCTTTGACCGCCTCCGAAACCGGCGGCAGCCTGTATGAGTTCGACGACACGAGATTGGATTTTCAGGGACGTTACACTGCGGCGGAAGGCGAGCGGTTCGGAATAGAATTCTGGATGAGCGGCAGCTGGAAGGGCGTTGTGAAAACAGTCGATTCCTTTGAAATAGTCGAGCTGAGCAGCTACGATTTGTTTTACTATATAGGCGGCGCGGTAGAAGAAAGAAGGGCGGCTCTTATAGAAAACGACACCTTCACGTTCAAAATGTACGGCGCGGACACGGACGGGTTTATCATCGTTGACGACGTGCTTTACGACTACATCGGCAGCGAAGAAGTGCTTTACATACCCGAAAACATAACCGAGGTTGCGCCTGACGCCGTTCAGGGACTTGCGACGCTCAAAATGGTTATATTCGGCGACAAGGTGACGACGGTGGGCGACAGAGCGTTTGTCGGAAACCCTTATCTCGTATCGGTGATTTTCGGCACGGGCATAGACTACATAGGCGACGACGCGTTCAGTATGGCAACTTATCTAATAGACATACATTTCCCCAATGCGGAGAAAGCGCCTTCCTATATCGGAAAGAATGCGTTTTACAGATTGGACGGCATAGCCCTTGTTCCTTCCACAACCGAGTGGGGCGGGCTTATGACGGTTTACGTAGGCGGCGGTTTCTTTAGCGACGCAAGTCCCTCCGATTATGTGACGCTGTTCAACGTCAACAACAAGGCGGAGCAGGACGGCGAGGAAGTCGGCGCATACAGCAACGATTACAGTGATTTTGCAACCATTGCCTCCGAAGCGGGTACTGACAAAAAGGGCAAGACCTACAATCTTGCCGACGGAAACAAATTGTTCCTGTCGGGCGGCGACGCCGCAATCCTGTTTATCGAGGAGGACGGCGTTACAAGAAGAATCTGGGGCGCTTACCGTTATGACGACTATGAAAAAATCACTTTCAGAGCGGGCTTTACCGTGGACGGAGAAGCGGTTCTCTATTACGGCAAGCCTTCGGGCGATGATTTTGTGCTCCGCGACAAGGTATTCGGAGCCTACGACGACGGCTATATTACCGTTGTGTTTGACGGGTACGGCGCGGCGAGCGTGGTTATAAACGCCGAGCTTTCCGACGGAACCTATACTCTGAACGGCAACGAGATTACTTTTGCGGGAATCGACGGACTTGCCTCCGCTTCCTTTATCCCTTCGGAGACGCAGGAAAATTCGTCAAAGCTGACGCTGACCTACGGAGGCTCCTCCCACACCCTGACCTATACGGGCAAGGAAAAGGGAAGCTACTATGATTTGAAGCTGGGCGCAAAGATTGAGCTTGACGGCAAGAATATCGACAATGAAGGCGGCACTGCCAAGATTTACTTCAAGCATCAGGAGTATGAAAGAAAATATAAGCTCGAGGGTACCAAGCTCTATATAATTTGGATAGAAGGCACGGACGGCAGCGAAGACGTCTTGTGGAACTGGAGCTTTAACAGCAGCACGCGGAAAATCACGGGCTATTGGAATTATCATTTGGACGAGTATGAATATTACTTTGAGTTCGGGCTTCTCGCCGAGGGCGAAGAAAAGGGCGCCTACACCTCCGCCGCGGGCGACAAACTGACTCTTGACGGTTTCTTCGTTGCGGAATACACCCCCGCAAGCGGACAGGCGGCAAAGTGGAATTACTTCATGATGAGCGACGTCTCCGTTTTGCTTACGTCGGGCGAGTCATATAAACTCCTCGTGCTTGACGACGCGTCGTTTACCGAAACGGAGGTTACCGAAACGTCGGTTGCGGGACAGTATTACGTCGCGGAAAGAAGCTACAAGGTGTGGCTTGACGGCAACGGCAACATGCTCTACGACAGCAATATGAGCGTGTACACCTACGTCGTCGAGGGCAATGTGTTCAAGCTTACGTCTTATGACGACAGCGGAACGCCGCATGTCCACGAAGGCAAGTTTGCTCTCGCAACAGACGGCTACATTGAAACGGCGTTCTATTCGTACGGCTACAGCTATCTGAGACTGTTCAAAGAAAAGCTTGAATACACCACCGTTTCGTTTAAATTGGACGACAAGTCCTACACGCTTGCGATTTTTGAAAACAAGTTTGTTTACGCCTATCAATACGGTCAGGCAATAGCTTATACCGGCAGCGTTGCGGATTACGCCGCCGCGAAAGCCGCGATTGCCGCAAAAGAGGACTTTGAAGTCACTCTTGACGGCACGGTTTACACGGCTTCTTACGACTCCGACAGCTGGGCTTGGACATTTACCACCAAAAGCTGAAAACAGTTTTTTCACACGTTTATCCCCCGAACAATTCTGTTCGGGGGATTTGTTTAACTTAAAATTTCCAATATTTGTCTAAATGCGAAAAATATCGAAAAAACGCTTGCCATTGACAAGTTGCCGTGTTAAAATCATAATGTAATAAAATCATGATGAAATAATTTCTCATACTATATGTGGATAGACGCGGCTGTTAAATGCCCCATTTAAGCCGTTCTAAATATTTTTTATCGGGAGGATAAAAATGAAAAAGACAAAGTTAACTCTATTGCTCTTGGTCGTTGCGATGCTTGTGCTCACACTGTGCGCTTGCCAACAGACCTATGACGTTACTTTCGAATTGGGTTACGACAACAAGACGGAAGTAAAAACCTATGATAAGGGCGCAAAGGTGGATTTTTCGCCTACCCGCACCGATTACGACTTCGGCGGCTGGTTCAAAGACGAGGCTTTGACTCAACCGTGGGGCGACTCGGTCGTTGAGGCGGACGTTACGCTTTACGCCAAATGGACTCCCAAAGTTACTGACGCTGGACTACAATTATCACGGAGCGCCCTCCCCCAAGCAGGAAACAATAACTGCGGGGACGGCTTACACTCCCGAAGTTCCTCAGCGCACCAACTATGACTTTTTGGGCTGGTTTACCGACTCCTCCTTCTCGCCCCCCCCGTTTTCCAACGGAACGGTTGTCAATGAGGACATAACTCTGTACGCGAAATGGCAGGTCAAGCCCGAAGTGCAGGTTGACGTGACCCTCAACCTCAACTACGACGGCGCACCCGCGCCCACGGTTGTCAGCATAGCCGAGGGCGAAACTCTGTACGCGGAAAATCCTACGAGAGACGAATATGAATTCAAGGGCTGGTACCTCGAAGCAACCTTGGAAACGCCTTTCGACGTCACCACGCAAATAAACGAGGACATCACCCTTTACGCCAAATGGGAGGTTCTGCCCGAGCTGCGCTTCGAGCTTTCCGCAGACGGCAATTCTTACTCCGTTTTCGCAGGCACGTTTAAGGGCGGCGAGCTGGTTATACCCGCAACCTACGAAGGCAAGCCCGTGACGGAGGTCAAGGCGGAGGGCTTCAAAAATGTCGGCGCGACCAAGGTTTATGTTCCCGACAGCGTGACGAAAATCGGCAAAGGGGCATTTGCCGAAAACAATATAACCGAGCTTACCGTTCCCGTTTTGGGCGACGGACAGGGCAACGCTTTCCTCGCCTACATATTCGGCGCGGACAGTGCGGACAACGCTTCGGCAGTTCCCGAAACTTTGAGAAAGCTGGTTGTAGGCGGCAATGCCGCTCCCGCGGCGAATGCCTTGAAGGGCATTGACTGGCTCAACGACCTGACTCTGCCCGCTCTCGGCGATCTTTCCGTAGCGAATCTTTTCGGCGGCGGAGATTATATCACCGGCATTGAAATTTTTGCGGTTCTCGGCGGCGACTCCATAGAGAAAGGCGCGCTTGCGGGTATGTCCGCTCTCAAAGAGCTGACGGTGCCTTTTGTGGGCGCAACCAAAAACGATACGGGCGAGGAAGGTCTCTTCGGATATATTTTCGGCAGCGACTCTTACTCAGGTTCGTTTGAAATCAAGTCGGGTCTCTCCGCGGAGGATTATATATCTCCAGAATTGTGCTTTACCTTCTACGTTCCTCAGGGACTCAAAAAGGTTACCGTTCTTGACGGCGACGTGTTCGACGGCGCGTTCATGAACATGAGGACGTTGACCGAGGTTGTTTTCGCAGACGACGCGGACACGACCTACATCGGCGAAGCCGCCTTTATGGGCGCGACCGCGCTTGAAGGCTTTACCGTGCCGGCAGGCGTAAGCATCGTCGGCGACTACGCTTTCTGTTTCTCTGGAGTAAGGACGGTGGATATGTCCGCGGCGGACGAAATCACCGTGCTGCCCGAATATATCTTCGGCGAAAATACGAGACTCGCTACAATTTCTCTGCCCGAAAATCTCGTTACGATAGAGGGATACGCGTTTTATATGGCGAGCGCGCTTAAAAACATCGTTATTCCCGACTCTGTGACGACAATCGGCGAATATGCGTTTTATGCCTGCACCTCGCTTGAAAGCGTGAGCCTGCCCGCCAATCTCAAAACGCTGGGCGCAAGCGCGTTTTCACGCTGCCTGTCGCTTGAAGGCATGGAAATCGACCAATCAAACAAGGATTTCGTCACCTATGACGGAATTTTGTACAGCAGCGACTATGAGCTGGCTTACGTAGTGCCCGCAGGTATTGTCGGTCCCGTGAGAATGCCCGAAGCCGTCACCATCATTCCCGGCGGTTTCTTCAGCGAGTGCAAAAACCTCAAAGGAGTCATTTTCCACGACAAAATCACTGCAATCGGCGACAGCGCGTTTGCTTACTGCACCGGTCTCGAAACTTTGACTATCGGCAAAAACGTGACGAACATCATGGAAAACGCGTTTATTTACGCAGGCAATAAAGACACCGTCATCAATTTTGAGACTGGCTCCAAGTACGCCTATGTCAAAAAGGATGCTTTTTACAGACTTACCGCCAAGGAAATCAACCTGCCCGCAAGTGCGGTGACCTTTGACGGCGAAGCGTTCAGAATGTGCGAGGCGGAAGTCAAGTTCCACGAGAACTCCACCCTCACAACTGTTGTGGCGGATATGTTCAAGGACTATCTCGGAACGTCCATCGAGCTGCCCGCGAGCGTGACTACCATAGGCGCGAGAGCCTTTATGGATGCTCTCAACCTCGAAACAATCGAGTTTGACGCGACGAAAATAACTTCGGTCGGCTTCGACGCCTTCCGCAACACCAAGTGGTATAACTCTCAGCCCGACGGCATAGTTGTTCTCAGCGGACTTGCGTATGAAATCAAGGGCGCGAGAAACACTCTCACTTCCGTGACTTTGCCCGACGACACCCGTGTTCTTGCAGGCTCGCTTTTCAACGGCTGCTCCAACCTGACGACGCTTGTCCTCAACGAGGGGCTTTTGGCAATCAGCGGCTCGGCTTTCGCAAACTGCGTCAATCTGACCGAGCTTGTCATACCCAAGACGGTCACAAGCATCGGAGCGCAGGCGTTCAACAATATGAGCGCGACAATCGTGTTTGCGACGGACGGTAGCCTGACTCATCTGGGCGACCAGGCGTTTTACGGCTACAAGGGCAAGACGCTCAACATCCCCGCTTATGTAGAAACTCTCGGCGCAAGCGTGTTCTATCAGTTCGAGGGCGAAATAATCTTTGACGACGACTCCGCCATCACGGAAATCGGCGCAAGCGCGTTTGCGACGTATTACGGCAGAGAGCTCACACTCCCCGCGGGCGTCACCACAATCAAGAGCAGCGCCTTCTCGGGAGCCATTTATGTGACGGAGCTGACCTTGCCGGACGGTCTCAAAACCATTGAAGCAAACGCTTTCACGGGCATGAACTCCATCAAAACTCTCACTATTCCCGCGTCGGTGGAAACTTTGAGAGAAAAAGCTTTTACCGGCTTCAACGGCAGCTATATTACCTTTGAGGGCACGACTCCTCCTCAGGTGCTGAATGCAAGCGGCGAAACCTCCACCAATATAGGCGTAAGAGGCGGGACGAGCACAAACGGCCATGTGATTGTTCTTGTTCCAAGCAGTGCTTTGGAGGCTTACAGAGCGGCATTCAACGACAAAACCGAGCCGGGCGAGGGCGTTAAGCCGGCGCTTACCGACGAGCTTGTTTACTCCACGATAGACGAGTCGGACAACGACTTTGTGATAATCGACACCGAAAACAACGGCAAGAAACTCATCGCCTATGCGGGTGACGCGGTCGACAAGATAGAAATCCCCAACGGCGTCACGGAAATCGGTCCCGCGGCTCTGAGTCAGGGCAACGGCACCAAGTTCAAGGCGGACGGTCTCAATTGGGTAGTTGTCCCCGCGACGGTTCAAACGATACACGGCAACGGACTCAGCGGCGTGCGCGTGGTCGAGTTCCTCGGCGACAAAATGCCCACAAAGGGCAACGAAGGCATAGGCAACTGGTCTTCCACGAACAAGGTTTCCGTTGTTATCGTTCCCGACGGAGCTTACGATACTTTCGTAAACGACAAGACCAATTTCGGCACGATTAAGAGAAACGTTTTTGAAAAGAGCCAAATCAATTCTGACGGCTTTGCAATCTCCAACGGAGAGCTAAAAGCGGTGCTCAACTCCTCCGCCGATATAACCGTCCCCGCAAGCGTGACCAAGATAGCCGACAAGGCGTTTTACGGTCTGTCTTCCATGGAGACGGTAACCTTCCTTGGCAATGTGACAAGCATAGGCGTCGACGCCTTCCGCGAATGCGTCAATCTCAAAAGCATCACGCTGCCTGCTTCCGTCACCGAAATAGGCACTTACGCTTTCGGCAATTGCAGGTCGCTTGAACAAATCGTTCTTCCCGAAAATCTTGTGACGCTGGGAAATAATGCTTTCAACGAATGCGTTTCGCTGACCAAGGTTACTTTCAACAGCAAGCTTGAAAGCATAGGTACAAACGCGTTTGCAAAATCCGCTCTTTCGGGAGCTTTGGTATTGCCTTCTAGCCTAACCTCGCTGGGCGACGGCGCGTTCAACTCGACTCTTATCGAGTCTGTGACGCTGCCTGACTCTCTTGTGACAATGACTTACAACTATACAAACGGCGCTTTCGGCATGTGCTATCGTCTCAAAACGGTGTCGCTGGGCGGACTGACAAGCATACCTCAGTATATGTTCCAATATTGCACGTCGCTTGAATCCATCGACTTAACCAATATCACCGACATCGGTCCCGACGCGTTCAACAACTGCGTGTCGTTGAGCGAGCTGGTTCTGCCCGAGGGGCTAAAAACCATAGGCGACAGAGCCTTCATTCAGTGCCACAGCCTTGTGTCCGTCACAACGCCCGAGTCGCTTGTGTCAATCGGGGTATCCGCTTTCGGAGCGCAGGGAAGCTCGGGCAACTATCCTACGAGCTACACTCAGTGCAGAAACCTTAAATCCGTCCACATCAAGGGCGCGCCGACAATAGGGGATATGGCTTTCTTCTACTGCCCTATCGAGACGCTTGTCATTGACGGTTGGAAAAAAGGTACGACATCTACCTCCAACGGCACAAACGCGTTTGCCGCGGCGGCAATCACCTCCGTCACGCTCGGAGAGGGCGTGGAGTATATAGGCATGGCGGCGTTTGAGAGAAGCCCCGTCGAGTCCATAGTTCTGCCTTCCTCTTTGGTGGAAATTGCAAGCTATGCTTTCAGGCGCACAACCGCTCTCGAATCTCTCACCTTTGCCGATCCCGCGACGAGCAAGCTCACGACAATCGGCGCATACGCTTTTGACAGCAGCGCTTTGAAGTCGTTCGCAATGCCCGACAACTACAAAAAAGTCAACGCGCAGATTTTCTACTACTCCAACATAGAGGAAATCACGCTGGGAGCGAATACGACTCAGATTGAAAACAACGCTTTTATCGGCAGCAAAATCAAGAGCATATTCCTGCCCAAAACTCTGACACACGTAGGCAGCGGTATTTTAGGAAGCTGCGAAAACCTGGAAAAGATTTACGTTGGGGCGACCGAAGAAGAAGTCAACAATATGATAGTTACAAGCAATGTTGATTTCAATTCCGAAACTCCTCAATGGCATCAGAACTGGGCAAACGGCATACCCGACGGCGCGGAAATCGTTTACGGCTACGCGCCCGAGCAGGATGAGACCGAAAATGCTTAACTGAAAATATGTAACGAAACAAAAAAAGCGGACCGAATAGGTCCGCTTTTTTGTTAGCTGATTTATTTGCCGAGGCAAAACCTGCTGAAAATTCTGTCGATAATTTCCTCGTCCGCTGTATCGCCCGTAATTTCGCCCAGAGCCGTTCTTGCCGCTCTCACGTCCTGAGCAACGCAGTCGAGCGTAATTCCCGAGGAAAGCGCGTCCAGGGCGTTTGCAAGCGCTTCCGACGCGCGCCTTAAACAGTCGGCGTGGCGAAGATTGGTTATTATCAGTCCGTTGTCCGCGTCCTTGATTAGCAGCGAGTAAATTTTTTCCTTCAAACGCTCTATGTTTTCGCCCGTAAAAGAACTGACTGCGACGCCGTCGTTTCCTAGCGACGCTCGGTCGTAACGGTAAATGTCGTTTTTTGAATATACGTTCAGCACGGGGCAGTCCGTTCCGAGCATTTGGTTTTCCCGCTCGGACAGCTCCTTGTCCGCCGCGCCTTCTCTGATGTACAGGACGACGGCGGCGCGTTTTGCGGCGCGTTTCGAGCGTTCTATGCCCTGCGACTCGGTAGCGTCGGAGGTTTGTCTGAAACCCGCCGTGTCGGCGAAGGTTATTTTCAAGTCCTTGTAAACAAGGGAAATTTCCACCGTATCGCGCGTAGTACCGTGAGAGTCGGATACGATGGCGCGTTCCTCGCCCGCGAGGGCGTTCAAAAGACTGCTTTTCCCTACGTTGGTCGCGCCCACGATTGCGACGTATGCGCCGTTTTTGACAAGTCCGCCCAGCCTTACCGTTTTGACAAGCGCGTCGATTGTTCGTTTTGCGCGGGAAATTTCTATTGTCTGTTCCGCGACGGTGGCTCCTTCAAGCTCCTCTTCGGGATAGTCGAGAGCGGCTTCTATGGACGCTTCCGTATCGCAGAGCGCGTCGAGGAGCTCTTCAATCTTTTTGCCCAGCTCGTTCTGCGCGAGCATGGCGGCTGCGCGCGCCGCTCCTTTCGACTCGGCGTCAATCAGGTCGATTACGCCCTCCGCGTTGGAAAGATTCTGCTTGCCGTTGATAAACGCGCGCTTTGAAAACTCGCCGTTGAGTGCGGGACGCGCGCCCAATTCAAAGCAGCGTTCGAGCACGGCGGAGGCAGTCGTTTCTCCGCCGTGACAGTGAAATTCCACCGACTCCTCGCCGGTAAACGAGCGCGGCGCGTCGAAAAACACGCACATGGCTTTGTCGTCGAAATATTTCGTGCTGACCGTGCCCGCTTTGAGATAGTTGGCTTTGTCGGGAAAGGGTGAAAACATTTTTGCCGCAAGCTTTTTGCAGCCCTCGCCCGAAAGCCTGATTACGTTTATCGCGCCTCTGCCGTGAGGCGTTGACAATGCGGCTATAATCATATCTAACTGTCGTCGTTTTCTTTTTTGATTTTGTCCTTGCGCAGCTTGGCGCGGCGTTTTAGGTGCATCGTTACGAGCACCGCCGTCATTATTACGGCTACAAACAGCACCGCCGCCCCCGCGCCGAAAATAACGTA
>OIWT01004803.1_pt1 | contig 10518 bp, 20 predicted proteins | sample 1587701 | NCBI WGS metagenome assembly OIWT01 (sample SAMEA3888904, study PRJEB22519) | human gut metagenome | biome: human gut; feature: human-associated habitat; material: faeces | place: Denmark | collected 2009 | reverse complement strand
TTTCCTCCTTCTCTCTCTCCTCCTTCACCTCCTTTTCTCTCTTTTCCTTCTCTTCCTTCTCTCTTCTCTCCCTTTCCTTTCTTTCCTTCTCCTTCTTTTCCTTCATCTCCTTCTCCTTCAACACTTCCAATCGGTTCTTTCTCTTCACCATCACCTCGGGCGCCTTCTCCTGCGTCACCGCCCACTCCTTCTCCAGCTCTGCCGCTAATGCCTCCACTCGCTCCTTCCCGTTTGCTCTCCACTTCGCACCGGCCGCTCTCCACACACGCACACTCCCCACCGCCTCCTTCTTCTCGCGCTTCTCCTCATACGCTACTCGAAACCCTCCCGGCGGCACGCCGCGTCGCGCCAACTCCGCCAGCTCCGGCACTAGACTCGTCTTCGCCTGCGCCTCGTTCAAAAACGCATCCTCCCTCTTCAGCGCTTCCTTGATCTCGCCACACACTCCATACTCCTCTCTGCACATCACTCTCTCATCCCACGCTCACCGCAACCGCTCAATCCATCGCGTCAGCTCGCCCATACACCGCAGCTGTCTACGCGTTCACTTCCCCCACCGCGCCTACTCCTCCTTCTCCTCCTCGCTCGCCGTCTCCTTCGCCAGGTCACGACAGCACATCAAATACTTCACCGCCTCCAGCAGCAGCGGCAGGTCCGCCTTCTTGCCCTCCATGTGATACGGAATCGTCGGCTTCACCGCGCGTGCCAGCCGCCCCACGCCGTCGCCAATCTGTTGCAGCAGGCGCATCGCGACGTGGCGGTGCGCCACCAGCTCCGCCTTCAGCGCCAGCATCGCAGCGGTCATGTCCTCGCGAAGTTGGGACTCCTCCAGCATCAGCGCCACCTTCTCCTCTTCCTCCAGACCATCGAACGGCCGCGCCGCCAGCCGCGCGGAGAAGGCGTCGAAGGCCTCCTCCTTGGTATTCCACTCGCAAATCTTCTTCTTGTATGCATCATTCTCACACTCCATCTCCATCTCCATCTCCTTCTTCTCTTCCTTCTTCTCCACCTTTTCCACCTCCTTCACCTTCTCTTCCTTCTTCACCTCCTTCTTTTCCACCTCCTTCTCTCTCCACACATCCCCCACATCCCCCATTTTCCACCCCCTCGCGCCATCCATGCTCACAGCACAGCCGTACAGGGTCGCCGACGCCGTCCAGTACAGCACCCACTCTCTCTCTCCCTCCCACAGGCACGCCAGCCGCTCCACGCACTCGCTCTCGAAGTCCTCGCTCATCGGCACGCTGCAGTTCGCCTCGTCCGTTGTGTCCTCCAGCTCGAAGCCGTCCGCCGTCAGGCGAACCAGACTCAGGGAAGAGGAGGTGCTCGATGCCAACAGGAACGAGTCAAACGCGGGAAGGTACTGTGCGCTGCAGTGGGACGTTGGAGTGCAGGGCTCGTCACAGCGTAGCGCATCGGAGATCTCCTCGATTTGCCAATCATCAGATGCGCGATTGGCGAGGGTTGCGATGGCGATACGGAGCGAGTCTCCGCAGTTGAAGCAGGCAAGGAAGGCGTTCTCGGAGGAGCACAGCTGCGTTCCAGCAATCGACAGGGAATTCCGAAGGAACGGGAGAGAGAAGGGCTCAAACGTGGCCGCCGTCTTCGAGCGAAGAATCGTGCCGTTCTTCAACAAAACGACAATGGTTGCACCGCAGAGAGCGCAATCCGCAATGGGACCGTCGAAAGTGTGCCCGATTTGTTTGGCACCGTCTCTATATCCTCGGAGTGTGCAGTTCTCAACCCCAACAAGAACATCTACGCTTCAGCCACTGATTCAAATGCGACTCTCGTTAATCCGGAGATGCGAGCACATTGCCATGTCTGAAAAGGAGCGGATAGGATGGAACTGGTTTTGGATCACCTCCTGCGTGGGGAACAACTGAGTGCTCTGGCTTGTAGACACGCACAGAACGCTCCCATCGCAGGAAACGGCAACATCCACGATGGGAGTGGGAAAGAGATGAGTGAAACACGGCTGCAGGGTCAACGGCTTGTTTTCGTCACCAGCGTCCTTTTCGAGAGAATATACATACACTATACCATTAATCAACAGCGCACGATAAACATACAAGTGGAATTATCGAAATGGAACAGGTGATTACCGGTTTGAGCGGAGACGAAGTGCCCGTCGAAAGCGTTATCACGAACCTTCTCCACAGCGTACGGAAAGCTGAAATGATACGGGAACGAAGAGTCCATACGCAACTAGTGAACGTCGTTTCCCAACAAACAGTCGAGCCGTACGCAATCAACCACACGAAAAACACCGGGAAGCACACTCAGAAACTACTCTCGATACATTGTCGCCTTTCCCTCGCTTAGCCTTGTCGATGAAATAGGATAAGCGCCAACACTGTCGATCACACTACGTCTCACGCATCTCCTCCCTCCCGCACTTTTGAAGCAACGACTGGTGCGATGAGTAGCAATCGCAATCCACCAGCATCGCCGATCCCTCCTCCACACTCGTCTCCAGATAGCAGCTGTTGCAGAGCATCACGAACAGTCCCGTGTCTACGCGTCACCGCCCGCCGCCATCTCCACTTCTGTCCAGCACCCGCTGATTGCAGCAGTTCTTGCAAAACACTCTCCCACACCGATAACACTGAACCGACTTCATAAACAGGATGCGCGCCGAGCAGTTCGAGCACACCTTGCTGTCCGGGTTCGGCTCGCTGCGCATCACCGGCGAGGGCTGTGGGAGAACCTGATCCTCCACGAAGTGAATGCCCTCGATGCCCCGCGCCGAGAAGTACAGGTGCGAAGGCGAGCTGAAGGAGTGATACAAGCTATCCGCGCGCGAGTTGGGTCGACGCCTCGCGCGCACGCTGGGCGCAGAGGTCTTGGTGATCTTGGACAGACACAGCAGCCAGAGGCGCTTCTTGGTGTAGTTGCTAGTCACGCTACACATCAGTATGGGGTGTGTGGGCCCACATGCTCCAATACTCGGCCACGTTCACGGTCAGGTGGAGGATGCAGTCCGTGGCCGAGTACTCCGTGCCCGGCGCCTCCAGCGTCAGCTGCACGTCCTCGTAGCGCACGCGCGCGGAGGGGTAGGCGTACTGGATGGAGAGTTTGTCGCCGGAGGCCCTGGGCGTGAGAGAAGGCGACTGAGCGGACCTGCAGAAGAACAGCATGTCATTGCAGAGAAGCACGTGGTACAGTCCGCTCTTCTTCTATTCCTCACGCGCCACAGCATCAAACACCGTATCGCTGCACGTGCACTGCACGTCGTCTTCGAGGTGGAGCACGCGGCCTCGCGCCAGCAGCGCCACCTTGCCGCTCACCTTCTCGTTCAGCTCGATCAGCTTCTCGCGCGAGTCCTCCTCCTCCAGAGCGTCGTTCATGCTCGTCACCAGGCCGTCCAGCCGCGTCCACGACTACGCATCACCCCTTCCCGCGGCTCGCACCTGCCGCGCCAGCAGCAGCAACTCCGGGTCCTTCAGCACCGCCTCCACACGCTTCAGATGCTCCATATAGAACACGACCTACGCTTCAGCCCGTGTGCCGACGCCCACGCGCTTGATCGGGAGGGTGAGGACCTCGAACAGCTGGAAGGACGCGTGCTCGGCGGCGTGCATGCGCACGTACGAGTCGAAGAAGCGCGCGAACACGGGGTCGGAGGTCTTGCTAGGCGTGAGTCACGGCGGTAGGAGCGACCTGGTGAGGTAAGTGCAGCAGAGCGTGACGATGGAGGCGTAATACACGTAGGGCGAGAGGAGCGAGATGAACAGCGAGAAGAGCGAGAGGAAGGAGGGCGCGTCGGAGGAGCCGATCTTCTCCATCTGGAACAGCAGGTTGTTGTGGATGTCCAGGATCTCGCGCGTGCTCTGGATCAGCCGGGCCATCTACGCTCCAACAGCCCGTCCACGCCTACATGTCGGTTATCCGTAATGGCCCGTATCTCGGGGTTGTTGCTGTATTCCATGCTCATCAGGAAGTTGCAGTACACGTCGTTCAGCCGCTTGTAGTAGTCGATCTCTGCACCTCACCACCTCACCACACACCCACCCGTCTTCTTGAACTCCTCCAGGCTGAAGTCCGTGCTCTCCGCGTTGCGCACTGTGTTGATCTCTACGCTTCACGCCGCGCCGCTGCCCGCACCCTCCTTCATGTTCCGCTCGAACGCCTACGCCTCACGCCCTCTCCACACGCCTACGTCGTTGCCCGTCTTGTCCACCACGCTCATCACCAGCCACGACACCTTCCCGCCGTGGTTCCACGCGCTCTTCTCCTTGGGCGCTTCAGGCTCGGGCTCCGGCTCGGGCTCCGCGTCGCGCCGTCGCACGACGATGGAGGCGGCTGGAGGCTTCACGGAGGTTTGCGTGACGATCGGCGGGAGTGCGCCGGAGACGGTGGGCGAGATGGAGGCTGTTGAGACTTGCGGGGTGAGCGTGACGGTGGTGGTGGAGGCTTCGGGAAAAGCGGAGGTGGAGGACTTGTGCGAGATGACGGGTGTGGGCGCCTCTGCAGAAGCTGCGGCAGTGGGTGTGTGAGGAGCAGTTGGTTGAGAAGGAGGTGATGGTTGAGACGGAGGTGATGGTTGAGAAGGAGGTGATGGTTGAGAAGGTGATGGTTGAGAAGGAGTGGCTGGTTGAGAAGGAGGTGATGGTTGAGAAGGAGGTGATGGTTGAGAAGGAGGTGATGGTTGAGACGGAACAGTTGACTGAGTAGTTAATTGAGGAGTGACTGGAGGCATGACGGACACAGGCGTGAGGGCATGGGCGGGAGAGGGCATGCCGTGCAGGTGGAGGAGTGGGAGGGTCTCCGTGTGCAGGCGTGGCACGCCAACCACGGGCTGCACACGGATCTTGGGAGGTGGAGGCGGGGCGAGCACTCGCTTCCGCGAGCGGAACGATGCCGATAGACGGGATCTCGGAGACGACAGCGAGATGGGGCTCTCGATGATGATAGGATTCTGGGGCTTCTTCGGCTCTGCATCCAAAGAGGAATCCGTCTGATGCTCAATCGGGTGGTGTTCGCTCGCAACAGAGTCAGCAGGAGTCGATTGAACATCAACCTGAACACTACGAAGTCCAATCGAAGACTCCGTTTCTTCCTTTGGAGAGGAGCGCGGGAATTGTCCCTCCTCTCCTTCACCGCTTTGCTCAGAAGATACTCGATCTGCCTTCGAACTGGGCTCGTTCTCTGGAATGGTATTGGACTCCTCCTTTTCCTTCAAGGGAACAACCTCTTCCGTCTCTTCTCCTTCAGCGATCTTGCTTTGCGCAACACCAGTAGAGTATATGGAGTAATCAATCTGCTGATTGTCCTCCTCATCTTCCTAACCATTAACAGATCCAATAATAAACACGAATTCGAGATACGCAGTGGGGAAGTACCCGTACTACGGATCACACACAGCAACAAAGCTCACTCTTTCGTCAATGTAGCAGTAACACCAATAACCGTCATTTCGAATGACAGCAACCATGTCTCCCTTCTGAAGACTGAGTTGCGTGTCATCGCTTCCATTGTAGTCGTCAATCACCTACCCCATCAACACGCAAAACGGAGCCACCTACGTAAGCAGGCTTTACTTCACTCATATCCTCAAATCCCTGTTCAGTGACGCGGATTACAACGCCCTAGCCCGGATTGACCCCCGAAAAAACGTTATGGAAGCGTGACAGAAACCGGAGCCATTTTGCAGGCCGTTTCATCGACGATTGGAGTGTCAAACAAACACCACAAGGGGTTTATCGCATACTCGTTCTCGCGTTGTGTGCAATCTCCAGCATGGTCACGAAGAGATCGCCAATGCAACTCTCCAGCACCTTCTTAAACTCGTTCTCGGCATCCTCGTCGCTCATGGACAGGTTGAATCGCTCGATCATCCGATTCAGGTACACCGGCTTGCAATCCTTGATGTTCGCGTCCAGCATCAGGCGCAGCAGCGTGATAATGAGCATCGCGTTCTGACGCAGGATGTGGTAGGCCTGGAAGGCGTACCCGAGGAAGAGCTGGTAATTCTTGTGGGACTGTCCTCCCATGCTCTATCCCTCACCGCACCGACTCGCCCCCACCTCAATCATATCGTTTGTGATACGCATCTTGGCCTCCTTCACCTTGGGGTCCTGTCCGAAAATGTACCCGAAATCGATGTGGAACAGGTGTCCCGTGTTCTACTCCTCACTTCCTCCGTCCACACCCACATCGATCATCACGTTATCCAGGTGGCGGTCGCCGATGCCCAGCAGATAGGTAATCACGGCATAGCCGGCACAACTCTTCACGTACGTGTCCATCACCTCGCGCTTCACGCCGAGGTCGTTGCTGCTGTCGGGGTGGTTGTCCTTCAGGAACTGGCGAATTGACTTCACTCCGGACAGCGCCTTGCTGTTCTGCACCATCTCCAGCATGCCCTGCGAGGAGCTGATCGCCAGCACGGCGTACGGCGACAGGCACAGGTCCAGGTTCATGTCCTTCATCAACTTGTCCATCAGCCGGATGATCTGGATCACCATCTGGTCCTGCCGCACGTCGTCGCCGTTCTTCACCATCACCGACAGCACCAGGTGCATCCGCTTCGCGCACGTGTCCTCGTTCGCGCACACGCGCACGCCGTTCTTCATCACCGAGCACTTCGAGCAGATCGCGTACCGGCAGTCGCGGCAGTGGTGCTTCTACGCCTCACACGCCCCGCCCGCGCCCACATTCACCGTCAGCACGCCCTTGCACTCGATGCACATCAGGCACGTGCATCGCGGGAACGTGTTGCCGCAGCCCTTGCAGATCTCCGTCGCCGCCTCCGGGTCGCTCGTCGTCGACAGGCTGTCCCTGCGCAGGCTCTTCACCGCGATCGCGCTCCTACGCCTCACCGCGCACTCCCGCCCGCACCGCTCGCTGCCCTCGATCACGAACTCCAGGCAGAAGGGCGTCATCGCCGACTGGAACACCTTCGCTGTCGACGGCAGCACATGCGACAGCTCCAGCTCCGGGCGGATCGGCAGCAGCGGGTGGTCGCTCAGCGCCGCCTTGTACTCGCCCGCCAGCAGCGCGCGCAGGTTCTCCTGCTTCTTCTGCGCGCGGCCGCCCATCTCCAGAATGCGGTCGCTGAGCTGGAAGATCTACGCGTCACGGTCGCGCGGCGCCTGCACGATGTCGACGACCTTCTCCTCCTTGAGCAGGTCCTGCCACACCAGCGCGCACTCGGGCGTGGTGCGCAAAAAGTCGCAGAAGACGGCCTCCATGTCCAGGAACTCTAAGGGTCAGGAGCATGCGATGCCCGCACTGGCGTTGCGCTCGCTCTCGCTCTTGGCGTTCTTGTTCCCCTCCACGCGTAGGTAGTGCAGCAGCAGCGAGGCCAGCGTGCGCTCGGCGGAGCAGCGGCGGATGAGGAACTGCAGCAGCGGCGAGCGCGGCGTCATCACCTCCACCAGCTTCTTCTCCTCCACCTCCTCCTCGATCACCTCCTCCTCCGGCTCCGCGGGCTGCTCAGGGGTCTGTTCAGTCTGTTCAGTAGTCTGTTCAGTAGTCTGTTCAGTAGTCTGTTCAGTAGTCTGTTCAGTAGTCTGCTCAGTGGTCTGCTCAGTGGTCTGCTCAGTGGTCTGCTCAGACTGCGCGGGGAGGTCCTCGAGGTTGGCGTCGCCGGCGATAGACTTCTGCTTGACCATGCGGATGAGGTGCTTCTCCACCACCTCCTTCGTCTCGCGCGCCACCACGTCCGCCTCGTAGCGCAGCGCCTGCACCAGCTGCAGCAGGTACAGCTTCAGACTCTCGTCGTCCAGCAGCCTACGCTTCACGCGCCCGCGCGACGCCCACACGTCCAGCTTCTTCACCGCGAAGGCGCGCACTTCCTTCTCCGCCACGTTCTTCGACAGCAGCTGAAGCGCGTCCTCCAGACACAGCTCCGGCCACTGGCCCAGCATCGCCAGCGCGTTCGCGCGCTCCGCCGGGTCGCTCATGTCCATCGCGTACAGGGTCTTCGGCAGCGCGTGCCGCAGTCCGTACAGCACGTGTCTAGCCCTCACCGCTCGCCCGCGCGCCCACCTGAAGTCCCACAACAGGTTCTTGTCCTCGGCGGTCAGGTCCTCCGGCAGCAGCGGACTGTTGATCAGCCGCATCAGCCGCGCCTTCTCCTCGTTCGTCGGCTTGTCCTCCGGCGAGTAGAACCGCCGGCCCGAGGACCCCTTCAGCTACGTCTCACGACCGCCCGCCGCGCCCACCTGCATCACTTTCTGGTCCACGGGGTTCTCGCAGCCCACGTCCGGGTCGTAGTACACCGCCGTGAAGTCGTCCCACAACAGACTGCCCGCGCGCGGCTCCTGCGGCTCCTGCGGCGTGTCCACCACGCAGGCGTTGATGCTAGCGGTGAATCAGGGGGCAAGGGCGAACAGAGCGATGTGGTCCTTGGGGTCCGTCTTCGTGTGATACTCCAGGTACCCGAAGGACACGTCGCCGTAGTGCGGCAGGCGGAACACCAGCTCCAGGCAGATCTCGCTCGGCTTGATCGCGTCACCTACCCGTGATGGCATGATGCGAGTGCGACGCTCCGACGAGGAAGGAATCGGCGGCAGCGTGAACTTGTGGTTGTACAGCTTCGTTCCCAACGCCTCCAGGTAGGCCTTCGTCTTCTCGATCGTCTTTCTCTTCTCCTCCTCGCACTATTAGTCAGTGAGGTTTCACGACTCTACTCGCTGATTTGTAATGTCGACGAGCCACGAGCAGTTCGTCTCCTCCGTCGTATCTACAATTCACAGGTACTCTGCGCGCCAACCTTTAATATCCTCCCACTTCAAGTAGTCGTTGACCTCCTTGTATCCACAATCGCGAGGAATCGTCTTCGCGCAGTCTACTGTGAAAGCGGCGGGGGAACACTACCCGGGGTGTACGAATAGAATTCGACCTTCTGGTATCCCTGGCGCAAGGACGCATTGCCGTCAAACAGAGAAAACGACGTAATAGCGAACGGCTTCATGTTCTTGTCCAGAAGCGTCAACACCTACACTGAAGGAATCACAACAGTGCCCACGATGGAAGTATCCTTGGGACAATCCAAAACGAGAAGGGGAAAGAGCATTCGCTCAGATACGGAGGGTCCTTCTCTTATCGATCGCGTGAGCTGGCACCTACGCAATGTCATTCGGAAACTGAAATTGAGTACGAGGCCGGCGTTTGGTGTAACGGGGTGTTTCGCGAGTACAGGGTGCCGAGCATGAACATACTCTCCTCCCTGGTAGCGTCGAAAATCGGATAGAACAGCTGCAGCGCATCCAACTACGAATAACCCCAAACACGGCGCGTTCCACTTCCACTTGCTCCGAAATGCTCGACGAAAACTTGAGTTCCATGGATTGCATGCTTCCAACACCAACGGAATAAGATCTGCTGCGTAATTGGGAGAAAACAGAATGACCCTATTGCAAAACTGGATCCATTACTATCAAAATGCATTTCTCGGGAAGGAGGCAATAACCACGTATGTCGTTTAACAAAGGAACAACTCATCGTATCTGCTCACAAGAGACTCATTTTCCTCATCATCCGAATCATGCACCTCCTTGGTAAACGCGATGTACCGCACCACCGTTACGATGAACACACCAATGAGGATGGCGAGCAAAAGCCCAATCACCAGCCAGAGCGAGAATTCGGCGGTGGACTGGGTGGGTTGTGACGACTTAGCGGCAGCCACTCGCAGGGATGTAGCCGGCTTCGCCGTCACGGGCGAGGGCTTCTGCATCAGGGTCGCCGTCTTGTAGAAAGCAAAGCGAGCATGCTTCTGATTCTTTTGAAGTGCACTTGATCTGTACATAAGATTCCATTTTCAGCACAACGCTTCACTCGCTGCTTGAATCAAATCGTTCGCGTGTCTGCTTCCGCTGTACTCATACACCGTTTTCTGTGGTTCACTCGTGACGTTGGCACGTACGTTATAGAAGAGAAGCAGCGTAGGAAAACCACGAATGCCGTAGTGATTCGAGACCGCGTGCTCCACAGTGCAGTCCACCTACATTCACAACCCATTAGGATTTCTCACATCGCCGACATGGACCACTCCATCCAAGCCCTTTCCCGTTGTTTCCCATGCAGCTTCCATTCGCTGGCAGTGCGGACACCACTACACATCAGAAACTGCACTCTGCAAGCACAGGCGCGAAAAACCGCACGAACCACACGTCGGCCTCGTTGCCATTCACCCGATCATCGAACGTATTGAGAGTCAGCTTTTCGACATCTAGCTAGTCACTGGGAACGAGGGCGTACAAGATGCGCTTGCCAGCTGCAGCACGGCGAAAAGGAGGAGGAGTCCGCTACGAACATGAGGCCAGTGTGGAAAGCGAACGTGTTCATGAAACAGGGAACAAGTATGGAAAACAGTCACTATCGTAACATGAACTCGCCAGAACCAAAGTGGATCGCCACCAGCAGACGCTCCTTCATGATCGCGTCCGTGGAATAGGGCGGCAGCTCCAGCTGGAAGAAGCAGGTGTGCGCCAGGGGCAACAGCTCGTCGCCCTCCTCCTTCATGCACAGCTTGAACGGCCGCGGCCAGTTGCTCGTCTTCGGCAG
>OIWT01004802.1_pt1 | contig 10522 bp, 9 predicted proteins | sample 1587701 | NCBI WGS metagenome assembly OIWT01 (sample SAMEA3888904, study PRJEB22519) | human gut metagenome | biome: human gut; feature: human-associated habitat; material: faeces | place: Denmark | collected 2009 | reverse complement strand
ATTTGCAGCCCTTGTTTTCCTTCAGAAAGAGGGCATAAAGTCCGTAGTGATGCACGGCCTCCTGAATAGGAGATGTGTCCTCTATACGGGCTATGCTTATCAGAGGATGAAGCGTTTCCACCCCTATGAAGTCATTGAACTCCTGTATTGTATTAAAGAAAAAGTCCTTCATGGTCCTATGCTTTAAAATTTCCAAATTCTTCATATATGTTGACGATGCAAATATGCGCAGATTTTTTATATTCAATTGTACCTTAAATCAGGAATGTATTACCTATAGTCCAGAAATACGAAAGTTTATGAATCCATACTAAGATAACCGAAATGGACTTATGTTACTAAGTTACATCATTTCCTGCAATAATCTGCGGGCCGATTAGGGCAAATGCATTACCTTTGTTCAAAATGAAATGATTATGTCAAAGGTTGATAAATATGAGGCGCTGATTCCGCGGATCCAGTCAGTCCTTTCAGGGGAGACTGATGAGATTGCAAGGATGTCCAACATGGCAGCTTTGCTTCACTTTGAATTCGGCTTCTGGTGAACAGGGTTCTATCGCGTCGTTTCGACTGATGAGCTGGTGCTCGGGCCATTCCAGGGACCTGTAGCCTGCACCAGGATAAAGAAAGGCAGGGGAGTCTGCGGCACTTCATGGAGCGAGGAGCGTACACTTCTCGTCCCTGATGTCGAACAGTTTCCCGGACACATTGCGTGTTCAAGCGAAAGCCGGAGCGAGATAGTCGTACCATGCCGGAAATCCGGTCAGATTGTGGCGGTTCTTGACATTGACAGTAAGGAACTTGCAACATTCGACGAAGTGGACAAGGAGTATCTTGAACAGATAGTGTCAATGCTGTATGGCGAAGAATGTCATATGGAATAGCAGTGATTTTTCAGATGAAACTATAAGTTATTTCAATGAAAGCAGAACTTTTGTCCAAAACGGCATTTGCCGATACCAAACCTCACTATAAACTTCTTGACGGTCTTAGAGGGGTTGCTGCCTTACTTGTCGTCTGGTATCATGTCCATGAAGGATTTGCATTTGCGGGCGGCGGTATGATTACAGGCATTAATCATGGCTATCTTGCAGTGGATTTCTTCTTCATCCTATGGTCATAATGGGAGCCGTAATAGGAGCCATCACATTCATGCTGCAAGGTTCAGTTCAATGGGATGGAACTCATATTGCGACTTCAGCTGTAATGTTGGCCTTGCTGTGTGCCATGTTCATGATTCCAGCCACTCCAGGATGCTGTTATGAAGTCCGTGGCAATGGAGAAATGTTCCCTCTGAACGGGCCAAGTTGGTCGCTTTTCTTAGAATACATTGGGAATATTCTATATGCATTGATAATCAGGAGGTTGTCAAAAGTTGCATTGACTTTATTGGTGATAGTTCTCGGTATTCTTCATACAGGCTTTGCGGTTTTGGACATTTCCGGATACGGTAGCATAGGAGTCGGCTGGACCATTGATACAATGAATTTCTTTGGAGGACTGCTGCGAATGCTGTTTCCGTTTACTGCCGGTATGCTTGTCGCAAGAAATTTCCGTGCGATAAACGTCCGAGGCGCGTTCTGGCTGAGCTCAGCCGTTCTATTAGCACTGTTCTGCGTTCCGTACCTGCCCCAAACTTTTAAAGTCAATGATACTTTGGCATTGACCTTAAACGGGGCGTTCGAGTCATTCTGCATCGTCATTGTCTTTCCGCTTCTTGTATGGCTCGGCGCATCAGGACGCGCATCTAATGGAGTGTCTGACAAGGTTTGCGGTTTTCTCGGTGATATATCATATCCGCTATATGTCATCCATTATCCTTTCATGTATCTTTTTTATTCGTGGCTTATAAAAACGGAACAGTACACATTGATGGAGACTTGGTCAGTTGTTCTCGTTCTCTATGCGAGTTGTGTTTTAGTGGCGTTTATCTGCTTGAGATTATACGACATCCCAGTGCGTAACTGGTTAAGACGACGCATGGGATAGATAATTGTTTCCTGCGGGTACGATTGACTATGCTTCATTAACTGAGGCGATCGGGGAAATCATCAGGTAGGTCTTCGTCTTTTGTTTTCATTGCTTTTTCTTGGTGTCTGGCAGAAATCCGGCCACGACGCCGAGAAGTGGCAGATATGCGCTGGCATTGAAAATGAACCAGATGCTTGTCTTGTCCGCAAGCCATCCGAAGAATGCCGAACCGATGCCGCCCAGACCGAACATGAGACCGAAGAAAACGCCGGAAATCATCCCTATCCTGTCCGGCATCAGGTCTGTTGCATATACGACAATCGATGAGAATGCAGACGAAATTACCAAACCTATGATGACTGACAGGACTATGGTCCAGAAACAGTTTACATGGGGCAGCAGCAGGGCAAAAGGCGCTGCTCCCAAGATGGAACCCCATATTATGTATTTCCTTCCGTACTTGTCACCTAAAAGTCCTCCGCCTACAGTGCCGAGCGCTGATGCTGCCAGGAACGCGAAAAGGCATAGCTGGGAATTCTGCACTGTCATCGAAAACTTGTCCATCAGGAAGAATGTGAAGTAGCTTGTCATGCAGGACAGGTAAAAGTATTTGGAAAAGATCAATGTCACCAGAATGAGCATTGCCGTATGAACCTGACGGCGTGGAATATCATTGCGGATATCTGCATTGATCTCAGGATGGTCGGTATGGGTGGCAATCCTTTCCTTGTACCACGATGCGACGTACAGCAGGATTACTGCAGCCAGGATTGCTATCAATGCGAACCACCGGATGGAACTCTGTCCGAAGGGCAGAACTATGAGCGCTGCCAGCAGTGGCCCGAGTGCATTCCCTCCATTGCCTCCTACTTGGAATATCGACTGTGCCAGGCTCTTCTTTCCTCCAGAGGCCATCTGGGCGACTCTGGAAGCCTCCGGATGAAATATTGACGACCCCATTCCGATTATTCCCACTGCAATCAGAATTGTCAGGAATGTGCTGGCGCCGGAGAGCATGAGCAGGCCTGTCAATGTAAAGCACATGCCGATGGAAAGTGCGTAAGGTGCAGGTCTCCTGTCCGCGTAATAACCTGTGAATGGCTGAAGTATGGACGATGTCATCTGGAATACCAGCGTTATAATGCCTATCTGTGCAAACGAGAATCCATATGTGTCCTTTATCAGCGGGTAAATGGACGGAATCACTGACTGAATCATATCATTCAGAAAATGACCGATGCCACAAGTAATCAGTATGGAATAAGCAGTGCCGTTATGATTTACCTTCATTATCTGTTTTCTTCAAAAAATACAAAAACGGGGAACCTGTCCCCGAAATACCTCATCTCCGTTAATGTTGAGTTCGTCTTTTATTCTTGCCTTTCTTAGGCAAGAGGTGCAAAGGTACTAAACAAATCTGCATTGGCAGCTATTTGTGCAAATTTTGTTGTAAGATAAAGCAGTAGGTGGGGTATTTATAAGTGTAGTTAATTTTGGAATGAATATAGAAAAACGTGCTATGAAAAATATCTACTACAGCAATACTAGTTATATCAAGGCCAAGACGTCAGCAATCAGGAATGAGAGATTGGACTTTATGGAAGGAAAGAAACTGGGCGATCTTTCCATTCGCATAGAAGACAATGCTACAGTCCGCAAAGTGAGACGTATCGTAGAAAAACGAGTAAGCCAGAATTATTATAGCAAAAATCCCGACATCAAGTGGAGTGCAAAATATGCCATGCGGCATCACATGAGCAATATCCTCAAGAATATATACGGCACGGTTCCCGAAGGATTCCGGTATTGCTGTGCGTAGAGGGTACTCCAGAGTCTGCAAGTTCATTAGGGATTGCTGATTTGACGCTTTAATTGGAGCGAGCGGAGATGGGCAATGCAAATTTATGTGTGTTGTCTAAGACAAGAGCCATTCGACGGCAGAGACAATGTGGATGGTTTTGCCATCGATTTCGATGTTTCTTGTAGGGGAGAACGCAATCAGGGTGAGTTTGTCGCAGTGAAGTGGGCTTGCCGCCTTAACGAGGGCCTAGGTTTCCCGACTCGAAACCTTTTCTATGTCCGGTTTTATAGGAGAAGAGTGGCACATAAAAATAATGCCTTCAGATGTGAATCCCATGAAACAACTTCTCAATGAACGATATCCAGCTGACAAATATGTTGTTTACCTTCTCGCCGAACTCGTCGTTCTTCACTTCTTTGCCCTTCACTATCGGTCACAAATGTGGCGAACTCATAAAAATTGAACTCCGGATACGCAATGTTTGGCGCTATTTCAGAATAATATCGTGCCTTTGACTTGCAGATTATTTTTTGCGATTTCCCCAATTTCTCAACTTCGACGGAGGTTGAGGAAATTCTTTTTCCCTTTTTCAAAGTTACGAAATTTCTATCATTTTATCAATTAGCTCGTTAGTGAAGCTGAAAACTTTTTAGGCATTTCCCGACAATCCTTAGATAGTTCCCATAAGAATGTATTTAGCAAAAGTCGGGGGATTGTTAGTTGACTACTAGCGCCTATCTAGATCGGATAATCTTTTGTATTGATGCAGTAGTCAGAATGTAGGAGTTAGTGAACGCACCTCCGATCAATAAGAGGGGAAAATGGAACCGATGGCAATGATGTGTCGTGCTGTTAATGTCCTATACATTGTTCGGCGGAGGCTGATTCCATTTTGTTGATACGCTATAGAAGAAGTCTTGGAGATCACTAATTATTTTTCTATTTTTGTAGTGGTTGGATAGCAATATTTGTTTTTTTTGCAATTCGCATTATAGTGAATTAGAGGATTATTCAACACCTTTTTTATCACATACTAACTAATACTAGTAACACTTGCAAAACTTCAGGACGTTAAGCATTACACAATGATCAAGATACAAACTAAAAGCTTTGCGAAAGATGATATAATTCTTTCAAAAGAAGATGAAGCCGCCATCCAATTAAAGGAAAAACTTCAAGAAGAATTGGCATCATGTCCAGATGCGAAAGGTACGATTTACATCATGACAAGCATACGTGTATTCGGACAGAAGCGCAACGACATTGATATGCTCGTAATGGGTTTTATGGAAAATCTTACCATTAGGAACATCAATACGAAGAATTATGGTGTTGTCAAAGAGTTAGATATCAGTAGCTTTATCTGCAATATTGAACTTAAATCGCATTCTGCGAATAAGGTAAAACGCGAGGGGATGGATTATATAGTATCATATTCCGGCATTCCACATAATGCTTCGCAGCAATGTAATGAAGCAAAATTTTCGTTAATCAATCACTTGAATGACCAGTTGCATATCAAACCATTTATATGTGATGTGCTTTGGTTTAATGGATTATCAAGAGCGGACCTCTTTCTCATGCGCGGAAATAACATTGATAACGCTTTACCTGGAGGTTTTGGGTTCAAGGATCTTATAACTGTTATTTTGCAACAAACTAATGTGATGAAGAGAGGTCTAAAATTCTGTCTTGACAGTTTTACGGATGGAGAGAAAGAGTACAAGACTATAGTTGGTTTATTTACTGCTGAGCGAAAACCGCAAGGTCTTACCAGACAAAAATTCGAATTGTTGAGCCGGAAAAATACAGATGTTGAAAAACTCTTGACAGATGTTGGTAGCAAACTTACGATTGTTACAGGAAGGGCCGGCACCGGTAAAACAGTACAGCTGCTCCAATTAGCATTTATACTTGCCAACGAGAACTATGCTAATCGTTGCTTGATCCTTACGTATAACAATGCGTTGGTAAGTGATATTAAACGCCTGATAGACTATACTCCGATGCCATCAAAGGTTGATGGACGTACAGTATCAATCAAGACAATACATTCTTTCTTCTTGACCTTAATGAAAGAAGTAGGTGTTGATGTTAATCATCTTAATCCTCAGAAGAGAACGTTTGAGGCGGACTATAATCAAGCACTAATTCAGTTGTACGAGTTTGTGGTGGGAATATGTCGGAAGGAGGACATTAAGGCTTTGAAAGATATGGCAGAGAGCACCATTGACTGGGATTACATACTAATAGATGAGGCACAAGATTTCTCTGACATGGAGAAGAAGATACTTTTCAAGGTTTATGGCGCTAATAGGTTGGTTGTGGCAGATGGTGTGGACCAGTTTATGAGAGTTGGTAATCGTCAGATCTGGGAAAGAGATGTTGAGAAGACACTTGTACGAAAACCTAAAATTATGGAATTGGAGCGTAGGCAGAAATCTAATCTCGTATCATTTGTCAATGCATTTTCTCGTCTGGCAAATCTCGACTGGAGGGTGAAACCTAATGACGAACTTCCGGGTGGGGAAATTATGATATGCTCAAAGTTTTTGAATAAAACATTTAAGAAGTTGAAGCATAATTGTGAACAGAATAAGTGTGAGAATTATGATATTCTCATATTAGAACCACCAACTCAGGTAATAAGAGATAATAAAGGTAAACGATTTGCAAAAGCTGATGCCTATAATAAAGCTGGTATTCCAATATATGACGGAATCAACGACAACAATCGTACTACATAATACCCGACCAAAGATCAATGCCGAGTATATCAATACGATTCATGCCGTGGACTTGAAGGTTGGTGTGTTGTGTGTGCTGACTTTGATGATCTGATACAATATAAGATGGACACTTATAAGTCTAACGATGAAGATTTATGCTTCGATCCTGAGGTCGCAAAGAGACGAAGTGTTATGCTTTGGGCGCTCATGCCATTGACGCGACCTATTGATACACTTGTAATTACTTTGTCGAATGTGGATTCTGAAATTGGAAAGATGCTAAAACAACTCGCAGATGCATATCCCGATTTCATTGAATGGAATATAGATTAGACTATGGATAGATTCTTTTACAATAATTATTATAAGTATTTCCTTTGGAACAATGGCTTGCTCGAACATTTCTTTACAAATGGAAAGAGCGAGATAATGCTCTATGTGGATAAACAACTTCTGGAGGAAATTGGTAAAAACAAAGGCATTGACGCTGAAGACTACAAGGAAGACTTCATTTCCTGTGTAGAGTGTTTCTGTGCTCATTATAATCGTTATATCTGTCTAAAACGTGATCCAAATGGTGATAATTTATGTGGGCATTCTGATTGCAAATATTATTCAAACATCTTTTGCCTTAAGAATAATAGGCGTTCGGATGTTCTCGCCGTTGCCAACCATATTTACACGAAAGGCATAAATTATTATGATAGATATGAAGATAGTGATGGCATTATAAAGATACGCGTATCTGAAGGCAAGAAAGTGTTAATTCATCCCTTGCCATTCTTCGCTATAGTGATCTATGTTATTCTGAAGTTTGACAATGGTGAAACTCAGGAGTGGGCAAATGTTGGTGAAAATGTTTCTGCGAATTCCAGACCTTTTATTCCTGTGTTATGGGAGTTGATCAACCGGTTCGATAGTAGATTCGACAAGGATGCCAGTGTATATGAGCGCTCAAACTCAGAATACAGTGATTATGCAGGTCGAATACTTTATCATTTGCCACTTTCTGCATCTATGCGTAGAAAAATCCAGGATGCTATATACAAGTCTAGTATTTGGAAACAGATTGACTCGAAGCCTTTCCTGGAAGTCATTGGATTAATTATGAACTCTCTGAAGAACATCAAAGCCAACGATGAACTAAGGAGTATTCTGTTGAAGTGCTATTCGTCTAACGACTATAAGGGAATATCTGCAAGAAAGGTCCAGACAGTCATAGATGATTTTGATATTGACGCTTATGAAAGTAAGTTCGCAGAACGCAAACAATCTGCTGACTACAATCAAACTATCGTTAGTGGTGAGTTCGCATTGGGTGTTTATTTTCCAAACGATGACGAACAAGCAGAAAACTCGATAGTTTTACTCACGACCGTTCAGCAGAGCGTAGAGGAGAAAGGTTTCTGTATAAATGAGGGTAAATCAGGAACTTTGGCTGGCTATAACACTTCATTTGTTAAACTTGAAAAATCAACAAGCATAGAACTAAAAGATTATGCCTTAACGACTAACAAATGCAGAATAATCCCATTGCGAACAGAAAAAGTAATCTTTTTCTATGAGTATGATGATAGTCTTTTCATTCAAACAAGGGATGTAAAACCGTCAAAATCTTACATCGTTGCTGTCCGCAATGGTACGGAACCTGATTTTGAAAAATGGTGCGATGAGAATAACAATACGCTAGTACAATGGCCTAGTGAAGACACTCGCGACTTATTTGGAAATGATTGGACAATCTACTATACTGAGAGTAAATTGAATGGTCAGTACTATCCTAAAGAAGCATCAAGTAGAAAAGATCAACAGGACTCTACGGCTATCGTGATGAAGGGAGGCATCAAGAAAAGTAATGGCGCTTATTTCATTAACGCTCTCCCATATTTCGAGATTCCGTCAAACTATAATCCTGATAATATTAAGGTTCACCTCGAACTGAACGGAGTTTATGATGAAGATAAATACTCCTTTAGAATTGTAGATAATAGAATCATTATAGACATCATAGAGATGCCAATTGATAGTGATATAATGGCATACATTGATATTTGTCTGGAATATAATGGCAAAACTAATTATAGTAATAGTTTCAATGTGTGTGAGCAGAGTATCATATACAATCCTTTATGTGAATACAAGTATGATCGATTCGGCATTATAGCCAATACGGATTTAGAGAGTTCTTTCTGTGGTAATTCTATTGATAAGAAATACCTCTCGAAAAAGATACAAGGATTATTCCAAATACACAAAGAAGATTTTACGGGTATTTCAGATGATTTGTATTTTATAAATCTACTTGCCGCATGTTGCTTTGATTCTGAAACATCAGAAATTACACATGCTAAATTTAGAAAATGCATTAGTTATGCGGCAACTCGCTTGAATATTGATATTCAGAGAGAAGGCTTCATCAGTAATGCCAAGAGAATCCTTAGTAAAACAGGTCTGATACAAATCGATTATTCTACAGGTAAATGTCAGGCTGTAGCACCTTCATTTATTCGTGTGCCTTTCTCATTGTATCATATTGATGGGAGCCAGTTACAGATGTTGGGAGGGTGTTATACACGATCTTTTATAGCAGATCTAAGTGGTTATTGCGATAAACACAATGTTGGAATATACGCAATAAGGAGCAAAAGTCAAAAGGATGAAGATAAACTGCTGCCTCCAATCATACTTGTTGGTCATAACTTCTCTGCTTCAGCGTTCAGTAAAGAGTGCAATCAGCAATGTGATTTACTTGGTGATAACGATTTCGCTTTATCACTGCTCAATGTGGTACCATCATATAGTGACATTTGCTCTTTGTTCCATTTTGAACACAACGACTCGCATGTGTTCTTACCTCGACTTGAACCGACTTCAACGAGTACGTTGCCTAGGATAAGGTCGATGAAATGTACAAGCTCGCAGAAAGTTTGGTATATTGAAAAGGGCAATAATTACTATGCAGAAATAAAGAAGGGATTGTTAGCTTGGGCTTCCATCTATTGCCATCATGAGCAGAATAAGCCAATCATGATTATCCAAAGAGATTACTCGGTGTATCTTCCTACAACGCTGATGCTTCCCAACTATGTAGAAAGGGCTTTGTTTCTCATGAACTTAGGATTACCAGAAACCCGAAAAGTCTTCGTTTGTGGTAGCTCTACGGATAAGTATTTTTCTTTACTGAACAAATACGGACTTTACAACGAAACACGATGTCAAGTTTTGGCCAACAAATTGGCAGGGTCAGAATCTGCTGTTGATACAAATCTCGTTAGAAATGCCTTTCAGACAAAATACAAGATGGAATTCTACGACTCTAATCTGAATGGCACCAAACGTCGAGAAAGGTACATGATTCTCAAAGATAATAACGGCATTGACATTTTGGCTGTTGCGCATTGGCATAATGTTTACTTAAACTGTAAAGGTCTGTTCTACAAGATAGATGCTGATTCGGTAAATAAGGCAATGACATTCCTTATAAAGGATAAATGGGTTTTTGCCAGAGGTGGAAAATCTATAGGATATTCAAGAAATGGTGGCCAATCGTTCGAACCTGAGTTCAACCTGACAGATGAGACACTTAGACTACCAGACCTGTCTAAATTTAATAAAGAAACAATTAAAATTATATAAGTAATGAAGAAATTCGAACATTTATTTTCGCAAGACCCTATCGGTGCTTTTGAAAAGATAGAAGAAGACTATGTGCGTTACTTTGATGTTTCGTATAAAATTAGTAACGAAGAAATAAATAAAGAACGAATGAATGCGCTTCGTACTGATAACAATCTCAGTAAGGAGCCATATATCGAATTGTTGCCGGAGTATGCATCTGCCCCTGGGCTGCATACTATGGATGACCTTATCCGCAGATTCGCAAAATTCTTTGGCGGAGAGGAATATGCTAGAGAGTACTTCGAGGATTTTATCTCGAAAGGCTTAATGCAAGGCCTGATGGATAAGTAGGGACTGTCGTGAAATGTCCAATAATTACGCAACGAATTGATTGATAAAGTGA
>OIWT01004800.1_pt1 | contig 10526 bp, 10 predicted proteins | sample 1587701 | NCBI WGS metagenome assembly OIWT01 (sample SAMEA3888904, study PRJEB22519) | human gut metagenome | biome: human gut; feature: human-associated habitat; material: faeces | place: Denmark | collected 2009 | reverse complement strand
CCGGTATACGACGTATAGCTGCCGTAGTTGCCGCCCGCCGCAGTGGGATCTTCATGGCCAAACTGGTCGTAGCGTGCTCTGCGCTGGTCATCGGAAAGCACCTCGTATGCTTCGTTGACCTCCTTGAACGCTTCCTCCGCCGCCTTATCGCCCGGGTTCAGATCCGGGTGGTATTTCTTCGCCAAACGGCGGTAAGCGCTCTTGATCTCGGCATCCGACGCACCGCGCTCTACGCCCAGCACCTCGTAATAATCGCGTTTTGCCAAAGGTGTTTCCTCCTTACCCGAAAAGGAATGACGCAGTCATTCCGCGCCATTCCCTTCTTTACCGTTTCGAGCTCTTACTTGTCGTCGTGCACTTCGTAGTCGGTCTCGACGTTGCCGTTGGCGTCAGGGCCGGGGTTCGTAGCGCCCGCACCCGGCTGACCGTCCTGCGGCGCCTGCTGCTGATAGATCTTGCCGAAGACTTCGTAGGAAACCTGGTTGGTCTTTTCCATCTGCGCCTTAATGGCCTCGACATCGCCGCTGTCCTTTGCCTTACGCAGCTCTGCAACAGCATCCTCGACCTTGGCCTTGTCGGCAGGATCGACCTTATCACCCAGATCCTTCAGAGTCTTCTCGATCTGGTAAGCGGTAGAGTCCGCATTGTTGACGGTCTCGACCTTCTCCTTGTTCTTCTTATCCTCATCCGCGTACTTCTCCGCATCCGCGACGGCCTTCTTGATGTCCTCCTCGGACAGGTTGGAAGAAGCGGTGATGGTGATCTTCTGCTCGTTGCCGGTACCCAGATCCTTTGCGGAAACGTGCACAATGCCGTTGGCATCGATATCGAAGGAAACTTCGATCTGAGGCACGCCGCGGGGTGCGGGAGCGATACCGGTCAGGTTGAAGCGGCCCAGCGTCTTGTTGTAGGCAGCCATCTCACGCTCGCCCTGCAGGACATGGACCTCGACCTGCGTCTGGCCGTCCGCAGCGGTGGAGAACACCTGGCTCTTATGCGTGGGGATGGTGGTGTTACGGTCAATCAGGCGGGTGAACACGCCGCCCATGGTCTCAATGCCCAGGGACAGAGGCGTGACATCCAGCAGCAGAACGTCCTTGACTTCGCCGCCCAGAACGCCGGCCTGAATGGCCGCGCCGACCGCAACGCACTCATCGGGGTTGATGCCCTTGAAGGGCTCCTTGCCGGTCGCCGCCTTGACAGCTTCCTGCACAGCGGGGATACGGGTGGAACCGCCGACCAGGATAACCTTGTCGATATCGTTGGCGGTCAGGCTCGCATCAGACAGCGCCTGACGCAGAGGCTTGATGGTATCTTCCACCAGATCAGCGGTCAGCTCATTGAACTTCGCGCGAGTCAGGGTGATGTCCAAATGCTTGGGGCCGGAAGCATCCATCGTGATGAAGGGCTGATTGATGTTGGTGCTCATCACGCCGGACAGCTCAATCTTGGCCTTTTCCGCAGCATCCTTCAGGCGCTGCATGGCCTGACGATCCTTGGACAGGTCAATGCCCTCGGTGCGCTTGAACTCCGCAACCAGGTAGTCCATGATGCGCTGGTCGAAGTCATCGCCACCCAGGTGGGTGTTGCCGTTGGTGGACAGCACTTCGAACACGCCGTCGCCGATATCCAGAATCGAGACATCGAAGGTACCGCCGCCCAGGTCGTAGACCAGGATCTTGTGGCTGCCTTCCTTATCCATGCCGTAGGCCAGAGAAGCGGCCGTGGGCTCATTGACGATACGCAGGACTTCCAGGCCGGCGATACGGCCGGCATCCTTGGTCGCCTGACGCTGAGAGTCGTTAAAGTACGCGGGAACGGTGATGACGGCCTGCGTCACCGGCTCGCCCAGATAAGCTTCCGCATCCGCCTTCAGCTTCTGAAGAATCATGGCGGAGATTTCGGGCGGCGTATAGGACTTGCCGTCGATGGTTACTTTTTCATTGGTGCCCATCTTACGCTTGATGGAAATAATGGTGCGGTCGGGGTTGACAACCGCCTGACGCTTAGCAATCTGACCGACCATGCGCTCGCCATTCTTGGCGAAGGCCACAACGGACGGCGTGGTGCGCGCGCCTTCGGGGTTGGTAATGACAACGGGTTCGCCGCCTTCCATAACGGCGACACAGGAGTTGGTCGTACCAAGGTCAATACCGATAATCTTGCTCATAAAGAAGCCTCCTTCAAAACCATAAAACTGGATTGTTTACTTTAAGTTGGATTTTTAGTTTGCCACGCGAACCATCGCATAGCGGACAACCTTGCCCTTGACGGCAAAGCCGGTCTGGAAGCATTCGACGATGGTGCCTTCGGGGTGTTCCTCGTCGGCCTCCGTCATCATCACAGCGTTGTGCTTTTCAGGATCAAACACCGTGCCGGGCGCGGCTTCCACGCGCTCCAGGCCCATTTTATTGAGCGCTTCCTCAAAGCCGCGGAGGGTCATCTCCACGCCCTTGAGCAGGCTGCCCTCCTCGCCGGCCTTCTTTGCGGCGTCCAGCGCGCGCTCGAGGTTATCCAGCGAGGGGAGAATCTCCTTGATCGTTTCGCGCACAGTGTCGTCTGCGACCTCGGTGCGCAGGGAGGCGTTGCGCTTGCGGTAGTTATCGAAATCCGCCTGCACGCGCTGCGCCATGGAAAGGTATTCGTCGCGCTTGGCCTCTGCCGATTTGACGAAGGCGTTGAGCTCTTCCAGCTTCGCACGGGTGACGGTGACGCTGTCTTCGCTCTTTTCCTGTCCGGCCGCCTGGTTTTCAGCAGCCTGCTTTTCGGCGGTATCGGCGGCTGCCTGTTCAGGCTGCACCGCCTCGGGCGCGTTTTTCTTCTTATTATCTTTATCCTTCATTTTTCTCCTCTTTCTGCTGATCCGCCGATCCTTTCTGAGGAATCAGCGCCTCATTCATCACTTTTTTCATGGCTTCCAGCACGGCGATCACGCGGGAATACTGCATCCGGGTCGGCCCCAGGATGCCCATCGTTCCCACGCCTCCGCCGACGCGGTAGGAAACCGTGACCAGAGAACAATCGGAGATGCCCGCGTCGGAAAGCTCCGGGCCGATGGCCACGGAAAACTCGACGCCAGAGCGCTGCGTCAGCAGCTTTGCCAGCTTATCCTGCGTCTCCAGCGTGGACAGCAGACTGCGCGCGCGCTCCACATCGCTGTATTCCGGATGGGAAAGCATTCGCGCGGCGCCGGCCACGTGAACCGATTTGGGATCGGGCTGCATCTGCCTTTGCAGCTGATCGATCAGCTGCGCAAACAGTTCTTTCTGCCCTGTCATCTCGCTGCACATTTCCTGCATCACGGCGGGAATCTGCGCCGCATCGCGGCCGCCGAGCTTCTCGGTGAGCATATTGCTGATGGCATAGAGGTGATCGGGCGTTACGCCCGCGGGAATGCGAATGACGGAATCCTTGTGGACGCCCTCCGCCGTGACGGTGACCATCAAGGCGGTGGTGTCGGTCAGCGGCACCAGCTGGATGCGCTTTAAGTTGCGCATCTGCGGCGCGATCATCACCGACGTATAATCCGTCAACTCCGACAGCGCCTGCGTAGCCGATGTCAGCACGTCCTCCATCTGCCCCATCCGGCGGGAGAACAGCTTCCGCAGAAGCGAATACTCCGTCGGCGGGAGCGAACCTACGCGCATGATCTGATCGACATACAACCGATAAGCGCGGTAGGAAGGGATGCGCCCTGCCGAGGTATGCGGCGATGCCAGATACCCCAGCTCTTCCAGGTCGCTCATCTCATTGCGGATGGTCGCCGAGGAAAGACCCATGCCCTGCTTGCGGGAGATCGTGCGGGAGCCGACGGGCATAGCCGTTGTGATGTAGTCATCGATAATGGCCTGAAGGATTTTATACTTCCTTTCGTCCAGATCCATGCTCCATCCGACTCCTTTCTGCCTTTCGGGCTTCCTGTTAGCACTCTCATTAGTCGAGTGCTAACTTATGATGCTAGTATAGCGCCAACCGCAAAACTTGTCAATACGTTTATGGAAAAAAACTTACGAATTTTTTTGCAGCCCTTTGCCGTTTCTCAGTTTGCCTGATTTCTCCCCCTTTTATACGAAGAAGCGCCGTTCCGCAATCGAAACGGCGACGGGGGTTCCTCTATCGATGTTGCAGCGCACCCCGGAGGCAGGGTACGCCGCGTCCGCCGAAACGGCGGCTGCGCTTTGCAAATTCGTCAAGCGCTTTGTCGAAATCCGCCGCAGTAAAATCCGGCCACAGCACATCCATAAAAACAAATTCCGCATAGGCGCTTTCCCACAGCAGAAAGTTGGACAGCCTCTCCTCACCGCTGGGACGAAGAATTAAATCCGCCTCCGGCACGCCGGAATAGAGATGCTCTCCTCCGTGATTTCCTCACCCTTTTGGACAAGCTGACGCGCGGCGTGAACTATTTCGTCCCGCCCGCCGTAATTGAAAGCCACCTGCACCGTGGTTATAACCTCGCCCACGTCGGCGGTTTCCGCCTCCTCCATAAGCGCAAGCAAATCCGGCTCTATATTTTCGCGGCTGCCGATAAAGCGCACCGCAATATGTTCGTTTTTTGCCTTTACCATATTTTTAAGGTAACTGCGCATAAGGTTCATAATGCCGGAAACCTCATCCTTGGGGCGGCGCCAATTCTCCGTGGAAAACGCATAGACCGTCAGCCACGGAATTCCCATATCACGGCAATGCCGAGATATGTTTTCAAATACCTCGGCGCCTTTTTTATGTCCCACATTGTTCGGAAGACCGCGTTTTTTTGCCCAGCGGCCGTTTCCGTCCATAATAATTCCTACATGCTGTGGCAAAAGAGTTTTATCCGTCAAGCTGTTTCCTCCTGCCGCAACCGCAGCTTAGATTTCCATAATTTCTTTCTTTTTGTCATCAACCATTTTGACGATTTTTGCAATAAAATCATCGGTGAGCTTCTGAACATCCTTTTCGATGTCCTTCTGTTCGTCCTCGGTGATGAGCTTATCCTTGAGCTGCTTTTTGAAGAAATCATTGGCATCGCGGCGATGATTGCGGATATTTACCTTTGCTTCTTCGCCATGTTTTTCAACCTGTTTGCAAAGTTCTTTACGGCGTTCCTCGGTAAGCGGCGGGAACACAAGGCGAATACAGCTTCCGTCGTTTTGGGGCGGGATGCCTATATCGGAAGCGTTGATGGCTTTTTCGATGGATTTAAGGGAACTTCTATCCCACGGCTGAATAACCAGGATGCGTGCTTCTGCAACAGAAACGGAAGCGAGCTGGTTAATGGGAGTCATTGCTCCGTAATATTCAACGCTGATTCTGTCAAGAACACCGGGGTTAGCGCGTCCTGCGCGAATGGAAGCATAGTCCTCCGCAAGGATGGCTAAAGTTTTTTCCATTTTCTCGTTATAGGGAATAAGCTGTTCTCTCATAATGTCCTCCTTTTATTCGGCAGAAATAAAAATTTTTGAAACGCCAAAAAGCCCTCTGCCGAAGAGCCTTGCGGCAAATAATAAACTTAGTCTGTAACAAGGGTGCCGATGTTTTCACCGCAGGCAGCGCGGACAATATTATCCGGGTCGGCAAGGCTGAAAACATAAATCGGCATATCATTGTCGCGGCACATGGCGGCGGAAGTGGAATCCATAACGCCAAGCTCCTTTTCAAGCACCTCTTTGAAGGTAAGATGGTCGTACTTCACCGCGTCGGAGTATTTGTGCGGATCCTTGTCGTACACGCCGTCAACCATAGTTGCCTTGAACATAATATCTGCGCCGATTTCCACCGCGCGAAGAGAGCTTGCGGTATCGGTAGAGAAATGCGGGCAGCCGGTTCCGCAGCCGAAAATAACCACGCGCCCCTTTTGCAGATGACGCACCGCCTTATCCTTCACGAAAAGCTCCGCAATAGACGGCATAGAAAGCGCGCTCTGCACTCTTGCGGGAACGCCCATCTGCTCCAACACATCACAAAGCGCCAACGCGTTCATAACCGTTGCAAGCATGCCCATATGATCCGCACGGCTTCTATCCATGCTGCCGCTGCTGCGGCCGCGCCAGAAGTTTCCGCCGCCAACCACTATTGCAAGCTCCACACCAAGCTCGCTGCACTTTTTAATGCTCTCGCAAATTTTAGTTGCTACATCAAAGTCGATGCCCATGCCTTTATCTCCGGCAAGCGCCTCTCCGGAAAGCTTGAGCAAAATGCGTTTGTATTTAAGTTCCAACACGATCACCCCTGTCATTTTATCAAAGGAGCAGACCTTCTAATTACCCCTATTTTATATTATTTTACACTAAACCGGGGCGAATGTAAAGCTTAAAACGAAAATCTGCCCACAAAATAAATTGCGACATTTTTATATACAAAAAAGCCCGGCAAAAACCGGGCTTTTAAGCAATAAATCAAATTACAGAAGAGAATCGAAGAGTTCGGGAGCGTATTTCGGTATAACGGTGGAGCCGATATACAGGTCGTTTTTGGAAGGCTCTTCAATACCTGCAGCAACAGCAGCTCTTACAGCGCCGACGTCACCGGTAAGGGTGACAATACCCTTGCCGCCGACTGCGTAACCCATGGTGATGGATACAAGGCTGATCTGTGCGGCTTTTGCAGCAACATCAGCGGCTTTGATGGCGGAAGTGATGCTGTAAAATTCCATTGCGCCGATAGCGTCGCCGCGCTGAACCTGTGCGGTGCCGCTGAGAGCGGGAATAAGCTGCGGATGTACGTTCTGAATAATCATTTTGTCAACTACGCAGTTGCCGCCGTTGATTTCGCCAGCAAGAATGGAGGCTTTTACGGAACCGGTATCGCCATAAATGATGATGATATATTTGCCGGGGCACACTGTAGAAGTACGAATAAGACTTACTTCAGCAGCTTTGAGCATAACATCGCAGGTCTCGATGCCCTTTGCGATGCTGTTAAATTCAAGCATTCCGATTGTCTGGATCATTTGCTCTCCCTCCTTATTTCTACTCTGTCAGTGACAGCAGTGACTTCTCCGTCGAAGCTTGCGTATACGTTTGCGCCAAGCTTGCCTTCATCCATAACGCCGATGGGGTCGCCTTTCTTTACTGCATCGCCAACGGAAACAACGGCGGTAGCCGGTGCGCCGATGTGCTGTTTAAGCGGAACTTCGACTACTTCGGGGTTCAGAACGATGGGTTCATCGGTGGCAAGGTGCTTGCCGTAATATTTGCTGAGGCCAAGACGTGCTACAAGGCGGTTGGTAGGAATCTTGCGGACTTCCCTTTCCGGTCTTGCATGGGGTTCGGGGTTCTTCGGAACATCGATTCCTCTTGCACGGAGCTGATTTTTGATGTATACATTTGCCTTTCTGGGAGAAAGATGCATCGGGCAGGAGAACAGTTCGCAAGCACCGCATTCGGAGCAGTTCATAACATGGCCGAATACGCGAAGATATTCGTCGTTATCGGTAATCATGCTTTCGCGATACAGGTTTCTCATGGTCATATGCGGCTTAATGTCATGTCCGGTCTGATAACGCGGGCAGTTATCGGTGCACATACGGCACTGGATGCAGCTGGATTTTGCTCTGTTGATCATGGATTCGGGTTTAAGATGGCTGCTGGTGATAAGATAATGGTCTTTAGGAAGAACGATGATGTTGCCGTCGGTCTTGGTGATGACAAGCTTGTCAATGTCTTCGTCATTATCATGAACTTTGCCCATCATAGGTCCGCCCATAATAACTGCATAGTTGGAAATGGTGGGGTCTGCTGCTTTTACACACTCACGAACAGAGGTTCCAAGCGGCACATGGAGCATAACAGGGTGTTTGACCTCGCCTACTACGCTGAGGAATTTATCGGTAACGGGTTTGCCGTCATAGGCGTCCACAATGTTAAGAACGGTACCTACGTTATCGACAACCGCACCGACCATCAGCGGAATGCCCCTCTCGGGGACGGATTTTCCGGTAATTTCGCAAACGATAACCTGCTCGTCACCGGCGGGATAGAAATATCCCATTTTGTGGAGTTTAATGTCACTTCCTGCTTCGGCGATAGCTTTTTCAAGAGCAGCAATTTCGGTTTTGTATGCTGCCTTGAGGGCTATGTACTTTTTGTCGGCGCCAAGCTCTTTAGCAATCATGTCAACGCCTTTAACAAGGTCTGCCGCTCTTGTTCTGATAAGGAACTTATCAGTTTCAATAAGCGGTTCGCACTCTGCTGCGTTTACGATGAAGTACTCAGATTTAGCGTTGAGTTTTACATGGGTAGGAAATCCTGCGCCGCCCGCACCGACAATACCGGCATTTTTAACGGTTTCGACTAAACTCAAATCAATGCACCTCCCTGTATTTTTCTGCAATTTATGCTTTGATAAGCAAAACGGCGGCAATATATATAACTATTATACAATATTTATATTTCCGTTGCCGCCGCTAAACGCACTTGATTCAGTACAAAAAATTATTTGCCTGCAATCTGTTTTGCAACTTCTTCAGCAAAGTTTTCTTCGCGTTTCTCGATGCCTTCGCCCTTTTCCATACGAACGAATTCGTCAATCTTGATGGAACCGCCAAGTTCTTTTGCGACCTTGTCAGTGTACTCCTTGATGGTCATGGAAGGATCTTTTACATACTCCTGATCAACAAGGCAGTTCTCTTTGTAATATTTATTGATTTTACCCTCGACGATTTTGGTCTTTGCCATATCGGGCTTGGAAGCCATCTTGGGGTCGTTGTTGATCTGAGCAAGAGCGATTTCTCTTTCGTGCTCAACAACTTCTGCGGGAACGCAGTGCTCGCAAACATAAAGCGGGTTTGCTGCGGCAATCTGCATTGCAATGTTCTTGCCGTACTCTGCAAAACCTTCTTTGTCTGCTACATCGGTGTCGAATTTAACCATTACGCCGATTTTGCCGCCGCCGTGTACATAAACGGCAACTGCGCCTTCGTAACGTTTGAAGCGACGAATTTTAAGGTTCTCGCGGATAACAAGAATTCTGTCTTGAAGAAGTTCCTGAACGGTCTGGTCGCCAACTTTAACGGCGAGAAGTTCCTCAACGGAAGCAGGGTCATTGTCGATAACTGCCTGTGCAGCAATTTTTGCAAACTCCTGGAAGCTTTCGTTCTTTGCAACGAAGTCGGTTTCGGAGTTTACTTCAATAACTGCGCCGACGTTCTTTTCGGGGTCGTTAATTGCCACAACAATGCCTTCAGCAGCGATTCTGGAGGCTTTTTTTGCAGCGGCGGCAAGTCCTTTTTCACGAAGGAATTCGATAGCTTTTTCCATATCGCCGTCGGTTTCGATAAGTGCTTTTTTGCAGTCAAGCATGCCGCATTCCGTTGCTTCACGGAGAGCTTTTACGTCCTGTGCAGTAAATGCCATAATTATTCTGCCTCCTCTTCGGTTTCTTCTTCAGGAGAATTCTGTTCGCCCTGTCTGCCTTCGATAATTGCATCTGCAATGGTGCCTGCGATAAGCTTTACGGCACGGATTGCATCATCGTTGCCCGGGATGACATAGTCAATCTCGTCAGGGTCACAGTTAGTGTCAACAATAGCTACTATCGGAATACCGAGCTTGCGTGCTTCGGCAACTGCGATTTTCTCTTTTCTGGAGTCGACGATGAAAAGAGCGCCGGGGAGCTCGGTCATATCTTCGATACCGCCGAGGAATTTCTCAAGCTTCTCAATTTCGAGAGTAAGCTTGGAAGCTTCTTTCTTGGTCAGGCGTTCGAAGGTGCCGTCCTCCTCCATTTTGCGGAGCTGCTGAAGGCGAGCAATTCTTCTTCTGATGGTCTTGAAGTTGGTGAGCATACCGCCGAGCCAACGAGCATTTACATAGTAAGCGCCGGCTCTTTCGGCTTCTTCACGGATGGAGTCGGCGGCCTGTTTTTTGGTGCCGACAAAAAGAACGGATTTGCCTTCTGCAGAAAGCTCGTTTACGAAGGTATAAGCTTCTTCGATTTTCTTAACGGTTTTCTGAAGGTCGATGATGTAGATTCCGTTTCTTTCGGTGAAGATATACGGAGCCATTTTCGGGTTCCAGCGGCGGGTCTGGTGACCAAAGTGCACACCGGCCTCCAGCAGTTGCTTCATAGATACGACAGCCATTTTGATATTCTCCTTTTGTTTTTTCCTCCACCCCGATCATCCCGGCAGCCCGTCCTTGCGGACACGGGGGCGGCCGATCCCCGGGTGTGTGGTTTTGAAATGTCACGGGTCAAAGCCCATGCTGAGTCATTATATAGGATGGAACGCGTAATTGCAAGCATTATTTCCCAAAAAACGCAAAAAAATTCCGGCGCGGGGAAAAGAATTGCGCCGGGGCTGCGCTATCTTGGCAGCCCCGTCTTTCCTCTCGGCACCCGGCAGTCGTCGGGCTTCGCCTCCACCAGCACGATGTCCGGGCCGATGCGCTTGATGCAGTTCCATGGAATGATAAAATCGTCCCGCCGTCCGAAGCCCCCCGGAAACCGCGCGGGGCATGGGACGACGATGGCGCAGACGTTCCCGCTGGGGATCTCCACCTGCACATCCGTCACAAACCCCAGCCGGCGGCCGTCGCTGACGCAGA
>OIWT01004798.1_pt1 | contig 10530 bp, 9 predicted proteins | sample 1587701 | NCBI WGS metagenome assembly OIWT01 (sample SAMEA3888904, study PRJEB22519) | human gut metagenome | biome: human gut; feature: human-associated habitat; material: faeces | place: Denmark | collected 2009 | reverse complement strand
GAATAGGTTGAATTTTAAAATATCCGATCAGAACAAGATATTGCTTCTGAGTTTTATAGTCGGCGTGCTCTCTGGGTGCGCCGCTGTCATTCTTGATTTCGCTATAGAATTCATAAGTTATATTCTTAATGGCAACATCTGGGGCTCACTGGACTACGAGTTCAGTTTTCTTGTCCTGCCGGGTGTGGGAATGCTTGTCTCCCTGCTTCTGCTGAAATTTGTCGTGAAGGACAATATCGGACATGGAGTGACAAAGGTTCTTCTGGCCATATCAAGGAACGAGTCCAAGATCAAGCCCCACAATATGTGGTCGTCTGTGCTGACGTCCAGTTTTACCATAGGTTTCGGTGGTTCCGTCGGAGCTGAGGCGCCTATAGTATATACCGGTGCAGCCATAGGTTCCAACATTGGACGGGTGTGCAAGCTTTCCTACCGGAACATCACCTTGCTGCTCGGATGCGGTGCTGCAGGTGCTGTGGCCGGGATATTCAAGGCCCCGCTGGCAGGTGTGCTCTTCACAATGGAAATATTGCTTTTCAACGTTTCCATGAAGACCATGCTTCCACTGCTGATTTCTACCATTTCTGCCACGGTGATAGCATATATCTTCAGGGGACAGACCCCTGTGTTCGCCTGCAACCTTACACCCTTCTCGATGCCGAACATCCCGTTCTATATCGGGCTTGGAGCGGCTGCCGGCCTGTTTTCCCTGTATTTTACCAACGGAACGCTGTGGTTGGAGGACAAACTCGGGAAATTCAAAAACCCTTATGTGAAATGGGGAGTGTGCGCTGTAGGATTGGGACTTCTCATATTCCTTTTGCCGCCACTTTACGGGCAGGGGTATGATTCCCTTCACAGTCTTTTGAACGGGCATGAAATAGTCCTTGAGCGCAAGACCATGCTTTCATTCATGATGAATTACAAGTGGGGTATTCCGATATTCTTCACCCTGATTCTCTTCTTGAAGATAGTGGCGATGACCCTTACAAACTCCGGAGGAGGAGTGGGAGGAACATTTGGTCCTACGCTGTTCTCCGGTGCCATACTGGGATTCATCGTGGCGAGATGTTTCAATCTTGTGGGATTCAGTGTCCCGGAGCAGAACTTCGTCCTGGTGGGAATGGCTGCCTTGATGGCGGGAGTGATGCAGGCCCCGATGACCGCGATCTTCTTGATTGCGGAGATATCAGGTGGATATGAACTGTTGATTCCGCTGATTCTTACATCTACGGTGTCGTTCGGGACCGTGCGTATTTTTGAGAAATATTCCATATATACCAAGCGTATCGCCCAAAGCGGAGACCTGCTGACCCATGACAACGATCAGGCCGTACTTACACTGCTTCAGACCAAGGACCTTATCAGGGACAAATATCCACGAGTGCAGATAGATGCCACACTGCGTGATGTTGTGGGCATAATATCCGATTCGGAAGCAGCTGTGCTGGCGGTTATAGATTCGAATGGAAGATTTCAGGGGATGGTGGATGTAGCCGCCGCCCGCAAATATCTGTTCAGCCCGGACAAATACGACAGCATACATGTCTATAACATTATGGAAACGCCGCCGGACTACATCTACTATGGAGAAAAGATGGATACGGTGATGCGTAAGTTCGAGAAGACCGGGGCCTGGCGTTTGCCGGTAGTGGATCCGGACAGCAAGAAATATCTTGGATTCATATCCAAGTCCCGTCTGCTTATGGCCTATAGAGCCGAACTTCGGGAAATCTCCCTTGAAGACTGACGCTTCCGACAGGGGATAGCGCCCGAAATCAGGCGCACATCCCGTTATAGCCTTTATATCTTGGATTTGCCGGCCGGCCTGAGAGCGATTCTCGATCTGTCGAGATCAACGGATTCCACGATTACCGTTATGTGCTGGTGCAACTTAAGGACCCTGGTGGGATCTGTGCCACGGGGACCGAGTTTGGAGACGTGTATGAGACCATTCTCATGCAGACCTATATCTACGAACGCACCGAAATTGGTGATATTGGTCACTATTCCCGGAAGTTCCATGCCGGTCTTAAGGTCTTCTATACTTCTGACATCCTCTGCAAACGAGAATTCTCCTGCTTGTTCGCGCGGGTCGAGCCCCGGTTTGGCAAGTTCTTTTATGATGTCATTGATGGTCGGGAGTCCTGCCTGATCGGTTACGAAGTCCTGAGCGTTGATGCGCGAACATAAATCCTGATTGCCGACCAGTTCTCTGGTGCTGACGCCGAGTGACTTGGCCATTGCATCCACAATTCCGTAGGATTCAGGATGAACTGCCGATGCATCGAGCGGGTTCCCGGCGCCCCTTATTCTCAGAAATCCGGCACACTGCTTGAATGCCTTTGCGCCGAGTCGCGGGACTTTCTTGAGATCTTCTCTGCTGCTGAATGCGCCTTCTTTGTCCCTGTATGAGACAATGCTTTCCGACAGTGACGGCCCGATTCCAGCGACATATGAGAGAAGGTACGGTGAGGCTGTGTTGAGGTTGACGCCTACGGAGTTGACACAACTTTCAACGGTATTGTCCAGTTTCTCCTTCAGCAGGCCCTGATCCACATCATGCTGATATTGACCTATGCCCAGGTTCTTCGGATCTATTTTGACAAGTTCCGCCAGAGGGTCCATAAGACGCCTTCCTATGGATACGGCGCCCCGGACAGTGACGTCTTCGTCTGGAAATTCCTTTCTGGCGACTTCCGATGCGCTGTAGATGGAAGCTCCGTCTTCACTTACCGTCCAAACCTTGCATCCTTCAGGAAGCCTGATGCGCTTTATGAAATCTTCAGTTTCCCGGGATGCGGTGCCGTTTCCTATGGCGATGGCTTCTATCTTGTATTTGCCAATCATTTCCTGCACCGCCGTGATTGACTTTACCTTGTCGTTTTGTGGAGGGTGAGGATATATGATTGTATGATGCAGAAGCTTTCCTTCTGCGCTTAGACAGGCTATTTTGCATCCGTTACGAAATCCCGGGTCTATGGCCATGGTTCTCTTCTGCCCGACCGGTGCTCCGAGAAGGAGCTGCCTGAGGTTGTCCCCGAAGACGTTGATGCTTTCGATGTCGGCCCTGCTCTTGGCCTCACGTATCACCTCTGCGCTGATGGAAGGCTCGATGAGTCGTTTGAATGAGTCCTGGACGGCAAGTTTGATCTGCTCTGCAAGTTCTCCTCCAGGGAAAGCATGCGCTTTGCAGAAATCGTAGTATATCTTGTCACAGCTCCTCTGAGCGTCCGTATCTATGGATACCTTGAGGAATCCTTCGTTCTCAGCCCTCAGTATTGCAAGAAGTGTATGTGCCGGGATGCGGTCCAATGGATATGACTTGTCAAAGCAATTTCTGTATTTGTCCGCTTCCGGATTCTCTTTCCCGGATTTGGTGACCTTGGTGCAGAGATGTCTTTTACGGAAGATGGACCTTTGGTTCTCACGTATTGCGGCTGTTTCGCTGAGCCGCTCGGAAATGATGTCCCTTGCTCCGGCAAGAGCGGCTTCGATGTCGGAGACGTCTCCCTTGACGAATTTGGAAGCATCGGATGACGGGTAGCGTGAACGTACGTTCCACATCAGGTCTGCAAGCGGCTCGAGGCCGAGTTCCCTGGCGGCAGTGGCTCGTGTGCGTCTTTTCGGTCTGAATGGAAGGTACAAATCTTCAAGTTCGGTGGAGTTTACGCAATTCTCTATCTGCTCTTTCAGGTCTTCCGTAAGGGATCCTGATTCCGAGATGGTCTTGAGAACTGTTTCTTTGCGCTTTTCCATCTCATTGAAGACGTCTATGTAGTGTTTGAGTTCTGCAATCTGGGCATCGTCCATGCCACCGGTCTTTTCCTTCCTGTAGCGGCTGATGAAAGGTATTGTGTCACCGTCTGCGAACATCTCGACACAATTCTCCACCTGCCAGGATTTGATGCCCATGATGTCGGCAATCCTGTCAACGTACAACTCTTTCATTATTTGCCTGCTTTTTTGAACTTGCGGAACCTGAGAGCGAGAACGCCCCAGAAGGCTTCTCCGAAAATGCTTCCTGACATCTTGGAAGTCCCTTCCTTGCGGTTGACGAATACGACCGGCACTTCGGCAATCTTGAAGCCAAGTTTGTGGGCGGTGTATTTGAGTTCGATCTGGAATCCGTAGCCCTTCATCCTGACGGCATCCAGATCTATGGTCTCAAGAACTTTGCGAGAGTAGCAGACAAATCCTGCCGTGCTGTCAAATATTCTGAATCCAAGGACCGTGCGTACATAGATGGAAGCACAATAGGAAATCATGATTCTTCCCATAGGCCAGTTTACCACATTGATTCCGTCGCAGTAACGGGAGCCTACAGACATGTCCGCGCCACCTTCGACACAGGCTGCAAGCAGTCTTGGCAGATCGGCCGGATTGTGTGAGAAGTCGGCGTCCATCTCGAGAATATAGTCATAATCATGCTCCAGGGCCCACTTGAATCCGGCGACATACGCCGTGCCAAGGCCGAGCTTTCCGCTTCTTTCTATGAGGAAAATCCTGTCCGGACATTGCTTCTGGATAGAGCGGACCGCGTCTGCGGTGCCGTCCGGCGAACCGTCGTCGATTACCAGTATATGATAGTCGCCCTCAATGTCAGACACCGCGGCAATTATCTTCTCAATGTTTTCAATTTCATTGTAGGTAGGGATTATTACGAGTTTTTTCTCCATACGGAAAGCATTTATGTGGATACAAATTTAGTATTTTTTGTTTAAGTTTGCACTATTATGAAAATGGTAGAGAGATTTGACGTATGCGCCCGTACTTCTACGAAACGTCTTCGTGAGATAGCTTGCGCGTGTGATTCTGAATATTTGTTGTTGTACACCGGAGAGGGAGAGCTGCGGTGGGTGAATTTCGGCTTGGAAAGGATGGTTTCCGTGGCCCGGGATACGGGTGCGGCGATGGTTTATTCCGACCGTTTTGTGTACAAGGACGGAAATGTGGAGTCGGCCCCGGTTATTGACTGGCAGGATGGCGCGTTGAGGGATGATTTTGATTTCGGCGGCGTGCAGTTGTACCGGACATCCGTTTTTAAGGATGTTGTGAGGGAGATGGACGCTGAATATGAGTTTGCGGCGATGTATGATCTGCGGCTTCGGGTGAGTAGAATCTGCGCCCCGCTGCACATAGGGGAATATCTGTACTATGAGCTGGAGAAGGATTTGAGGGCTTCCGGAGAGAAGTTGTTTGACTATGTGAATCCTCGCAACCGGGAGGTGCAGATAGAGATGGAAAAGGTCTGCACTGCGCATTTGAAGGCAGTCGGAGGCTATCTTGAGCCTCATTTCAAGGATGTTGACCTAAGTGACGGGGGAGAGTTCGAATATGAAGCGTCGGTGGTGATTCCGTGCCGTAACAGGGTGCGCACGATAGGGGACGCCATTCGTTCTGCGTTGTCACAGAAGACGGATTTCAGATACAATGTGATAGTGGTGGATGACAATTCCACTGACGGAACGGTGGATGTGATACGCGGGTTTGATGACAAGCGGCTTATTTATATCGCGCAGGATGACAGCTATCATGCCATAGGAGGCAATTGGAACGCTGCCGTGCATCATCCCAAGTGCGGACGGTTTGCTCTGCAGCTTGACTCGGATGACATGTATTCCGATGAGAATACGGTGCAGAGATTTGTGGACGCATTCCGTAAGGAGAACTGCGCCATGGTGATAGGAACCTATCAGATCACGGATATAGACCTTCGGCCGCTTCCTCCCGGGGTAATCGACCATCGCGAATGGACAGAAGATAACGGACGCAACAATGCGCTGCGAATCAATGGCTTAGGTGCTCCTCGCGGCTTCTGGACACCTCTTTTGCGCACCATCAATTTTCCGACCGTGAAGTACGGGGAGGATTATGCCGTGGCTCTTCGTATTTCGAGAGAGTACCGTATAGGGCGAATTTACGAGGTGATGTACGACTGCCGTCGCTGGGAAGATAACTCCGATGCGGCGCTTGACGTTCAGAAGGTCAATGCCAACAATCATTACAAGGACAGCCTGCGTACCTGGGAACTCCGCGCCCGTCAGGCGATGAACCGGAAGTGAGAGCCTCTTGTTCTAGTCCATTTCGCGGAGTTTGCGGCATAGTTCGGGGAATCTCTCGTCAAGTACGGCGGGTTTTCCTTTATCGAAGAAGCAGTGGGTGGTGATGCCTTTGCATACCAGTGCCCCGTTTACTGTCATCCGGTAATTGAATTTCATTTTCAGCGCCGAGATGTCTTCGAGTCCCACGTTTATGACTATTTCATCGCGGAAGGTGGTGGTTTTCTTATATTCGCACTCCACGCTGACAACGGGGGAGCTAATCCCTTCGGCCTCCATCCTGTCGAAGCCGTAGCCGAGCTTTTCAAGCAACTCTATGCGGGCTTCTTCCATATACCTTATATAGTTGGAATGATGGGTGATGCCCATCCTGTCGCATTCGTAGTAATTGACCTTTCTTCTGTAGATTTCCATTGAAATTGTTTCTAAAACCACGCAAAGATATGAAAAGATTCATAGACTTGTGGGGTAGGGAAATGTCAAATATTTGAAAAAAATTTGCGCGTACGGAAATTTGTCGCATCTTTGCAGTGTGCTAATAAACTATTACACTATTAAGATATGATAAAAGTCAATAATCTTGCATTCAGCTACGGCAAGGACCAGGTGCTGAAAAATATCAATCTTACTCTCGAGGACGGTAAGATTTATGGTCTTCTTGGGGAGAATGGTGTGGGCAAGACCACGCTGTTGACTCTTCTTTGCGGTCTCAAGAAGACGCAGGTCGGCTCTATTGATGCGGATGGCGCAAATCCTTATGACAGAGAGCCTTCTCTTCTTGAGCAGATGTTCTACCTTCCGGATGATGTGGCGCCAATATATGACAAGGCTTATGCCTGGGCCAAGTCCAGAGGAAAGTTCTGGTCAAATTTCTCGCTTGACAAGTTCGTGGAGATAATGGATGGTTTTGAGAATGACGTGAATCAGAAGCTCAGTGCGATGTCCACAGGTCAGTTGAAGAAAACCTATATTTCATTTGCCCTGGCCTGCTCCACCAAGTATCTTTTCCTTGACGAGCCTACCAACGGACTCGACATTCCGTCCAAGTCCCAGTTCCGGTCGTCCATTCTCAAGTACACTTCGGAAGATTCCACAATAGTGATTTCTACTCACCAGGTGCGGGACCTTGAGAATGTGATAGACCCTATCATCATACTTGACCGTCAGGATGTGCTTCTCAACGCTTCTCTCGAAGAGGTTTCCCGCAAACTGTTTTTTGACTATGGTACCGAACTTCACCAGGAGAGTCTGTATTCCGAGCAACTGCCGGGAGGGTTCATTCAAGTGTATCCCAATGTCCGGAACCAGGACAGCAAGGTCAACATTGAAGCGCTGTTCAATGCGGTCCACAAGAATAAAGAACTGATTAAAGGAATGTTTACAAGCAAATAAGGGATAATACTATGAACAATATATTCAATATCAAGCGGTTTTCTACGTATTTCATGTATGATCTCCGCAATGCCAAAAACAATTACGGTCTTTCCATGGTTGTAGTGGGACTCGTACCGGTCATAATGTTTGCATTCTACCAGATAATTGCGTGGATGTCCAATGGGAACAATTACGTATTAGGATCTCCTGTCAGGGTAATGTCTTTTTTGATAGCCTGCTGCATAGTGCTGCTTTCTTCCCCTGTCAAGCTCTACGGACGGATTACCGAGAGGCGCTATGGCTCCGACTGGCTTATGATACCTGCATCGACATTTGAGAAGTGGTTGTCCATGATGCTTATTACAGCCATTGTGATTCCGGTAGTGATGACAGTGTTTCTTATGGCGAGTGATACGGCTCTGTCGCTGCTGTTCCCGTATGCGTATGGAGAGACTATTTTTTCCATTCTTGACGGCGTGAATATTTTTGACATTGAGTGCGGCTCTCAGTTGAGCATTAATCTGGGCTATCCGCTCATAGTGTCGTGGATTTGCAATGCACTTACTTTTACCCTCGGTGCGATATTCTTCAAACGGGCCAAGATTGCCAAGACCATTCTTGCCTGTATGGCAATCGGGGTAGTATCCAGCAGTGTTTTCTTCTCGTTTATCAACGCCGACAGCTTTGAGCTTTTTATCGACGAGGTGGAAATTAGCGGAGATCCGGGACGTGCAGTCAGTATTCTGAACAATTGGGTCAACATTACCATGATTCTTGAACTGGTAGTTCTCTCGGTCGCTATATTCTTTAGACTCAGAACTATAAAACATTAGAGTTATGATGGAGTTCGACAATAATAAGCCTATCTACATACAGATAGCGGACAATATCTGCGAGAGAGTTCTCTCCGGAGAATTCAAGCTTGGGGATCGAATACCTTCGGTACGTGAATGGGGCGCAAGGATAGGAGTGAATCCTAATACCGTGGCGCGTTCGTATGAAGTCCTTTCCAATCGCAGTGTGATATCCAACCAAAGGGGAATAGGCTTCTTTGTGGCAGGCGATGCACTGGATGTCATCCGGAGTTCGGAGAGGAAAAAATTCATGGAGGAGGAAGTTCCGGCATTCAAGAGTAGAGCCTTGCTTTTAGGAATTGATATAAAAGATTTGTTGATATAATTTTAGATATATGAAAAACATTTTATGCCCATTGGCTGCTTTGTTGGCAGCATCTGCGTTGTCATCCTGCGCATTTGTCAAATATGATTCAAAAGGTGACGAGGAGCGAGTTCAGATTGAGGACAGCGGCGAATTAAGTGAAAAGGAATATGAAGTGGAGGATTTTACCGCCATCCGATGCAATATTCCTGCGGATATTGTCTTTACGCAGGGTGAGCCTTCGGTGAAAGTGATAGCAAAGTTCCGGTACGTTGGACAAGATCAGTGTTCAAAGTACAGCGGACGATATGGGAGGGCTTCTTACCATATCGAATGCCGGCAAATATTCTTTCAAGAATGTGCGCAAGCTTGAGATAAGGGTCAGCACCCGTCAGCTTTCCAAGGTGGAACTCAACGGAGCACAATCCTTTACCTCAAAGTCCGAAATCTCTACCGGGGATTTTGATTTGCAGTCTTCCGGAGCGGCCGAAATCGAGTTGGACGGAATGTCCGCTGCCGACGTGCGACTTTTAATCAACGGAGCCGGGGATATTGACATTGATAACCTGGACTGCAAGTCTCTTGATATTCAGGTTATCGGGGCGGGAAGTTGTGATGTGTCCGGAAAAGCGAAGGATGCAAAGGTCCTTATCAGCGGTGCCGGAGATATCGACCTTTCCGAACTGAGGGCGGAATCTTTCGACTCGGACATAAAGGGGATAGGAAGTATCAAGAAGCCTGTCCTGAAATAGATGCTGTATTATTTGCCGGTGTTGGGAATATGCCGGGACGCTGCCGATGCCTTGATGTTCGCTTCAAGGCGTCGGTATTCGTTTTCCGGAATGCAGAATTCTTTCAGACGATTCCAGATAATATCCACGCTGACATCTCTTGGATGTACGAGGTCATTGGCATAGAAACGGTAATCTCTAAGCTCGTCAAGCAGTATTTCGTATGCCGGGAAGTATGTGGTGCTCTCTGGGAATGCTTCCAGAACGCTCTGGAGTCCGATGTGCAGGGATGATTTTGAAATGGTGTTGGCATGTGCTCCGTCCCCGAGATGCCGTATAGGGGAGACTGTGAATATGAACCGCTTTTCGGGATGATTCCTTACGATGCCGGACAGTAGGGCGGCAGTTTCCGAGAAGGAGAGCATGGACCTGTCAAACTCCTTTGCCGGGCGTTTCAGGCAGTTGGACACAACTTTGCCTTTGTGCTTCCAGATGAACGATGTGCCGAGCGTGATGATGACGATGTCCGAATTGTGCCAGAAGTCCCTTGACCGGACGAGCGAACTGTTGGCTCTGTCCAGAAAATCTTCAGAGGTAAGGGCAGCGAATGAGCTGTGGTGCTCAAAACTGCATATCCTCTCTGCTCCTGCTCCCATCTGTACGCAGTCTTCAACTGTGAAAAGCGTGTCGCCGTCGAGTCTGGATACGGCTGATGCTATGGATGCCGGATTATAAAGGGTGCCGAACGGATTGCAGAGAACTTGGAATCCGGCGTCACGGAGCTTGCCTCCAATCTCGTCGCTGAAACAGCTTCCGAGCATTACAATCCTGTTTGACAGGGTGATGCTGATGTCGCTTCGGCGCTCTGTCCGAACCTCGGTATATAGTTTTGTCATAGCACAAATGTATGGATTATTTACTAATTTTGCGTCATGAAAAAGATGATTCTTAGTTGGTTCGTCGTGATGGCGGCGATGCTGTCCTGGTCGTGGACGGCTTCTCTTGATGCCAGAGAGCATAAGTTGTATGTAGTGACCACCGGAGATGTACATGGTGCGTGGTTCAATAGAAACTATATCGACGGCGCTCCGGACCGGACGAGCCTGATGTCAGTAAAATACTATGTGGATAGTCTCAGAACTGCGGTTGGGCGCGATAACGTGCTTCTTATCGATGCCGGGGATTGTCTTCAGGGGGATAATGCC
>OIWT01004790.1_pt1 | contig 10547 bp, 9 predicted proteins | sample 1587701 | NCBI WGS metagenome assembly OIWT01 (sample SAMEA3888904, study PRJEB22519) | human gut metagenome | biome: human gut; feature: human-associated habitat; material: faeces | place: Denmark | collected 2009 | reverse complement strand
AAATGCTCACTTCGAGTCGGTCAACGTGCTTACTTCGGTCGAAGTAAGCATGCGTATCGGTCGAAGTAAGACGACTTCATTGAAGAGTTTACCCCGCCCAATTCTCCCTATCCAAGTTACGATAACTTATGGCTTCGGCTATGTGATGAGGCAAAACCTGCTCTGAGTGGTCAAGATCGGCTATGGTGCGGGCAACCTTTAAGATGCGGTCGTAGGCACGGGCTGATAGGTTGAAGCGTTCCATGGCATTGCGTAGAAGATTCAATCCATGCGTGTCGGGCAAAGCGAATTGGTGAAGCAGGCGCGAGCTCATCTGAGCATTGCAATGCACGCCCGGTATGTCGGCAAAGCGTGCGGCTTGTACCTGCCGTGCCTGTATAACTCGCTCGCGGATGGCGGCACTGCTTTCCGATGTTCCTTTCTCCGCTAACTTCTCGAATGGCACTGGGATAATTTCTACTTGAATGTCAATACGGTCGAGTAGAGGTCCCGATATCTTATTCAGATACTTCTGTACTTGTCCGGTAGAGCATACGCAGTGGCGTGTGGGATGATTGTAATATCCGCACGGACAAGGATTCATTGATGCTATGAGCGTAAAGCTGGCAGGATAGTCTAAGGTATAGCGAGAGCGAGATATGGTGATATGTCTGTCTTCTAGTGGCTGGCGCAATACTTCGAGTACGCTACGGTTGAACTCGGGCAACTCGTCGAGAAAGAGTACTCCGTTATGCGCCAAACTGATTTCGCCCGGCTGAGGAGTGCTTCCTCCGCCTACCATCGCCACCTGAGATATGGTGTGATGCGGACTGCGGAACGGACGCACGGCTATGAGCGATGAGTCGCGCCCCAACTTTCCTGCTACGGAGTGTATTTTTGTAGTCTCCAGACTTTCTGACAACGATAGCGGTGGCAGGATAGACGGCAGACATTTTGCCATCATTGATTTTCCGCTTCCGGGCGCACCTACCATGATGAGGTTATGCCCTCCGGCGGCAGCTACTTCGAGCGCACGTTTTACATTCTCTTGCCCCTTGACATCAGCAAAATCGAAAGGGAATGAAGTTTGGCTATTATAGAACTCTTCGCGAGTGTTTACTATGGTGGGAGTCAAGTTGCGCGTTCCGTTGAAGAACTCTATCACCTCGGTTATGTTTTCAACACCATATACATTAAGGTTGTTAACAACCGCTGCTTCGCGCGCGTTTTGTTTGGGTAAGATGAATCCGTCGAACTCTTGTTGGCGTGCGGCTATGGCTATAGGCAATGCCCCTTTGATGGGTTGCAGACTTCCGTCGAGACTCAGCTCACCTATGATGAGATATCGTCCAAGCTTCTCGGCAGAAACAGTTCCGGTAGCCGCCAATATGCCGATAGCCAACGGAAGGTCGTAAGCCGAGCCTTCTTTCTTGATATCGGCAGGAGCCATGTTTACTACAATTTGGCAAGTAGGGAACTTGTATCCGTTTACTTGCAGGGCTGAAACTATACGTTCATGACTTTCTTTGACCGCCGAGTCGGGCAGTCCCACTAAATAGAATTTTATGCCACGAGAGCTGTTTACCTCTATTGTGACAATGGTAGCGTCGATACCTTGAACGGCGGCACCAAACAGTTTTACCAGCATTAAGGTTAGTATAGATTTAAGGTGTGTTCTCTTTTATTTCTTCTTGTTCTTCTTCTCCGCATCATCAGCGTCGATGCGCTGTTTTACCTCTTTATAGAGCGAATCATCGTACAGATTATAAGCAAGCTTCTTACGGTTACGGTCTATCAGTATGTTTGTAGGGAACTTGGTTATCTGTTCCTGCTTTATCATAGGCATACCCCATCCTTTGAAGTCGCAACTCTCTATCCACTTCTTAGAGTCTTTCTTGCATTTCCTTAGCCAAGCCTTCTTGTCATAATCGAGCGAGAGGTTCAGTACTCTGAACTTACCTTCAGGAAGTTTCTCGGCTATCTTATATATAGAATCGTGTGCGGCTACGCTTTCTTCGTTCCAGCTGGCCCATATGTTGACTAGTGTATAGCAACCCTCTTCTGTGCTCCATGAAACGAACTTATTGTTTCTGTCCTTGCATGATATGTAAGGCAGCACATCCGAATTGTTGTTCCAGTTCTTATTTTCCGAGAGATTACGAAGTACCATACTCAAGATGCGGCAGTCTTTTATGTTTCCGTTAAGAGGAGCGATAAGTGCTTCGGCTTTCTTCAGGTCTGGATTTGGTATCTGTACGAAGTATTGGTCTATAAGGTAAGCCGAGACAAAAGATTGCGGATTAGCCTTGATGAATTTCTCGGCTTGCTCCGTTGTCTGTTTGTTGTCCATTCCGTTGGTGCTTTCAAGGAATTCGGCGTAGAGTTTATTGTTTCCCTTAGTTTTGATGACGGGTTGCGACATAGTACCGGCTATTTCCATCTCATCTCCCTTATCGGCAATGACTGGGATAATATCACCGTCGGGAGAGAGCAGACGGAACATGTTGATGGTATCGGGAACAATTTCGTATGCGAACTTTCCTTTCTGCGGATAGATGGTATCCACTTTAGAAACAGGGTCATCGTACACGGCAAACAGATAGTCGTGCTGATAGTCTGCCAGATTTGCCTTTATGGTGAAACGGTCGCTTTTCTTACATGATGTGAGACCGATAACGCTAATCAATATGATATAAAATATATGTTTCATCGTCTTGTTTCTTGTTTTGGCGAATTTACAAAAATATTCGTAACCGGCCTTTTGAAATTACTTTTTATACACCATTCGCACAGCGAATCCCATGTGTCGCATAATGGTAGATGCCGTTCCGTAGTGATGACACATGATATGGAAACGCTCTTTAAGTGATGCCTTATGGTTACGGGTAGTCATACCCTCGTTCAGATAGTCTATGATGGTAAGATGGGTGTTATGCAGTACACGGCTCTTTTTCATGATGCGTATGCACCAGTCAAAGTCGGCAGAGAACCGATACTTCAGGTTGTATTTTACGGCAAGGTCTCTGCGTGGCATAAAAGCCTGATGACATACTAACATGCCATGTTGAAAACTCTTCCACGTAAGGTGTTCGGGAGTTGACAGACGGCGCATACGCAAGAAATGTCCTTCTTCGTCAACGATGGCGGTTTCGCCGTATATTACGTCGGGCAGCTCTTTCTCACCGCTTAGTGAATGTACTATCAGCTGTAGGGTATCGTCTTCGTGTAGTTCGTCGCCTGCGTTCAAGAAGCACAGATAGTCGCCTGTGGCAAGGTCTATACCTTTGTTCATGGCATCGTACAGCCCTTTATCAGGCTCGCTCACTATGGTGTGTATATGCTCGCGGTATCTGTTTACTATATCCATAGTGCCGTCGGTCGATTTTCCGTCGACAATGATATATTCTACGTTTTTATATGTTTGCGTAATGACACTTTGAATGGTGTCTTCCAGTACTTTACCGGCGTTATACGTCACGGTGATGATGGAAAATTTAGGATGCAGATGTTGAAAGTTATGCATTGTCTCCGGTTATCTGGTTATACACTTGAATGTATTTCATCGCTACTGTTCTCTCTGAATACGTATTTGCCGCTTTTCGGCGTGCCTCTTCGCTGAGGCTGGCATAACTCTCATCGTTAAGCGACCAATGTATGCCGTTGGCAAGGTCTTCGGCCGACTTATACTGAGCTACGTAGCCATTGTGCAAGTGGTCTATCATCTGCGGAATGCCTCCGGTGTTGAAGCCTACGCAAGGTACACCGCACGACATCGCTTCGGCTATGGTATTAGGCAGATTCTCCATAAGCGACGGAGTAACAAACAAGTCGACGGCATTGTATATCTCGGCTATCTCTTTCTCGTTAGACACATAGTCTATGCAATAGATAGGGAAGGGGAACAAGTCGGCATATTGCTGCGATTCGCCTCCTACCACCACTACGCCTATGGTCTTGGTGAAATCGGGATATTGCTGAGTAAGCAAGCGGCAAGCCTCAACCAGATAGTCGATACCTTTCCGTTTGTCGGTAATCTTCATGGAGCTGAAAAGAAGCAACTTCTTATCGGTAGGCAAGTTCAGCTTTTTGCGTATGGGCAACTTATCAGTAGGGTGAAACAAGTTAGTGTTGATAGGGTTTGGAATGCTGGTCACGGTATGTCCGGCACTGAGGGCACTTTTTCGTGCACGCTCTTCCAACCAGTGACTGCAAGCCACAAACGTGATGTTTGTCTTCTTATATAGCTGCTGTTTCTTTATATAAACCTGGTTAGATAAGTCGTGCTCGTTGCCACCTTTATAAAGATACGGACAGTTATGACATTGCGTACGATACATCTCGCAGTCTTGGGCATGATGGCATATACCCGTTATAGGCCACATATCGTGCATAGTCCACACTACCGGTTTACCCGAGTCGAAAATTTTCTTGATATCTTTTAGCGAGAGCATACCCTGATTAATCCAGTGCAGATGAATTACATCCGCATGCTTGAATTCGGGCAATGTCGTGATATCTGTTCCGGTGTTGGCTATATCTACGGCAAACAGATTGTGCTTCTTGAAATGGTTAGCTTTCCAAATTACCACCCTTTCCCAAACAAACTGCCAGATGTGCCACCACGATTTTTTCAGCGACACTACGGTTACTTGGTCTGTCTGTTTATCGCGTACCAACATCTTGGCTTTTATTCCGCAGCCCTTCAGAGCTTCCATAAGCCGATACGCTGCGATTGCTGCCCCACCTCTTCGTTCGGCGGTATTGATAATTAACACTCTCATCGTAGTTTTGCCTTGAATTTTGTGCAAAGGTAATGCTTTTATCACATTTATCGTTTACTTTGCGCTTAGATATATGGAAGAATAAAATGAATAAAAGAATAGTATTCGTCCCCGTGGGAGGTTTGGCCAACCGTATGAGGTCTGTCGCATCGGCTATAGCCTTAGCCGAAGATACGGCGAGTAAGATACAGGTAAAGTGGTTTTGCGATTGGGCGCTTAACGCTCCGTTCTGTAAGTTGTTTCAGCCGATAGCCGAAATAACAGAGGCTTCTTTTCTTGACTTGCTGATATCCGACCGTCCAAGAAAGCGCAATTTCCGTGTGCCGGCATTGTTTCAGAAATACATGTTCCGTTCTTGTCTTTACGAAGAAGAAATGCCTAAACTTATGAAGACAGGGTTCGATTTCCGTCAGTGGGTGGAAGACGGTGGAGGATATACAGATTATGTATTCCCGAAAGAAGGAGAGACAAAACCTTCCCCGAAGCGTTCCTACAGTGAGTACTTTGAACCGTTTGACTGGGTGGTCGGTACCGGAAATTATACGGATTATATTGATACTGCCATTGCAAAGCAGGATAAGGTATTTACCAGCTATGCCATGCAAAAGGCAATCGCCCTGATCGCGGTATGTATTGTGATGCTTGCGGTTGTTGCAGTACTTGTTTTTATGATCGCACAGGATATTACAAAGTCGTTAAAGAAAGTTGTCGCAGAGATTGAAGTGATTGCAGGCGGTAATTTTGCCCGCAAGATGCAGACGAATATGATGAAACGGAAAGATGATTTCGGACAGCTGGCAGGAACACTCGAGACGATGCGGGAATCGGTATGCGGATTGCTTTCCCAGGTAAAGGCAGAGGCGGCAAATATTGATGCCGTTGTGGAATCGATGGATACCAATATATCAAATCTGAATGGAGAAATCGAGGATGTGTCTGCAACGACCGAGCAGCTTGCTGCAAGTACCGAGGAGACGGCGGCATCGGCAGAGCAGATCAACAGCATGACCCAGCAGATTGACGGAGCGGCAAAAGAGATTGCCGTACGTGCACAGGACGGAGCTACGGAAGCAGAAGAAATCCATAAGCGTGCAGCACAGACGAAGGAAACAACGGTGGAGAACCGGCGGAAAATCCAGACGATGCTGGAAGAAATCCGGGGAAGGCTGGAACAGGCACTTAAAGAGGCAAAGGTTGTGGAACAGATCGGTGTGCTTGCAGATTCTATCCTTGCGATTACCGGACAGACCAATCTGCTTGCTCTGAATGCATCCATTGAGGCAGCACGCGCGGGCGAGGCAGGAAAGGGATTTGCAGTTGTTGCAGAGGAAATCCGGGTACTGGCAGAACAGTCCAAAGATGCCGTGGCAAATATTCAGGCTGTGACGGAAAACGTGGATAATGCAGTAGGAAATCTGGCAAAGGATTCCAACCATCTGCTGGATTTTGTAGATACGGATATTGTGAAGAGTTTTGACGATTTTGAGAAAATGGCAGACGATTATAACATGGATGCCTCTAAAATTAACGATCTGGTATCGGATTTCAGTGCGACTTCCGAAGAACTGGTAGCATCTATTTCCAATATTACAGAGGCGATTGACGGAATTACCTCTGCATCCAATGACAGTGCTGCAGGTACAACAAATATTGCACAAAAAACCGTTTCGATTGCAGGCGGATCGGCAGAAGTCATGAAAGGGGTTAAGACAGCGGAAGCTTCCGCAGAAGAACTCCGCAGGAATGTAAGCAACTTTGTGATCGAAGAATAAAAAAATAAGAAATATAAAAGGGAATTTTATAAAGGGGAAAGTGGTTCATGGACTGCTTTCCCTTTTTATCTGTTCACAAAATGAACACAGAGTTTACATTTTTTACACACGCAAAAGCGATACACTGTTTCCGTAAAGGGCATTTTGTTGTCCAAAAAAGAAAAGGAGCATTTCGCTGTGATTGAGATCAATAATCTTGTAAAAAAATACGGGGATCATACGGCTGTCGATCATCTGTCACTCGTTGTGGAACCGGGGAAAATTTATGGTTTTCTGGGGCCGAACGGGGCCGGCAAATCAACAACGATGAATATGATAACCGGATATCTCGGTGCGACAAGCGGAGAGATTAAAATTAACGGGCATGACATTTTAAAGGAGCCGGAGGAAGCAAAGAAATGTATCGGTTATCTGCCGGAACTTCCGCCACTGTACATGGATATGACAGTAAAGGAGTATCTGGATTTTGTGGCAGATTTAAAACAGCTGGAAAAAAGTCTGCGTAAACGATATGTGGAAGAGGCAATGGAAACAACCGGTACGACAGAAGTGGCAGGGCGTATGATCCGCAATCTGTCCAAGGGATACCGGCAGCGTGTCGGGTTTGCACAGGCGATCCTGGGGTATCCGGAGATCATTATACTCGATGAGCCTACGGTCGGACTGGACCCGAAACAGATCATAGAGATCCGTGAACTGATCCGGCATCTGGGAGAAAAACATACGGTGATCTTAAGTTCCCATATTTTGCCGGAAATTTCTGCCGTGTGTGATCATGTGTTTATTATTTCCAAAGGAAAGCTTGTAGCGAGCGACTCTACGGAGAATCTGGTAAATCTGATGTCGGGTGCACAGGAGATTGAACTGACGGTGCGGACCGGTGCCGGGGAAGCAGCCGGATACTTACAGGGAGAAGAAAACATTGCAAGGGTTGAGCAGGCGGATCATGATAAAATCCGTATTTATGCAAAGAAAGGTGCCGATGTGCGGGAAGAAGTCTTCCGGCAGATGGCAGAGCATAACGTTTTGGTGCTGGAGATGAAGACCGTGACGAAATCTCTTGAAGATGTATTCCTTGAGATTACCCAGGAAGGAGGTGCACAGTAATGTTTGCTGTGTTAAAAAGAGAATTCCGGTCGTATTTCCAGAATGTGATCGGCTGGCTGTTTGTGGCCGCCCTTATGGCACTGTTCGGACTGTATTTTTATGTGTATAATCTCCGGCAGGGATATCCGTATCTGTATTATACGTTAAGTGCCATTACGATTATTTTTATGATTGCGGTACCGATCCTTACGATGCGCAGTTTTGCAGAGGACCGGAAAAATAAAACGGATCAGCTGATGCTGACAGCACCGGTACCGGTGGCAAAGGTTGTGCTCGGAAAATATCTGGCAATGCTTGCGGTGTTTACCGTGGATATTGCAGTTTTCTGTGTGACACCGCTCATTTTACGGGCGTTTGGAACAATTCCCATGGGCGAGAGCTATATTGCCATACTGGCGTTCTGGTTATATGGAGCAGCTTCCATTGCGGTAGGTATGTTTATTTCCGCATTGACGGAAAGCCAGGTGATTGCGGCAGTTCTGACGTTTGTGGTACTGTTTATCAGTTATATGATGCAGAGTCTGACAGGACTTATTTCATCGGATGGAAACTGGCTGACAAAGATTTTAAACTGTCTGGATCTGTATGCACCGTTTGAAAAATTCCAGGGGGGCTGTCTGGACATTACGGCAATCCTCTATTATGTAACGGTTATTGTATTATTTAATTTCTTTACCGTGCAGGCCATTCAGAAACGGCGTTGGAGCATCAGCAAAAAGACATTTTCGCTCAGCGTTTTTTCAAGCAGTTTTATTGTCGTGGTTTTCGCTCTTGCCGTGGTTGCCAACCTGGCAGTCGATGCGCTGCCGACGAGAATTACCTCGGTGGACTGTTCGTATTCTAAATTGTATTCCATTACAAAGGATACGAAAAAGACCATGAAAAAACTCAAAAGTGATGTGACCATCTATGTTCTGGCAGCGGAAAAAAGCAAGGACGCACAGATTGATTCCATGCTGGAGCGTTACAAAGATCTGTCCGGGCATATCAGGGTAAAATACGTCAATCCGAAGAGTAAACCTTATTTTTATAAGGACTATACGGACAATGCACCGACCAACAACAGTCTGATCGTTGTCAGTGACAAGCGTTCGAAAGTGATAGATTATTATGATATCTATGATTATCAGTCAAACATGGATTATTCCACATATTCCTACAACAACGAACTGAAGGGATTCGATGCGGAAGGACAGATTACAAGTGCCATCCAGTATGTAACGATGGATGCGAACCAGCTCCCTGTCGTATACCAGATCACCGGACATGATGAGGCTGCAATCGGAAGTGCATTTTCGGATGTCATCAGCAAATCCAATATGACATTGTCTTCCGTGGAACTGTTAAATGAAGAAAGTGTTCCGAAGGATGCGGCAGCGATTATTATCAATGTACCGCAGAAAGATTTTAATAAAAATGATGCACAGAAAGTAATTGATTATCTGCAAAAAGGCGGAAAAGCGATTATCGTGGGAATGTATTCCGAGACCGAGATGCCGAATTTTGCATCGATTCTGGATACTTACGGAGTAAGCTTTACGACAGGGCCGATCGCGGATAATGATGCACAGCATTATTATAATATGGGAGGTCCGCTGTATCTGCTGCCAAATGTAAACAGCAGTTCGTATACCGGAAGTCTTTCCGGCGGATATGTATATCTTCCGATTTCTCTGGGAATCAATTATCCGCAGAACAGCACGACGGATGACACGGAGAGTACAGAGGAGAGTAAGACAACGTATACTTCTTTACTGGATACTTCCGATGATGCGGTTGCAAAGAACAATCCAAACAGTATGCAGGATTATGGATACGAAGACGGAGACGACAAGGGATCGTTTAGTGTCGGACTGGCGGTAGAAGATAAAGTCGATGATGATCACACGACGCAGCTTGTGGTATTCGCAAGCCCGTATGTATTCAGCGATGAGGCAAGTCAGATGACGACAAACAATGCATCACTGTTTTCCGGTGTGATCGGAAATATGATCACGGATACCCAGTCGGTCGGCAGCGTAATTCCGGAAAAAGAGTACACGCTCAGTAATCTGACAGTAAATGCATTACATGCGGCACTTCTGGGACTGCTGGTTACCATTATTCTTCCAATCCTGTTACTGGCCGGAGGAATTGTAATCTTTATGGTAAGGAGAAAGAAATAATGAAAAAACAGAAGATTCAGATGATTTTGATTCTTGTTGTTCTTGTTTTGTGTATTGGGGCATATTTTCTTGTGTCCCATATGGCAAAACAGGAAGAACAGAAGGAAAAAGACAGCGAGACAGAAGGACAGACAACGATTGCCAAAATTGATGCAGATAAAGTAGATGCTTTTTCCTATGAAGTAGATGGAAAAACCTATTCATATACAAAGGATGGGAACGACTGGAAATATGATGATGACAATTCTTTGAAATTGGATAGCAGTAGTATCAGTACAATGCTTGAAAAATTAAATGGTGTTATAGCATTGGAAACGTTGGATTCCTACGACTCCCTTTCGGATTACGGACTTGATAAACCACAGAATACCATAACTGTTACAGTGGGAGATAAAACAACGACATTTTATATTGGAGACTATAACGATATGGTCAGTGAGTATTATCTGAAGATGGAAGGAGATGACGCTGTTTATCTCGTAGACTCCACTTTGAAAGATACATTTTCCAAGACAGCGGATAGTCTTGTGAAAGAGGAAGATACCGAAACGGAAGAAGCAACCGAATAAAAAGATGTGGAGTGTGTCTGAATAATTACAACCAAAATTAGATAACAGGGCGAAACACCGGTTGACGGAAGAATATTATTTCGATATGATAAAAGAACATTGAAAGGTTCACAAAATGTGAATGAGTGACAGGAGGTTTATCATGAAGAAAGTAAAACAGATTCTCGCGATACT
>OIWT01004787.1_pt1 | contig 10550 bp, 7 predicted proteins | sample 1587701 | NCBI WGS metagenome assembly OIWT01 (sample SAMEA3888904, study PRJEB22519) | human gut metagenome | biome: human gut; feature: human-associated habitat; material: faeces | place: Denmark | collected 2009 | reverse complement strand
TCATCTCGTAGATTAGATTTCTTTGCTTCTTTTGGAACAGTTCCCTGTTTCCACTCCGGATGGGGATTGGCGCACCACTATTTCGTGCGTGTGTGCATTTGGGAGAATTGGGAGGGATACTGATGAAACAAACAATACAGATCAGTCGTCTTGGAAAAACTGCGACAGAGCGCCGGCGTCTACGCATGAGTGGGAAGTGGGAATACTCACTAACTACTCTTGCGTCTTCCCGATGTCTAAACGGATTGTGGAGAGCGACATTGGTGAGCGACGGAAGATCTTTCCCTCATTCTCTCTAAACGCACATACTATCCAACTCGATATCCGATTGAAAGCGGAAGGAAGCACTTTCTGGGTGATTTGTCCTGAGAGTAGTGAGTTTGGGCAAGTCTACGTATGATGGCTCTCCTTCTTCCCTTCTTTTCAGTATCACCGTAGACTCCTCATCGTCCTTCCCTCCTGCGACATGGAGACCCAACTCGACAGAGATCAGCTCAGGCAAGTCTATTCCTTATCCCTGGGTGATCCATTCACTTTCGAGCACGAATTGGTCACAGTACTTAAAGCAGTACCGGCTCAATCGCAGTGTTTTCAACATCGGCAAATCTACCCTTCATATCCCCACTTCAACCCAACTGTTCAGTTTCAGCGACCCGCTTTCAAAGCATCCGCACGGATGGGTGTTGTCCATGTCGCCCATCACGATTTCCTCCAGCGCCGGCACGTTCTTGATCACACAGATGCCCGCGTCGATCAGCGCCCCGTTGCCCAGCACCAGCGCCTTCACCTTCGGACAGGACAACAGACAGAACTCCTTCCTCGGGTTGTAGTCCTGATACTCGCCGCCAAAATCCTCGTAGTTGTCGCCGTACGTGCTGTTCGTGTTGCGGAAGCTGTTCGCGCCGATCTCCACGCGCTCCAGCAGCGGCATTCCCTTTATCATCACGCTCGTCACGTGCCGGAAGCAGTGGGAGCCGATGGTGATGGTTTTCGCCTGCTTGAAGGGCGAGAAGTCCACGGCGGTCAGCTCCCGGTCGTTGCCGCTGGCGTGGGCGATGGTGATGGCCGTGAATCCACTCATGGTCTCCAGCTGAGCAGTCGTGATGGTTGTAAGGTCGTCCAGAGTGGCGATGGTCTCCTCGATGGTACTGTCATCGATGAAGAATGGGTCAACAGCGGGGATAGCGGTTCTGAATATCTCCATGGCGGCATAATTGGCGCTGAGTGCATTCAGCATGCCGGGGACATCCTCGGTGGGGTTAGGGAGCGGCGGTGGGAGAGAGGGGTGGTTGGCCAGCGCGCCGATGTCTGTGTGTGAGAAGGGAACAGGAAGAGGACTGGAGGTGTGGAGGAAGGTGTAGTAGTAGAAGGCGGTATAGGGGAGCAGCACAGCGGTCAGTGCCGGCAGGTCTGATCGTGAGAAAAAAGGAGCCACGCACCTTCCAGCACCACCGAGGCGTAGCCCATCAGACAGTGATTATGCGACGACCCGGAGGTGATCATCTCCAGCGCGGGCAGGTCTAGTGCTCACACAGAGAAGCCGTCACCACTGCGCAGCGTCAGCGAGGAGTCCGGGTCGTAGGCAGTGAGGTTGAGGGCGTCATCGCCGATGAAGAGAATCCGCAGCGCGGGCAGGTCTGCTTGTCACTCGCCACTCACACTCTCACTCTCGAGCACCACCGTGCGGCTGATACCAAAAGAGGACTCACTCAGCTTCACGCAATCCAGCTTGGGGAAGCCTATTTTTCACTCCTCACCACCACACGCACCCTTCAGAATCAAGTTGGCGCTCCGGAAGCACCAGGGCGCGATGCTGATCTCTTTCAGAGAGGGCAAGTCCTCCAGCTGGAATATGCTGTAATGCGGGAACGAGCACGAACCGATGTCCAGCGTAGTCAGCCGCGGGCAGCGCTTCACGCCGAACGAAAAGCAGGTCAAGAAGTCCTCGTTATCGTCCATCGTGAAGCACTCGTCCTCGATGAGGACGGATTCGAGGCTGGGCATGTCCGCAAGCTTCACTCCGATCACATTCTTGAAGCAATGCGGTCGGATCACCAATCGCTTCAGACTCGTCATATCGTGGAGGTTGAGAGCGCGAAGGTATTCATTGCAGCAGCTCTCCTCTCCCACTTCGATCTCTTCCAGCCAGTTGTGAATCGGGAGGTTGCAGCCAATATCCATTTCTGAATTGATCAGCAGCTTGTTCTTCATGTGCTCGTCGTCGATCCACTCTCCCTCATACACCACTTTGCCAGTGCGATCATACTGGATGCCCCTTCCCCAGCGCATTCCTTCGCACCAGCCCCCTTCGTACTCCACTTGCTGAATATCGGAGTAGTACTTTCGTCCAAAGCAAGTGTATCCGCTAGCAAAGGAAAAGCCCTCGTACAGAATTCTATTCTCCGTGTCATACAGCAGTCCCCAACCACAGGGTTTGCCTTCCAGCACATCTCCCTCCCACCTCTCTCCCTCATCATTCAAGTCCAGCACCCGATTGGGTTCAATTTCATCTGGTTTATATCCATTGATTCTCAGCACCTTCTTCTTCGCAACATCCACGATGCATAAGCTAGAGTCTGCGTATTCGGCAATGACAGAGTCTGTCACATAGGAAATACCAGTGCAGCTATATTCGCTCGAGATCAAGTTCGTGGAAATCTGAACATAGCTGTTATTCGGGCGAGAAGACAACAACTGCACTGCCTTTTCTCTGCTCAATTTCAGTAACTTCTCCACGTTTATAGGACCATTTGCATCAATTTTGCTTCGTTTGCGCATACTGTCAAACATGGCGGGAGAATGAGTGACACATCCACTGTTAGTTATAGGGATGGTTTTGAAGAAACAGGATTGGAAAATCACATGTGCTTCTTATCCTCCCTGGGAAGGGTCCAGATGTGGAGAACGTAGGCCAGACGCGTGGCGACCATATCGCGGAACATCGATATCGTGGCAAGGACGATGTTCACTTTGCTGCCTTCAATCTCCATCCACCGCACGGGCAACTCCTACGATGAAGCAGCGTCGATTCTATTACGGCAATCGAATACCCCAAACGGCTTGCAATGTACAGCACTTCCACGTCGAACGCCCATCGCTCCAGATGAAGGCTGGAGAAGATGCTGCGAGAAGCGCGACGGGTGAACAGCTTGAAGCCGCACTGCGTGTCGGAAATGCCGTGTACACCCGACAGCACCACCACGAGGAAGTTGAAGCCGTACATCAGCACATTCCGGTACCACGCTCTCTGTACATGAATTTATGCGATGGAAATGACCTGAGCAACCGCATTCTTCTTGATGTGGTTCCGCGATCCCACAGCCACGTCGTAGCCGCTATTCAGCGCCTCCTCCAGCTTCTCAATTTCGGAGAAGGTCGTGGCTCCGTCCGCATCTGCCATGAGAATATAGCGGCCCCGACATGAGCGGATACCCTAGCATTGACGAGAAACGGAGGACTTACCATGCGGATCGCGCCTCCCTTACCACGGTTGTGATATTCCACTAGCACACGAATATTTGGGTTGTTGTAACGCTTCGCATACTCCCATCCAATCTCCTTCGTCCGATCTCTGCTGCCGTCATCGACAATGATAATTTCCCATGTGAAATTGCTAGAAATGAGCTCAAACACATACAGGGACGGATGCTCGGACTCCCGCTGCATCAGGTAGGCGATACACTCGTCAAGCATCTTGGGAAGCCGCTTTTCTTCGTTGTACGCGGGAACGATGACGGAAAGCGTCAGCGTTGCATCATCATCCAGAGAAGGGAACGGATCCTCCTTGCTAGTCCGTTATTCCGATTCAGAGCACCGCACTTGGTAATGGGGTTGAAGAAGACGGTCTCCGAAGCATGAATGTCGCACTTCGTGTGGGCATTGGATTTGAGGATGGGGGATAAAAGCCAGAGAGTACCCACTGCCTATTCCTGAGCACTGCTCCTGAGATGTACCAGTACAAGGAGGAGAATGAGCGCGAGCGCGATATCTAGCGATTAGTGGGGTTTGTGAATGCAAACAAAGCACTTCCATGTTGTATTTTGGAAATGAAGTCCCAACGAAGATTGAGATTCGTGGGATTTGAGGGGTGTTTGAAAAGGCCTTGTTGTCTCCTCCCGCATCCGATTCCCGTGTATACCCTATGGTTAAAGTCAAATCATCGACTTTTCACCAAACACTAATCCCATCGCTTGAAATGGAGCAGGATGTATGCTTCAGTCCTTGAACGCTTACTCATTCCCTAGTACTTTTCGACTGTTTTGAGAGCGTTTGTCAATCAAGACAGTGCCCTTCTCTGCTCATGCATTACGAATGACCTCAAGAAGCACTACGGTGGGAGGGCCCTCGTCTTCAAATTAGTCAGGGTGGATCTCGCCTCACCGCCGAAATCACGCCTAGTTCAAAACGGACGCGATTCACATATTTCCTCCAAATGCTCAACCGTATTCGTTTCGTTCTACGATTGAGACGTAGCTTTGAAGAGCTCGTGTACTGCCATCTCCGCGCCCTGAAGTACCTGCTCGCTGCAAACGAAAAGATGGTGTGGGCAAGTCAAAAGAAGATTCTTGAGTGCGTCCTCCGTCCTTTCCTCAGCCGTAGGATCTGCGTCTCCTTCCTGCAGGAAGAGAACTCCGAGTGGATGACTCCCTGCATCCTGCAGTGGTGTCGCGAGAGCCGCAAGCTTGCCTACTCCGTGGTCCTCACCGCCCATCCTCATGTGTAGCTCTCCAAGGCCTCCGGCCTGATCAAAGAGTCCAAGGAGGTCTCTGAGTGCACCATGATCCTCCGCAACGTCTGTACGGCCTTCAACAACAACAAGAACGTGATGGTGCCCTTCACTCCTCCTTCTCACCTCTAGGGCGGCGGTCTGAACGGCTTCGTTGGCATATCCTGTCCCCCTCGCGCCGGCTCCTTCACCCCACTCCGTCAACGAGCTCTCCAAGATCCTCTTCGCCCAGAGCAACATCCGTCTCTGCCAGGACATCTACGAAAGCTACCGCGACCGCATCGCCGCCGAGCTGCAGCAGGCGCCCGCCAGCCAGGCGGTTCGCACGCCCCTGTTGACTAAGGTCTAGTGCACCTTCTACTACTACTGCGGGCGCCTGCGCCTGTACGAGGACGACTACCACGGCGCGCGGGACGCGCTGACGCGAGCGCTGAGCCTCTGCGACCCCAACGCGCCGCACAACTTGCAGTACGCGTGTGTGGCGCGTGCGACGTAGAATGGTCCTCTTCTTCCTCATTCCCGTGAACATGCTCTTCGGCCGACTGCCCAGCCAAGCCGTGCTGGACCGCTTCCACTTCACCATGGCGGGGGCTGCTGGCGGCAATGACGTCTAGTACCAGAAGCTCGCGCAGGCCGTCCGCACGGGCGACCTGCCGCTGTACGACCGCGTGCTGACCGACTATGCGACGGTGCTGGTGACGCGCTGTCTCTACGTGGGCGCGCGGCGGGGCGTTGAGGCGTAGCTGACGGTAGTGTCGCTGAAGGTGCTGGTGCAGCGGTCGTTCCTGAAGCGGGTGATCACGGCGTACGGCAGCGCGCAGATCCCCTTCCAGGCGATCCACAAGGGCTTCGACCTGCTGCGCCTCCACGAATCGGACGACGAGCTGTGCTGCATGCTGAGCGTGCTGAAGTACAAGGTGAGGGCGTGGAGCGTGCATGAGCAGCAGGGCTACTTGAAGGGGTACGTGTCCTTTACGCAGAAGACGCTCGTCGTGTCGAAGACGCAGCCCTTCCCGCCCATCTCCTCCGTGATGAAGTGCCCTGTTTGTTCCACACATGTCCAACAAACGCCCGCTAAAGGTCCACATCCTCGTCCCAGTTGTCGTCGTTCTTCTCCTCCACGTCCCAGTTCTGCAGGTCCGTCGCCTTCTCCACCATGTTGTCGTCCAGCACCGACCACTTGGACTCCTGCTTCTCGCTCAGCTTCTGCTTGGACTCCTCGATCTTCTCCACCAGCGCGTCCGCCTTGGACAGCTTGTCCTTCTCTATCCCTCATCTCGCCCTTCCGCCTCCACTCTTCCGCTTCTCGTTCTTCTTGTCAATGATCGGGTTCAGGCGCTTGCTTCGGGATACGGCGTTGAACAGCGCGGTCACTAATCCCTCACGTTCATTTCCCGTCCCAACCTCCCTTCGTGGCGATGCGCCGTAGTGCCTTCTCCGTCTCCTTGTTTTCCTCGCTGGGAAGCACGTAGCCCACCTTGGCAATCTGCTTCAACTGCATTTTGTGTTCCCTCGCCAGTCGAAGCGCTTCTCTCCGCTCCTCCATTTCCTTCTTCCGCTTCTCCTTCGTCTCCGACAGGATGGGATTGGCCTAGGGATCAACTCCGCTCTCTGAGCCCACAGAAGACTTTGTCTCGGTTGTCAGAATCTCGTTCAACGCGTCCGCGAAGTTCGCGTTGTTGGTTTCCTCGATTACTTTGTTATCTCTCTCTACGCGCAATCAGCAACACAGATATGACAGCTTACCTTCCTCCTTCTCTCTCAGGTTATTCTTCTGCAGGTTTCCCTCGTTGAACTCATCATCTTGAATCGCATCGCTCAAATCGCTCGAATCGAAGGACTCTGTATCGGAAGGCATTTCGCGATTCTGAACACGGATTTGTGCGGTTCTTTGGCGACTTGCCAAAATGGGCTCGTTTTCGCTCCTCTTTCCTCACACGGAGAAGCGAAATCCCTTATGCTTATGCCGATTTCTCGATTTGGCCATCTTTGATCTCAAATTTCTCTGTCAATTCTTCGTTTTGTGACCTGTTTCTTTATGGGTAATCTAGGAATTAGCTGGAATATCGATTCATACCTTCAATACCACCATCCGCCAACCAAGGTCCCACATCATCGGCAACACCAGACATGAGGGACCACTGTAACGTAAAGAGGGGGTCAGTTCATGATCCAGACGCATCTTCGTTTCCCCACCTTCGCGCTATGGCCATCATCAGGTCACTGTCGTAAATCGCATCGCGCTATATCTCATTCGTAGTTTGGGGCGTGGCCTAATACATCATTCATATCGATCTACACTCAAACCCACTGGCTTGTGAATTCGCTCTACACCAGCATTCATTCCTCCTGGCTTGTCCATGTTGCTGCCTGATGGATGCATATTGCGATCAGTATTGCAACTCTGCTCCTAAAGATGCCAGACTTGAGTAAAGCAGCAAAACATGATCTGGACGATCGCGACCTCTGTAATGAATGTTGCATCTCGTGGTAATAGTAACAGTATAGGCAAGGCTCCTTCAAATTGCGTCGATGGTCAGATTGCCATCTAGTTGCATTGCAGCCATTTCAGCAAAATCATAGAAACTAAGTGCTGCTACGAATACTTTATGAACCGTGAATTGGCAGTTCTAGTTGTGCCTCCAGAGATGATTGCGATCTACCTCCTGGCGAGGCTTATCGTTGCGCTATATGTTCTACGTACATCTACACTGTGTGTTGCAGTCATGGGCAGTTACGGAATCTTCAAAGAGCATGTGATTTGCCGGAGATGGATTGTGTCTTCTATCGATTCGCGACTATCAGCCGTTCCTTGTCCTTCATGTAGGTACTTCATACATCCTATTCTTATCTCCAAAGACTGCATGCCGAGTCGATTAGAAGTCAATATGTTCCGTTCCTCCTGATACTCCTTCTATGGAGTGGCCGTTCTACCTACAATACGATGCATATGATGCCGTTGTCATGGGAGTATGATTAGGTCGCATTACCATCATGCTCTCTCTTTCCCTCATTTCGTGTATTGTGCATCATCTAGACCATAAAAGCGATTGAGTGCTGTGCTTGCGATGATGGGATGTGATGATGTCAATCGTCCATCTATGCGCTACCGTCCTCGCATATGCTTCATTGCATGCTACGATGTGTGTAGATGTCACCGTGTGTAGTAAACTCCACATGGAGAGTGGTGATTGTGAATCAGTTGAAGAATGGATGGTATACTAAATTGGGATGCACTTCCTGTTTGGACTCCCAATCAGCAGTGTACCACTGGTAGGGGGAGTACGGATCACACACATCTGCATTGGACATGTCTTCCGTTGGCGTTCATATTCATGTGGCTTCTCAAGATAGCACCCAGCAATCCGTACCCATGCATCATACCCTGTTGCGTTGTTTGTTCAGAGAGAAAAGTGTTGATTGTTGGATGGTTCGTCGGATCATCGTTCAATACACATTTCAGACATCACGTTCTTATGTGCATTTCATAGCAAGTATAGAAGCAAACGGGAAACAACACATTTCATCTCATTGACTCAAATGGTAACGAACTGCCTACGTCTATGCAATTAACGACCCGTTCTATGTTCCCTCGTTATGTTCAATCGTCCTAACGTGGTTGTTGATCTTCACTACCCCTTGATCCCTATTTCTCCTATTGTGGCACCATACCAGTACATTGCATATTCATTTCATGCTTCTTAAATCCCCATTCCTTTCATGGTTAGTGATTACTACGACAGACGAACTATTTCTGCGTGTTCCTTCATTTGTTGTTGTTCTAACTGCATGTATAAGTCGATGGATGTAGCGATACTCTCCGTTCTGTTGCGGTTATTGATCATTCTGCCTACCCTGAATTGGCGAGCTCCTTCACCTGGTATGCAATGGAAATGAACTGCTCGTATCAATGGTGGAATGCAGACGTGATCAGTGTGGAAATGCTTGATCCATGTCACTAGTCATGTATCCGAGTGTTCGTATGGTATGGCCGATGTAATGGAAATAGAGCAGTACCCTTGCGATGAGTGTCTGCATGAAAGGAGGTGATGCAGTGTATCCCGGGGCTTTATCTCTATTCCTTTGAGTTCTATCTGCATCGTCCAATGACGCTATTTCGCTGTTCTTTCATGAGCACTGATGATTACTGATTGAGGTCGTGACAGCTCTGTTCCGCCTGCTCTATGCAGATTCGTTACTGGTATCATGCAGCATCCTTGCTGATGAAGTGCGGTAATGTGGTGTATTGAGCGATGTGGAATGGCTTTGAGGTGTGTATCCAAACGGATGAAGCGCCATGCCTATGATGATCCCTTGGTATGTGCTATCCATAATTGGCATCCAAAGTGGGGGTTGTAACTACAGCCCTAGTTTGCCCTTAGAGGAGATTGCGCTATTGCGATGAAGGTGACAAGTGGGGGGTATAGGGGAGTACCTATGGGAGTGAGGAGAGAGTGATGCTGTGAGGTGTGGATGGGTTATGTGAGTGAAGGGTGGTGTGTTAAGGGAGTCTGAGTGGATAGAGAGTCTCTTTGTTCAACAAACACAGGTCAACTCACTTATACACAAGTACTCTGGTTTGACTGATTCATCACCCCATCTCAATCACTGTATTCAACAAACAACATCACTACAACACACTGCCTAACTCAGCAAGCCGTCCGCATCACCACAGCACCCCTCTTCACTTCACCATGCAGCGTACTCCATCCATACCCTCTGCCACTTAGGAGATGGAGACTGGATAGATGGAAACACATCGCCCACACAGCACAACCAGAATTGCTTCAGAAGCAGGATGCCCTTCATGAGTACATCACATAAACAACAGGGCATTGAGTTGAAGATGAAGAGATGCACAATCACGACATCGATGGAATACCGACACAACAGCCGTGCACAGCAATGGTCCATTGCACGCACATCACAGTAGTCACAGCAAGATACATCCTTCTTAAGGCATTCAAGAATGAACTGCATTGCATTCTCTTATGATGCGGTACACATCACATGGGTGTAGCAATACGAGTGGAGCATGCACTCAAGAGAGTTGGATGAATCGACAGCAATGAGCGTAACACGCTAAGCGACAAGCAGTATCAACTGCTCATGGACAAGAGTCACGGACAGTAATGAAGAAACGACGACAGAAGACACGGAGTCAATCTTCACGGATCCCATAAGAATAGTAACAGCACAGGCAGTACAATAAGTCGAGCTCAACAAAACACGCAACTCGTTCCTGGAATGAACAGATCAACAACGGCAATTGGAGATCGCGGTTGTTCCTTCATCTCATCACATTGCCCTTCTCACTCATTCAATCTAAGGCACATCCATTCACATCTCCATCAACAGGCAAAACAGAATAGTCGTTTCATCAGTTCATCCAACACAACATCCTCACTTCCCCACAACAGCAACAGGGATAACACATGACTGAAAGTGGAAATCATCCACGATAGAGAGAGTCATAGTATTCCTTGAAGTATAATTGAAAGATCGAGTTCCGACGTGGCAGGTGTTTCTCCATTCGTTCCAGTTTCCATTCTTTCTTTTCGTTATTGAGTGGGTGTGGTGTAAGTGGTTGGTTTGGTTGTATCATGTGATGTTCAACCCGGCTCTCTAGTTGAAACGGCGAAGATAGGTGGAGAATGAAGTAGTGCGAAGTAAGTGTTGTGATGAGTGGTGGTGCATTGGAGTGATGATTCTGCATATGTGGGTGGTGGGAAAGCGATAGATTTGCAACAGTCTTCTGGAGCGCGTAATTGAGGCGGGAAGCAGCGACGTCGTCCCCATGAGTGTATGTATACGTGATGTTCTT
>OIWT01004780.1_pt1 | contig 10560 bp, 12 predicted proteins | sample 1587701 | NCBI WGS metagenome assembly OIWT01 (sample SAMEA3888904, study PRJEB22519) | human gut metagenome | biome: human gut; feature: human-associated habitat; material: faeces | place: Denmark | collected 2009 | reverse complement strand
TCACATCACATCACTCATCACTCATCACTCATCACTCATCACATCACTCATCACATCACATCACTCATCACATCATCACTCATCACTCATCACTCATCACATCACTCATCACTCATCACACTCAACACTCATCACATCACATCACATTCTCACCCCCTCCAGCTCCACATCAACATGCTCTACCCCAACACCTGGTTCAAGTGCGCCGTCGCCGCCATGCACACCGCCGACTATCTCTTCTCCATCACCTGCTTCACCACCCTCCTCAAGCAGAACCCCGAGTTCGGCGAGGGCTGGAGCAATCTCGCCAGTGTCCTCATGAAGGTAGGCAAGTTCAAAGAGGCCTACGAAGCTTCCTGCCAGTCCATTCGCTTCCTCCGCGAGAACTGGCACGTGTGGGACAACTACGTTACCATCAGCGTGGGTGTCTCCTCCTTCTCTCACAGGCAGATGTACTCCAAGCGGTATGCCTCGGTCATCGAGGGTCTGAACGAGCTGCTGGACCGCCAGGACAAGGCGCAGGTGGCGTTGGACTACGCGCTGCTGTACTCGCTGACCTATGCCATCATCAATCTCAACCACGCTGGAACCAAGCAGGAGGAAACTCCTTCTGAGGGACAGAGCGAAACTCCCTCTGAGGGGAAGAGTGAAACTCCCGCTGTGGATGAAGATGCGTTCGACGTGTTGGCGATGGAGCTGACGGGAATCGAGGAGGAATTGGATGCGAAGGAGGAGGAGAAGGAAGAAGAACATTCCGAGAATGATCGCCAGTTCCTGATCAAGCAACTCACCGCCCTGTTTGACCGCATCCAGAAAATGGTCCGATTTCGATGGAATAATGAATCGTAGTTCCCTCGCGACGTGAAGCTGTACGACATTCTGTACTTCTTCTACTCGGAGTCGGGGCAGGTGGACCTCTCGTTCAGCACGCTGCTGAAGAAGACGCGATCGACGATGATGGGCAACTACCTGGCCTCCGAGGAGAGCGTGAAGAAGGTGCTGGGCAGCTGCTGCACCACGCTGCAGTTCTGTCTGGACCACAAGCTGGACGCCAAGTTCTTCGAGGTGAAGATGCTCTGTCGCAGCGTCATCACGCGCTGCCAGAAGAACTACGCGAGCTTAGAAGAGTTCACTAAGCTGAAGGCGCTGATCGACAGTAACGAGAAGTGGTCTGTTTCTTCAACAAACAACGCAAGTTCAACCCTAATTCTTTTTCTCCTCCGCCTTCACCACCGTCTCCTTCTTGTCGTCCGCCTTGATCGACACCACCTCCGCAGGGATCTTGAACTCGCCGCCCAGCGCCGCCAGCAGCAGGGAGTTCAGGCGCGGAATCATGGTTCTGGAGTCGTCCATCAGTCCGGCGCTGACCAGACAGTCGTCGTACAGCTGCTCCGTGACGCACTGCGCCAGCAGCGGCTTCTCCGTCTTCATCTGGTTCAGCCGCACCAGCAGGTCGTGGTGCGGGTTCACCTCCAGCACCAGCGGCTCCAGAGGCATGATGCCCTTGATGTCGCCGCGCGCCGCCTGCATCATCTTCACCATGCGGCGGTAGCCCGCGTTGTTGGAGTCGGTGACGATGGCGGGCGAGGACACCAGGCGGTGCGTGATCTTCACCTCCTTCACCTTGTCGCCCAGACTTGTCTTCATCCAACTGGCTAGCTCCGCCGCGGCCTTGTCGTCCAGACCCACCTTCGCCTCGGGCTTGGCGCCCTCCTCCTTCTTCTCGTCGTTCACGTTCAGGTCGATGGAGGCGTTCTCGACGCTCATGAACTTCTTGCCCTTGAACTCGCGCACGTTCGTCATCACGAAGTCGTCGATCGGGTTGTACAGGAACAGCACCTCGATGTTCTTGCGCTTGAACACCTCGTAGTACGGCGAGCTCTCCGCCAAGTCGCGGTTCGTGATGTTCAGATAGTAGATCTCCTTCTGCGACTCGGGCATGCGCGAGATATACTCGTCCAGTGTCGTCAGCTTCGAACCGTCGCAGGCGGAGGACTCGAACATCAGAATGGAGGCGAGGTCCTGGCGGTTGTCGTAATCCTGAATCACGCCCTCCTTCAGGAACGGATTGAACTCGTTCCAGAAGGTCAGGTAGGTGGCGCGCTCCTTCTTTGACTTGTCGTTCAGGAAGCGAAGGAACTTCTTCGTCAAAATCTTGCGAATCCGCTTGACCAGCAGCGAATCCTGCATGTTCTCGCGGCTCAGCGACAGGGGGATGTCCTCGCTGTCCACCACGCCATACACGAAGCGCATCCACTCGGGCAGCAGGTTCTTCGAGTGGCCCTCGATCAGCACCTTGCGACTGTACAGCGACACGCCCGGCTCCATGCGGCCCAGACCCATCTTCTCGGTCTGCATCGAGCCCACGTAGAACAGCGCGTTCAGCGCGATGGGCGCGTCCGCAGAGAAATGCAGGCGGAAGAGCGGCGTGTCCCAGCCCTGGCCGATGTAGTGATAAAAGTCGAGATACTGCTGCTCCGTGATCTTGTTCTTGTCCATGGCCCAGATGGCGTGGACCGTGTTCACCTCCTTCCCGTTCAGGCGGATCGGGTGGTTCACGAAGTTGGAGTACTTCTTGATGATGCGGTTGATCGTCTGCTCGATCGCGAACTTCTTCTGGTCCTCCTTCAGGTGCAGCACGATCGTCGTGCCGCGGTGCAGTGTCGAGGACTTGGTGATCTCGTACTCGCCCATGCCCTTCGACGACCAGCAGTACGTCGCGTCGTCCGTCGCCGAGTGGGAGTACACCTCCACCTCGTCCGCCACCATGAACGCCGCGTAGAAGCCCACGCCGAAGTGGCCGATCAGGCTGTTGCCCAGGTCGCCGGCCTTGCCCTACATTTCACCCCCATCGCCGAGATGCACCTCGTCCTTCGCCTTCTTCAAGAAGTTCTTGGAGCCGGAGCGGGCGATCACGCCGAGGTTGTCCTCCATTTCCTTCTTTGTCATGCCGATACCCGTATCTTCGATGGTGATCGTGCCGTTCTTCTCGTCAGTGTAGATGTGGATCTCGAGGGGCAGGTCCGCGTCCTTCACAGCGGTTCCGGCCACCTGGACGTGGCGAAGCTTCTCCAGCGCATCGGAAGCATTCGAAATGAGCTCTCTGAGGAACACCTCCTTGTCCGTGTAGATGGAGTTGGTGACGATGTCCAGCAGCTCCTTCGTCTCCGCCTGGAACTCGTGCTTCTCCTCCAAAGCGCCCTCCTCCTTCTTGGGGGGCACAAACTCGACCTTCTTCTCCTCCTCCTTCTTCTTATCGTCGGCGCCCGTGTCCTTCTCGTTGAACAGGATCTCGGAAGCCATCTTCTTCGCCTCCTCGGCGCTGAGCTGCTCCTTCTTATCCTTCTCCTCCGCAGCCGTCGAGAACAGCATGACCGGAACGTTGCTCATCGGAGCAGCGAACGATCTGGCGTAATTCGGTGCCATTCTGCGCCCCAGCACCTTGGAACCCGAGCGGAAACCCTTGACGATCGTGTTAATCGCGCGAGCACGAAACGACATGTTCAAAGCAAGCACAAGAAGAGTATTTGGTCCTCCAAAAAATGGGGAAACGGTGGTTTCGGAATGTTCTATCCTGAAAAACCTTCGATTTCCGTTATGCTCGTCATGTGTGGTAAAACACGATGCAGGAGGGAAGGGTTGCTGGGAGACACGACAACAAACACAATGCTGCAATTACAGCGATTCTGTACATTACGGCTCATCCGTACTAGACCGAAGGAATCATTACTGTAGTACGTGTTGCTCACAGTATTCACTCCTTTCGGATTGAACACGAAGATCACTCTTTTTTTGTTCCCGTGAAACGAATCATGAATTTTGTATGGCCATAACATCCCTGTAACGTCCGTAGGGACAAAAGGTTCGGCTGGTGATTGTGGCATTGTGGGCGGTGTTCACCGTTACGCTGCAAGTAATCTACTTCGGAATCCTTGCGGTGATTGGACCCATCATTGGAGACAGAGCGACGCGCTATATCAAGTCCTACCTAATGGTGCACGTTTATGGGCTTTTTTACAGCTAGGGAGTTTACTTGCGCTTTTTGCGGTTCTTCATCACCGATTTCAAAGTGATCCTCACTGGGGATGTGGACAAGTTGGAGCAGACGAAGAATAACCGCTGCGTTTATATTCAGAACCATCAGACGGAGCTCGACTGGCTCTTCTGCAACTACTTCTTGCAAATGTTCGACCGCGAGAGCGATTTCTCTGCCGTTATGAAGGGCTCCATCGGGTATCACCCATTCTATTTTTTCACACGCAGGAGCGTTCCGACGTTCGGTTACATCGTGAAGGACCTCGGCATGTGCCTACTGGATCGCAACTGGCAGTCCGACCAGTCCCACTTCAAGGACTTCATGTCTCGCTTCGAGACACACCCTCGCCCCATTTGCGCCTTCATCTGCCCCGAGGGAACCACGATCACGGCTCGTAGCACTTCCCCCCTTGTTTCATGCGAAGATACCTACAAGCGTTCTCAGGAATACGCGGCGAAGACGAACCGTCCCGTGTTCGAGGTAAGCACACTGGTTAGTATTAATCGCAGCATCTGCTTCTTCCTCGCTCCACGGGCCTGGCCTTCATGCTGCTGGAGCTGCGCCGCTGGGAGAAGGAGACGGGCGAGAAGGTGTACGTGTACGACACGACAATGCAGTTCGAGGGCTACACGGGCGAGATCTGTCAGGATGATTACACGCGCGTGGTTGATACGACCTTCCCCGACGTGGACAACAGTTTCTGGAGCGTGCGGGAGAGGCGTGAAGATGAGGAGTAGAGACGTCCCATTCATTGCCACATTCATGTGAACGTGGTGCCGATTTCGGACATTCTGAGCGATGATGCGAAGAACATGGAGGAAGCGGGAAAGGAGGTGGAGAAGTGGCTCGACCAGTCGTGGATCGAGAAGGAGAAGCAGCTGGAGTACTTCACGAAGCACCAGACCTACGATGACGAGTGGAATGTGAATCGCGTTGGACAGGAGGGAGATGTGTCACTTATAGAAGGTGGAGAACTTTGACTTCGCTCATCGCGTGAAGGACTCGATTCCCTGGGTGGGTTTGGCTCTCGGCGCGCTGTGTTTGGATTACGTCTGCATCAAGGGTGTGTCTTGGCTGTACCACTCCATCGTGGGTTTGTTTTAAGGATTGCGGTGTTTGTTTTAAGGATTGCGGTGTTTGTTGGGCGAACAAAATGGAATCCAGTATCGCAGTTGCAAAAACGGGGATGGGAAAGGATCACAAAAACGAAAAGGAGTCCATGCCTAAGGGCACGTTCGTTAGCTCGGAAAGCTCCGACGATGATTCGTCGGACGATCTCGTAGACTCTTCCTTCCAGCACTTGATGCTCCAAGTGCGCAATCCACTCTCCCTTTATCGGTAGAATTACGACGAGTCTATAGAAGTGAATCGCAAGACAAACGAAGCCGTTATCGAAAAGAAGAGCAAGAAGCGCCAATTGAAGAAGGACAGCGATTTCGCTTCTCCTAAGAAGGTGCAGCCCGACACAAAAGTCATCTACGACAAGTATATTGTGTATGACAAGAAGCGATTCGATGAGAAGCAAGAATTGCAAGTATCTCCATTGCTAAGGAATGAGTGAATAGCGGCTACTCGAAATCGTGGACGATGCGCGGGATCTGGTATGGTTGAATCTGAAGAGCTATCTGGCCTTGGGTCATAGGGACATTTGGTGGCCAGGCCGTGTGCTCCATTCTGGTGTTGTGTTATGCGTAGTTGCTGACCCAATCGGAGGTGTACATGCTAGACACTGCGTCATACGACCATCGCCGTCTCAATTGCAAGGAATACGTGTTTGCTGAAGCATTTGGCTATCGGAAGGGATTGGACTACTATCCGTGATGGCTCGTCCTTTTCTTCACTGTAGCATTCTCATATTACAAAGGAGCATCGAACCCATTTACGTGCGTGGAATCAGCAGTGAATTGTTCCAAGCCCTTACCGATGTCAACAACGGCGCTCCCACAACCGTTTTGTACTCCCAGCTCAAACGCGGCGTAGTCATCCTCGAAGAAGTTGCGATGAGGAATCGCTGTGATGCGTAGCTGACGGCGAAGAAGCATCTCGACGTGTGCTCGCCTCCCTTGAGTGCGTTCGATATGAAGGAAGACGACTGCGCGATGGAAGCGCCGAAGGAAACGAGCGTCTGCATCGATGACAACTACAGGGCCAAGTTGAAGGCTGTAAGGCAAGGGAGGATTGTTAACACGAAGAACACGGTGAGTATGGCAAAGCAGGAGAAGGTAGAAGAACTCCGAGCGGGAGATTTCATCGGTTATTACTACAAGCCTGTTTTCATTATTGCTACAACTCATTGCATAGTACGGTCCTGCTGGAGACAAAAAGGCGTACTTCGAGACGCATGTCCTGGCCATTCACAGACAGGCTGGAGAGCTTCGCCTCGTGCTCGAAAACGGCCACGTGTGCGTATTTGGGGTTGGGATGAGATGTAGATTGGTGGAGGATACGCAGGTGAAGCGATTAAAGGACCACAAGCAGGTTCCGTTGGGATCGAAGAGCTGCTTCAAGAGTCTGAGCGAGTACAAGCTTATCGAGGGCAGTATTGCGGAGGAAGCGGCGCGATACGGCATTTACTCGAAAGACGAACTGAAGAACGATTTGGTGGATGTATGTTTCATTACGGTTATCTGATATACAGATTATGAAGTCCTACAATGCGAAGGTGACGGCAATGAAGGGCAACAGCGCAACCTTTTCCTCCGACCTAGAATCCACCGACAGCGAATCGGGTCCCTCTCCTGTTTGTAGCAAACACGCAAAACTAAACTACTGAGTCTTCATCAGCTCCGCCTGCGTCATCGTGGGCATCTCCTCCTTCTGGTTCTTCGCGAATTGCAGGAACACCTGGTCCAGCGTCGTCTGGCTCAGCGTGTAGTCCACGATCTTGTACTCCTCGCGCGCCTCCTCCATAAAGCGGAACAAGAAGGACAGCGGCTTCTGATTCGGCAGCACCAGAATCGCGTGGCAGCCATGGATCTCGCGCGTCTCGAAGGCGCCCGCCTCCTTCGCGATCATCTCCAGGAATGCCTTCATCTTCGCCTCGTCGTTCTCCAGTTTGAAGTCCAGCGTGTAGCCCTCTCCGAATTTGGTCTTCAGGTGCTGGCCGCTGCCGATGCACTGAATCTGCCCATTCACCATAATCGCGATGCGGTTGCACAGCGCGTCCGCCTCCTCCATCAGATGCGTCGTCAGCAGGAACGACCGCGCCTTGGACGACGTCTTGATGATATTCCACAGTTTGCGTCGGGACACGGGGTCCAAGCCGGTACTCGGTTCATCCATGATCACCACCTTCGGATTGCCCATGAACGCGATCGCCACGCACAGACGGCGCTTGTTGCCGCCGGACAGGTCCTTCGTGTTCTTGTCGCGGTGCTGTTCCAGACCCAGACACTTGAGGCACGTGCTCACCACACCGTCCAGCATCGGCTCGGGAATGCCCTTTACCATGCCGTAGAAATACAGGCACTCGTACGTCGTCATGAAGTCGAACAGCACGTCGAACTGCGGACAGTAGCCCAACACCTTGTACGCGCCCAGAATGTCCTCGGGGATCGCGTGGCCCTGCACGCCGCACGCGCCCTGGTTGTAGCCCAGTGTACCCATCAGAATCGACAGGATCGACGTCTTGCCCGCGCCGTTCGGACCGATCAGCCCGAAGCAATCGCCCTCGTTCACCGCGAACGTCACGTCACGACACGCCTCCACCGCCGGAGCCTTCTTCGTGCCCGGGTACACCTTCCACACGCCATTCACCGTCACCGCCGCGTCCTTGGCGCCCGCCCGCACGCGGTCGATCTCCGCTCGTACGTCGTCGTCTTCGGGCGCGTACGGCGTGGCGTCGAAGGTGACCTTGCCCGTCTTGACCCAGCTCTTGCGCTCGAAGAAAATGACGCAGAAGAAGAAGAGGAAGCCCTCGACCGCCATGAACACCAATGCCTTGCCACAGTAGTTCCAGCCCCACGCGTTGGGCGTGGCAGCACCGTACTGCGCGAGGATGGGGAAGATGGTGCTGACGCGCTTGAAGCTGTCGAACAGCGCGTAGCCGGGCACCAGATAGAAGAGCGTGGAGAAGAAGGTCTCGTAGTTCTGGAGGAAGGGAACGAAGGAGAAGAGACTGGACACGACGGCAGACAACAGCATCGGGATCATCATCATGTTCAACAGGCCGTTCTCGGCGGTGGACGCCGACTTGTACGGGAAGGACATCCAGTAGCAGAGCGGCAGGCACGCCCAGCCGAACAGCAGGATCTCCACCGTCATCGCCAGCACCGCGTCGCGCAGGCCCTTCGCGGCGAACAGCGTAATGAGCAGGAAGAGAATGGCAACAGGCAGCAACACGGCGAAGTCGAACAAAAAGTTCGCCAGCCAGTAGTACACGTCCAGCACGCCCATCAGCCGCTGCTGCAGGCGCGCCTGCGACACGCGCTCGCGCACCGCCGACACCGCCGCGTACACGGGCGGGAAGTTGAGGCCCTCCGACACGTAGACGCAGAACACGAGCACGAAGATGACGGAGACCACGCTGGGGTTCTTGGCGCTGGCGGGCAGCACCTTGAACGTCGCGTTGAGCTGGAGGCTGTCGGTCAGCTCCATCTTGCGGTTGTAGTAGGCGCTGTCCAGCAGCGAGTGCATGATCTCGATCACCCCGCTGTAGCTGGTGTTGTACCAGATGCGCAGATGATCGTACGGCAACTCGCCGAAGTCCACCGCCGCGAAGTTGTTGCCCGTCTCGCTCAGGAAGGTGGCGAGCTGTTCCGACGTGGGGGTGGAGCCGATCACCGCGGGAGCGTCCACGAACTCGGGGAGAGTGTCTACAGCTCACGCCACGTCGGAACGCGTACTGTTGACGCCGAAGTGAGGGAAGTGCTGGAAGAGGCTGGCAATCTCCGCCTTCTGCGTGGCGTTGGCGTAGGAGTACACGACCTTCAGCTTGGCGTCCTTGGGGTTGGCGAGCGTCGCGCCGTCGAGGCGAATGGTCTCGGGGATGTCCATGCCGGTGAGGAACTGGCCGAGGAAGAGGAAGAGCACGCCGAAGGCGATGCAGTACAACGGCATGATGATCTGCTGAAGGAGCTCCTTCTTCTGCCGCGAGCTCATCACCCATCGCTTCCACAACAGCGCCTTCAGCTGCTCGCGCGCCGTCGGCACGGGCTCCACCACGGGGAACTCCTCCGCCGTCTCGCGCAGCATCGCCACACCCGTCTCCTTCTCCACCTCCTTCTTTTCAGCAGTCTTCTCAGCAGTCTTCTCAGCACCCTCCTTCTCAGCACCCTCCTTCTCAGCAGGGGCCATGGGGCTGGCGGCGGCTTCGGCCTCCGCCTCGGAGGCCAGGTTCACGAAGACTTCCTCCAGCGATGTGGCGGCCACGCCGGCGGAAGAGATGTGCAGCGTCTCCTTGGCGTCCTCCAGCTCCTCCAGAATGGCGCCGAAGGCAACAGTGCTGTCACGAGGCAGGTTCACCATCACAGCGGTCTTAGAGGACTCTTCGATCGCCGCGGCAGGCACGTGCTTCTGAATCACCGCCAGCACCGCCGCGTCGTCGGCGCCGTCCTCCTTCGCCACGGACATGTGATAGCCGATGCCGAACTTGCCCTTCAGGAACAGCGAGGAGCCCGCCACCTGCAGCCGGCCCTTCGACATCACCACAATGCGATCGCCCAGGAAATCCGCCTCGTCCATGAAGTGCGTGCACAGCACGATCACGTGGCCCTGCTTGCGCTTCTCTAGCAGTTGCCAGATCTCGCGGCGCGACGTGGGGTCCATGCCCGACGTGGGCTCGTCCAGGAAGATCACACGCGGGTCGCCAATTATCGCCATTGCCACGTTCAGACGGCGCTTCATACCTCCGGATAGCGTCTTCACCTGCGCGTCCGCCTTGTCCATCATGCCAATCTACGCCTCACGCCATTGGCACGCTCTCACGTCCTCCAGCAGCTCGTCCACCTTCGCCTTGATCTCCTCCGCCTTCACCCCGCGCAGGCGCGCGAACAGTTCCAAGTGCTCGCGGCACTACTTCTCATACGCACCCCACGCCCTCACCGTCAGCACGTTGATCATCAGGTTTTCCTGGAAGCACACGCCCAGATTGCGACGCACCTCCTCCAGCTGGCCCACCAGCGACTTGCCGTACACCAGCGCGTCGCCTTCCGTCGGTCCGTACATGCCCGTCAGCACGTTGATCAGCGTCGACTTGCCTGCGCCGTTGTGGCCCAGAAGCACCGTGATCTGGTCCTCGTAGCTATGCGTAAGGCGAGTGCAGGAGGCGAACAAGGCCGCGGAGAAGTCGTTCACAGCCACGATGGGCGCCTCGCCCTTCTTCGGCGCGGGGAACTGCTTCGTGATGTGCGAGATGCGCACGCCGTCGCGGGAGCGCACCGCCGGGTCCACCGCCTCCACGCAGTCCTACGGGGTGTGAGTGCTGTGTTATATGGTGCCACAATACTGCTTTCACATTCAACACTCATCACACTCATCACTCATCACATCACTCATCACTCATCACTCATCACTCATCACATCAC
>OIWT01004773.1_pt1 | contig 10582 bp, 9 predicted proteins | sample 1587701 | NCBI WGS metagenome assembly OIWT01 (sample SAMEA3888904, study PRJEB22519) | human gut metagenome | biome: human gut; feature: human-associated habitat; material: faeces | place: Denmark | collected 2009 | reverse complement strand
GCTTTGGCGAGGCACTGAAGCCGGAGTTCAAGGAATATGCCCGTAAGATCGTGGAAAATGCACAGGCACTGGCTGCGGCTTTGCAGCAGCGCGGGGTCAAGCTGGTATCCGGCGGCACCGACAACCACCTGATGCTCATTGACCTGCGGGACGAGGAGTGCACCGGCAAGGACTTGGAGCAGCGTCTGGACAGCGTACACATCACCGCCAACAAGAACACCGTCCCCGGCGAGACCCGCAGCCCCTTTGTGACCTCCGGCGTGCGTCTGGGTACCCCGGCTGTCACCACCCGCGGTATGGGCGCAGCCGAGATGCAGGTGATCGCGGACTGCATTGCAGACTGCATCTGGCACTATGAGGAAAAGAAGGACGAGATCAGCGAGCGCGTCCTGCGCCTGACCCGGGAGTTCCCACTGTACCAGTAAAAGCAACGTGTAAATAACAAGGCATCCGTAGCAAGCATACAGGGCTGCGGATGCCTTTTGTTACAAAAAAGGAGAAAAACGATGGAAAGCTTAGGCCTTTTGCATCTGTATTACGGCGACGGTAAGGGCAAGACCACAGCCGCCATGGGGCTTGCCCTGCGGGCGCTGGGCAGCGGAAAACGTGTGGTCATCGTGCAGTTTTTAAAGGGCGGGCAGAGCGGCGAGATCCCGCTGCTGGAACAGCTGGGCGCCACCGTTTACCGGGGCAAGGCCGGGCAGAAATTCGTCTTTCAGATGAACGAAGCCGAAAAGGCCGCTACCCGCGCTTTGCAAAACAAAAATCTTGCGGCGGCGCTGGCGCAGCCCTGTGATATGCTGGTGCTGGACGAAGCCGGCAGCGCGTGGGAGCTGGACATGGTGGACAAAGCCCTGTTGCAGCAGGCGGTGCTGCACCGCCCCGCCGGGCAGGAGTGCGTCCTGACCGCCCACGCAGCCCCCGCGTGGATGCTGGATGCCGCAGATTACCTCACTGAGATGTGCTGCCGCCGCCACCCCTACCAGAAGGGCATCGCCGCACGGAAAGGCGTGGAGTATTAAGGTTATAGCAAAAGGAGTTGTTGCGCATGATGCAACAACTCCTTTTGCAGTTTTATACATCCCAGAACCCTTTCAGCGCCGTTTCCAGCGCGGCGGTGCCGGGCAGATACCGGATGTGCTGCCAGTGCGGCGGGAACAGGCGGGCGGTGTCGGGCTGCGCAAAGCGGTCGTCCAAAAGCAGCACCACGCCTTTGTCCTGCGGGGTGCGCACCACCCGCCCGGCGGCTTGCAGTACCTTGTTCATGCCCGGGTAGCGGTAGGCGTAGTCGAAGCCGCAGCCGGACTGCTCCTCGTAATACCGGCGCAGCATCTCCTGCCGGGGGTTCACCTGCGGCAGCCCCACCCCCACGATGGCACAGCCAATGAGCCGGTCACCCACAAGGTCTACCCCCTCGCCGAAGATGCCGCCCATCACGGCAAAGCCCAGCAGCGTTTCCGCGGGGTGGGGAGAGAACTGCGCCAGAAATTCTGCGCGCCCGGCATCATCTAAGCTGCGCCGCTGCACAAGGGTGGGAATATCCGGCCAGCGGGCGGCAAAAGCCTCGTACACCTGCTGCAAATAGGCGTAGCTGGGGAAAAACGCCAGATAGTTGCCGGTCTTGCCCTTTGCCAGCGCCGCCAGTGCATCCGCTACGGCGGGCACGCTTGCCTCCCGCTGACGGTAGCGGGTGGAGATGCCCGGCAGGCAGAACAGCCCCAGATTTTCCGGCGGGAAAGGGCTGGGCAGCGCCACCGCCCGGGCATCGGCGCAGCCCAGTACGCTGCGGTAAAAGGCGGGCGGGGTCAACGTGGCACTGAACAGCGCCGCGCTGCGCCCTGTCGCCAGACTGGCGTCCACAAAAGGCGCGGGGTCTAAGCAGAGCAGATGCAGCTCCAGCTCGCTGCCCCGGGCGGTAAGCTGGGTGACAAAATGGCTGTCGTACCGGTCAGCTGCGCGGGTGATATCTTGCAAGGCAAAGTAGAGTTCCAGCAGCTGGGCGTGGGCGGGGTCCTCGGGGTTTTGTTCCAGCCAGTCTTGTAACGGGGTGTGCACCGCCCGCAGGGCAGCGGGCAAAGCGGCGGGCAGCTGCTGCAAAAACACGGTGCCGTCCCGGGCGTACAGCGGCTGTGGCAGGGCAAAATCCGGGGCAGCTTCAGCGGGTAAAAGGCTTACCTGCATAGGCTCTGTCTCCCCGGCAGGTTCTGTGCCTGTGCGGGGCGCAGCCTGTGCGCAGGCCTTGCGCGCCGCCAGAAAGACTTTGTCTGCTTTGGTCAGTGCGGTTTTCAGGCTGCTTTTGCCCTTGCCCAGCGCCCGCTTTGCCTCGGTCAGGCTGCTTTTGGCAAACTGCGCCGAGTACATGGCGCGGGCTCTGTCCGGCAGGTTGTGCGCTTCGTCAATGAGAAACAGCCAGTCCCCGGCGGCATCGAAAAAGCGCTTGAGGTGCACCACCGGGTCAAACAGATAGTTGTAGTCTCCGATGACCACATCGCACCACTCGCTCAAGTCCAGCCCCAGCTCAAAGGGACACACTGAGAACTGCCGGGCGGTGTCCGCCAGCGCGGCACGGCTGAAACTGCCGCTGCCGTCCAGCAGAGCCGCCAGCGCATCCTTGCGGCGGTCGTAGTAGCCGTTGGCAAAGGGGCATGCTTCCGGCAGGCAGGCGGGGTGCCCTTCGGCGTCCGGGTGCAGACAAGCCTTTTCCTTGGCGGTCAGGGTCACGCTGCGCAGGGCGAGACCGGGCTGGGCGGTACGCAGCCGCGCCACTGCGTCCTCGGCAGCGGCTTGGGTGGTGTTGCGGGCGGTCAGGTAGAATAGTTTTGCGCCGCAGCCCTCGCCCATGGCTTTCAGGGCAGGGAAGAGGGCGCTCATGGTCTTGCCGATGCCGGTAGGTGCCTGACAAAAAACGCGGGTGCCGCCCTTGCGGTCGGTGCTTTTTCCGGCGCGGCAGGCGCGGTACACCTCGCCCGCCAGCGCCCGCTGCCCGGGGCGGTACTCCGCAAAGGGGAATTGCAGCGCCGCAAGGCTCTGGCTGCGCCGGATGTCCCAGTCCAGCTGCCGCTGCGCCCACGGGGCGTACTGCGCTAAAAGCTGCTGCAAAAACTGTTCCAATTGCTGCCGGGTGAACTGCCGGGTAAAGCGCTGAATCTGATCGGTATCGACCTGATAATAGGTCAGCCGCACGGCAAGCGCATCCAGTCCCTGCTGGCTGCTGAAAATGGCGGCATATACCATGCCCTGCGCCCAGTGGCAGGGGTTCAGCTCCTCGGTGATCTCCTCGTAGGGAACAGTGGTGGTCTTGATCTCGTCAATGGTCACAGTGCCGTTTTCGTCGGTGAAAATGCCGTCTGCCCGGCCTTCCAGCGTAAAGGCGATGCCGCAGGCTTCCCGCTCCGCGCTGAGAAATACCTCGGCTTGATAGCCTTCCCCGGCGGCCTTTTGCAGCTTGCGGTGGATGCGTGCGCCCTCGTTGGCGCGGTCGAAGCCGGCAAAGCGGCTGTCGATGCTGCCGGTGCGCAGCAAAAACTCCACCAGCTGCCGGATGGGCAGATGGATGCTTGCCAAAGCGTTTCACCTCCGTTTTTTCGTTATCCTACCCCGAACAGTTCCATGCACTGGGCGGCTGCGGCATCCACCTGTGCAAAGTCCACGGCGGTGCGGTAGTAGGTCTCCAGTTCGTCATGGCAGCTTTTAGCCTGCGCCATCAGGGCACAGGCCTGTTCCAGCAGCTCGGCGGCGGCGCGCTCGTTGAAGCGCAGCCGTGCACGGCAGGCAGAAAGGTTTTCTCTATCCACAAAACGGCTGCACCGCACGGTCTGCGCCGCAGACAGCCGCACCGGATGCCAGCGGTTGTCGGTCAGGAACGCCAGCCGCAGGGAGGGAATGATAATGTGGTCGATTTTATCCTCCGGGTGCATGGCGCAGGGGCAGGTGATGATGTGGTAACCCCGCGCCAGCGCCTCGGCGCGGATGAGCTCCAGCAGCAGGCGGGAGACTGCCCCGTAGTCGTCCCGGAAGAGGATGCATTTGTCTGCCAGTGCCTGCACCGTGCCCTGATAGAACACCTCGCCCTTGGGCGTGATGGCCGAGAGCAGCCGCAGCTCTTCAGAGCCCATCTCCTCGGTGCGGGGCAACAGGCGGATGCACAGCCGCTTGACGTAGCGGCGCACTTTTTCAAAGTTGGCACTGCACGCTTCGGCGCGGCGGCTGTCCAGCAGCAGGCTGCCCGCCGAGGCCACATACCGCGCCGCCCGGCTGCGCAGCAGCTGATTGCGGGCAAACAGGGCGGTCACCTCGTCCTTGTGGGGGTGCAGGGCATCGGCGTCAATGGTGTGGTACAAACTCAACACCCGCTCGTCTGCGCCAGGGGCTTCCGGCTCCACCACATGGGGCGCGGTGGCGTCGATGATGGCGCGTTTCTGCCGCAGGAACACTACCCCATCCAGACTGTCGGGGTCGCTGGCGCAGTGGATGCGCTGGATGGGTTCGCCTTTATCCTGTGCGGCGCGCGCCAGCCGCTTCATCAGGGTAGACTTGCCGCAGCCCGGCCCGCTTTTGAGCAGCACCAGCTGCATCCCGGGCTCCCGGCGCAGCGGCGCAAAGTAGCCCTTGAACCCGGCGGGCGTTGTAGCGCCCAAAAAGAAATCCACAGAAGGATGCACGGAACTTTCCATACAAAAACACCTCACTTTTGCTTTACAGTATGCAAAAGCGGCGCGGTTGGTTCCTGTCCTTATTTATGATAGGTATGCTCGCACACGGCGGCAATGGTGTCCCGCAGTACGGTAAAGTCCGCAAAGGCTTCAGGCTTGTTCTGGGGTTGACGCAGCAGGGCGGCGGGGTGGAAGGTGCCCATGAACAAAATGCCACCCTTCTCAATGATCTGTCCGTGCTCCCGGGTGACGGAAAAATCCTGCCGGATCATCCGCTGGGCGGCAACACGCCCAAGGCAGACCACGATCTTGGGATGAAGCAGCCGGAACTGCTCCCGCAGCCACGGCATACAGGCTTCGCTCTCGGCGGGCAGCGGGTCGCGGTTCTGGGGCGGGCGGCACTTGACGATGTTGGCAATATAGCAGTTCTTTTTGCGGTCAAGGTCGATGGCAAACAGGTATTTGTCCAGCAGCTGGCCGCTGCGCCCCACAAAGGGCAGACCCTGCTCGTCCTCGCTCTGGCCGGGGCCCTCGCCCACAAACAACACCTCGGCGTCCGGCACGCCCTGCCCGAACACCACGTTCGTCCGGGTGGCGCATAGCTCGCACCGGGTGCAGGCAAGGCATTCAGCCTTTAAAGTATCCATATTCATGGAGAACATCTCCTTTAAAACCGGTATGATATTTTATTCACAAATAAAACAAAGGTTTCTCCCTTAAAATATAGCACAAAAACACAATTTTGTCTTGAACTTTTTGCCGTCTGTGCTAGAATAAAGAAGAAAGGCATCCTTGTGTCCAACAGAGACGGGATGCAAATTTTGGAAAGCATTTTCGGAGGTAATCACAATGGCTGATATGTTTGCACCGCTGGTAGCACAGCTGAAGGCAAATCCCAAGACGATCGTTTTCACCGAGGGCAATGACCCCCGCATCCTGGAGGCAGCAAGCAAGCTGCTGGCCGAGGGCGTGCTGAAGGTCGTCATGGTGGGCAACGAGGCAGAGTGCAAGGCTGCTGCCGCCGCCGGTAACTTTGATATTTCCGCTGCTGAGATCATTGACCCCGAGAACTACGCCGGTTTTGACGAGATGGTCAACACCATGGTGGAGCTGCGCAAGGGCAAGCAGACCGCTGAGGAGTGCACCGCTCTGCTGAAGAAGTCCAACTACTTCGGCACCATGCTGGTGAAGATGGGCAAGGCTGACTGCCTGCTGGGCGGCGCTACCTACTCCACCGCCGACACCATCCGTCCCGCTCTGCAGCTGGTCAAGACCAAGAAGGGCGCACATCTGGTGAGCTCCTGCTTCATCCTGGACCGCGACTGCGGCGAAGAGGGCCTGAAGCGCATTGCCATGGGCGACTGCGCCGTCAACATCGACTACACCGACACCATCGACAAGGCCACCGGCGAAGTCAAGGTGTCCGCTGCTTCCAAGCTGGCTGAGGTGGCCGTTGAGACCGCCAAGACCGCAAAGCTGTTCGGCATCGACCCGAAGGTCGCCGTGCTGAGCTTCTCCACCAAGGGCTCCGGCAAGGGCGGCACCGTCGCTCTGAGCCACGACGCTACCATCAAGGCTCAGGAGATGGACCCCGAGCTGGCTGTGGACGGCGAGCTGCAGTTTGACGCTGCCGTTGCTCCCGAGGTTGCACAGGTCAAGTGCAAGGGCAGCAAGGTGGCTGGTCAGGCCAACACCTTCATCTTCCCCTGCATCGAGGCCGGCAACATCGGCTATAAGATCGCACAGCGTCTGGGCGGCTACGCTGCCTACGGCCCCATCCTGCAGGGTCTGAACGCACCCATCAACGACCTGTCCCGCGGCTGCAACGCAGACGAGGTGTACAAGATGAGCCTGATCACCGCTTGCCAGTCTTAAACAGTTTTAGCACAAACGAGGAGAAGCCTTCGGGCTTCTCCTTTTTGTTTTGCCCCCTCTTGCAATCCGGCGGGGTTTATGGTACAATATCTTAGCATCCACAAGGATGTGTCGGACAGCGCCTGCTGCGTGGTTCGGCATACGGATGCGGGTCCTGTACGATGGGCTCGCTGTGAACCAGGTCAGGTGGGGAACCAAGCAGCCTTAAGCAGTGCGTTCGTGCGTTTCAGTAAGCCTGCATCCGTATGCCGAGTTACGCAAGGCGGGGACAAAACCCCGTCGAGCGCTGTCCTTTTATTTTTGCCGCAAAGGCCGGGAAAGGGGAGAGAACGCCGTGTATCGTGCGCTTTACCGCAAATGGAGACCCCAGCGGTTTGAGGATGTGGTGGGCCAGCGCGCTATCGTGACCGCCCTGAAAAACCAGATCACCGCAGGGCGCGTAGGCCATGCGTATCTGTTTACCGGTGTGCGCGGCACCGGCAAGACCACCTGCGCCAAAATTTTTGCAAAGGCGGTCAACTGTCTGCACCCGGAGGGTGGCGACCCCTGTGGGGAGTGCGAGATCTGCAAAGGCATCGACAACGGCAGCCTGCTGGACGTGGTGGAGATGGACGCAGCCTCCAACAACGGCGTGGATGATATCCGCGACCTGCGGGACGAGACCGCCTACACCCCCAGCGCCTGCCAGTATAAGGTGTATATCATCGACGAGGTGCACATGCTGTCCACAGCGGCCTTCAATGCGCTGCTGAAAACGCTGGAAGAACCCCCTGCACATGTCATCTTCATTCTGGCGACAACCGAGATCCAGAAAGTGCCCGCCACCATCCTCTCCCGCTGCCAGCGGTACGATTTTACCCGCATCGGGCCGGAGGATATCGCACGGCGGGTGGAGTATATCGCCGGGGAGGAAAAGCTGGAGCTGACCTCCGACGGCGCGGAGCTGATCGCCCGTCTGGCGGATGGTGCGCTGCGCGATGCACTGTCCATTCTGGACACCTGCGCCGGTGTCACGGCAAAGATCGATGCGGACGTGGTGCGCCGCATGGCGGGCGTGACCGACCGCAGCTACCTGTTCCACATTTCGGACGCCTTGGAAGCACAGGACGCCGCCGCCGCGCTGGCACAGCTGGCGCAGCTGCGGCAGCAGTCGGTGGATGTGAAGCGCCTGACCGAGGAACTGATCGCCCACTACCGCGCCTTGATGCTGGCGGCGCTGCCCGGCGGGCAGGCGCTGCTGTCCGGTGTTTCGCCGGAGGAAGAAGCGCTGTACCTGCAAAAAGGCCCGGAGATGGGGCAGCGGGAAGCCATCCGCGCCATCCGCACCCTTGGCACGGCGCTGGAGCACATGACCCGTGGCAGCGACCAGCGCATCGAGCTGGAACTGGCACTGTTCAGCCTGTCCGAGCCGCCCCAGCAGATGCAGACGGTAACGGTACAGGCAGCCCCCGCCCGCGCGGCACAGCCGGAAGCACCCCGCCCCTTTGCGGCAGCGGTGCAGCCCTTTGCCAGCGCCCCGGTGCAATCTGCCCCCGCAGCTGCCGCACCCCAGACCCCGGCAGTAGTAGAAGAGCCTGCCCCTGCTGTGCAGCAGACCCCTCCGCAGCCTGCTGTGCCGGAAGCACCGCCCGCCCCTGCGGAGGAGCTGCCGCCCATGCCAGAGGAACCGCCGGTACAGCAGAGCGATGCCGCCCTGCCGTGGGACGAGCCTGCCCCGCAGGCACCGCCGCCGGAGGAGCCGGAGCCGGTCAGTCAGCCGGAGAAGCCCGCCTCTGCAGAGCCCGCGCAGTCGGCTCCTGCGGCAGAGGAACCGCCTGCCCCGGTGCAGGAGCACCCTGCCGACCCGGTGCTGACAAAGCCCCGCAGCGTGGCGCAGCAGGGCACGAACCCCTTCCCGTACTGGGGACAGATCGTGCAGAAGCTGGAGGGCATCGACCCCATGCTGTATATGTATCTGCGCAAGTCCAAGGCTTACTTTGACGGCACCCGCGTGCTGATCGATGGCGGCAAGACTTTCCGGGATTTTATCCGGGTGAACAAGGACAGTCAGAAGCTGATCAAAAAGCTGATCGCCGAGGTATCCGGCGTGCCGGTGCCCATCGGCCCCTACGAGCCCAAAACGGCCGGAAAGACCGCCTCTAACGCGGAGCAGTCCCTTCTGGCGCTGGAAAAGCTGGGGTTAGAGGTCAGCATTGAGGATACCGCCCGCAAAAAGCGATAAAAATTGTTTATAATAAAGGAGAATACCATTATGAAAGCAAGAATGCCCGCAGGCTACGGCCGCCCCGATATGAACGCCCTGATGCGTCAGGCTCAGAAGATGCAGGAGGACATGAAGAGCAAGCAGGCCGAGTTGGAAGCCGCCGAGTACACCGGCAGCGCCGCCGGTGAGATGGTGACCGTGAAGATGAACGGCAAGCACGAGGTGCTGTCCATCACCATCAAGCCCGAGGCTGTGGACCCGGACGACATCGAGATGCTGGAAGACATGGTGGCTGCTGCCATCAACGCCACCGTGAAGCAGGTGGATGAGACTGCCGAGGCCGAGATGGGCAAGCTGACCGGCGGCCTGAATATTCCGGGTCTCTGAGCCGGGAAGGGGAGATACCATGGACTACACTGCCGCACCGCTGGAAAAGCTGATCGAGGAGTTCGGCAAGTTTCAGGGCGTGGGCCGCAAGGGTGCTACCCGCATGGCCTATCAGGTGCTGAGTATGTCGGATAAGGACGCTGCGGCGCTGGCCGATGCCATCCGCACCCTGGCCGATGACCCCGAGCGCCGCTGGATGATGCGCCGCCGCGGCCTTATGCGCTCGCGCAGCTTTGGCCAGCAGGCCTACTATCAGAATTTTGTTCAGCTTTTGGAATATTATCAAACGCTGGATCATAAAAAGGAGCCGTAATGCCATGAGTTTGGTGAGCATTATCACACCGGTATACAATGCCGCCGCCACGCTGAACCAGTGCGCCCAAAGCGTGCTTTCGCAGGATCACACCCAGTGGGAGCTTTTGCTGATCGACGACGGCAGCACCGACACAAGCGCTGCACTTTGTGACGATCTTGCCGCCAAGGATGCCCGCATTCGGGTGATCCACCAGCCCAACGCGGGGGTTTCGGCTGCGCGCAATGCGGGGCTGGATGCAGTCCGCGGGGAGAGCATTCTGTTTCTGGACAGTGACGATGCCCTGCAGCCAGGCGCGTTGCGCGCCGCACTGAACGCCCAGCGCAGCTGCCCCGACTGCTGGGTGATGTGGCGCTATACGCTGGGAAACGCCGAGCGCGATGCCGATTTTTGGGGCGAAGAAGCCGCCCTGCAGGGCGTGACCCTGCTGAACGCGGCCTCGCTGGCATGGCTGTACAACCACTGTTTTCTTTCGATGCCGTGGAACAAGCTGTACCGCGCCGATGTGATCCGAAGCGCGCATTTGCGCTTTGACCGCAGCTTTTCGCTGGGCGAGGATCTTTTGTTTTGTCTGGACTATCTTGGGGCGCTGGGCGGGCCGGAGGCCCTGCCCGGCGTGTGCCTTGTGCACAGCAGCCTGACTTACTATCGCTGCGGCGAAAGCAGCGATACGCTTTCCACCAAATACCGCGCCGATTACTGCACGGTGTGGGAGCATATATTTACGCGCCTAAACGCCGAATGCCGGCGCTGGCAGTGCCCCGCCGAGGATCTGCACGCCATGCTGCGCGCCGAGCTTTTGATTTTGGCCGAGGGGGCAGCCAACGAATTTGTACACGGCGGCAAGGCCGCTGCCAGGGCTGCGCTGCGCAGCGACTGTATGCAGGCCCTTTGCGCCTCGCTGCGGGCCGAAAAGCTCTATTCGCCCTATTATCTGCCCGTTCGCTGGGGGCTGATGGGGGTGGTGGCGCGCATGGCGCAAAGCCGCGGGCAAGGCAGCCGCCTGTTTGGCCGGCTGGACTGGCTGGGCTGGTATCTTTTGGGCGGCCGCTGGAAGCGCAGCTGACTTTTTTGTAAATGTGAACTTTTTCTGAAAGCAGAGCGGATTTTGTCGGCTCTGCTTTTCTTTTGCCGTAAACTATGCTATAATGT
>OIWT01004771.1_pt1 | contig 10587 bp, 7 predicted proteins | sample 1587701 | NCBI WGS metagenome assembly OIWT01 (sample SAMEA3888904, study PRJEB22519) | human gut metagenome | biome: human gut; feature: human-associated habitat; material: faeces | place: Denmark | collected 2009 | reverse complement strand
TCAGTATCCCTCGGATGCTCGACCGCCTGAGGTGCTTCGCACCAGCCGAGGTTATGATTTCGATAGTGCGGCGCAAAGCGCATACTCCGCACGGCGGCTGAGCCGCGATTGGCGCGGCGCTCTGCGCTCCGTCTCGCTCGGTGAGCACAGGGGAGCCAAGAACGCACTCCATCGCCTCTGTGCAAAATTCCGTATTCCGAATTCCGAATTCCGCATTACTCTGTGCCACTCCCCCATCAAAATGTGCGCGCACGGCGCGCACTCCTTCGTTTTTCATGCACCCGAAGGGTGCGCTTCATACAGCTCTGCTGTGCTTCATACGCCGCAGGCGTGCTTCATTTGAGGCGACCTTGTCGCCTCACGGCACCCACTTATATCCAAAGCCCCATACGGTTTGCAGATGAGCCGGACTTGAGGGTTCATCTTCAATCTTCATGCGCAGGCGGCGGATGTTCACATCAACGATTTTGTCGTCGCCGGTATAGCTTTCGCCCCAAATTCGCACCAGAATCTGCTTGCGCTCCATGGCGGTTTCGGCATTGCGCATAAACAGCTCCATAAGCTGAAATTCCACCTGAGTAAGGTCAATGGGCTTGCCGTTTTTGGTAAAGGTATGCCCATCCATATTCAGCACAAACGGTCCGGAGGTAAGCACGTCGCTCTGCATTTCGCTTCCAACGGAGATTCTGCGGCAGATTGCGTCCACCCGGGCGGCAAGCTCGCTGGGCGAAAACGGCTTGGTAACATAGTCGTCCGCACCGAGCATAAGCCCTTTTACCTTGTCCATTTCCTGAGTCTTTGCCGAAAGCATGATGATTCCCACACGGCTGTTTTTTTCGCGGATTTTTTTGCAGACCGTAAGCCCGTCAATTCCGGGCATCATAATGTCAAGCAGCACCACGCTGAAATCGTTCGGCGCCTTGTTGAACGCCTCTATGGCGTCCTCGCCGCAGGCGGTGTCAACCACCTCATAGCCTGATCTGCGCAGGGTCAGCACCTCAAATTCGCGGATAGCGTCCTCATCTTCACAAACAAGCAGCTTTTTCATATAACAAAGCCCCCTTACTTCACAAAAGTAAATCTTTCCTTGCAGCTTTCCGGCGAAATATAGTAGCTGTCGCCTTCCTTTGCGCGAACGGTGACATAAAATGCCTTTGTTCCGTTCTTCCCTGCAAGGATCTCGTCGCCCTCGTAAATATCCTGATACGCTCCGGCGCGTACAGAGCGGATTGAAAGCACTTCCTCGCCCTTTTCAATATCGATGAAGGCGTATTCGCCGAAATTTTGGCTGTATTTAATCGAAACTCCGCTGCTCCACTCCTGCTCAAGGCGGAAAACATATCCGTCCTCGCCGTTTGCAAAGCCGTACCATACCGGAAGCGCGTCAGCGCCGTTGTATTTAACATACTTGATAAAATAAATACGGCTTTCGTCATAGCTGTCCGTGGTTACGGTGTCCTCGCGGATTTCCACCGGCATTTCGATAATTCCGTCGCCGTCAATATCCGTGCAGACGGCGGCGGTATTCCGCGCATACATTCCGCGCTTGTTGATTACAAAGCCTGTTCCGCTGCTTTCCTCTTCCTCCTCCACAATAAAGGAGGCTATGGTGTACCGCAGCGTGCGTTCGCCCTCCAGCACCAGCACCTCGGTCAGATAAATATTGTCGTAAATCTTTGAGTCGACAAAGAATCCGGTGCGCCCATCCCCAAGTCCGCCCACAGCGGTGGAGTATATGTTAGCGTATTCGGCGTTGATATATACGGCTTCGCTTATTTCCATGCCGTCCCCGCTGCTGTAAAGAATCCTTGCGGTGAAGCGGTTGTCATACGAACCGCCGAACACGATAACATCCAAAACGCCGTCGCCGTTCATGTCCGCAAGCTCGATTCCGTCGCAGGGTGACATATAAAGCTGCTCCAACCGGTCCGAAACAAAGTCGTATATGCCGATTTCCTTGTCCCACTTTACCACAAGCAGCTTTTCTTTGCCGGTATCAAGAAAATGCACATCGGAAATATCGCCGGAGGAACCCGCTGCTTCGTAAACCGAAACCCAGTCGCCGCCGCTTTGGCGAAGAATGTTTATTCGCGTGCCGGAGCTGTCGTCCCCGGCAGAGTAGAACGCCAGCGCTTCCTCGCTGCCGTCGTTGTCCAAGTCGCAGAACATAAATGCGGAGTTGGAGCCGTTGTTCAGCGGGTACTTAAGGTAGAAGTCGCCGCCGGTAACTCCGGTCAAGGCATCATTTAATTTTGCCTGCTCCTCCGTAAGGCTCGGGGGCTGCATCAACACCTCGGTATCTGTTTCAAAGGCGCTGCAGCCCGAAAAGCCAAGGACGAAAAACGCCGCCGCAAATAAAAGCAATATCTTTTTCAAAAGGCTTTGCGCCTCCTTTCGTTAAAACAGTCTGTCTTTAGTATATTATAATAATACAAATAATCGCTTTTTGTCAATCAATATGATGTGAATATTGTGTTAAACCGCTTTACAAACGCAAAATTGTGATGATGTTTTTCCGAAGCACTGAATTTTATGCCTCACAATTCGTGCCGTCTGCCGCATACAAGAAAAATTTCTTCATTTATATCACTTGCCATTTTTCCCATCCCGAAAATGCCTATATATAAAACAAGAACAAGACCAAGAAATATATCAAGAAAAAAAAGAAATAATTAAAGAAAGTGAAATCGCATTTTTTGCCACTTTTCCACCGAAATTTTCAACTTTTCAACAAACTTTCAACAAAGTTTTCAACAATAACTGCGTTTTCCACCAAAAGCGCTTCATTTTTGAGTTAGCACTCTTAATTGGTAAAAATATGGATAATGTTGAAAACTACGAGTTTTCAACTTTTTGTGGAAAACTTGTTGCAGAGGGAAACAGGTTTACAGCGAGCGTTTGCATAGCACATCTCGGCTCCCCTTGTGCAGGGTTTACCGCAAGCGTTCGCGGAGCTTTTCTCGGCTCCGTTACCTCTGTGCCGCTCCCCCATCAAAATGTGCGCGCACGGCGCGCGCTCCTTCATTTTTCATGCGCCCGAAGGGTGCGCTTCATGCACCACCGCGCACTTCATTTGCGGCTTCAGCCGCAAAAAAAGCGTCCGCTTTCGCGGACGCCTTCGTAAAAACAAATTTATTTGCAAATATCGTGTTTATTTTATCCCGCAGTTATGCTAAAATAATATCATCACTTCTCCATGCCGTCTTCACAGCTCTTGATGAGGTTGAACAGGCTGGAGGCAAAAAGCGGGTAGCTTCTGGCAATACTCTCGGAGGACGCATAAAGGTTCTCCCCGTTGACGGAGGAATCCCCCTCAAGCCGCCTTGCGCGGCATTCGCAGGCTTTCATATAGGCGTCCGCGCTCTCCAGCGCGCCGGGATCCTTCACGCTGAACATATTCATGTTGTTTTTGCGGCAAAAAGAGTATATAATTCTGAACATACGGTAAACCGCCGCCATAAGATAGCCGGAAACCTGCTTCGTCAGCTCCTTGCTGCCGCTTTTTGCCAGCAGGTCGAACACCACGTTCATGGAATTTGCAATAAGCTTTTTGTTGAGCACCGGCAGAACTCCGGCGGAGGACATTCCGTTCTCCTTTCCGGCGGAATCCGGCTCCGGAATATCCTCGGCGGCAATGGTCATGCCGTCCGGGTCGGCGGAACGACCCAGCAGATAATCGGTGGAAACACCGTAATAATCCGCGGCGCGAACAAGAAAATCAAGGCCGCACTCGCGTATTCCTTTTTCATAATGAGAAAGCAGAGCCTGAGAAACGCCAAGCGCCGCAGCGGCTTCTTTCTGGCTCAGATGTTTTTCTTTTCTAAGCAGGGAAATAACTCTCGGAAAATCCGACTGCATATTACAATGCCCACCTTTATTCGATAACAGTGTGTATATTATACACCGTTCATAACCCTTTGTAAAGTATTTCAAGGAGGAAATATGGTAACTTACAAAATACATTTTTTCCGTCACGGCATGGCGGAGGATCCTTCCCGCAAAATCTGCCTTGGCGGCAGAACCGACCCCGCTCTCACTCCGGACGGCGCTCAGGAGCTGCGCGAGCTGATGAGCACCTATCAGTACCCCTTCGCGCAGAAGGTTTATACAAGCCCCATGCTCCGCTGCACCCAAACCGCGGACATCCTGTTCCCGGATACGGAAGGTGAAATTATGGACGAGCTTCGGGAATGTGACCTCGGCGAGTTCGACGGCAAATCCATAGCCGAGCTTAAAGGTGATGAGAGGTTCCTCGGCTGGCTGGAGGGTAAAAATCCGCCTCCCGGCGGCGAAACCCACGAGCAGTTCGGCGACCGCATTGCCTGCGCCTTTGACGACATAATCCACGATATGTCCGAGCACCGCCTGACCGAAACGGCGGTTGTTACCCACGGCACCGTAATTATGGGTCTTTTTGCCATGTGCGGCTACCCTCGGGAGGAAATGCGCTATTGGGCGGCGGACAGCGGCTGCGGCTATACCGTTCGCACCAGCGTTTCCATGTGGATGCACGACAACTGCTTTGAGGTCATTGCGCCGCAGCCCATGGGCGGCGAAGCGGCGGAGGACGAGCCCTTGACCGAGGAGGAACGGGAATGGAACTTCATCGAATAATCAAATCCGACGCACGCCGCGCCCTGAGCCGCTACTGGGCGAAGTCCGCGGTGTCCGCGGTGATAGTTTTCGCCGCGTATCTTGCCATCGCACTGGCGGAATCTGTGCTGCTGTTCGTCTTTTCCGGCGAAGAAGCACCCGCATTTGACATATTTAACCTTGCGGAAACAAGCACCGAAGCCCTTGTCATCACCGGAATTTCCGCCTTTGTGTTCTGCCTGCTTATGCCGGCGCTGCTTATAGGCTACCGCAAACTGCACCTTGCCTTTGCAAACGGCGGAGAAATCGCTGTCGCAACCCTGTTTGACAGCTTTTCTTCCTTCCGCGAGTTTTTGCGGGCAATCGCCTTTACGCTGCTGCTTACCATACGGCGAACGCTGGTTTTCGCGGCGGCTCTTGTCCCCGGCGGGGCGCTTATCTATGCGGCTTACCGCTTTATCAAGCCGCAAAACCGCACCGTGTATATGCTCGAGCTTTGCGCCTACTGCGTTGGCGGAATTTTGATTCTGCTCTGCCTTGCGCTGGCGCTTATCTTCGTACAACGGTGGTTCGCAGCGCCCTATTATCTTGCAGGCGGAACCGGCGTGCACAAGGCGTTTTCCCTCTCCGTAAAGGCAACAAAGGGGCTTTGCCCGAACATAATCCGCTTCAAAATCTCGTATTTCGGCTGGGCGCTGCTCTCCGTGCTTGTGCTGCCCCTTTTCTGGAGCCTGCCCTATTACTCCACCGCCTCCGCCATCTATGCAAAGTACCTCGCGGAGCGGCTTGAGCACGCTTCGGCGAGTGCGGCTGCCGCCGCAAACCCGCTTGAGCATCAGCAAAACGGTGCTTTTGAGCATGATGAGCACGCCGCAAAGCCCGATGAATCCTTCTATGCTCAAAATGAGCACGCCGTGAGCACCGATGAGCACGATGCGAGCACGGATGAGCACGATGCGAGCACGGATGAGCACCGAGGAGGATTTTGAGCACGGCGCGAGAGCGCCCTCGGCTCGCCTTTGCAAGGCAAAGGCGACTTGAACAAAAACGAAAGACACCCCTGATGGGTTTCTTTCGTTACTATCTTCCTCTCCGAAGCAGTTGATTTCGGCGCACGGCGCGGGAGCGCCCTCGGCTCCCCTTACTTGTAAGGGGAGCTGTCGCGGCGATTAAGGATTAGAACGCCGTGACTGAGAGGATCCTCTAATGCCTTGATGACGGTAAATAAAAGCGGCCAATATACCCACGGTAAGGCGGGCAACAATCCTCTCAGTCATTTGTCGCTGCAAAGCAGCGCCAAATGCCAGCTCCCCTTATAAATAAGGGGAGCCGAGAGAACGGCGTAAACGCTACCACTTGTCGCCGATACAACCCCTCAGTCTTTTCGGCTTGTAAAATAAGCCGAAAAGACAGCTCCCCTTGCACAGGGGAGCCGAGATTCGCGCTCCGTAAAGCCGCGGTAAGCCCTGTGCGTTTATGCGCCCCGCACAAAAGCTTTTCCTGCGCTCATTTCTCATAGCACTCAAAGCAAAAATAGCCATATATAGATATAGAAATAGATCCAGTCATAGAGGAAAGAAATAATTAAAGAAAGTACAAATCGCATTTTACGCCACTTTTCCACCGAAATTTTCAACTTTTCAACAATCTTTCAACAAAGTTTTCAACAGAAGCCGAGTTTTCCACGAAAACCGGCGTGTATCGAGGCGGAAATTCTTATTTGGAAAAAGTATGGAAATTGTTGAAAACTCAAGTTTTCAACAATTCGCAGACAAAAAGCCGTTCGTAAAAGGCAAAAACAGTTTCGCAAAAGGGCTTGAGCCTTATTTTTTTGCGGATTTTTGCGTTTTTGGTGTTGCACTTGTTTTAATAATAAAGTATAATCTAATTTGTATGCAAATTCTGAGGAAAAGAGGCAGTAATTATGCGCAAAGAACTTGATAAAACCTACGATCCCGCGCAGGTTGAAAGCCGCATTTATAAATTTTGGCTTAACGGCGGTTACTTCCACGCAGAGGTAAACCCGGATAAAAAGCCTTTCACCATAGTCATTCCCCCGCCAAACATCACCGGCAAGCTTCACATGGGTCACGCCATGGATGAAACCATTCAGGACATTATCATCCGTATGAAGCGTATGCAGGGCTACGAAGCCCTTTGGCTTCCCGGAACCGACCACGCCTCCATAGCCACCGAGGTCAAAATCGTGGAAAATATGCGTGCCGAGGGTCTTACCAAGGAGTCCGTCGGGCGCGACGGCTTCCTTGAGAGAGCATGGGACTGGAAAGAAAAATACGGCGGAACCATTATCGGTCAGCTCAAAAAGCTCGGCTGCTCCTGCGACTGGGACAGAGAACGCTTCACCCTTGACGAGGGCTGCAGCAAGGCTGTTCGTAAGGTGTTCGCCGACCTTTACAAAGAGGGTCTTATTTATCGCGGCGAACGCATTATAAACTGGTGCCCCTGCTGCAAAACCTCCATCTCCGACGCGGAGGTTGAGTACGAGGATCAGGCGGGTCACTTCTGGCACCTGCGCTATCCCCTTTCCGACGGCTCCGGCTGGCTTGAGCTTGCCACCACCCGCCCGGAAACGCTCCTCGGCGATACCGCCGTTGCGGTGAACCCCAAGGACGAGCGCTACACTCAGTACGTCGGCAAAACCCTCATTCTGCCCCTTGTAGGCAGAGAAATCCCGGTTGTTGCCGACGAATATGTTGATATGGAATTCGGCACCGGCGTTGTGAAAATCACCCCCGCCCACGACCCCAACGACTTCGAGGTGGGTCTGCGCCACAAGCTTCCCATCATCAACGTTCTCACCGACGACGCAAAAATCGTCGCCGACTACCCCAAATACGCCGGAATGGACAGATACGACGCCCGCAAGGCCATCGTAAAGGATCTTGATGAGGGCGGCTTCCTTGTGAGCGTGGAGGAGCACGAGCACAATGTGGGAACCTGCTACCGCTGCCACACCACCGTGGAGCCGAGAGTTTCCCTCCAGTGGTTTGTCGCCATGAAGGAGCTTGCAAAGCCCGCCATTGAGGCGGTCAGAAACGGCGACATTCGCTTCGTTCCGGAGCGTTTCGACAAGAACTACTTCCACTGGATGGAGAACATCCGCGACTGGTGCATCAGCCGTCAGCTTTGGTGGGGACACAGAATTCCCGTGTGGTACTGCGACGACTGCGGCAAGGCGACCCTCTGCATTGACGGCGAGCCCCGCGAGTGCGAGCACTGCCACGGCAAAAACATTCATCAGGACCCGGACACCCTCGACACATGGTTCAGCTCCGCACTTTGGCCGTTCAGCACCCTCGGCTGGCCGGAAAAAACTCCCGAATACGAATATTTCTATCCCACGAACGTGCTTGTCACCGGCTACGACATAATCACCTTCTGGGTTTCCAGAATGATTTTCTCCGGTCTTAAATACACCGGCAAAAAGCCCTTCGACGACGTGGTTATACACGGTCTTGTGCGCGACGCGCAGGGCCGCAAAATGAGCAAATCCCTCGGCAACGGCATTGACCCCCTTGAGATTATCGCAAGCTACGGCGCGGACGCTCTGCGCCTTGCCCTCGTCACCGGAATTTCCGCCGGAAACGACACCCGCTTCACCGACGAAAAGGTTATCTCCAGCCGCAACTTCGCCAACAAGCTTTGGAACGCCGCCCGCTTCGTTCTTATGAACCTGCCGGAGGACTTCGACGAAACCGAGCTTCCCGCGGAGCTTGCCATAGAGGACAAATGGCTGCTTGCACAGTACAACGAGCTTATCAAGGCAGCCACCGAGAACCTGGAAAACTACGACATAGGCGTTGCCGAACAGAAAATCGTGGATTTCATTTGGGACACCTATTGCAGCTGGTACATTGAGCTTGCAAAAGCGCGCCTTCAGGGCGAAAACGCCGATTCCGCCCGCAGAGTTCTCGTGTATGTGCTCACCGGCGTGCTCAAGCTGCTGCACCCCTTTATGCCCTACATCACCGAGGAAATCTGGCAGGCTCTCCCCCACGAGGGCGAGTCCATTATGGTGAGCGCATGGCCCCAATACAGCGAAGCCCACCGCTTCGAGAACGAGGCCGCCGACTTCACCAAGGTTATGGACGCTATCAAGGCTATTCGTAACCGCCGCGCCGAAATGAACGTCCCCCCCTCCAAAAAGGCCACCGTCTACATCGAAGCCGAAAACGGCGAGGTCTTTGAGCAGTGCGCTCCGTTCTTCCTCCGTCTTGCCTCCGCCTCCGAGGTCGAGGTGAACCGTGAGTTCGACCGAAACGGCGCCGTTCAGGTGATAACCGACTCCGCGAAAATCTATATGCCCATGGCGGAGCTTATCGACACCGCCAAGGAGCTTGAGCGCCTGACCAAGGAGATGGAGCAGTGCAAAAAGCAGGCTGCCGGACTTGAAGGACGCCTTAATAACCCCGGCTTTGTGAACAAAGCGCCGGAAAACGTAGTTGCGGCAGAACGCGACCGCCTCGCCAAGCTCAAGGAGCGCATGGCGAAGCTGGAGGAGTCCGTAGCGGCAATGAAATAATCAAGCCAAGCGGCGCCGGTGAAAATCCCCTGCGCCGCTTTTTCTTTCTGTAAGGAGGTCGCTTTTTGGATTTTGAAGAAAGCGTAAAGTACATTTCCGAATATCCCCGGTTCAAAAAAATTCCCTCTCTGGACGGAATTAAAGCTCTGCTTTCGTCCTTGGGGAACCCGGAAAACCGCATTAAAACAATAAATATCGCCGGAACAAACGGCAAAGGCTCCACCGCCGCCATGCTCTCCTCGGTTTTGAGCACGGCGGGGTACAAAACCGGACGTTACATCTCCCCCTTCGTGCTCGAATTTCGGGAGCGGATGATGATAAACGGCAAAATGATAGGCAGAAAACGCCTTGCGAAGATTATGAGCACCGTGCGTGAGCACGCAGAGCCGCTGCTTGAGCACGGAACCGTGCTCAACGCCTTCGAGCTTACCACCGCCGCCGCTCTGCTTTGGTTTGCGGAGGAGGAATGTGATTTCGCGGTGCTCGAAGCCGGCATAGGCGGGCGCTTTGACGCCACCAACGCCGTACCGCAGCCCCTTTTGCAGATAATCACCGCCGTTGGGCTTGACCACACGGCGCAGCTCGGCTCCACCGTGGAGGAAATCACCGCGGAAAAATGCGGCATTATGCGCCCCGGCTGCACCCTGCTCACCTGCCCGAACCAAGACCCTGCGGCGAAGGCGATTATGATTAACAAATGTGCCGAGCTTGAGGCGACCTTCGTTATGGGCTCCGCCGGAAAGGGCAAGGTCATTTCCGAATCCGCCGAGGGCACAGATTTGCTTGTGGGCAAGACGGAGCTTGCCATTCCTTTCGGCGGCGAACATCAGATAAACAACGCTCTGACGGTGGTTTCCGCCGTGGATATACTCCGAGAAAAGGGCTTGAGCATCAGCGATGAGCAGCTTATCGAGGGTATTGCTGCCGCAAGGCTCCCCGCCCGGTTCGAGGTGTGCTCAAAAGCGCCCCTTGTGATTTTGGACGGTGCTCATAACCCCCATGCGGCGGCGGCTCTTGCCGCGGGAACGGAAAAATTTCTGCCGAAGCACCGCACTCTCCTCTGCGGCATGATGGCAGACAAGGACTGCGCCGGCGTGATGAGCACCTTAGCTCCCCTGTTTGAGCAAGTAATCACCGTTCCGGTGCAAAGCCCCCGCGCCATTTCTCCCGCGGAGCTTGCGGCTCTTGCCGCCCCATATTGTCCGAATGTCTCCTCTGCGGAAAACGCCGCCGAGGCTCTGGAAAAGCTCCTGTCAGCCCTCGCCCCGGACGAAGCCCTCGTGGTCGCAGGCTCCCTCTACCTTGCCTCGGAGCTTCGCCCCCGTCTTATGCGCTTCAAGGGCAAAACCGAGCCTCAATCCTGAGCACGGCACTAAAATACTTGAGCACGGTGAGTTAATTGCGGCTCCACGTGCTCATCAAGTGAAACGGAGCGCCCTCGCCTCGCCTTT
>OIWT01004770.1_pt1 | contig 10591 bp, 11 predicted proteins | sample 1587701 | NCBI WGS metagenome assembly OIWT01 (sample SAMEA3888904, study PRJEB22519) | human gut metagenome | biome: human gut; feature: human-associated habitat; material: faeces | place: Denmark | collected 2009 | reverse complement strand
ACACGAAAATAGGAGATAAACACCTATAATTAGTGTTTACCTCCTACTCGATTTTTGTCCATCCGATCCATGGACTGGTGGAGTTGTCCCGACAGGGTAGGAGGGTATTACGGCTGAGGACCCCTATATATTGCGGATGAATTCGTCCTACTGGCTGGGACTTCCTTTCTCGTCGAAGACGCGCTCATAGAGACGGCGGCGTGCCGAGTTGATGGTACTCTTGTCGCGACAAAGGATGCGGGCTATCTCCACAGGTTTGAAGTCTGCCTTGACGAGGAGGCACATTTGGAGGTTCATCTCGCTCAGGTGGGGGATGGACCGTAGCACATCGTTCAGTCGGGGAAATTCCTCGTGGATGGTATCGGCCAGATTTTGCCAGTCGTCTGTTGTCAGCGAGGCTGGCGTCGCCCCATTCGTCGCCACACGATGAAACCGCCCATAAACGTCAGAACGCCTGATGTGGCCAAGTTTCTTATCCTCCATTAGGCTCTGGGCGTTCATCTCCCGCAACTGTGCCTCGCGCTCTACCAGTTGTTGTTTCAGCAGCACCCGCTCCTCCTCTGTCCTTCTGAGCGACACCACTACGCGGGCGTATTTCCTCATTTCCGCCCGCTTTCTGCGGTTCCATCGCCTTGTCATTCGTCCGAATCCGACAATAAGGGCTACGAGAAGCAGTGTGACAAAGCCCGTGATCAACTCCTGCCGTGTTTTTTCCTTTCGCAACCGCTGTTCTTCGCCTACAAAGTTATAGCTGTTGGTGTCGTCCATCGTCCGTTCAGTGGCCTTGATGGTCTTTCGTTTTTCCAGGATGCGCTCCATCTGTTGGTAGCACCGCTCCACCATCTTTGTGTTGCCGTTCCGCTCGTAGAGCGCCAATGCCTTGAAGAGATAGCCCTGCGACTGTGTTATGTCATTACCTCGGAGCGCCATATTACCCGCATAGTAGTAGAGGTCGGCCTGTTGTGCCGGCGTGGGGTCCAGGTATTCCAAGTCGATGACGAGTTTGGTGAGTTCGGTGTGGGCGATACGGTAGGCAGGTTGCAGCTGGTAGCGCGTCTTCAATGCGATGAAATGGTAGTAAGTGATGGCACCGGGCATACATTTCGTGGTGTCGTAGCGCTCTAGTTCCTGCAGTGCCGCAGCAGGGCGGGTGTCGGCCATTCGCTCAATGCGCACCAACTCCTTGGGAAAACTCCTCACCTTCGGTTCCCAAAAGAAGTAGAGCAGCAGAAAGGTGATACCGCTGGTGAATAGCCAAATCGTCAGCCGCGCCTTCTCGGTCCGCAGATGATGTAGTAGTCTTGTGATACTTGTCCAATACATGTCTTGAAAGGTGAAGGAAATCCGATGGGGGTCATACTCCGTTGCCGAAGATGGTGTTTATTATTCTACTGATTCGTTCGGGCAGTCCGAGAGGAATGCCAAATGTGTCTTGAAGGAGCAATATGCCTACAAGGCAGAGGCAGGCCACTAAAAGTCGCGTTTTCATCGTCAACTTCCGGCCTTTATTGAATACTGTAACAAGCAGATACCAGCAAAGAGTGAGAAAAGATATTGTGAGGAGAATGGTAATGCCGATGGATAGGCTTAGATGGACGATATACGACATCCTCGGTGATAGTAGTTGGTCTGCATGGAAATAAAACCAGGTGATGGCGGATGCGAAAATGACAAACGTTAGCAGGCCGCGTAAATAAACGAATAGGTCTTTCTTGTTCATGGCAATGTCTTTTGATTTATTCTCAGGGGGTGGGGCAACTACTCTCCGTAGCGTCGATTCGACCGTTTTGGGCTGTAACCCAAAACGGTCATTAGAGGTTAGAATGTCTCCTGTGCGTACTTCGGGCTCTTGCCGTATCGGTTCTCCTCGGGAGCAGAGTCGCTGACAAAGAAGTAGAGCAAGAACAGCGCGCCTAAGATGGGGATGAAGGTGAGGAGGTAGTACCAACCGCTGTGTCCTGTGTCGTGAAGGCGGCGTACGGATACCGCAAGACTGGGCAGGAAGACTATCAGCGTATAAAGGCCTGAGAGTGCGCCGATGCCAAATTCGAAGTTGATCATATCCAGTTTATAGTTGAGTACGAGGGTTACTATACTGACAATTAAGTTGAGAAGCCAGAACCACCAGTATTCGGATCGGCGCGCGCGACCTTTGAAGGTGACATACTTCTGGAAACATGTCTTGACAGACTCTCCGAAAGACATCATCGGAGTGGGAATCAATTCGTTGTTCATCATTGTTGTAAAAAGGTTGAAAATGAATAATTACTGATTTACATCTGCAAATGTACGATAAATATCTCATTTTCCCATCATTCCGTCGTGTGCATTTGGTGTGCAAATGGTGGAAAGCCTCGATTTGTGGTACAATGGGTGTTCACTTGGTTTTGTTATTTATCATAATCGCGATTGCATGGTAAAAATACAAGTCCTCCGACCGAGCTATTTGCATGGGTCAAAAGACGCAGTTTTTCACCCCTTTTTAGCATATTAACTTCAGAGGCCGATGAATATAACTTCATAAGCCGATGAAGTTAACTTCGTAGGCCTCTGAAGTTATATTCATCAGCTTATGAAGTCAACATACTTTTTTCGGGCAAAAATAGCCGTAAATAGCAAGAGGCAGCAGAGGTAGATGAAATCCTGGATTAAAGTCCGTTTTTTTCCTTTGCCAAGCGCAGGTATTCCGACGGATTCAGACCCGTATGCTTCTTGAAAGTGGTGGCAAAATTGGATCGCGACTTAAACCCGAGATCCCTTGCGATGCTCTCGATGGTATAGCTTCCATAGCGTTGCGGATCGTTGAAGCGGCGGCAAGCCTCACGGATGCGGTAGCGTCCGAGCAGCGTGTTAAAGTTGCACTCAAAGGTCTCGTTGATGACCTGCGACACATACTTTTGTCCCGTACTGATGTTTTGCGCCAGTTTTTCGACCGTGAAGTCGGGCTGTATGATGACCTCGGTCTGTTCCATGACCTGCTGCACGAGTTGTGCGATACGGTCTTTGTCCGCATCGGAGAGCGTACTGTGGTGGTATTTGGAAGAAGCCGTAGCCGCATTGTTCTCCTCCACGGCGGGTGCAGAGACTGTCTTTCGCTGTTTTCCCGCCATTTCATCGCTCTTCAGCACCTCCAAGCTTCGGTGGTAGAGAGCGAGGTTGCGGCGGCGCAACTCCCGGTTCTCGCGCATCACGACGAGCAGGATGATGACGAAGAAGAGCGTGGTCAGTACGGCCACGATGAGCCAGATGCGATGCTGCGTCTGACGCTCTTTCATGCCGTCCATCTCCTGGTTGAGCTCGATCACCTTCTCGTTGAGACCCATGTTAAACACGTTGGATGGCAGCGAGTATGCCTTCAGCGAGTCGTTGATCTGGTAGTATCGGTACATGCTGCGATCGTAGTCGGCCTTGCGTCCCATGTCCTCATAGAAGATGGCGTAGGTCTGATAGACGCTCTGCATGCCGTCGCCAATCTTGTATTTGACATAGAGTTTCTCCGCCTCCGCCACGAGGGCCAGTCCTTGGTCGAAGTGGTGCAAGAGTCGTTGTACCTCCGCGGCCTCCACAAATGCCAATGCGCGGCGGCGGCAGTTGCGCTCCGTATCGGGCACGATGTCGATGAGCCGGCCGTAGGCCTCGGCAGCCTTCTGAAGCTGTCCCGCTATCTTCAGTCTTGTGCCTTCGTAGAGGGTGATGTTATACTTGTAGTGCTCCGTGTTGCGTTTCGTGTGTGCCTTGCGATACAGGTCCCACTCCTTCTTCGTGTTGGCAAACTCTCCCACCACATCGGCGAGCGTCGTCATGTTGGTGAAAGCCATGTCGGCGGTGGGCATATCCTTCTTCGCCAGGGCCAGGCGCACACCCTTCCGGTAGCAGTCCAGGGCCTTGCTGTAGAGTTTCCACTGTCTTCCCTGTCCTGCCACAAGTTGGTACATGGATCCGAGGTTGAAGTAGAGTGCGGCACTCGTCTCGCCCAGTTCTTTCGAGATGGTGTGGGCGCGGAGCAGGCTCTCGTAAGCCTTGGGATAGTTGAGGTAGGTGAAGCTGTAGATGAAGTAGTTCATGTTCAGAGCCTCCACCACCTCTCTCTTTTCCTCTGCACTCATGTTGGGCGTGTAGCGTCCTGCCACGATGGTGAAGAAGAGCAGTGCCGAGTCGGGCTTGTTCTTCCTGAGGCGGTAGTCCTTACCGATGCGTATCAGCTCCTCGGAGGGTCGCGACATATATTTTTGGTAGAAGTCGGAGCGTCCGCCCTTGGCTGCATGCGCCATCTGGGCACCCGCAGCGAGGGTCATAAGTATGACAAAAAGCATCCGTATGGAACGGATACGGTAGTTGATCATTTTTTGAATTTTCATTGATAACAAACTGGGTTGTCCCCCCGTTGGGGGCGAAACGGAGGCCGACGAGTGCGCAAGGCGTGTCCGAAAGACCATGTTTCGGATGCAAAAGTAATATTTTCTGCGCAAAAACCTAACAAAAATAGTAAAAAAATGAACACCGACGCTTCATCTTTCTTCTAGTTCCTCCTAATCCGCCACATTTTTAGCGGTTATTCTTTGCCGTGGATGGATCGCAACAATCATAGGCGATCCCCCCTCAACCCTATCAACGAAGAAAAAGTGGCGGCCTACAGTCCCATGTGCTCAAGCACGCGGTTGACGTAGTTTTGTGTTTTGCGGATGCTGTATCCGATGCCACCTTTCCAGATTCGGATGGCGCGCTCGATGGAGTTGGACGGGTTGTGGTGCGACTGGATGATGGCGAACATCTCGCGCGACTTCTCCGCGTTGTAGCGGTCCTTGAGGGTGTAGCGCTTGCTCTCTCCGCGCGCCTTGAGGATGTTGTTGCATTCGCGGACCAGCACCGGCGAGATCTGCAGCAGGCCCACATACTGTCCGTTTACGGCGCGGGCGTTGCCCTTGCTCTCGAAATGGGCGATGGCATCGATGAGCTTGTTCCAGTCAAATCCGTCTCCATCGCCTGCTGTCTCCGTTACCTCGGCGGGTAGTGCTTGCTCCGTCGTGGCAGCATGGCCGAAGACGGGCAGCGCAATGAGGGTGAGCGTGATGATGACTTGATAGACAATGCTCTCTAATTTGGTCTCTTTTCTGTATTGCTTCATAAAATAAGGTTTTGAAACTTGGCAGAAAACGCGACAAAAGGGGGTGTCCACCATAGCGCGTTTCTATCCAGGAAAACCGCTCCTGCAGCGCCTTCGTTTCATGTTCGTGATGCAAAGGTAGTAAAAAATAGGACTGAAAACCAGCCCGTTAATATTTCTTCACATTCTGCAAAAAACCGCTCCCCTACCCTAAAATCGCCTCGAATCCCCCATGTAACGGGAGATTGTGTGCGCAGACGCTCAAACAATCTTTTAGGACAATTTAGGAAAATAACCACCGATTTTCGTCGCACTTTTTCACATAAAATCCCTCTTGCGTCTCATAACCACCTATTCCGACAGCCATTGGCATCTCGGGAAATGCTCTCTTTTTGCTTACTTTGTACCCGATTGTTCTCATACCACCAAATAAACTACACCAGCTCACCCGTATCTAACAGGTCTAAACAAACTTTTTTTGATTTTTTTCTCAAAACAGGGGTTACTTTCCCCCTTTTCTCCTCATTAACAAAACTATTGCCAATGTTGATTTGTCCCTCCAAGACAGAATAATAACCTAGCATTAAGCGGATGAGGGTGGTCTTTCCACTGCCAGATGCGCCAACGATGGCTGTTACCTTACCTTGCGGAATGTGAATGCGCACATCATCTATGGTCTTGCGCAAAGCATGTGGGTCGTACTTGAATATTATGTTCTTGATGTCAATGCCCTCATTCTTATCTTCAATAGAAGTCAGCAAGCCTTCCTTTCCATTCTCATCATCCATCTGGTGAATCTCGTTGATACGTTCCAAGCTAATCTTCACATCTTGCAGGGAATAAAAGAAGTTCATCAATTGATCTACAGGTGTATTTAATTGACCAATAATATACTGTATGGCAAGCATCATGCCAAGGGTCATGTCTCCGTGAATTACCGCTGTTGCAGCTATAACTGTAATGATGGTATTTTTAGTTTCATTGATGAATATGCACCCTGCTTCTTGCATTTGTTGGAGTTTGAGCGATTTCATCTGTACTCCAAACAAATCAGCTTGTGTATCTTCCCATTCCCATCTTCTGCGTTGCTCACAATCCTGCAATTTGATTTCTTGCATAGAGGTGATAAACTCGTAAGTTTTGTTGTTGTTGATGGCTTGCTGTTCAAATAACTCATAATCTAGTACTTTCCTCCGTCTTAAGAATAAAGTCATCCATGCGCCATAGAGAATACTTCCAAGCAAGAAGATAGCAAACACAAATTTATCGTATAAGAACAGCACCACAGAAAACACAACAAAAGTGAATATCGCAAATGTTATGTTGAGTGTCTGCTGTGTGAGAAATTTATTCACACGACTATGGTCACTCATTCTTTGCATCAAGTCTCCCATAAGCTTTGTGTCAAAGAAAGACATTGGAAGCTTCAGTAATTTAATGAAGAAGTCACTCAATAGTGAAATGTTAATGCGCAAGGAGATATGAAGCAATAACCATCTACGGATAAAGTCAATAGCTGTTCGGCTAATTGTTAGCATAAGTTGTCCCAATAATATCAGCCAAACAAAACCAATGTCTTGGTTTTTGATGCCAACATCAACAATAGATTGGGTGAGAAATGGCAAGACTAACTGTAAAAGGCTTCCAACAACCAAACCTAGTACAATTTGCCCAAAATACTTACGATATTTTTTCACATACCCCAAGAGAAAACGAAAAGACCGCTTTTCTTTTATGTTCTCTTCTTTCTGCATCTTGTAAGCAAAAAAGGCAGGTGTAGTTTCCAAGAACATAGCGATGCCCTTGTCTTCACCATTGGTATTTGTGCTTAGCCAATGTTTCTTGAATTCATCAAGAGTATAAGTTATCAAACCTTTTCCTGGGTCAGCAATATAGTATTTGTTGTTCTTTATTCTATATAAAACGACAAAATGATTTTGATTTCAATGCAAAATGCAAGGAAGAGGAACAATTTGTAACTTATTGATACTGGTTCTTGCAGCTATAGCATGAAAACCAAGAATCGTAGCAGACTCACTTAATCCCATTAAAGACACTCCCTCTTTATTAGCATGACATAAGTTTGCCATAGTTTCTATGGAAATGCTACGACCGAAAAACTTACATATCATACACAAACAAGCAATGCCACATTGCATAGAATCATGTTGTATGAAAAGTGGAAATTTTTTCATCATTTTTATTTTACGATACCATCTATGTTGTCCGAATTATTTAATCTTTTATTTCTTGCCTTATAAGATTTACCCCAATTTATGTCATAGGAAACACCTAGAGTTATCATATTAGCATTGTCCTTTATTCTAAAATACTCAGTTTTATATAAACCATTTCTAGCATACTCGAAACCAGAACTCTGAACATATTTTTTAAACGGATTCCATACTCCAAGTGAGAAAGTCATTCTTTTGTATTTATAAGAACAATCAACGCTGCCTGTGGATTCTCCATAAAAACTTTTCATTCCAAATAATTCCTTTGGATTATGATTGAAAGATATATTTGCAGAAAAGTTTTTCAGGTAGAACACTATCTTCCCACCATATGTATAGTCTGTTAAAGAGAAAGTTTCGTCTTCTATTTTAAATTTATAATAGTTGTATGAAATATAGCCATCAATGAACAACATGTCCTTTATGATGTCAAAGCTTGTGTAAAAATCTATTTTACTAACAGTTTTTGAATCAAAATTTATATGTTGATAACCTAATTTCCCATTTTGACAATAAATACCAGGCGCAAAAAGATTTTTTGCACTTTCGATATTGTAGTTTAGTGAAATATACCATCTGTTAGGATTCCAAGATAAAGATAATTTATGTTTTATGTTGTCATAAGGATGCAAGGCAGAATTGCCTGTTTCGAATTCATATCTATTCAAACTTTTTGTAATTCCACTTAATGTTGACAAGCTTGGTATTGTTGGTTGCATTGAAAATTGATAAGACATACTAAAATTGTCTAAAGGCATATACTTAATTCTGCCTAAAGGACGATATAATACTTTGTTAAAAGAATTGCCACCTTCCTTGAAACTAACCCAATTTATACCTATTCCCCCCATGTAGTAGATATTTTTAACATTCCCAGAGAATTGGGTATAAGCGTATAAATTTTGGTCTTTTGAATCAAAATCATTTGTAATATCATAACTATATAAATTGTGAGTGTCTGAATATTTGTATCTTAAACCAGAATCCCATGAAAGATTTTTTAAAGAATAAGTATGCATGATTTCTGTTATAAGAGACTTACGCTTTCCTTCTACCCCATACTCAAAATGGGAATTATTTTCGTTTACATTTTCAGTATATGAATAATCATAGTTTGTCTGTAATATTTTTCCTACCATATTAAAGAGCAATGACTGTTTGGAGGAAATTTTATATTCAGAAAACAAGTCTATTGCAGGTGAATGACTTTTGTCTTTTGGTGACCTAAATGAATTTCCTATCAAACTTTTCTTATCAAATATCTCCTGTGAGCAATTTTGATTGGTGTTTCGGTTTGTACTATAGTTGAATTTTATGTTAAATGTAAAGTTATTCTTATAATAATTATATGCAGCATCTATATTTTGAAGAAAGTATCCATATGGCGATTCTACGCCCTTTCTGGATATTTCAACATCTTCATTTTCTAGATACGTATCTGTGTATGAATTGGAATAATCTCGGTACTTGCTATTATAGCTTAGGCTAAACAAACTGTTTGCCTTGTTAAATTTGACATAAGCACTATTATATAGCGACATTGTTGTTAGAGCCGCATCTTCATAGAGTCCAAATTGTCCACCAGAAGTATGCCTTTTAGTTACAATGTTAATGATTGCACTAATGTTACTGTCATTATATCGTGCTCCTAATTTATCAAAAAACTCTATTTTTTTTACATCGCTTGGGATTATCGTCAAAAAATCTGCAATAGTGGCATCAATGTTGTTGATTTTAAAAAGTATATTACTTCCATTAATAGTTGTTGCATTCTTGTTCTGGCGGTCAACGATTACTCCTGGCAGTTTTATTTTGCTCAGCAAATCCCATGCAGATGACGATGCCTTCTGCATATTAGAAGTTGGAATTAATATTAAGCGGTCTGATTTTGTTATGATATTTGAACCTTTTACAACGACATCTGACAAGTTAAAGATTCTAGATGTATCAGACAAGTTCTTTGATATTGTATCGGTTACTATAAAATCAGAGCCTATTGTGAAAAGACATTTTTCCCCACTAAAAACATCCAAAGTAACCCAAAGAAGAAAAAATATACAAAAACTATTTCTCATTATTACTTTCTATTAAAAAGTTGTAAAAATCTTCTATAATATAATTCTCCTTACCATATTTCTTGTTAAGTATGCAAGGTAAATTCTCTCCCTTTTCTAAGAGTTTTTGCGAACAGGGCTTAGGACATGCTGGAAGAAAATTACAAATCTGACATCTATATGGCAATTCTAAATTTAATCTATCCTGCAATTTCATTTCATTCCATTCCAACTGTCCTTCACTAGTGATAAGACCATATGAATTTTCAGATGAGAATGTCCTTGCTGTACACTTGTAAATATTTCCATCATAATTTATGACAACTTGATTGTAATTGTCTGCATAACACCCATAAGTGTATTTTGAAGTAGCCAAATAACTACATTGTATTTTATTTGTTTGACATTGTAAGACAAAATCTAAGATTTTCTTTTCATCTAACTTTTCTGCATTTACTTGCCAAACTTTAGATACCATAATTTTCAAATTGTTATTTTGCTCCTTGTCATTGTTACCACCTGTAACAACAACCAAACAATCTTCAGTCAGAACATCTTCTCCCAACAAAGAGACTAATGTGGAAATTTTTCGTTCTTCCATACTTGATGTTTAAGGATCCTACCCTATTAAGTTAATAATGACTTTTCTTTTTGCTATAAAAGCGATACAAAAATAATGTTTTTATTTCGAAGTCGCAAATATTTTCATACAGTTTAACATAAAAAACGTATAAAACATGTCTTTCTGTTCGTTCCGAACTATATTTTGTTGTTGCAAAGGAGAATAATAATATTCAATTAAGATTTTATATGGTTGCTTTATCCTATGAGGATAGCTGGCATCATTTCAATGTATGACTCTTAGTTTCAATTTGCATACATCAGAAGCAAAGACTTAACCTCTCCTTTCTATGTCTACTCTCGTATATACTCTGCCAACTTGCGGTTGGCTTTTCTCGCCCTCAGTCTCAATGCCTCGTAGCTTGGCTTCGAGAACTTCACCGTGACAGACTTCGACAACTTGCGAACCCTGCCTGTGGGCGGTCTTCCGCCCTTTTTCTTGTCCTGTTCATGTATGCTTGTCATTCTATACACTGTTTATAGTTGGTACACTCACTTTCTGCGACCGTCGGGAGCAAAATTCCTCCGCCCTCATGGTGGAGCGAGGCGTTTTGGGGTTCCCAAAACATAACCTCGCT
>OIWT01004769.1_pt1 | contig 10592 bp, 14 predicted proteins | sample 1587701 | NCBI WGS metagenome assembly OIWT01 (sample SAMEA3888904, study PRJEB22519) | human gut metagenome | biome: human gut; feature: human-associated habitat; material: faeces | place: Denmark | collected 2009 | reverse complement strand
CCGTGGGTGATATTCCGGGAGTCCGTTTCAAGGTGGTCTGCGTGTCCAAGACCTCCCTGCTCGCTCTGTTCCGCCAGAAGAAGGAGAAGCCTCATAGCTAAGACAACATGGTCCTTTATGTGAAGAAGAATCGCTTTTTCTGTTTGGAACCAAACACGCCAGTTGTTCTTTTTGTTTCCGCGAGAGCAGTAGTACTCCATGAAGGTGAAGCCCTCCTTCATGCTCATGTCCACTATCTTCTTCTGGATCATCGTGGCGATCAGCTCCGGGTACTTCTCCTCGTACAGGCACTTCACGTTCCTCTCCCCCGCCTTCGGCACCGCTTCCGCCACCTTCGGCTCCTTTGGCTCCTTTGGCTCCTTTGGCTCCTCCTCCTTCGCAGCACTGCGCGAAGCCAGGTGCGACACCTTCATCGTGAGCTTCGGCTTCACAGGAGCCGCCTCCGTCACCGGAGCGGTGAGGTTAGACACGTCGTCGTAATGCAGCCAGGTCAACGAGGCGGAGATGGCCTGCTGGGCGAGCAGCTGCAGGAGGTGCCAGAACGGGTTCCCCACGAGGAAGCTGACGGGGACGTAGGGTGCGGACAGGGCAAGCGAGAACAGGTGATGCGCGGGAATTGCCTTGTAGGAGGCGGAGGCGAGAGGCGAGAAGCGCAACACGGCGTTGTTGTTGGTGGGCAGGCCCTAGAAGGAATGAGTTGACAGGAATGCCACCTCCGTGAAGAGAATCAGCGGGCAGTAGCTGTGGACAGCTTCCAGCGGCTTGCCGGGCTGCTCGAAGAAGGACTTCGAGGGATGGAGACAGAAGAGGAGCGTCTGCAGGAGATTGCACTCAATAATCTCGCCCTAGGACTCACCACGGGAGGGAACGCTTCACCTGGTTGTTCACGAAGCCAAAACGGTCGGAGATGCTACGCGTCAGCTCCAATGCCCATCACCCACAGCGTAGCATAAACCAAGACCTGCACGTAGCCGGTGAAGTTGCTGATGATGATATCGTTGTTGGCAATATCGGAAATGGAAATGGTCGAGGGATTCACGGAAATGCGGATGCGCAGTTGCTGCGACTTTCCGTAGCTTGTATGGATGGACCACACGCCCATGGTCACGAGCAGCATTCGCACAAGCGGCCCGATCACGCATGTCCAGTAAAGATGCTTCATCACGTCTCCGAACATCTGTATCGTTATAAATTATAGAAGTAACAACGAGATTGCTCAGCAATTCGGCAACAATCACCAGAAGAAGGAATACGGCGAAGAGGGGAATTCGCACGACGCAAATCACAGGACCCACGACGTACTTCAGAATCCAGTTTCCCACGCCCTTGCAGCTGCAACGCGGAGGAAGAAACGGATTGATGCCCGTCTTCTCGTCATCCCATCGGCAAAATGCTTCCTATTCCTCATCGCATTCAGCTGCATCACCTACAGCCATCACGAATAATGTCGATTACAATAATGAGGTCATTACTGCTTTCCCTTCCCGTCCAGGGTGAGTGGAACAGCTAGGAATCACATCCTCTTCCTTTCGAGAGGAGAAATCGAGGGTCGCCAGAATGGGGAAATAACCGTTAATCCCTCGGCTTGAAGCATCCACTCTTTGGGCAACAATTCACCACAGATTTATCGATTTCACTGCGGAAAGACAATGGTACGTCCTTTCTCCTGTCGTGTGTTGCTCGTTATGAGGAGAGCGCGAGCTTGAATCGTGGCTCGGAGTGGTTGGGGAGATGGCTCACCCGTTTTGTAGCCTAGCAGATTCAGCAAGAACAGAAAGGCCAGAGGTCACGTTAGTGCTGGTCACGGTCGTATTGGTATGCGCATTGCGGTTTTGGCCTCACCGTGTAGGTAAGCATCGTTGCCATCCTTCGGGTCGCGGTAAGGCCGGTGGTCAGCACCATATGCGCATCCTCTTCGATAAGTTGTAAGTGCTGCTGGAAATCGAGTGACGCGCCTAGCCACCCCGGTTACTTCGGTAAGGTCGGTATGAGACACTTCCACCTGAAGCGCAACCTCTACTACTGCCCCACCATGAACCTGGACGAGCTGTGGAGCGTTCTCCCTGAGGAGGCTCAGGAGCAGGCCAAGAAGGACGCCAGCAAGGCCCCCGTGATCGACCTCACCCAGCACGGAGTGTTCAAGCTCCTCGGCAGAGGCCGCATTGAGAGACCTGTGGTGGTGAAGACCAAGTTCATCAGCAGCATTGCTGAGAAGAAGATCAAGGCTGCTGGCGGCGCCTGCATCCTCACTGCTTAAAGTTCGGGAGTTGGGTGTAATCGATTCTATTCGGCTTTGTTGCGACACCATTGCGGAATCGGCCCTATTTCTGCCATTTCCCCGAATCGTCATTTCTCACCAACACAACCCACATATGAAGGGAGCGAAGCGCGACAGAAGCTCGAAGAGCGAGACGGATCTGCAGAAGACCAGGTACGCTCCCTCACATTCGATCATCCCTAGTGACAAAAAGCTGAAGGTGGAGGAGGCCGAGAAGGAGGAGGTGAAGTACGACATCGCGGTAGAATCGGATTATCCAACTGACGGGCAGAATATGACCGACGAGGAGCTTCGCGCCAAGGTTCCCCCCGAGAAGTGGAACCGACCCGTGCGTCTGTACGCGGACGGTATCTTCGACCTGTTCCACTACGGCCATGCTCGCGTAGTCCTTGGGTGCTTCTCCCTGAGTGTGGTAGGCGCTGGAGCAGGCCAAGAAGTCCTTCCCCAACACATACCTCCTTGTCGGCTGCTGCAACGACGAGCTGACGCACAAGATGAAGGGCATGACGGTGATGACGGAGAAGGAGAGGTCGCGGCGCGCTCCCCACTCAACCCTAGATACGAGTCGCTTCGCCACTGCCGCTGGGTGGATGAGGTGGTTCGCGATGCGCCGTGGGTGGTGACGAAGGAGTTCCTGGACGAGCACAAGATCGACTTCGTGTGCCACGACGACATTCCGTACGCGTCCGCGGGCAGCAGCGACGTGTACGCCGACATTAAGAACATGGGCCGCTTCCACGCCACGCAGCGCACAGAGGGCGTGTCCACGACGGAGCTGATCAACCGCATCATCGCCAACTACGAGACATACATCAAGCGGAATCTGCAGCGTGGCGTGTCCGCGAAGGACATGAACGTGTCGTACCTGAAGGAGCAGACGATCAAGCTGGACATGCTGGTGGACAAGTGGATGGAGAAGGCGAAGAGCATGCGTCCGGGCTTCTTGGAGTTCTTCGACAACAACAGCTGGGTGGGGCAGGCTGTGGGCGCTGAGGCGTAGATGCAGAAGGTCAAGGAGGGCACCGATTCGTTTAAGGAGGCCGTCGCCGGACTCGCGCGTCAGACGTTCCTGTAGTCGTGTTTGTTTGTTTTGAGATGCGTTCTCTTCTTCATTTGACTCTCAACTGTGAAGTAATGGGTTGGTGTTCTTCTGTGATAAACACAGTGACAACACTGGGATAGAAATGGGATTGAACTGTGAAAAGAAACACATCATATCCTCGCCACCTTCCTCTTCGCCTGCCCCTGCTTCACCTGATTGGCGGTTGCCGCGAAGTTCAGCGAGCACAAACTCTCCTGCGCGGACTCCGCCACGGGACTCAAATTCACGAACATCAGCGTCTTGCCCTCCTTCGACAGACAGTCCTTCAGCAGCAGCGTCAGCTTCGTGTCGCGGAAGTTCACGTGGCTCGCGTTGCTCCGGATGTTGATAAACACGTTGCTCAGCGCGCTCAGCGACCGGTTGATGAACTTCGCCTCCTCCAGCGCCTCGCCCGTCGAGTGCGACTTGTCCAGCCGCTCGCTGCCCGCCAGGTCCACCAGGTTCAGCCGGCCCTCCACGCTCGTCTGCTTGCGCCGGTTCACGCCGTGCAGGTAGCTACGCCTCACGCGTTGTCATCGCCGTCACATCGTGAAGATCACGTGACTGCGCGACGAGCAGTCGTTCATGTCCGTCGCCTACGCCTCACGCCGCCGCGCCGCGCCCACGCCCACGGCCCGGCAGGAGGACGCGATGGCCATCAGGTTATGGATGTGGCGCTTCGACTCCACGCGCAGCTTTGTCACGTTCGGAATGTACGGGTGGCCCTCTGCCTATGCCTCACACCGCCGTTGTACTGCCACGTCCAGCTTCACCTCCAGCTTCGCGCGCTGGCGGCGGTCCACGAGCAGGTCGCGCAGCATCTCGCGGTAGATTTCCACGAAGGACACGGCGATCTCGTACTCCCAGCCCACCTCGCGCAGCTTCGCCACGTCCTCCACCACCATCTCGATCGACCGTGGTACGATACCCCGCTCGCGGCCCTCGCCCACGCCCTGCATCGTGTAGGTCTTGCCGCTGCCCGTCTGCCCGTAGGTGAACAGGCAAACGTTGTAGCCGTCCAGCGCCGACTGCACGAAGTTGGACACTTCGTCGAACACCTCGTCCTGTGTCGACTCCGTGCCGAACGCACCGTCAAACGTGAACTGCTGCACCTTCTCCTTGTACCGCACGCACACCGTGCTGTCGCCCTCGCACCACACCGCCGGCACGGGCGACGCCGTGCGGTCCGTCGGCAGCAGCGGGCGCACGCGCGAGATCACGCGCAGGTTCCCGCGCAGCTCTTGCAGCGTGTTGTGGAGGCGTCGCCGCACGATCTCGCCCTCCGCCGCGCGTGCCTCCAACTCCGCCACCATCGCCTCGCTCTCCTGCAGGAACGCCTGCTCGCGTACGCGCTGCGCGTGCTACGATTGACACTATCGCATTTGCCCACCTTCTCTCGCAGGGCGTCGATCTGCTGCTGCAGCTGCCCGACCTGCTCCAAATACGCCTGCTCCTCCGCCGTGGAGTTGTCGCGCAGTGCCGTCACCTGCTGCTGGAGGGCCGCGTTGTCGCCGCGCAGCTGGCCGGCGTGCTGCGTGAGGAAGGCTAAAGTGAGTGAGATCAGAATAAGGACGAGATGGAATCAGGGGTCATATCGTTGCGTTCATCACCACTCACTTACCCAGCCGCGCCTCCTTCTCCGCCTTCTCCTTCGCCCACAACGTCGCACCCTCCGCCAACTCCTTCTACGCCTCATTGTATTTCGTTATCACCACCTCCTGCTCTGCTAGCCGCTCCGCCAGCCGCTTCTTCTCGCTCGTGTACAGCGCCGCTTGGTCCTCCAAATCCACGCGCAGCTGGTTCTTCGCATCACTCGCCCCAGTCGCCCTCACAACGTCCTGTTGCTTCGCCTCCAGCGTCCGCCGCGTCGCCTCCACCTCGCGCTTCTGCCGCTCCACCGCCCCACGCCGGCCTGCGTTCTCCTTCTCCTTCTCGCTCGCCTCCGCCAACCGCCGCTCCGCCTCCTCTCTCACTTCTACGTCTCACATACGTCGTCCACTCCCACGCCGCAAGCGCGCCTCCGCCCCCTGCAGCGCCTCGCTCTCCGTGGCGATGGCCTGCTTTACTCTCGCCATCTCCACCACAGCACTGCGATAGCTGTCCTCGTACCCCGCGATCATCGCCTTCAGCTCGCCCAGCTCCTGCTCGCTGCGCGCCTGCTTCTCGCTCTGACTCTTCACCAGCAGCCGGCAGTTCGCGTCGTTCTCCGCCTTCTCCCGCTTCTTTGCTTCGATCGTCGCCGCTTCCGTCGCCGTTTCCTTCTCCACCTTCTCCTTCTCCGCCTCCAGCGCGCGGACGCTCGTCTCCGCCTCCTTCACGGCCTCCTTCACCTCCTCCAGCTTCGCCGCCCACTCGCGCGCCACGGTCTCCGCCTCCTCCTTCTGTCTCTTCTTCTCCGCCTCTATTCCTCACTCTCGCCTCCCTCGCCCACCCACGCCCTGCTGGTTCAGCTCCGCCATCTTCGCGTCGCGCGCAATCACCATCTCCTCCTGCTCCAAGTCCGCAATCACCCCGTCCCATTTCCTCCGCACCACGCCTTCCTTCCTCTCACGCTCCGCTTTAATCTCGCCGATCTTGCCGTTCAGCGCATCGATCTACGCCTCATTCTCTTCTCTCGCCCATTCCTCTTCCTTCACTGCCTTCACTGCCTCTTCCAACGCACTCTTCTCTTCCGTTCCCTCCGTCTGCTTGCCGGAAAGAGTCTCGATTTCGCCCTCGCACGCCTTCTTCTTCTCTTCCAAGTCAGTCAACTACGCTTCAATCCGCCCTCCATTCACGACTTGTGTGGACAGCGTCGAATCTTCTTCTTTCAGCTCCATGTTGCGTGTGTTCAGCTCGCTCACGCAGTTCACCTGCTCGTCCTGTTCCTCCTTCAGGCTTCCTTCTTCGTTGCACAGAATCTGCGTGTTGTGTTCCACGCACGCGTTGTACTGGAGGAACTGACGCTCCGTTTTGTCACAGGCCGTTACACACTCGTTGCGGATACGCAGCACGCGCTGAAGCACCGCATTGGCATTATCCACAATGGCGTCGATTTCTGCAATCCGGTCCTTCATCTTGATTTCCGGATTGTGCACCTTCATCACCGCCGTCTTCTCGCATAGCTCCTTCAGCTCCTGAAGGCTCTTCACACACGTCGAAATGCTGCCCCGCACCGGCTGCTCCGTCAGCTGAACCAACTCGTTGCTGTCGAGCTGGATCTGCAGTTCGGGAGGGATCAGGGGAAGCGATTCTAGGGATTCTTCCGGGATGGAAAAAAAAGTCACCGGCGACGTTGAACTCTCCTTGTGTTTCAGAATGGGAGTGGCGGAGGAAGAAGCGCCCGTTCTCCTCGGTGTGGGCGTGACTCGCGCTGATACCGCGGGAGACAGTCGGGACGAGGAGCTCAGCGGATACCGCGTGCTCGTGGTAGTGGGAGACGCGGACACGCGGTGATTCAAACGCGGCGGGGAATTGACAGAATTGATGCGATCCCGCTTCAATAGGAAGCTGCTCTCCCTCGAGTTCTTCGACGGAGACTGCATGCTTGCCACAAACGAACTAGAGCGCTTCTGTTTCGCGGATTCGAACGAATAGCTCGATGGAACGGTGGGAGCAGAAACGGAACTCTTTAATGAATACGCATCATCCGCTGCCTCTTCTTGAATTTGACTTCCCTCTTGCGGATTGGATCTTATCCTTGACACACTGTACGGTGCCACCCAGCCGAAACGATTGCGGCCTTGGGGAGGCGTTCCAGGCTCTCTGTCTCCTCTTTCATTCAGGACGCTTCGGTTCATTTCAATGAATCGGGTATGAACACTGCAGGAATGGCTCCTTCGATTGAGCAAAGAGGGGTCTTTGGGATGATACAGAATGAGGACAGTTTCAAGATGTGGCACTGCGGATGAGATTTGAATTGAGTGCTGTGTTGAATACAGACTTCTCTCCCTCTTCCGTTGTCTCATGACCATTCTGCATGTCTTGCCACTATTGGAAAGAACAGGCGACTCTACGTCCAGTCTCACTCAAATGAAGGACAAATCCCATTCCATCGGAACCCATCCTCTCTACCCCCGAATCGGCTCTCCCAATCGCCTTAAAGGGTCTTACCCTATCAGAGAAGCGGATATCACATTTCGCACGAAGAAAAGAAGGAAAACGAACCAGCCAATAGGATTGCTCCGTCCTTTCCAGCCTCGTGATCGCATAGAAACAAGTTAGGAATGAACCCGAAAGTGCAGTATAGCCACGAAGTCGCTCCTGCGAAGGAGACTTGCGTATGGGACCATGTTTGAGATGATCTGGGTAGAGTCCCACTTGGAGAAGCTGCGACTGTCCGGAGGGCAAGAACCGCAGCTACTACTACGACGACGCGAAGACGCTGTTCGCTTTTCGAATTGTCGCTCATCCTCAGCCACGAGTGTTTCATGCGCGGCAGAAGGATCTCCGGGGATAAGCCCTGCTACGGGTACCGTCCCATCGTCCGTTTCTCCGCTGCGCACTCATGGGTAGGATGCGGAAGGGAAGGCCGGAGACTACGTGTGGCTCACATACAACGAAGTGTGGGAGCGCGTCCAGGATTTTGCCTCGGGTCTTATCTACCTGGATCTTGTTCCAGTGAAGTTCGACGTGAGTGAAGGATATGACTGTAAGTTGTAGCTGCGCTGCATCGGTGTGTTCTCCAGAAACCGTGTGGAGTGGTGTATCCTGGAGCAGGCGTGCAATGCCTACGGCTTCACGATCGTCCCCACCTACGAGACGCTGGGCGCGGACGCCATGCTGTACATCCTGCGCGAGACGGAGATGAAGACGATCGTGTGCAGCTCGGTGGAGACGGTGAAGATCCTGTCCATGGCGGAGAAGGGCATTCCCCTGGAGGTGGTGATCCAGATGGAGGACGCCACAGAGACGGACAAGAAGCTGGCGAGCGACGCGGTGACGGAAGGGACGGATGGTGATGATTAGCACATCAAGCTGTACAGCATGAGCGAGGTGGAGAAGCTGGGTCACGAGCACCGCGTGGAGTGCACGCCGCCGAAACCGGAGGATGTGTGCACCATCTGCTACACGTCGGGCACGACGGGCATTCCGAAGGGCGTGATCATCACCAACGAGAACATCATCGCGTCTGTGGCGGGCTGTCTGGACACGGGCCTGTACGTGACGTCGGAGTCGCGGTACCTGTCGTACCTGCCGCTGGCGCACGTGCTGGAGCGTCTACTGCACCTGCCGCTGCTGCAGGAGGGCGGGCGCATCGGGTTCTACCAGGGCTCCACGCTGACCATTCTGGACGACATGAAGACGCTGCGACCCACCGTGTTCACCTCCGTGCCGCGTCTGTAGGTGTTGTTCTGTTCATCATTCACTCCGTTGCACTTTTGGAATTCATCACTCATCACTGTTTGCACATCATCATTCATCACTGTTTGCACATCATCACTCATCACTGTTTTCACATCACTGTTTTCACATCACTGTTTTCACATCACTCATCACATCACAGTCATCACATCACTCATCACTGTTTTCACATCACTCATCATCACATCACTCATCACATCACTCATCACTGTTTTCACATCACACTCATCACATCATTCATCACATCATTCATCACATCACTCATCACATCACTCATCACATCACACTCATCACTCATCACTCATCACATCACATCACATCACTCATCACTCATCACATCACTCATCACATACATCACTCAAAGCACAACACCTACTCCAACACATCACATCAATCCCATCGCCATCACACTTCGAGGGCGCCACGCCCATCACGCGAATCACGTTCACTCCCAATTCCTTCAGATACCCCAACTCCGTCATCGCTGATGCGAATGTACCGAATCCTACTCATCACCCCAAACCACCTCTATTACGGTTCGATCCGCGTGCAAAGGACGCCACATGCATGTTGTACATCACAACGTTCGACAATCCCGAATCCGCAAATGAATCACTTCTCGACAAGGAATCCTTCAGGGTAAGAAGGTAGTTGTCGTCGGGCTCGCGGTTTCGCCAGCCACGGATCGTTGAAACACTAAGATCAACACAACGGGAAATGCCTACACTTCCTTGCCTCCCTGGATGAGACGGATGGTCTTTGAACCGTCTTCACCTTCAATCTGATACGCAAACTCAGAATACGTCCCGATTGTACCCACATTGTAAAACCAGTACCCATTCACTTGCTTTCTAAAAGTAAAACACTGAAATGGAAGCATACAGCATTCTGTAAGCCGTCTCCACGCCGTTTCTCGGCTTTGTTAGTACACTGACTGACTTTGCCAATGGGGCATACACGCGGAACGCAATACCCTGGCAATGATCGAGCCCGTCATCGAGTTTGTAAAACTCGGTAGTGGACCAAATGTAAGTCCCAAGGAAACTACTTCGCTCACAATTGGGTCCCGTGAATCCCGGAACACAAACACGAGCGTTTTCTGACCGGTCAGGAAGCAACAGCAATAGTAAGACAATAAGGAACACAACGATAGCAATCATGACGAGAACACCGTAGACCGCATTCCTTTTAGCTGCTCGCTTTTTCGCATTGCCTTCAATCACTCTACGAGGGTTCTTAAACGAGTCTGTCTTCCTCCAATCTCGTTCCCCTCCAGTCTGATATCGATGCAAATAATTAAAATCTCGCACGTATTGATTATTCTGCATGATTCTTCGAAGCGACACAAGATGTATACGACAAAGACTAAAAGATGGATAAAAAGCCGATTACTCGCGGTTATTTCGAAGGAATCGCAGTTTCCTCGATTCTCTATGTCATTCCTTGCATGCGATTCGGCATTACCATTCCGGATATAACACGATGAATAATCGTTTCGTGAATTTAGACAGAGAACGCACGCGTCTCAAACAAACACAGGAATGCACCCATTCTCAGTATTATAGTACAAATGAATAGAGTTCCGCATTTCGGATGGAGAACAGTTCTGTCTGTTGCAGAGGCTCGTTCCGAAACACATCGCTTCGCTGACTGCTCCCATGGTACAGGTCGCCCATCACGACCAAGCTCACGCCCTCCTTGCCTCCTGCGCCAACCATAAGGCGGTCGTCCGTGGAACGGATGTACACCCACGATTCGCAAGCACTCTCGCTGTCAGCCCTCCAAACACACAAGTGGTGATTGGAAAATCGCATGAGCAGCGTGTTCTTCGATCCCTTCCCATCATTTCGATTCTGCCAGCAATCATCGCGGTAGACGATCAAAATGTTC
>OIWT01004766.1_pt1 | contig 10597 bp, 6 predicted proteins | sample 1587701 | NCBI WGS metagenome assembly OIWT01 (sample SAMEA3888904, study PRJEB22519) | human gut metagenome | biome: human gut; feature: human-associated habitat; material: faeces | place: Denmark | collected 2009 | reverse complement strand
ATGAAAGCAAAGTAAAAAGGGGCTGTGAAGAAATGAATCCTCATTTCTTCACAGCCCCTTTTGGGGTGATAGCTCGGTCGGCTTGTCAAGCCGATCTCCTGCGTCCCGTCACTTCTACCTCACATACTTCCGTATCGCAGAAAGCATGGCCTTCGTATTAAGCGGCTTGGTGAGATGCTTGTTCATGCCGCTCTTATGGCTCTTTTCGATGTCGTCCTGAAAGGCATTCGCGGTCATGGCGAAGATGGGGATGGCAGAAGCATCACGGCGGGGGAGGCTTCGGATCCGCCGGCTCGCCTCATAGCCGTCCATGACCGGCATCATGATATCCATGAGAATGAGGTCATAGTAGCCAAGGGGAGATTCGCGGAATGCCTTGACGGCTTCAGCGCCATTTTCACAGGTGGTGATCTCCATGCCTTCTTTTTCGAGAAGATAGAGCGCGATCTCGCGGTTCAGCTCATTATCCTCGACGAGGAGGACATGAAGGCCGGAGAGGGAGACGGGGCTCTGGCTCGCCGTCTCCGCTTCCTGCGATGCATGGTCGATGGTGAAGGGGATGGTGAAGGTGAAGCGGGTGCCGACACCCTTCTGGCTGGAGAGGGTGATCGTGCCTCCCATTTTTGAGATGAACTCCTTCACGATGGAAAGACCGAGGCCGGTACCCATGTAGTGGGTGCGGGCCGTATCCGACTCCTGCGTGAAGGGCTCGAAGGCGCGGCTCTGGAAGGAGGGGCTCATTCCGATGCCGGTGTCGGCGCAGGTCAGCGTGAAGTAGGCCTTCTCGCCCTTGATCTCGATCTTGTCGCAGGAGAGATCGATGCGTCCGCCGCGGCGGTTGTACTTCAGCGCATTGCTGGTAAGGTTCATGAGGACGCGGCGAAGGAAGGTGGGGGAGCCGATGACGCGGCGGACGGGGAAGGGGGGATTCTTCACGTGGATGGTGACGCCGTAGGCAGGGGCCTGCATTTCGGTCAGATGATTCGCCTCCATGAGGAGCGCAAAGATGTCGAAGGGGACGCTTTCCGGCTCGAGTGTGCCGGACTCGAGCTTGCTCATGTCGAGGATGTCACTCACCAAGGAGAGGAGCGTGCCGGCGGCTTGGCGGATCTTATGACGGCAGTCCTTGAGCTTTTCGATATCAGCAGGATGATTGTCAGCGATCTCTATCATGCCGAGGATGCCATTGATCGGGGTGCGGATGTCGTGGTTCATGCGGCGGAGGAAATCTGTCTTTGCCTGGTTGGCGATCTGGGCTTCGCGGGCGCTCTTCTTGAGCTCTTCCTGATAGGCGATCTCAGTCCGCTTGACCTCATCGATATTTTGAATGGTATAGAGAAGGGTCGCGACGCTCCCGTCCTCGTGCCGCCTTTTCACGATGAAGCAGCCCAGGTGCCAGAGGCCATCGGCAGCAAGGTATGGCTGGTAGAGAGTGTCTCTTTCCCGAAGGCGGTCTGAGAGGGTGGAGGGGTCGAGGAAGTCCTTCACGGATGCATGGGATTCGGGAGCGATGAAGGATCTTCTGAAGATGGGGGTGGCCTTATTTATAAGGCCTTCGTTTCCGATGATCTTCTGGTATTCCGCCTCGCCTGTGATCTCCATGTAAGTGCCTTGATCCAGATCAAGGAAATAGATGGCGCGGTAGATCTTCCCGATCGTACTGAGGAGATCCTTACGGAATTGCAGCCGTTTTCTGGCGCTCTCTTTTTCTGCCTGTAGACATTTCTCGCGAAGAACGAGGTCATCGATGGCGCGAATGCCGATCGCGATCTTGTGCTGGCCGTCTTCGTCGGAGTGGAGCGGGGCGATCTGTACTTCAAGGTAGCGATGGCCGTCCTCATCAGGGATGACTTCTAAGCGGTAGTTCAGGATCTGCTTCGTGGAAAGCGCGGCAAGAAGCTGCTTTCTGTCAAAAAAGGAAAGGAAATCCGGCGCGGAGGCATGGATGATGTACTCGTCATAGGCTTTGCGGACCCACTCGCTGAAGACGCCGGGTGTGCCGGTCGGACAGCGGGGGACTCCCTTGATCGTCTCGAAGGTATCCTGCGTGAGATTGCAGCGGATGATGCAGCGGTAGTCCGAGGCGAGGGCATCGACCAGGTAGGTCTCGCTCCGGAGGGAAAGGAGCTGCGATTCGAGCCGGGCGCGGCTTTCGGAAAGAGCCTTCTTGGCATCGAGATGCGAGTAGATGCAGCCCAAGTGGCCGCTGATGACTTGCAGCATCTTGGAGGCGATGTCATAAATGCTGTGGTCAGGATCGTCAAGACCGATGAACCCGATGAATTTTCCTGTGGCAAAGATGGGAAGCACGGCGATGCTGTGGACATCCTGCGCATGCAGGATATCGTACTCTGCGGGCATGGTGTCCCTGACGGTCTCCAGATCCCAGATGCTGATGGCTTTTCCGCGTCGGAGCGTGCCATCCCAGTACGGGATGAGGGCGGCGGGGACATGCTGCAGGTTCTCGATCTGCGGAGTGACGCCGTCCTGACACCATTCGTAGGCATTCCGGTAGTAGCACTCTTCTTCGTGAAAACTGAAAATGTAGGCACGGTTTGCGTGCGTGATCTGCCCTATGTTTTCCAGTAGAGAGGGGATGAGAGCATCGTAGGTGGCGCTGTCGGAGATCTGGTCTAAGATCAAGAGCTGGGAGAATATCATCTCCATGTGAGCCTCGCGCAAAAGGCTCTGCTGTGTATCGGGGGTAGATGCCAAGGGAATGGCCTCCTTCCATCGGAAGCTTACCGAGTTTTTGCTGTTTATATATTTTTTATATTATAACATACATGAAAGTTATAACATACATGAAAGGATAAAGAAATTAAGAGGGGCGGCTTCAACGGGTAATGCCATTAAGTTAAGCGGCAGAACGTTCTTGGCTCCCCATCGGGGGAGCTCCCCGAAGGGGTGAGGGGGCTACGTAGCGGTATTGCATGAAAGTGTTGGAATATCAATAGCATCGGACTATTCAACATAGCACGCTATACCGCTAGCATGCCCCTATTGCCTTCGGCACTTCCCCCGAAGGGGGAAGCAAGACGTTACGTAGCTAACGATTTCCTTAACTTAATAGCATTGCTTCAATGGGGGGCGCACCTTCATAGAGAGTCTAAATCGCTCTTTATTGATATAAAACTTCGCGGCGCCTTTGGCTTTTATGCGCCGCACCCATATGCCTCACTTCGCACTTGAAAGTAGAGCCTTCATTGGCGATCAAAGAGCGATACGCCCAGGGGCTGACCCCAAATTCCCTAGCCACTTCCCTCTGTGTTCGTTATAATAGAAAAAGAATAAAAGCAGCTAGTAGCTAGTGACTAGTAGCTAGTAGCTAGCGACTGGTAACTAGTCACTAGTCCCCAGTCCCCAGTCACTAGTCACTAATCCCTAATCCCTAGCCACTTGGCATTGTGGCATACCTATTCCGAAGGAGTACCAACCTATGTACGAAGAGACCACCATCGCGGCGATCGCGACCAGCCCGGGCGAGGGCGGGATCGGCATCATCCGCATTTCCGGCATGCAGGCGGCGGATGTCGCAGACCGCGTATTTCATACGAAGAAGATCAAGAGCTTTCATGAAGCGGAGCCGTACCGCATGTATTTCGGCCGTGTCATGGAAGGGGATCGGCAGGTGGACGAAGGGCTCGCCGTCTACATGAGATCGCCGCATTCCTACACAGGCGAGGATGTCGTGGAGATCCAGATCCACGGCTCGATGGAGGCGCTCCGCCAGACGCTCTCGCTCGTTCTGGAAAAGGGGGCCGTCCCCGCGCACCGCGGTGAATTCACGAAGCGGGCCTTCCTGAATGGCCGCCTCGACCTGTCGCAGGCGGAAGCCGTGATGGATATCATCGAGGCGAAGGGGGCGGCGGCGCTCTCGCAGGCAGAAAGCCATCTCTCGGGCGCGCTTTCCTCCTTCGTGCGTGCTTCGCGCGACCAACTGAAGGATCTGATCGCCAAGCTCGAAGTCACCATCGACTATCCGGAGGAAGACCTGGAGGATCTCACGAATGAGGAGATCGAAGAGGGGCTTTCTGCCATTGATGCATCGCTTCGGACGCTGCTCTCTCGCTCCGAAGAGGGGCGCATCATCCGCGATGGTCTGCGCACGGCGATCGTGGGCCGTCCGAATGCAGGGAAATCGAGCCTGTTGAATGCACTTTTGCAGGAGGAGCGGGCCATCGTGACGGACATTCCCGGGACGACGCGCGACACCATCGAGGAGTCCATCAAGATCGGCGGTGTGCCGCTCATCCTGATGGATACAGCCGGCATCCGTGAGACGGATAACAAGATCGAGCGCATCGGCATCGAGCGCGCGAAGAAGTCCATGGAGAAGGCTGACCTCATCATGGCAGTCATCGACGGCTCTCGCCCGCTCTCGGAAGAGGACCGCGCGCTGCTCACCTCTCTTTTCGGAAGAAAGGCGCTTGTCATCCTGAATAAGTATGACCTGCCGCAGGAGATCGAGACGAGAGATGTGAAAGCACTCGCCGGGGATATTCCGGTCGTGCCGGTCTCCGCTCGCTACGGCAGCGGCATGGCCGAGCTGGAGGAGGAGCTCCATCATATCACTCAGCATCAGGATGTCTCCGCGGGCCGTGAGCTCTTCTTGACGAACCTGCGGCATGTGGATCTGGTGAAGAAAGCTCTCGCGGCCGTCCGCCGCGCCGAAGAGTCCATCCGCTCTGGCATGCCTGCGGACTGCATCACCATCGATGTCACCGAGGCGTGGCATACGCTGGGGGAGATCACCGGAGACACGGTGGATCAGGAGCTCATCAATTCCATCTTCGAAAGATTCTGCGTGGGGAAATAAAGGTTGTCTGGTTCAGGGTTCGGGGTTCAGGTTGCGCGAAGGGGACACCGCACAACGTCATCCCGACCGAAGTGGAGGGATCTCTATGGCAGGCAGGAAATCGACGTATGTTTGGTGACGGGAAACGAGAGGTATTGAGGATGCTGCCAGGGCACAATTTTCGATAACCGTTATGCAAGAAAGATTTCTCGACTACGCTCGAAATGACGATACGAGAGTGCCGCTAATCTCACAGCCAGCGGGCATCGCCCCGTTTCGTCATCCTGAGCGGCGAGAAACGTCGGATGTGAGATAACGAATGCCAGAACAGCTGCGACCTGAGCCGAAGGATCTCGGCAAAGCCGCTGCCACCATTTCTCATTTCTCATTGTGTTCACCCTGAACCCTGAAGTTTGAAAGTAGGGATTAGGGATTAGGAGTCTCGAGTGACTGGTGACTTACATGCCACTTTGGGGCATCGCCCTATTTATACTCCGCGGCGCATTTCGTCATCCTGAGCGGAGTGAAATGTCGGATGTTCGAAAATGTAAAGGCAAGGCAGTGAGAACTGAGTCGAAGGATCTGGCGCCGCACCAACCCTGTTGAACCTTCCGAACCCTTAGAACCTGTTGAACCCTCCAACCCGAACCCCGAACCCGCCAACCTTCCTCTATTCTTTCTTTGAAATGGACGAAAAAATTTTATATAATAAGACTTTGGAATATAAGCAATCAACAAGTGCAGGAGAAGAGCTCCTGCGAGGCAAAGAAAGAAGGATACCATGTATCTCATTGATACGTATGATGTGATCGTCGTCGGCGCAGGCCATGCAGGCTGCGAGGCGGCACTTGCGGCAGCGCGCATGGGGATGAAGACGCTGCTCACCACGATCTCTTTGGAAAATGTCGCCATGATGCCATGCAATCCGGCGATCGGCGGACCGGGGAAGAGCCATCTTGTAAAGGAGATCGATGCACTGGGCGGCGAGATGGGCATCGCAGCCGATGCGACAGCCATCCAGATGCGCATGTTGAATCTCGGCAAGGGGCCGGCGGTCTACGCGCTCCGCGCGCAGTCGGACAAGAACAAGTACCACACCTATATGAAGAAGGTGGTGGAAAATACAGAGAATCTCGACCTGAAGCAGGTGCAGGTGATGGATATCCTCGTGGAAGACGGGGCATGCGTCGGCATCACGACCGAGCTTCATGAAGAGTACCGCGCGAAGGCGGTCATTTTAGCGACGGGGACGTACCTCGACAGCGAGATCATCATCGGTGAGACGATGTACTCCGGCGGCCCGAATGGCATGCGTCCCTCGGTCGGTCTGTCAGAGAATCTGAAGAAGCACGGGCTAAAGATCCTCCGCTTCAAGACCGGCACGCCGAGCCGTGTCGATATCCGAAGCCTGCATCTGGATCATATGGCGCTCGAAAAGGGCGATCCGATGAACCATGCCTTCTCCTTCATGAATGAACGGGAGGACAGGAATCAGCGGAACTGCTGGCTCACCTATACCAATGAGGAAACGCACCAGATCATCCGTGATAACCTGATGCGCGCCCCGAAGTATGCGGGCAAGATCCATGGCGTCGGTGCGCGCTACTGCCCGTCCATCGAGGATAAGGTCGTCCGCTTTGCCGATAAGAAGCGTCACCAGCTCTTCATCGAGCCGGAAGGCCTTGACACGAATGAAATGTACGTCCAGGGCATGTCGACGTCCATGCCGATCGACGTGCAGTACGCCTTCCTGCGCACCATCCCGGGGCTTGAGGATGTGAAGCTCATGCGTCCGGCCTATGCGATCGAGTATGACCTCTTAGACCCGCTCCAGCTCTATCCGACGCTCGAGGTGAAGAAGCTCCCGGGCCTCTACTCCGCAGGACAGGCAAACGGCACGAGCGGCTATGAGGAAGCCGCGGCACAGGGGCTCATGGCTGGCATCAATGCGGCGCTCAAGATCAAGGGAAAAGAGCCCTTCATCCTCGCCCGCCACGAAGCCTACATCGGTGCGCTCATTGATGACCTCGTCACGAAGGGGACGAATGAACCGTACCGCATGATGACCAGCCGCAGCGAGTACCGCCTGATCCTCCGTCAGGACAATGCGGATCTTCGCCTCACCGAGAAGGGCCATGACATCGGCCTTGTGACAGAAGAGCGCTACGCGCATTTCCTTTCCCGCAAAAAGGCCTATGAGGAAGCGATGGCCTATATCCATGCGAAGCGCTTCACGCCCAAGGCGGCTGTCAATGCGGCGCTTGCAAGCGTCGGCTCTGCTCCGCTCACGACAGGCATCGGCGCGGATAAGATCTTAAAGCGTCCCGAGATGACCTACCAGACCATGGTCGATGTCCTTGGCTGCCCCGTCTTCGATCCGGAGGCTGTCGAGGAGATGGAGATCACGGTGAAGTACGAGGGCTATATCGCCCGTCAGGAAGCCGCCGTCCAAAAGGCAGCGCGCATGGAAAAGGAAAAGATGCCTGAAGATATCGACTATCTCCATCTGGACGGCATCTCCATCGAAGCCCGCCAGAAGCTCGATCAGATCCGCCCGCTCTCTCTGGGGCAGGCCTCCCGCATCTCCGGCGTCTCTCCGGCGGATATGTCGGTCCTGATGGTCTACGTGAAGCGAATGAAGGGAAAGTAAAAGGTTCAGGATTCAGGTTGGCGGGGTTCAGGGTTAGCCCATAGGGGCGTGCGCCCTTTGATTACGTTTGAAAGTTTCGCTTGAATGAGAAATTAGAAGTGAGAAATTAGGAATTGTGGTGCGGTGCAAAAAATAATGAAGCTCCGCAAAATTTTGATAGCGCTTCGCGCCGTCGTCATCTCGAGCGTAGCCGAGAGATCTTCCTTGCAGAACGGTCAACGTGCCGATTGCGAAATTTCGATCACCGCTTGCTTCTAATCCCCAATCCCTAATCCCTAGCCACTCCTTCCGTCTTTCAAACTTGTGGCAGCAGGGGTAAGTGGTTAGGGATTAGGAGTAACTAGTGGCTGGCGACTAGTGATTGGGCTGATGCTGCATCTACCCCCTTCCTCAGGAAGGGGGATGCCCGAAGGGCAGGGGGTTGGCCGAGGAAGGCGGGATTCGCGGTTTGCATACCGCAAGCGAGCATCGCCCTATTTATACTTCGCGGCGCTTCTGATTTTTATGCGCCGCACCACCACTCCTAACTTCTAACTTCTAACTAGAGTGAGCGAGAGGCTTTCAAGCGCAATCAAGGGACGCCCCGCCCCACGGGCTAACCCTAAACCCTGAACCCATATATCACCATTCTCAAGTAATTTTGAAAGGGAAATCAAAATGACAGTTGCAGAAATGATGGAAGCTCTGGGTCTCGCAGCGAATGAGGACGCGGCGAGAAAAATGACAGAGTACAATGCCATGCTGATGACGATGAATAAGAAAGTGAATCTCACCGGCATCAAAGACGGGGAAGAGAGTCTCATCAAGAACGTGTATGACTCCATGACCGTCTATGATCCGGCCTATTTTCCGCAGAATGGCCGCGTACTTGACCTTGGAACAGGCGCCGGATTTCCCGGCGTGCCGCTCGCGATCCTGCGTCCCGACATGTACGTGGTGCTCGTGGACTCCATCCAGAAGAAGCTCACCTTCATCGAGAATGCCTGCCGCGAGCTGGGTATCCGGAATGTGAAGTGCGTCCACATCCGTGCGGAAGAAGGCGGCCGCCGCAGAAAGACCCGTGAGTCCTTCGACGTCGTCACCGCCAGAGCCGTGAAGGCGATGCCCGTGATCTCAGAGTGGGCGATGCCCTTCGTCAAGGTCGGCGGCGTCTTCTGTGCCATGAAAGGCCCCGGTGCGGAAGAGGAGCTGAAGCAGGCAGGACGTATCCTGCGCGAGCTCCACGGCACGCTCGAAGAAAAGAAGGAGCTCACACTCCCCGCCGGCGATCAGCGCGTGATCCTCTATATCAGAAAGACCGCGCCCTGTCCCAAGACCTATCCCAGAAAAGTAGGCATCGCAGAAAAAAAGCCGATCATCGGAGAATAAACAAGGAGCTGTGAAGAAATGAGGATTCATTTCTTCACAGCTCCTTGTTTTAATTTGCCTGACATTTCTGGCGTCATGAAAGACGGTATGAAAGACGGTATGAAAGACGATGTGAGGCGATCCTTCCCCACGTGTCATTTCGAGCGAAAGCGAGAAATCTTTTTCGCTCACGGTGAAAGGGTGTATGCGTGTGAACGGAAACGGGAAGCCTGATACTCCAAGAATGTGGGATACGGTGTTTCATGCAAACGGATTAGCACAGGTATCATGAAAGTGGCGAGAGCAAAGATCCCTCGGCTGCGCTCGGGATGACGATACGAGGGAAGGGATAGTCTCAACGAGAGGCGGGATAGTCTCACATCAGGAGAAGCAGCCCTCTTGAAGAAGGTGCAGGATAGAGCGTCTCGGAGAGGCACAATTCGCCGTAGCGGCATGAAAGCCTATGTGAGATAATCTTTATCTCATATCACCGCCATTTGCAGAATACCGATTTCTAACAATTCCCTTCTTCCGCCACGCAGAAATTCGAAAGCTGACGCTTTCGTCTATCCCGGCCTTTGGCCGCGCCCTTCTCCAAGGGCGAACGCGTCTGACGATAGTCGTATATCGTCGGAAAACGGGTTAGCATGACAACAGAGCAAGATACAATCCTACCGGCGGCATGAAAGCCTATGTGAGATAATCGTCAGTGAGTAGGCCCTTGGAGAAGGGCCGCGCCAAAGGCGCAGGATAGAGTGCCTCGGAGAGGCACAATTCGCCATAGCGGCATGAAAGCCTATGTGAGATAATCGTCAACGAGTAGGCCCTTGGAGAAGGGCCGCGCCAAAGGCGCAGGATAGAGTGCCTCGAAGAGGCACAATTCGCCGTAGCGGTATGAAAGCCAAGACGATGGGCGGCTATCCTCCCCACGTGTCATTTCGAGCGAAAGCGAGAAATCTTTTTCGTTTGCGGTGAAACGGTGTATGCGTGTGAACGGAAACGGGAAGCCTGTTTTTCCCGTGCATTGGGGGATACGGTGTTTCATGCAGACGGTTCAGCAGAGCTGGTGAGGAAGAGGATTGCAACAAAGATCCCTCGGCTACGCTCGGGATGACGATACGGGAGGAGGGATTGTCTCACATGGGCGTAGGATAGAGCGCCGCGGAGAGGCATATTTATTCCGCTACTTGAGCCAACCTCCGCCCCTTCGGGGCACCTCTTTACAGAGGAAGGAGGGAGAGGCATATCCCCACACCAAAGCCTTTCCCCGTGAGAAGGGAAGCAAAATGAGAATACCGTTTTTCCGTAAACATTTCTCAGCTGTGTTTATGAGGAGAGGCTTTTTGCGATGGCGCTGCGCTTAGTGTAAAATTTTACTCGGTGGGGAAATTTTCCAAAAACAATAAAAGAGGAAAGCCCCCCTTGAGTGGAAATGTTATAATTTCCGTGTGAAAGAATAAAACAAAGAAAGGACCTTCCTCATGGACATTATAACAGAAACTATAGAGCCATGCATAAGGCCGCTGTGCAGGCGGAGCGTAAAATCGCTCAGGGCGGCCTGAGCGCGGCTCAGAAGCGCAAAATAAAAGGATATAGGCCAGGATGCCTGGAAGGCCGCATAGGCGCTTATTGCCCTTCCTCTTCCTCAGTAGGCGCATTGGGCCATGCTATACAGAACTACTGACAAACCCGAAGCCACGGAGATAGTAATTATCGACAGTCAAATAGATTACCGAGGAAAACTTGACGTAAAATCTCATAGTGACTGCAAGTCTAACTAGACCTTGCATTAAATCGAGGAA
>OIWT01004764.1_pt1 | contig 10602 bp, 7 predicted proteins | sample 1587701 | NCBI WGS metagenome assembly OIWT01 (sample SAMEA3888904, study PRJEB22519) | human gut metagenome | biome: human gut; feature: human-associated habitat; material: faeces | place: Denmark | collected 2009 | reverse complement strand
CTTATGAAGGTCATTACACCCAGGCGCAGGCTCGCGAAATCGTAAAATATGCCGCACAAAGGCAGATAACCGTGATTCCTGAAATCGAGATGCCGGGCCACGCGGTCGCAGCATTGGCCAGCTATCCGGAATTAGGATGCTTGGGTAAGGACCACGATTACGAGGTGTGGACCAGATGGGGTGTGAGTCCTGAACTTTTCTGCGCCGGTAAGGAGGAGACTTTCAAGTTCTTGGCCGACGTGCTTGACGAGATATGCGAGATCTTCCCGAGCGAATACATTCACATCGGAGGAGACGAGGCTAGAAAGGATCGTTGGAAGGTTTGTCCGGCATGCCAGCAGCGCATTAAGGACGAAGGTCTTAAAGATGAAAGCGAGCTCCAGAGCTACTTCATAAAAAGAATCGAAAGCTATCTTAACACGAAGGGCAGAAAAATCATCGGATGGGACGAGATACTGGAAGGAGGCGTGAGCAAAACCGCTACCGTGATGTCGTGGAGAGGCACCAAGGGTGGAATAGAAGCGGCCAAATTAGGTAACGACGTCATTATGACGCCTTCGGACTATTACTACCTGGATCACTTCCAGACTGCCGACCCGGAAAAGAATGGAGAGCCTCTCGCCATCGGCGGATACACTTCGCTTAAGAAGAGCTACAGCTTCGATCCGTTCGACCAGCTGACGGATTACGAAAGCCAATTCATAAAAGGTATACAGTGTAACCTCTGGACAGAATACATTCCTGACTACAAACAGGCTCAGCATATGCTTTTGCCTCGTCTCGCCGCACTTAGCGAGGTAGCTTGGAGTAACTTCCACAGGACGTCGTATGACCAATTCGTAGAACGCGTAGAGACTTCCCTGCTGCCTTTATATGACAGCGCAGAGTACAACTATGCCGACTATGCATTTCAAAATCCACCTATAGAATAATGTTTTTAAGTACTTTACTTTCAGCCTTAGTTCTTTTGAGCTTGAACAAGGCTGACGGAGTCTATCAGAGCGGAGACACAGTTCGTGTCTTCGCTACTGAAAACGACGTAACCACTCTCGTACACGAAAAAGTGTATGAGGGGCCACAAACTATCAAATTCGAATATGCAGACACGGAAATAGGCTGGGTGGTGGAGCCACAGGCTTTCAAGCAGGCCATTCCTTGTCCTAAGGATTTCGACAAATTCTGGAACAAACAGAAAAAGCAGATGAGAGCCATTCCTATGAACCCTACGCTTAAGGAAATCCACGTAGAGGGAAAGGATAACGAAAAATTCGTCTGCTATGAGATGACTATCGACTGTGTGGACAACACTCCCGTACGCGGATACTTGGCGATGCCTCGCGATGCCAAGAAAAAGTCGCTTCCTATCGTGGTGTATATGCACGCTGCCGGAGTTTCCGGGGCTTGGTGTAGGAGCGTTCCTTCACAGACTATGGATATGGCCGCTTGGGGCAATGGCGCCATCTGCGTGGACTTCAACGCCTTCGGTATGTTTAACGACAGGGAGCAGCAGTACTACATAGACTTGGAAAACGGCGAATTGAAGGATTATTCCCGTAGGCCATCCGACAGCCCGGAGACATTCTTCTTCAAGAATATGTATCTCCGCGCCGTTAGGGCTCTCGATTTCGCCTGTACCCTGAAGGAATGGGACGGCAAGAGGGTTCTCGCTTATGGACAGAGTCAGGGTGGAGCGCAGGCTTTCGCGCTGGCAGGACTGGATAAGAGAGTGAGCGCCGTAGTGGGAATAGTCCCTGCTTGGTGTAACAGCGCAGGAAGCGTCACTCCTGCAGGAGAAGACAGTTGGCCGTTCGTATTCAAGCAGTTCGCGACAAGCGAGCAGGGCATCTCGGTAATGAAATACTTCGACGGATGTAATTTCCTAGCTAGGAGCAAGGCCAAGTTTTGGGTGGAAATAGGACTTATGGACAGGACCTGCCTGCCATCGGCCATCTACGCAGGGCTTAATGTCTGCCCAAGTAAGGACATCACCGTTAAGACAAGCCCTTACCGCTATCACGACGAACCTAAGCCTCGCTACTGGAAGGAATGGAGCCAGACCATAGGAAAGGGTCGATACGACTGGATTAACGAATACCTCAAATAAAGTAAAAAAGCCTCGGAAATCCGAGGCTTTTTTATATCTCCGGAGCTCCGCAAGAGACCAGGTACCTTTCGTCTATATTCTTGAAACTATAGGACATCTCGTGGCGCTGCCCTTCCGATGCGACAGGAAGGACCAGCGAAAGGATTCGCACCTCCAGCGGGTCTTTTGAGCGTACTGCGCACAATTTACCGTCTTCGGTGTGCGAGAAGGCTATGGCCTCGTTCTTAAGCTCCAGACTGTCGATTTCGTCTCCGCTCTCCGGGTCTTCTATCGTATATGGCCAAGCCTCACAGAAAGGCTTGTGCCCTACGGCATAGATTTCCTGACCGCCGAAGTTAAGAAAGGCATCCTTAACCTTTCCTTTCTTTAAGATGGCCGCTATCCTCTGAATGGCATAACCTACGATAAAACCCGAAAAGTCAAGTTGTTCGTTCTCCCCGCTCGAGACATTGAAAAGACCTTGCGTCTTGATGAGATAGGACTCGCAGATATTTAAAGCCTCTTTCATAGTCTCGCTGGTTTCGATGTTCACCTTTGAAGCATTCAACACAGAGACCTCGCTATCGGCACGCCCGGAATCAAATGTCTTCTCAAGCGAAGAAAGCTCCTTCGTTACTTCTTTCCATAAGGCATAAGCCTTATTTTCCGTGAGCCCTACTATGGATACCTCCATATACGAGCCGAAAATATCGTCCACTCTCGCCTTAAGGAGCGAAGTGCTTGCCAAATACGTACTCTGTGTCTTCATAATGCTAATTTACTTTTTCTTATAAAAGCCCATAACCGAGCCCACCCTACGATTCTCAGTAGCACCTGAGGTGTTGCTAAGGAACGAGTTCACGCGCTTTCCGTAAAGAGTCATAGCTGTGGAACCACCACCGTCGAAGTTAACTGCGCCCACGCATCCGAGACCTTTCATAATCTGTCCCATCTCGAGAATGCTTGCGCCCTTGCTATCAGTGATACGTCCGTCGCACACGAAAAGAATGATCTTTCCATCCTCTGTATAACCTACTGCCGTACGGTCAGGCGTAGCTGCCGTGTCGGTAAAAATATCTGCCGCTATGGACTCGTAATTCCTGACGAATACGCCGTCCTGCTTGGTCACGTCGGTAACCACCTTACCGTCCTTTACGAGAAGAGGGCCTGCGCTCATGGCATAATAAGGAGTCCAAGCCACCGATGTAGTAGGATAATCGCCGTAAGGCTCCTCATAAGCCGTCTTTCCCTTAATGTTCATCATCGGAGAATCATAGAAGAAGGTGTTCTTGTCAGCGTCGCGCGATGCCCAAACCGCTGCCGGTTTCTGGTCCTTATCCACGCCGAAAGTACCACGAAGGGTAGGACGCGGAACGGAAGGGCTGATTACACCCTCACACACGTGGAAATCGCCGGTCTCGCCTGTCGACATATTGAAATAGCCGGCATTGGTCATAATGTAGTTCTCCACGCCATTCTCCACATCCTTCTTATAGAAATCTTCCAAAGTGAATGCTTTCTTGCTAAATTCCATCCTGAATTCCACGTTTCCCTTAGTCACATCCGCTATGGCATACCAAGCGTTGAACGGACGACCGTTAAGCTTATCGGTGGTCTTGTAAAGAACTATGTCTTGCGGAAGAGATGTATCCTCTACCTTAGTCCAATTGAAGGTGATGGCAGGAGTCTCGTTCTCGAGCTTGATTTCCACCACTTCATTACTATAGGTCGTGCCCTTTTCGGTCACGGAATAAGCCCTTACCTTATAAGTCTTTCCGAATTCCACACCCGTACAAGGGATAGCCTGGTAAAGCCTTACCGAAGAATTCTTAGGTCCATGTGCGAACGAATCCGCCAGAGTAGGAGTATGATCTGCGCTCCAGCATAGTCCCCAAGCGCTCTGATTGTATTTTTCGAATTTGCCGAGAGTGTAGTTGAGCATCGCCGAAGTAGGAGTATACTCCACGTCTGCCGCGAGCGTAGGCACCGGAAGCGACGTATAGTCGAACAGCGCTATCTCCTTATATATTATCTGCGAAGGAAGCATAGGGCCATCGCTGAGCGCGCGGACACCTATCGAATAAGACTTGCCCTGAACCAGACCTTCCTTGATGGAATATTCACAGGCATCTACCGGGAGTGAGGCCAATTGCTGCTCCTCGCCGTTAGCAGGCTTGACATAGATGGCATAACCCGATTCGTTATCGCAGTTATCCTGCCAAGTCACATTCACGATAGCGGAGAATTCCACTTGCTCCAGCGTCACCTTAGTAGGGTTTTTTAGAGGAGCATAATGTTTCGTTCCTTCATCTGCCTTAGGATTGCAAGAAAGTGCAGATGCGGCCATCAACAAGGCCAATAATGCATTACCAAATTTCATACGGATATCAGTTTGTAGTTTTGTTATTTTCTTATCGCGTTATATGCCTTAACCTTAGCGCTCTTGCCATTAGGTAGGGTAACCGTAACGTCTTCCCCGCTCATATTGACGAGAATGTACGCATCCTTTCCCTTTACGCTCTGCCAATGCGCTCCCATCACTACAGGATACACCTCGCCGTCGAAAACCGTGATGGTAGGAAGTTCCTCCGGGAATTTCAATTCCGAAATGAACCTGCCACCATAGAACACATCGTGATTTCTAGCGCGAAAACGCCCGAGAGTTCTAAGAAAAGCTATCTCCACGTCGTTACCTTCTGCGAATAGCCAATCCGGCTGTATCCAGCCCAACTGCGCACCCCACAAAAGACTACGGGCGTTATTATAAAGGAAATGTCCGTCGTTGAGCTCCTGATGATAGTAGTTCAGTCCGCTATAAAGCACTCTGTCCGAATAAATCAACGGAAATACCGGAAGCATCTTTACGGAAGGACTATGCGGAGTATTCACTATCAAAAGCATATCGAAAAGATCCATATACACCTCGGCGTTCTCTTCCGAAGTGACTGCCTGACCTGCGGTGAACACCTCTCTGTGAAGCTCGTTAAGGAGCTTTCTGTAAGATTCAGGCCACCAGCTTCCCGCTCCCGGAGCGTGCGGATGATTCAATGCGTAGCAAGGCTCACTTGCCGCTGCAGAGATTTGGTCTATATACACACCATCCGTTCCTATGCTATGAAGCAACGAATCCGTCAGAGAATGGATTATCCCCTGCCAGATAGGCGAAGACGGGCAAGTCACGGTGTTAGGCACATTCGAAGTAGGATAAATCTCCGTATACAGGGAACCATCCTTCTTACGGCACGATGCCAGATAACCCTGCTTTTCCTTATAGGAATCGTTAGCCGGATCCCACAGACGACCGTTTATATACGGAGTCACGTGCGCTCCCTTCGCCTGCACCTCGGCCACCATCTCCTTGAACCCTGGCTTGGCCGGAAGATACTCCGGATACATAGTGTCGTATGCGTAGTTATGCCAATGGTACCAGTGCACGCCCAGACCCTTATCGTAGTAATCCACAGCCTTTCTCACTCCATCTATCACTTCAGGGAACATATTCTTAGGCCTTATCCAGACGTCGGCGTCCTGAATCCACTTGGCCACATTCCTGTCCCTAAGCGCAGTCTGTCCCCACTGGGTAGAAAGCACGAAAGGACGGTACCATTTGAGCAAGGTTTCGTCCCAAGAAGCTTCATTAAATGCAAACGCAGTAGACCACGGAAGCTCGAAATGCCCCTCGGAAGTCCACGCATAAGAAGTGGTAACCTTCTGTGAGAAAGTTAGTTCATTCTCAGTTCCTTTAATAAAGAAATACTTTCCGGCGCCACTCTTGTCCTGCGACGCGAAATAATAAGAGCCCTTGTCACTGTAAGTCAAGACGAACTGCATACCTCCGGTAACTGAAGGATAGCGTGTGGACAAGCTGCCGCCATCGGTAGGGATGTCGAACTCGGCGCCATAGCCCATAGGCAGGACTGCCTTACTACCCTCATCGCGAGCCACTTTTATGATAGGAAATTCTATCTCGCTGACTATCCATCCGTTAGGAATGTCTGCGCTGATGGACCACATAAGCAATTTCCCGCTGCGTCTCACGTTCACCCTTACCTCGTTAGACTCCTGCCTGTCGAGAGTGATATTCCAAAGCAGTTCGGTGTTCAATCCGTCATCGCTAACCGTACATCCCTGATATCTGGCATAGTCCGGCGTAAATTCAGGACACTCCCCTTGAGGTCCCAAGAAAGTTATTTTCCAATTTACGTCGCTTCCATCAAATGCAGAAGCAAAACAGGTTTGGAGAAGAACTCCCCAAACCATAAAAATCGCGTATATGAATCTTCTGTTCATTATCGTTTGCGCTGCTGTTGTTTCATCTGCTGTTGCTGAAGCTTCTGAGCCTCCTCGAGACGCTGCTGCCATTTGCTCTTAGGAAGCGGCTTACCCTTCGAAGCCTCGACCTTAGCTATGACTGCCTGAGGTTTTACGCACCACTTCCTGATTATGAATATCTCTACCATAGAGATGAGCTGAGAAACCAAATAATAGTAGCTAAGACCCGAAGACAGGTTATTACAGATGAAGAACATCATTATAGGCATCATCCACACGCTCATAATCTGCATAGACTTGGCCGATGGGTCGCCCGACGTAGGCTGCTGCGACATAGTAATCTTACTATACCCCCACATAACTACGGCCATAAGCAGTGCGAACAGAGAAAGGTGGTCTCCAAGAAGCGGAACGCGTACACCGAAATCCACGATGGAATCGTATGCACTCAAGTCCTCTGCCCACAAGAAGCTCTGCTGACGAAGCTCGATGGATGCAGGGAAGAAACGGAACATAGCCCACAAGATAGGGAATGTAAGGAGCGTAGGAAGACAACCTCCCATAGCGTTCACACCCGCCCGCTTGTACAGCTCCATAGTAGCCTGCTGCTTCTTCATGGCATCTTCCTGCTTAGGATATTTCTTGTTAATATCCTCGATATAAGGCCTAAGCGCGCTCATCTTAGCCGAAGATGCGAAGGACTTATAGGTGAAAGGTAGCACCACTATTTTGATTATAAGAGTCATAATCAAAATAATGAGACCGAAGTTAGCTATATACTTGTGCAAGAAGTTGAACATAGGGATGATGAAGTACTTCGTAAACCATCCTACGAGCGAACCTCCTAGAGGAATCACCTTTTCGAACTGGTGGTCATAAGACTTGAGGGTCTTGTAATGGTTAGGGCCCAAGTAAATCTCGAGAGGGATTCTGGTATCCCCACCGCCGTTAAGGGCCAATCGCATATTGGCATTACAAGCCATCAGGTTATGGTCGGCATTCTCACCGAGGAAATTCACGCTGAGATCTCCGGAAGAGAATTGGCCCGGAGCGCGCACGATCATCGAGAAGAACTGCTGCTGGAAGGCGAACCACTCCAGGTTGGAAGCGATCTTCTTAGAGCTGCTTCTGCCGCGGCCCATCTCGAGAGGTTTCTTGTCTCCTGTGAAATAATAATTCAACTTCGAATACTGGCTCTCGTTCTTATAGCCTTTCTCCATACGAGGGATGACCGTCTCGAAGTCCACGTCTACGGAATTCACCTGACGCGGGATATTCGTCATATTCACGAATGCCAATTCGCTATTCACCATATATGACCCTGCGCTCAACGAGTACACTTGCTCTATGTAGCCACCGTTTTCAAACGGCATTCTAAGGACTGCGAGGCTATCGCTGCAAGAAACCACGTCGAATGTGAAGTTCTGAGTCTGGATGAACTCGCCGACATAGACGCTCACGTCGTAGTGATTATCCCCGGCCTTGAAGAGGTAAAGGTCACTTCCACCGTAATTGGAATAATCCTTAAGTCTTGCAGACCAAAGCTGCGCTCCCTTCGTGTTGATTTCGAGTTCAAGTTTATCATTCGCCAGTCGTATTATCTGACCTTCTGCACGTTTGCGAGCATCCAAAGAGGCATCCTTATAGATATGCTCTTCCTCGTGCTTTTGCTCGACTACTGGATTCCCTTCTACCTTCTCAGGCATTTTAGCCGCCTCTATGGCTGCCAATGAATCCCGCCTTGCTAACGAAATCGCCTCCTGCTTCTTACGTTCAATGAGCTGCTGCTCTGCTTGTTTAGATTGAAAGATGGTAAAGCCCACAAGGACTAAACCCATTAAAATAAAACCAATTACCGATTTTTTATCCATATTTACCTTACTTCTGGATTCTTATCTGCTCCTCAATTGTTTTCAATTCCTCCTTTGCCTGCTCTATACGTTTCTTCATCTGCAAGACAAGAGCTTCCGAATTACGTGAATTAGAGAAGAAGCCTATATTATTTTCGTATGTATCGATATCCTGCTGCAAAGCATTATATCTTCTAATCAAGTCATTACGATTAAGGCTAGGAGGGAAGGCCACATTAAGGGCATCCTTGAACTCTTTCGTAATGTTATCCTTTTCCTTAAATGGCACGAAGCCTATTTCCTTAAACCTGCGGATATATTCGTCCTTATTAGCGCCACTGTCCGGAGTCAAGGCCTTAATCTCGGCGATGATGGCCCTCTTCGCCTTCAAGTTAGCGTAATAGTCGTTTTCCGGCTTCGCCTTAGCGTCACGAGCTGCGAAGAAATCGTCACAAGCGGCACGGAAACGCTTCCAGAGCTGCTCCGACTTCTTACGAGGAACGGCTCCCACTTCCTTCCACTGTCTCTGAAGGGAGATGAACTGGTCCGTAGCCTTCTTCCACTCCTCGCTGTCCTTCAACGCCTCAGCCTGAGCGATAAGAGCCTCTTTCTTAGCGATATTGGCCTCCATACCGTCCTTCACGCCCATAAAGTACACTCTCTTGCGCTCGTAGAATTTGTCGCAAGCAGCGCGGAACCTATCGTATATCTTCTGATTATCCTTTTTCGATGCGAATCCTATCGTCTTCCACTGAGCCTGAATCTGCTCTATCTCCTTAGACAAGCTATTCCACTCGCCGGCATCCTTAATGTCCTGCCTGTCCGCGATCTTCTCGACAGCCTCGCAGAGAGCCTCCTTCGCGTGAAGATTAGCCGCAAATCCGGCCTTCAGCACTTCGAAATGCTCCTGGTAGCGCTTATTGACGGTGGCGGTGGCCGCCTTGAACCTGTCCCAGACGCCGTCCCTGAACTCCTTAGCCACAGGGCCAATCTCCTTCCACTGCTCGTGAAGCAGCTGCAGTGAGTTGAATGCGTCGATGACATTATCGGATTTGGCCAATTCCTCCGCCTGTGCGCACAATTCTTCCTTCGCCTCGAGATTCTTCTTGAAATCCAGGTCACGAAGCTCGTGATTAATCTGAACCATATCGTAGAATCTCTCCATCTGACGCTGGTAAGACTTGTTCACCTCATTGAATACGGTCTCCGGCACAGGGCCAATTTCCTTCCACTTCGCCTGAATCTCGCGCAGCGCAGGGAACGCTGTCTGAACGTCATTAATATTGTCGACCAGATCCTTCAATTCAGCGATAAGTGCGCTTTTCTTCTCGTAATTATCCTGTCTTAGAGCATCTTGAGCCTTATTATACTCGGCTCTCTCCCGTTTATAGTCCGAATAGACATTCTTGAAGTTCTCTTCCACGCCGGCGAAAGTCTCGGCCACATTCTGGCCCGACGCCTCCGCCTCGGCCTTCAATTTACCGAGCTGTCTATAAAATGAAGACTTGATGGCCTCTACCTCCTTAGAACGCTCCATACGATCCTCCAAGGTGCCAATTCGCTTTAATTCAACTATCAGTTCTTCAAGGTTCGGATTTTCAAGATCTATTATCATATTACAAAGCTTTTGGAAATTGGACAAATATAGCAATTATTTTGGTAATTTTGCAGACAAAACAATATATAAGAGATATGAGGATAGACATTCTTACCGTAGTCCCGGAATTGCTCGACAGCCCTTTGAGCCACAGCATAGTGGGACGTGCGATAAAAAACGGATTGGTAGACATTAAGGTACACAACTTGAGAAAATACGGCGTCGGTTCCCGAAAGAACGTGGACGACTACTCCTACGGCGGAGATGCGGGAATGGTTATGATGGTAGAGCCGGTTTTCAATATGATAAACGAACTCAAATCGGGAAGGGATTACGACGAAGTCATCTATATGTCGCCCGACGGAGAGAGGTTGAACCAGAAGATATCTAACGAACTTTCACTTAAAGGAAACATCATCATCCTGTGCGGACATTATAAAGGAATAGATCACAGAATCAGGGAGCACCTCATAACACGCGAGATTTCCGTAGGCGACTACGTGGTGAGCGGAGGCGAGATCCCTGCAGCACTGCTGGCCGACTCGATAGTAAGACTGATACCCGGAGCGCTTACCGATGAAACATCCGCCCTTTCGGATTCTTTCCAGGACGACCTTCTGTCCCCTCCCGTCTACACCAGACCGGCAGAATTCAATGGTTGGAAGGTTCCGGACGTGCTTCTAAGCGGGAATCCGAAGCTTATTCAGGCTTGGCAGGACGAACAGGCTTTAGAACGCACGAAACTCCTCAGACCCGAACTTATTAAAAAATTTTAATAACTAAATTTTTTTTAATAAAAT
>OIWT01004763.1_pt1 | contig 10606 bp, 7 predicted proteins | sample 1587701 | NCBI WGS metagenome assembly OIWT01 (sample SAMEA3888904, study PRJEB22519) | human gut metagenome | biome: human gut; feature: human-associated habitat; material: faeces | place: Denmark | collected 2009 | reverse complement strand
CATGCGGCTGTTAACCGCAGGGTCGTTGGTTCGAGCCCGACAGGGGGAGCCAAAAAAAGAAGCACCACATCCGTGGTGCTTCTTTTTTTGGCTTTTTCTTTTGGTTCAAGGCAACGGCAGTGTGAGTTGACGGCTGCACGGCAGTTGCTTGTACGGGGCGTTAGTTTGTATTAGAGTGGCTCCGAAGTTATGTATTGTGATGGGATGTTTCTTGAAAAAAGAATAGTTTAGAGCGATATTGACATTTCAAATTGGCAAATTTGGAATATTTTTAAGTATTCTGCCAAAAACATATTGACAAACTCTAAAATAATGCTATTCTTAAAGTAACATATGTATCTTTTTTTGAAAACTACAACTTAACAAAACTTAGGAGGTATAATTTATGAAAAAACTTATAGCTATTCTATTAGCAGTCCTTTTCACTTAAAGTTAAATAATTGAGGGAAGCAATTCCCTTTATTACTTCAAAGGGGAATATTATGAAAAAGCTGATTTGCGTTTTACTTTGTCTGATACTGCTGTTTTCCGGATGCGAAAGTGACGGCGGCGGCGAAAACAGCGGCGCCGTACTTTCTGCGGCGCAGGGGATGAGCTACAAAACCGCGCGCCTTGAACTGCCCTTCGCCGCGGATGGGATTACAAATGCGCTCCTTGCAAACGGAAAAATTTATATTATTGTAGAAAAACGGCAGGAAAAAGGGAATTACTTCGAGACGGAAACCGTGCTCTACATTGCCGGAACGGACGGCAGGGTGCTTTCGCCGGCAAATGGCGTGCCCTGCGGTCAGTCGGTATCGCCGGAGCAGGAGGGCATGATTGCGCTTTCGCTTTTTGCGGACGAAAACGGAGAGGCGAACCTGCTGTACCAGCGGTACGCCTACGGCGAAGGTCCGGCGAAGCTTTCCTGCGCCAAAATCGAGGATTCCGGCGAGCTTTCGGGCGAGCGGCAGCTTGATGTTGCGCTAACGGTGGGGAGTAATTTGCAGTTTGCACGAATCGGCGGCGACGGCAGAATCTACGCCAGAACCGAGGAAAACTTTTCGATTTACGAGCAAAATGGCAAATGCATTTTCTCCGAGGACGGTTTGCGGGTGCAGGATGTTTTCCCAATGGGTACGAGCACCGCGGTGCTCAGGTGGACGGACAGCGGCAAAGTTTTGAGCACCGTAAAGAAGAACGGCAAAGCCGTTCTCGGCGCGATTCTGGTTGACGGTGCTCAAAATATTTTTGCTTCGGGAGGACGCTATGACATTGTCGCAGGTTCGAGCACGGCGCTCTTTGCATACGATGCCGAAAGCGGCGACAGCGTAAAGCTTTTTGAATGGCTTGATGTGAATATCAACTATGACCGCCTTTGCGCCGTGCTCATGACGGAGGAGGGCGGTGCGTTTTGCCTTGGAATTGACGATAAAACCGGAATGATTTTTGCCGATATGCTCATGCCTGTTTCAGAGGCGGAGCTGCCCGAAAAAACGGTGCTCACCGTCGGAATCACGAGCACCGGAGGCTTTGACTGGGATAAAATACTTGAATTTAACCGGAATAACGAAGAATATTATCTTAAAGCAATCTTCTATACGGACGAGGAGAACGGCGGCGTTTTCGGCGCGGGTGCTCAAAAGCTTGCCCTTGATGTAACCACGGGCGCTGCGCCGGATATTTATCAGATTGACGATATTCCGGCGGAGACCTTTGCCAGGCGCGGCGCTTTCTGCGATTTAACGCCGCTTATCGAGCGCGATTTGGGCGAAAATGCCCTTTATAAGCCCTTTGCGGACAAAATTTCGGTGGACGGAAGGATATACGAGGCGTATTCTGACTTTGTGCTGGTAACTGTAGTTGGACTTGAAAAGACCGTCGGCGCGGCGGAGGACTGGAGCTTCGATAAGCTTCGCGCGGCTTACGCCGCGCTGCCGCCGGGTACGGCGGCGTTCGACGGCGGAAATACAACAGAATTTATTCTTAAGGAGCTTCTTTCCGGCGGTATATATGATTTTGTGGATTTTGAGCACGCCGCCTGCGATTTTGAAAGCGGCGAGTTCGCCTCCATGCTTGAATTTGCGGCGAGCGCCGCCGGAAATGAGCACGAGGGCGAAAGCTTTGCCGCCATGGAAAACGGCGAGCTGCTTTTGAGCACGGCGTATGTTTACGAGCCGGGAATGTATGCGCTTTACCGTGCTTACAGCACAAAGGAGGAGGTTTCCGTTGTCGGTTATCCCTCAAAAAGCGGCGGCGTGACGCTGATGTTCGCAGGCGGCGGCTTTGCGATTTCCGCCGCCAGCGCACACAAGGAGGCGGCTTGGGAGTTCATAAAGCCGCTGCTAACCGACGAGTACCAAAGCAATCGGCTGGAGCAAATGGGCTTTCCCACAAATGCCGCCGCCTTTGAAAAATATCTTGCGGCGGAAAAAGCACCGCCGGTTGGCGGCGGCACGGCATACCACTACGGAAACGGCGTGAATTTCGACTCCGTGACAGAGCAGGAGCGGCAGGAGCTGCGCGAGCTGATTGACGGCGCGACATTTTATCGGGAAAAAGATTACGCCGACATCATCAGCATAATTCGCGAAGAAAGCGCGCATTTCTTCGCCGGGAACTGCTCCGCGGAGGACTGCGCCGCCCGGGTGCAGGGGCGCGTCGGCATACTCCTTTCAGAGAAATTTGAATAAAGCGGAAGCTTACGCCTTGAAAAAGTCCGGCACTGCCGGGCTTTTTTTAAGCAAAAAGCAAACGCAGAAGCACGGAAAAGCCGGGCTTCTGCGTTTGTCGAAGGGATGAACATGAAAACTTTTGTCTGTATACATAATAGCACAAATTGGCTGAAAAATCAAGACTTGTTTATTATTTTATTTTGCGCTAAAATTGTTTTCACAACGAAGGGAGGAGAGGCTATGGAAAATTTTTTGACGATTGCGCCGCCGACCTCAAAGGACGGCGCGGCGCTTTTTGCGCCGCTCTCCCGCCCGGAGTGCGAAGCGCTGCTTGCTGCTGCGGCGCAAAAGCTTTGCGGCGTGCTTGCGCTTCCGCCGGAGTACCAAGGCAGCGCAGCCGCATTCGCAAAAAGCCTTGCCCCTCGAATTATGGCGTCGCTTCCGACGAAGCTTTGCGGAGTGTTCGTGTGACGGTTCTCAAAGGCAAAAATAAGTGCCGCTTCGCGGCACCATCGTATAACAATTTGTAAAACCCGCCCGCGAATATACCCAAGGTAATGAAAATAAATCTACGCATCGTAATATGCCATGCAAAATCTACCCGCGGGAAAACAATTTGCCTTGACACCGCCAAAAAATAGTTATATACTTAAACTAGCTTAGTTTGGGAGGCGATACTGTGTACGAGGATGTTAAACAGCTTGCACAGGAAATCGGTTTTGATAAATGCGGAGAAATCGCCGCGCGGCTTGTTCCCTGCGACCCGACCCTGCGCCGCTTCTGCGTGCAGAATGTCTGCGGTATGTACAACAGCTGCTATATGTGTCCGCCTGCGGAAGGCCCGGCAGAGGTGCTTGTGGCGAAGCTGCACAACTACAAGGATATGCTTGTTTTTGCCAGAGAATATCCCTGCGAGGATATGAACAACTACATGGCTGTTCAGCGTGAGCACGAGAACAACAGCCACATCCTTTGGAAAGCAATGCAGAAGCTTGGCTACACACAGAAAAATGCGCGGGTGCTCACCACCGGCGGCTGCCACCTTTGCGAGGTTTGCGGCTACAAAACCGGCGAGCCCTGCCGCCACCCGGACATTGCCTGCCCGTCCGTCAGCGGCTATTGCATAGAAGTTCAGAAGCTTTGCGATGCCATCGGTCTCTCCATGAACGGAGAAAACGGCGGGATGGTTCTGTTCTGCATTGCATTATTAAAATAACTGCAAGTAAATCCGTGGAGTGCGCTCCGCGGATTTTTGTGAATACAACAAAACCTCTGCTACGCGGAGGAGTGGATTTTTCAGAGGTACGCCTCATCTTTTCGCCACCGCTCGTTACAAAAAAACGGGCAGTGGTATTTTTTCGGTCTTTTTTACGGCGAGGGTGCGCCCAAAGGGCGCACATTCCCTAAAAATAAAAAAGCCGCACTGACGGCAACATGGAGGAACAAATGAAGAAAATCACCCTGCACAGCGAACTTATTTACATTTTGGCAACCCTGATTCTGTCCTTTTCAAGCGCGATGCAAACCGCGGCGAACCGAGGCATATCCATGATAATCGCTCCGGCGTACATCGTGAGCCAAAAGCTCACATTTCTGACCTTCGGGCAGAGCGAATATTTGGTGCAGGGGCTGGTTTTCATCGCGTTTTGCGTGCTCATGAAGGGCTTTAAGCCGGTGTACCTTGCCTCCTTCGGAACGGCGCTGTTTTACGGCGCGGCGCTTGATATGTGGCGAACCGTGATTCCCGCTTTCAACCAGAGCGTCACCGTGCCGGGGAGCATGCCCATGCCCGCGCGAATTGCCATGCTTGGCAGCGGAATGATTATAACCGCGACTGCCGTTGCGCTTTTCTTCCACACATACCTCTACCCGCAGGTGTACGACTTTTTCGTGCGCGAAGTGTCGAAGCGCTACAAAAAAGACCGCACGAAGTTTAAAATCGCGTTCGACACAAGCTGCCTTGTGGTGGCGGTGGCACTTTCGCTGCTGTTTTTCGGAAAGCTTGTGGGTGTCGGCGTCGGAACTGTCATAATGACGCTGCTGAACGGTCGTCTGATAGGCTTTTTTGACAAGAAACTGGATAAATACTGCACCGTAAAGCCGATTTTCCCAAAGGTGGAAAAGGCGTTTAGGCTGTGAGCGGGGAAAAGCGGCGCAAAGCGCCGCTTTTCCCCCGCAGTTATATCCGCGGCTATGCCGCGGGATATATCGCGCCAAAGGCGCGGTTATATCTACCCTCCGGGTGGGTTATATTTTTTGCCCTTTGGGCAAAAAGCTAATGTGTGCGCTGTGCGCACACATTTTGATGGGGTAGTGCCACTGCGGTAATGGTGAGTGAAGCGCTGCCGAAGGGCACCCCATTTATCAAAATGTGCCCGCACGGCGGGCACTCCTTAACTTTGCTGCATACGGCAGCAAAACATAACCCGCGGCATAGCCGCGGACATAACCGCGCCGAAGGCGCGATATAACTTTCCGGCGGAACGCCGGAAAATATAACCGCGGCAACGCCGCTACTTCCCGTGCCGCACCAGCATTATAATCGCCGAAACCAGTGGTACCGCAAGGGTTGCCGTGAGCACCGCGAGCAATTCTCCGCCGCCGAGGGTGACTGTCTTGAACACCGGCTGCAGCGCCGGAATATACACCGTGCTCAAAACTATCGCCGCGGAGGAAAGCGCCGCCAAAATTAACTTTACATTGTTCAAAATATTGATGGTAAACAGGCTCCGTACTTCGCTTTTGCACTCAAAAACGTGCACAAGCTGTGTGAAAACCAGCGTGACAAACGCCGCCGTGCGCGCGTGCTCAACGCTTTGCGTAATTCCGAGCACGGCAGAGAACGCCGCAAGTACCGAAAGCCCGAGCAACACTCCGCGGATGATGATCGTTGCGGCAAGCCCGCCGGAAAACACCGAATCGCCGCGTCCGCGGGGGCGCTCTTTCATCACATCGTCCTGGGGCGGGTCGAAGCTCAGCGCAATGGCGGGTATGCCGTCCGTCACAAGATTCACCATAAGGATTTGTATGGGCAGCAGCACCACGGGCATACCCATAAGCATGCCGAAGAACATGGTCACTACCTCGCCGATGTTGCAGGACAGCAGATAACGGATAAATTTGCGGATGTTCTGATAGATAATCCGCCCTTCCTCCACCGCGGAAACAAGCGTTGAAAAATCATCGTCAAGCAGCACGATTCCGCTTGCTTCGCGGGTGACATCGGTGCCGTTTTTGCCCATGGAAACGCCAATATCCGCCTCTTTGACTGCGGGCGCATCGTTTACGCCGTCGCCGGTCATGGCGACTATGTGCCCGCTTTTTTTGAGCGCGCGCACGATTTTCAGCTTGTGAGCGGGCGTCACCCGCGCGAAAACGCAGGCGTGCTCAGCCGTGCTCAAAAATTCGGAGTCGGAGAGCGCGTCAAGCTGCGCGCCGGTTCGCACGTCGGCAAAGCCGTTCGCAATGTGCAGCTTTTTTGCTATGGCAAGGGCGGTTTCCGGGTGGTCTCCGGTTATCATCACCGTGCGAATGCCGGCGCGCCTGCATTTGAGCACGGACTCCGCCGCACCCTGCCGGGGCGGGTCGAGCATACCGCAAAAGCCGAGCAGGGTAAACCCGCTTTCACTTATTTTCCCGCCGGAATAATCCTTGTACCCCAGCGCGAGCACGCGCAAAGCGCCGGACGCCATAAGCGAAAGCTGCTCCCTGCAGGGCTTGAGCACCGCGGAAATTTCCCGGTGCTCATTTTTGTAAAGGCAGTCCTTGCAAAGGGGCAAAAGCACGTCCGGCGCGCCTTTTACGAAAACAAAGCCGCCGCTGCCGCCGCTTTTTACCCCCACGGACATAAGCTTCCGCGCCGAGGTGAAGGGAATTTCCGCCGTTCGGCGAAAGGCAGCCGCCTTTTTGATTACGCTTTTTTCGGATTTGAGCACCATTTCGAGCAGCGCCGCTTCCGTAGGTTCGCCGCAGATTTCGCCGTGCTCATTTTGCTCCGCATTGGTGCAAAGCGCGGCGCAGAGCAGCAGCTTTTCCGGCAGCACGCCGGACCTTGCAAGCGACCCGCCGGAAAGGGTTTGCCCATCGGGCAGAAAAACCTCCGTAACGGTCATTTTGTTCTCCGTCAGAGTGCCGGTTTTGTCGGAGCAAATTACGTCCGCACAGCCGAGAGTTTCCACCGAGTGCAGCCGCCGTATCAGCGCGTTCTTTTTGAGCATCCGCGAAACCGCAAGCCCCAGCGAAATTGTTATAACCGCGGTCAGCCCCTCCGGAATTGCCGCAACGGAGAGGGAAAGCCCGGTGAGGAACATATCAAACGCCGGTTCGCCGCGCAAAATTCCGGTCAGCGTCACCACAAGGCAGATGATTATGCACCCTGCGGCAATGTACTTGCTCAAAACCCCAAGGCGCTTTTGCAGGGGCGTTTGCTCCGCCTTCGTTTCCCGCAAAAGTCCGGCGATTTTGCCCATCTGCGTTTCCATACCCGTTTCGGTCACGGCAAATTCGCCGTGACCGGCGGTTATCACCGTGCCCATATAGACAAAATCGCAGCGCAGCGCGGCACAGCCGCCCTCGCCGAAGTTTGGCACCTTCTGCACCGCCATGGATTCCCCGGTGAGCAGGGATTCATTTGCAAAAAGCTCCGTGGCGGAAAGCACCCTGCCGTCCGCCGGAACCTTGCACCCGGCGGTGAGCGCCACAACGTCCCCGGGCACAAGCTCCCGCGCCGGAACTTCAACCTTTTCGCCGTCGCGGTAAACTGTCGCCTTCGGCGCGGCAATGGCGCGCAGGTGCTCAAGGGTGCGCTCCGTCCGGTACTCCTGAGAGAACCCGAGCACCGCATTTATAAAAACAATCGCCATAATTGTAACTGCGTCCACATATTCACCCAAAAGCAGCGAAATAACCGTGGAGCACAGCAAAATCAGCGTCAGTAAATCCTTGAACTGCGAAGCAAAAAGCCCCGCGGCGTTTTGGCGGCGTTCGCCGGAAAGCTGGTTTTCTCCGTACCGGCGGAGCAGTGCCGCCGCTTTCTCCGATGAAAGTCCTTTCTGCATAAAATTCCCTCCGTTTCGGAATTATTTATGCTCCGCCGCCGCGGATTATTACATTTGACACGGCGGCGATATTAAAGTAAAATATATATAAAATAATTTGGGAGGGGATTTTTTTATGCCGGAAGTTTCATTAACCGTGCTCATAATCGCCGCGGCGGCAGCGCTGCTGGTTGGTTTCGGCGCGGCGTATCTCATTCAGAATGCGAAGCTTGCGCCGCTTAAAGCGGAACGTGATTTGGCAAAGAGGGAGCAGCAGTCCGCTGCGGAGGCGGCAAGCGCCGCGCTGCAAAAATGCGATTCGCTCGCCGAAGCTCTTACCGATGCGAAAGCACATCTTGCGGAGCGGGATTCGGACATCCGCAACATTTCTGCGAACCTTTATGATGCCAACCAGAAAAAAGCCGAGCTTGAAAACGAGAATCGCAACCTGAACGCCATGCTCTCTATGGCAAAGGCGGAAAAAGCCGCCGTGGAGGAAAGTAACCGTCAGCTTAAGGAGTGGATTGAAAAATCCAAGGAGGAAATGAAGGATTCCTTCGCAAGTCTTTCTAAAGGCATTGCGGAGAACAACTCCAAGGTATTCCTTGAAAGCGCCAACGACAAGCTCGGCGACTTTGCCAAAACCTTGGGCGAAAACCTTAAAGGCAACAACGAAGCCGTCGGCGGCATAGTAAAGCCCGTTGGCGAGGATCTCAAGGTTCTGCATGAAAAGGTTGCAGGGCTTTCCGAGAAGGTAGAAAACCTTGGCAAGCAAAGCGGCGAGCTCAAAAACGCTACGGATATGCTCAGCAGCACGCTGAAGAACAATTCTCAGCGCGGCAGATGGGGCGAAGAGCAGCTCCACAAGGTGGCGGAGCTTGCGGGTATGGTCGAGCACATCGACTTTGACGAACAGGCAGTGAACAGCGACGGCGCACGTCCGGATATGGTCATTCACCTCACCGGCGGCAGAAGCATCCCCGTGGACAGCAAAGCGCCGATGAATGCATATCTTGCCTACCTTGACGACACGGATGAAGCCTTCCGCCAAAAGCACCTTGCGGAACACGTCAAGGCGCTGAAGAACCACATAGACACCCTTTATAAGAAAGCTTACTGGAAGAGCGAGGAGCGTGCCGCCGAGATGGTTGCTATGGTCGTGCCATACGAGTCCGGGCTTTCCGCGGCATTCACCGCCGACCGTGAAATTTTCAGCTATGCCATGGAAAAGAACGTGCTGCTGCTTTCGCCCATGACGTTCTATGCGTTCCTCAAGTCGGTTTCTATCGGCTGGCAGGAAAACACCATGAGCAAAAACGCCAAGGAAGTCGCGAAGCTCAGCAAGGAGCTTATCGACCGCTTCGAGAAGTTTTACAGCTATGTTGAGGGCATAGGCAACGCCCTTGATAAAGCCCGCGACCAGTACGACAACGCCATGGGCTCTTATAACCGCCGCCTGGCGGTTACATTTAACCGCTTCCGCCTCTTGAGCAGCGGCATGGGCGAAGAAATTCCCCGGCTAACCGAGGATACGGAATAAAAAAAGCCTTGCAGCGTATGCTGCAAGGCTTTTTTAATGCGGAATGCGGAATGCGGAATGCGGAATGGCGCACAGCGGTAATGGTGTGCGAATCTCGGCTCCCCTGTGTAAGGGGAGCTGGATTTTTGCGCTCAAAGGGCGCAAAAAGACTGAGGGGTTGTATCGGCGACCAGTGATAGCGTTTGCACAAAGTTGTGCCGCACCGAGCTGAATCTGCACGCCGTGCACAGATTTACCTCAGTGCACTGTTCTGCATTCCGATTTCCGCATTACTCAACGGCATATTGCGCCGCAGATATAACTTCGCGAAACAGAAAAAGTCCGGCATCCGCCGGACTTTCTTCGCCGTATAAAGCTTAAATTTCTTTCTCTCTGCTCTCGTAAACCATGCGGATTCCTTCAAGGGGCAGGCGCTGGTCTATGTAATCAAAAAGACCGCGTTCGTGCTCAAACAGGCGGCTGAAGCCGCCTGTGGCAATGACCTTAGTCTCAGAACCAAGCTGTTTTTTGATGCAGCCCACCATCTTCTCAATGGCGCCGAGGTAGCCGAGGTATGCGCCGGACTGCATACTGGCGACGGTGTTCGTGCCGATGACTGCGGAGGGCTTCACAATCTCAATTTTCGGCAGCTTCGATGCCTTTTCGTAAAGCGCGTCCATGGAAATTTTGATGCCGGGATAGATTATTCCCCCTAAATATTCCCCGCGGGCGGAAACTGCGTCGCAGGTGGTCGCCGTGCCGAAGTCTACAACGATAAGCGGCGCGCCGTATTTGCGAACGGCGGCATAAGCATCCACAAGGCGGTCTGCGCCTACGTCTTTTGGATTTTCGTAAAGGTTCGGGATGTCGCAGACAAGATTTTCGCCGATGATGAATGGGTCAAGCCCGAAATATTTTTTGATGGCGCTTGTTACGGAATAGTTGAGCTGTGGCACAACGGAGCTGATGATAACATCCTTTATGGTGCTCATTAAAATGTGGCGGTGGTCGAAGAACTGTGAAGCGAAAAGTCCCACCTCGTCGGAGGAAATATCCCGCTTCGAGCCGAGTCGAAATACGCCGATAAGCTCCGATTTGTCGTAAATGCCGAATTCAATGGTGGTGTTTCCGATGTCGATAACAAGGATCATTGCAGTTTCTCCTTTGAATAGTTGGGTTGCGCCGAGGCGACGGTGTGCGAACCGCACAAAACTACCCGCGGCTACGCCGCCGCGCTGGGCTGTTACCTTTCACCGCGGCATTGAAATAATAACCTCGGCTGGCGCGAAGCGCCTTAGGCGGTCGAGCGTATTAAGTATATTGAAATCCGCCGGGGACCCCATCGGGGACGGCGGTCGGGGTGGGAAAGCACCTTGCCTGCGGTGGAGCGTTTATTC
>OIWT01004762.1_pt1 | contig 10607 bp, 11 predicted proteins | sample 1587701 | NCBI WGS metagenome assembly OIWT01 (sample SAMEA3888904, study PRJEB22519) | human gut metagenome | biome: human gut; feature: human-associated habitat; material: faeces | place: Denmark | collected 2009 | reverse complement strand
TGAACGACAGCTATGTGTACTACGATCTGAATGACGAAAGAGAGAGAGCTCAGTGTCGTTATTCCTGGAATTGGGAATTGAAGTCTGGTGAGAGAGAATACGCTGCTAATGGTCCTTTCCCCAACTCGGAGAGCTTGCAGTACTGTAATACTCCAACCACTCTTCCTCCTACCACTCTTCCTCCTACCACAAGTGTTCCTACCACTCTTCCTCCCACTCCCACTTCCGAACCCTGGTTCCCTATCTACGATCCTTTCATTCTGGGTGATAACTGCAACTTCGAGAAGCAGACCACCTGCTACTGGGACGTTGTGAAGGATGATGATGTGACTCGTCTGTACCTGTCTGTGCGTGACGCCTATCCTACCAAGGCTTTGGCTCACACTCGTGTGCTGGCTCTGTCTGGCATGACTTCTATGTCTCTGGAGCTGTTCCACGAGTCGCTGTCGAAGCAGATGAAGAACGAGGCTCCCATTGATACCTACTTCTACTCGGATGTGCTGTTGTCCCGTGGTCTGGATGTGGCTCTGATTCCTCGTCTGATGGAGTTGTTGCAGTACACGTATCCTTCTCGTCTGGTGTTCGTGTACGGTGTGTTCAAGCGTGAGGGATTCAAGACGATGCTGGACTGGATGGTGAACAACGCCAACAGCACCTACTTCAAGAACCTGAAGTACTTCCAAGTGTCTGAGCACAACATCCAGTCTTGCGTCAATCCCGAAGATGCTGAGACCCTGGAGGCTGCCATTCTGTCTGATCTGAAGACGATTTGCGAGGACAAGGTGCATTTCCCTCTGTTGGAGACGATCAATCTGGATAGCAACGGTTACAACGAGGGCGGCGGTACTGGTATTTCTCTGTTTGCTCAGCACCTGATGGGTGCTTGCCCCACCACCACCAACGTGGAGGTGTCTGCTTGGACTCATCTCGATGTGCACTACACGAAGATGTGTGGTTCTGTGAACGACAGCTATGTGTACTACGATCTGAATGACGAAAGAGAGAGAGCTCAGTGCCGCTACACTTGGAACTGGGAATTGAAGTCTGGCACTAGAGAATACGCTGCTAATGGTCCTTTCCCCAACTCGGAGAGCTTGCAGTACTGCAATTCGGAGTAGTAAGTGGAGTTCTTGTTTGTTTCCATCCCATGAATCACAAGCACACACAATTCACATACAAGGACCACCTTACTCCCATTCTCTATACACACAACCACAACACAAAAACACTCTTTCCAATGCAGTTACACACCGATGGCATTATCGAGTCCTTGACATTCCGTGTCATCAAAATCGTATCCTATCCAGCGATAAGAGCTCACTTCTAGGAGTATTACCTCAAGCCCACTCTATACTACAACCATTCCAATCATCTCATTTCAAATGCACACATTCTCGTCAAAGAACCCATTGTTCGAGTCGTGGGACGAAATGGAGTTGCCATGGACGTTTGCATTCACATTCACAATGTACACCACCCTACCATCCTTCAGAAATAGTACTATCCGTACTTCTTTGTGTGTGTGGAGAAGTTGTTGAAGACGGTCAAGCTCTGCGATTGGCTACTGGAATTCGAGAAGGGGATTGAATACTATCTTCGTGAGCGTGATTCCGAGAGGGACAAATCGAAGTCTTTCAAATACGTCCACTCTGTTGTCTTTCGAGTATCTGTATTGACTGTGTAGCTCCAATTGGTGCGTGGACTGTCCATCTATGGGTATCACAATCACGAGGAGCTGTTTGTGCGAATTGCTCTCTACTCTCCCAACGATATCGTTCCTCTGGCTCGTCAAATCGTGGATGGTAAATTGGCACGTCCCATGCGGGGTGATGACGAGTGCTTTCCTCCCCTGTTGGCATACGAGCACAAGTACGGGTACAAGTTGAAGTTCCTGACAGACAACAACATCAGCGTGTTGGGAATGATGAGTGTGACGAATGTGGTGGTAGTGTCGCTGGAGGGTATATAGCGTAGTTGCGAGGAGGTGAGGAGGAGGCGTGGAGTCGTCATTCCGTGTGCTCTGTGGAGGGCGACATTCTGGTGAGCAACATCGTGCGGCGAGAAGAAGGGAGTGGCGAGTACCTGATTCCGTCACTGCAGCAGCTGAAGAAGAAGGTGGAGCGCGTGTTCGGCGTGCAGCCGAGTGTGGTGCTGAGCGAGGCGCGCGAGGGCGTGAGCGAGGACACGTGTGGTGACGCGTGTGGGAAGAGGCAGTTTCGCGCGTATGGCGAGGCGTTGTTGAAACAGCATGGGGTGGAGGTGTGTGTGAAGGGAGACATCGAAGAAGAGAAGGGAGACATCGAAGAAGAGAATAGAGAGATGGAAACAGAAGAGAAGAAGGAAGAAATGGAAACAGAAGAAACAGAGATGGAAACAGAGAAGGAAACAGAAGAGAAAGAAAACAGAAAGACAGAACATCCACTCACCTCCTTCCCTCTCCATACACTCCCTTATCGCTTCCTCCGCCACCCGCCGCCCCACGCCGCCTCCCTTCCCCTCTCTCCCACACCGCCGCTCTCCTCCCGCCTGTCCTTCTGGCGAGACCTCCTGCCCGCCCCTGCCCACACCCCCTTCAACCGCTATCACTACCGCAGAAGCCCGCCACGCCTCCGCCCACCAGCTCCCACGCCCTCACCGCCAGCTCCCTCGCTCGAGGAGTCCTTCGTGTCCTCCACACTCACGCCCTCACAGCCTGAGATGATACTGGTACGCCTCCTCTCTCTCCTCCACACTAGCCACCTCTCCGCCTCTTCAGCCTCGAACTGCTCTGCGACGCACCCGCGGGGAAGAAGCCCAATCCCGCAGAGGACGCGATTCTGGCTGTGTGCTACGCCTTCTCCTCCTCGTGTGGTTCATCCTTTCTACTCACTCACAGAGACGCGCACAACAACGACCGAACACCCATCCACGACGGTTTGATTTTGGGTGGTCCCCCCTGCGCCCCTTCACACTAGACACGCGACTGAACTGTCCCCTGCCGCCCTTCCTCCAGCGCTCCTTCCACGCCTGTCGCTTCGTGGAGGGCGAGGCGGCGCTGATCACGGCCACCGTCAACGCGCTGCTCTCCTTCAACCCCGACCTGCTCGTCGCTATTGAGACACAGCGCGACTCTGTCGGCTATCTTGTGGACCGCTGCGAGTTCCTGCACATCCCCGCGACTCTGCTGTTGAGTCGCTGTCCCTTCGCGCTGGTGGTGAACGACGTGGCGGAGAGCTCGCAGCTGGCGCCACACTTCTTCGTGGACGAGGCGACGCGCGAGTACCGGTACGACGGGCGTGGCGACCACCCGTTGTGGGAGAGTCGAGTGGGCGTGGCGAACGTGAACGAGGCGAACACGGCGTACAACCAGGCGAAGGGCAGCACGCTGTCATTGCAGGGGCGTTACGGTGAGCGTGGGTCGGTGGGGTGAGGCGCAGTTGTGTCCCTGTCGCGCGTGCTGCGACGCAACGGGTTCCACGGCGAGAACAACACAGACTTCAGCGCGATCGTGGCGAACCTGTACGGCATGACAGTGCCGCGGCTGACGAACACGACCGTGTTGGCGATGTGAGAGTGGTGTGTGGGTGTGAGGTGCAGGCTGCGACGAGCGAGCACGGTGGAGGCGGGCGTGGCGTACCTGCGCGAGAAGAGCTTCTACACGCTGCACGCGCTGTACCACGCACACCTGCTGAACCGGGTGGTGGAGAGCTGCTCGATCCAGGGCATCGACGTGACGGACGAGCTGGTGCGCGGGTCGCAGTACAAGATCGAGAATCTGCTGCTGCGCATCAACAACAGCAGCGAGTTCAACTTCATTTGTCTGAACGCGACGGAGAAACAGGTGAGTGTGAATGAGAGGTGTGAGTGAGAGGTGAGTGTGAATGAGATGTGTGAATGAGAGGTGAGTGTGGGTGTGAGGTGTGAGTGAGAGGTGAGTGTGAATGAGAGGTGTGAGTGACAGGTGAGTGAATGAGAGACACGTGAACCCCAGCTGGCACAGCAAGCACCCGCCGTGTCGATCCCGCTGGTGATGGAGCCGCGGTCGGGGCTGTACCGGTCGCCAGTGGTGGTGATGGACTTCCAGTCGCTGTACCCCAGCGTGATGATCGCCTACAACCTCTGCCTCTCCACCTGTCTTGGCAGCGTGGACCGGAAGAGCGGCGTAGGTGTGGTGCACGGCACGGGGTTCGACGGGGAGTACGCGGCGGGCGTGAGCGAGGTGAAGGCGGCGCTGGAGAAGGGGTTCCACGTGGCGCCGACGGGTTGCGTGTTCGTGGACAAGAGCGTGCGCGAGGGCATCGTGGTGAAGATGGTGTCGGAGATCCTGCGCATGCGGTGAGGACAGGGGCGTGGCGTGAGGGGCAGCGTGCTGCTGAAGAACGTGCTGCGAGCCAACCGGCACCACCCGCTGTACGAGCACTACGCCTCCATCCTGGAGTTCAACCAGAACGCGCTGAAGATGGTGGTGAACACGACGTACGGGTGGGTGAGTGTGGGGGGTGTGAGTGACAGGTACATCAACGCGGGCTTCAGCGGGCGCATGCCGAACGCGCAGATCGGCGACGCGATCGTGGAGTACGGGCGTGTGGTGCTAACGCGGTCGATCGCGTTCGTGCGGCGCGAGCACCCCGAGGTGGAGGTGGTGTACGCGGACACGGACTCGATGTTCCTGCACTGTCCGGGCATGCAGCGCGAGGAGGCGTTCGCGCTGGGTCGTCGGCTGGAGGGTGGGTGATGTGTGCTGAAGTGAGGGCAGAGGAGGTGTCGTGCCTGTTCCCCGCGCCGATCCGGCTGAAGTTCGAGAAGGTGTACCAGCCGTGCGTGCTGGTGACGAAGAAGCGATACACGGGCTACTGCTACAGCGGAGAGGGCGAGGCGCCGGTGTGGGCGAGGCGTGCGGGCGTGAGGCGTAGTGTGGAGGGCAAGGGCATCGAGATGATCCGGTCGGACCAGTGCGCGTACGTGAAGTGGGTGAGCGAGGAGGTGTTGCGGCGCGTGTTCGGCGGGTGTTCGGAGACCCAGTTGCGTGAGTGGGGCATGTGTAGGAGGGTGAATGGCAGGTTCGTGCAGGGGGAGTTTCGTCGGCTGTTGGCGAACGAGGTGGCCGTGCCGGAGTTGGTGTTGTGGCGCGAGGTGCGGATGGGTTCGTACAAGGAGACGGGCGGCGTGAACCACCTGCCTCCCGCAGCGGTGGTGAGTGTGGACGCGATGGCGCAGGACGAGCGGTGCGTGTGTGAGAGAGGGCTGAGGCGCAGCGAGATGCCGCTGTACCGCGAGAAGGTGCCGTACGTGGTGGTGGTGGGCGGTCCGAACGTGGGCGTGGCGTGGGGTCTGAAGGACAGAGTCGGCTGCGCGACCAGGTGGTGTCTCCGAGCGTGCTGCTGGGCGAGGGTGGAGCGAGCTACCGCGTGAACAGCGAGTACTACATCACGAAGCAAGTGGTGCCTGTGCTGAACCGCGTGGGGGTCGTGGGCGGGCTTGAGGGTAGTTGTTGGAGGTGTTCCGCATGGACGCGGGCGTGTGGTTCCGCACACTACGCGACCTCCCCGCACCGCTCGCCCTCCCCACTCCCGCGGGACAGACGAGTTCTTCGCGGAGCAGTCGCGAGAAGCGGATCGACGGGTTCTACGCGTCGGGCGTGTGTGTGGTGTGTGGTGGGCGTGGAGGCGAGGTGGTGTGTGAGGCGTGTGCGAAGTGGGTGAAGAGGCGAGTGTGAAGAGTAGGCGAGGGGGTGTGGTGATGGGGATGGTGTGTGAGTGGATTCGTGATGTGGAGGAGAGGTTGTGTGTAGGAGAGAAGAGGCGTGTGAAGGGTAGGTGACAAAGAAGAAGTGTGCGTTGTGTGTGGGTGTGGAGGACATCGAAGATGTGGCGTGCGAGAATCTGTACTGCTCGAACTGTTTTGCTCGGCGTGAGTTGGAGAGGAGGCATGAAGAGTGTGTGTTCCTTCAGCGTGTGGTGAATGAGGTGTTGGAGCGTGTTTGAGTTTTCCATTTTCCTTACGTGTTTGTTTGTGAAATGGAAGGGAAGCAGTCATTGTTCCCTTTCACAAGAGCACATGTTGCTTGTTGTGAAGGACGCGGAGAGGAGCATCGCGATTCTACGCAGTGCGAGTCTCCAGCTGTCGATAGTGACTGTGTTTAGCCAACTCTGAGGAGTGACTCCAATGACGAAAGAGGTACTAAGAATCGATGTGGAACGATTGCTATGATGATTCTACGGCTGAGTTCAAAATGCTCTTCGGAGTATGATGTAGAGACTTCTGTTGGTACATTAAATCTGAGCAACATGTGTTCTATCCATTCAAATACTTCTTTGTCGCATTCGTTTGTCATTTGGTCTGGTCTTTCTTTCTTCCCAATGGGTGTGCCATTTGCATTATTATGGTATTTGCAATCAATCAGCATAGCAGTAATGCATGAACACAATTCCGAGCTCATTTCCACCCTTTCTATCCACTCACTAAAAGCATGTGTGAACCTTGAACAGGCAGTAATTACACTTTGTTTCCCACCCTTCTTTCCTCATTGCTTTCTTTGGTCGGTTATGGTAGTTGGTCATTTTGATGTTGTTAAGGGTAGTCATCAGATCGGGATAGCGAATCCTCTCCTCTGTTGACGCCGTAAGCGATGTGTATGGTTTTGAGGAATAGGGATCGTGGCGATGAGTTGAAGCCTCCGCAAATCAGAATTGTTGAAAACAGGTTTCTTCGGCGCGCTGATGACGCTCTTCTTCGCTACTTCTCCGTTCAGAAGGGCGAGCAGGAATTGCATTATTTAGTGCGTGTTATAAACAAAACAGCTAGAAAGAAGAAGATACATCGCATATCTGGCTCGTGTTCGTGTTTCACCGAGAATGGAATTGAAAGGCTGCTGGACGAGATGGACATACGACAGCAATTAAAGTGTGAGAATCTCATCGACTTATATGCCGTGCGTGATACGCAACCGTTTATTGTGATTTGTTCTTTCTAGTTGTCTGCTGTCATGTCTAGTTGAAGAATGGTGTGGTGGTGGACCGTGCATGGTGTGTAATGAAGATATCAAGTATGTACTTCCCGATCATCGCGTCTGTGTGCATAGAATAACTCACTTATAGGAGTACTATTCGGAGGAGGAAGCCGCTCGTTTCTTCTGGGATATCTGTTGTGGCTTGCGCTATTGTGATTCTGCACTGTATTTGTTATATGTAGTGCATGGAAAGCAGATATGCCACCTGAATTTGCGCCCGGACTATTTCATCCGCACAATCGATGGGTAGCCTCTTTCCACGGGTTTCATTCTAGGCACGCCAAACTCGCTGGTTTCGCAAACCTATGTAACATTTCAAACGATCTGTTTGGCGGACTTCGCGAGCATTTTCCCGGTGATTCGCTCTTTCTCGCACCCGAATGCTGGAAAGGTTTCCTCCCTATTCTATGTTCATTCTAGATGGCTTGTTCTCTTCGTACTCCGCGGATATGTGGGCATTAGGCGCATGTCTCCTGGAGCTCACGACGGGCCTGTCTCCTGTGCCTTGCTCCAACCTGCTTGAACTGATCACGAATTTGCGCAGTTACGCGGGTTTACCCGAATTGCCGAATTGCTCCACCGAGTTGAAGGAATTGCTGCAGTCGATGCTGAATCCGGATATCGGATCGCGTCCCTGTTTGAATGCGATTATGGTTGGTGTGTGATGTGATTGTGATGATTAGAGTTCGTCATGGTTACGCAAGTTTGGTTACGATGCTGACACCCTGGAAGAGATCGATTCGTTTGGAAGAGAGTCGTGTCTGAGGAGTAGATTACCAATTCAGGGCAATGTCATGAGTTCTTCCTTCGTGTGGACGAATGAATCGTGTGCGAGTGAATCAGATGTTTTCGATTACGTTGCAGAGATGATTTACGATGTAATGCACTGGAATGATGATGATGCGTCAGATGAGCTCTGCCAACGATATGTGCCCTTCTTCACAGAGCCTTCTATTGGAGAGAAGCGATAAGGGTGCGTCGAATCGGTTACTGAAGAGTGATTCCAATCCTTCTCCACCTCCACTCCAGCGTTTGCATTCTGCGTCTTCTGTTACGGCGAATGTTCAAGTTGGATTGGGCGTGTGGATTGAGGAATAGTTGCCAAAAGAAGGACCGCTTCTGTTCAAATCGAAGAATTCGTGTTCCTTGTGCTACCGTTGCTGTTCCCTTTATGTGGAGAAGGGCCTCGCTGTGATTACGCTGTGCAGATCGAAGGTGGAATTGGGGGTGGTTTGTGATGATCAGGTCCCAATTCAAATCCCTCTGCGGACAACGTATTTAGTCGAGCACACGGAGTGCAATCGTCTGTTTGAGGTTGTTGATGCTGGCTGTTGTGAATTGTAGTTGCGAACGGAGAATGGCGACTTTTATCTCTTTAGAGCCAGAAACGAAATGGAGCGGGTTAGCTGGGAAGTGGCGGTGTCTTACGCAATTCGGCTGGTGAAATGGCGCTGTTTGTTGGAGGAAACAGACGATGCGGAGAGATTGATCAGAAACTCCCAATACAGGTAGCGGAAGAGTCTCTTCTGCAGATTCAGCTTCTCTCTACGCTGTTACATCACAGGAATTGCTTACTGTGAAATGATCATCTCATCATTGAACGCGTTGATCATGGGGTTCTGCATTTGCTCCATCAGCAAATCCAGCGTCTATCCTGAATCCTCCTCCTAACCCCCACATGCTTCGCCTTCTCGCACGTCACAGCGCGTTCTGCGTAAATGTGAATCAAGAGTTGAAGAAGGGGAACATCGGAATAGAACTAGAAGTGAGTGCACTGGGAAGGGAACACATCAATGCAGGCGTCGCTGATATCGTTTGACTTTAGCATCATTTCCACGTCACTGTAGTTGCAAAAGGAGATGTACTGATTCATGGCGATCACTTCGGAAATGTAGCCGCAGAGATACAAGCACATCATGAAGCAGTAGCAACTCTCCTTGTTTAGGCGAAGATCCGCTAGGAATCACGATCTTGCCGATTCGTCACTGTTTGAGAAGTAGGATGTGGCGTTGCTCCACTCCGACAGGTGGTATTGGATATAGTGAACCAAAACTGTGGGAGAAGGCGCATTCTCCAATGATGCCAGGCAAGTGTGTTTCTGAAGTGTTTGTGAATACGATTTGCAGGGTTTCGCTGAAATCGAAGAATAATCGCTACAGTGGAAGAATGGAAGAATGGATACACTGGGCACTGCATGGGGGTTGGCTTCTCCGACGCTGGCTGCCTGTCTGCAATGGCTACTCATTAGCAGAAAAGGAGGAGTGTACTGTCCAGCACAAGAGTGATGGTTGATTCTTCCCAGTGGTATTGCTGATAGTGGGATAAGCCCCAGAAATACGTCGTAGCGGCCCAGTCCTGCTGGAAGAAGGAATAGTAACCCATCACAAAGCAACAAAAGCACATGCACTGGGTTTCGGGATCCTCCCCGAATTGGAATTGGGTTATCAGCGTTTTCAAGTCCATGTACACTGCAGTACTGTCGATAACAATGCCCACACGTGTAGATGGCCGCAGGTTGTATCTCTGCGATTTGTAATGATTCACTTCCATCCACAGCGTTGCTATCTTCTTTCGGAGTATGCATTTCCGAAGATCATCCGCAGATAGACCCATTTTGTCAGCGTATCTTTCAAGGAAGGAATAGTACCGCAGCTACACTTTAGAAAGGAGATTGTTACCGTACTAGCTCATCACAAGCCAAAAAGGAAGAGAGATCGTGGATATCGCAGCCGCACTGCTGAAGAAAAGAGAAAAGATGATGCACCATTCGGATACGATCTGTAGAAGGGTTTGCATCGGTAAATTCGTCATACTGTTTAGCGTCACCGGTTATGGGGTTGGGATATTGAATTGCAGAACGCACTACGGATTCAACTAGTGTTGACTGTGAAAATGAACATTACAGGTGGGCGATGTGCGGATGTGATCCGAATAGTTCGATATGTACTCTTTCCGTTTGCCACTCTGCAGTAGGATGAGTTCGCAGGGTAGTGGCTCGGAGTCACCCATTGCTGTGAAGGGGATGATGGGGTTTGCAAATTGGGGGCAGTAAGGGGGTAGTGTGTCCTAGTTGTTGTTCTTTGTATTGGTGGGTTGGTTGGAAGGGGGATGTGTGCGAAACTATTGGGTGTTTGTTGTATTGTTGATGGGGAATCAAGTAGGGATGGAGTCTGGGGAATCACGGAATTCGCCTCTTCGGTTTGTTTGTGAGTAGAATGTGGTATAGTTGGTTGTAAGGATTGGATGGGATATCCTACTTGGAGTGGCTTGTGACTTTGGTTGGAAGTGCGATTCTGTGGCTTTTGAAGGAGGGATTGAGATGGTCTGTGAGTGTTGTTAGTTGGACTTCATTTGAATAGTAGATATTGATGGTTACTACTGATGTGCATGGATTTGTGGATTGTGTGTGAAAGAAAGAGGAAATTGGATATAGCGCTGCAAAGCGGAAGTGATATCTAGGCATTACAGAGGAGGGATGATGACACTCTTGGTATGACCCGTTTTCGTGTTTTTGAAAGCGTATTCCTTGTCAAGAGTGACAGTAGAGAGAGAGGGAATGTCTGTTGATGAAAACAGAGTGATAGGAGATACCCTCAAGAGTGACGGAATGAGGATTGAA